>Ga0210402_10000493_pt1 | contig 44375 bp, 35 predicted proteins | sample IncBWC7MmetaG_FD_161055 | JGI IMG/M metagenome (GOLD analysis project Ga0210402, IMG submission 161055) | Forest soil microbial communities from Barre Woods Harvard Forest LTER site, Petersham, Massachusetts, United States - Inc-BW-C-7-M | ecosystem: Environmental > Terrestrial > Soil >...
TCGACGAAATGAAGCAGCGGTATGAAGCCCAGCGTGACAAGGAGTTTGCTGCCCACGTTTGCGTCAAGCCGCCAAGAGCATCGAGGCCAAAGACTGAATAGGTTACCGCGGTCATTACGGACATTGTTGGTACAAGCTACCAACATGCGAGACAAAGAATGGATCAAGAAACTTGAAGACGGCAGGCAGGTGAAATTCATCTACCAAGAGCTGCCGGAAGATGGGGCGTTTCTCACTGCTCAGATTGAAAGGAATGAGGTCGTCTATTCAGTTTTGTTAGCCAAAGCGGGAAACCCGCTGAGTTGTGGAGATGTTGAAAGCCATTTCAAGAGCGAGCTTTCAAAGAAGCCCACAGCATGACGAATTCGCATGGTCTTGGTCTGTATGAATGAGAACGAATTAAACAAATTAGCCGAACTACTGCGAGAGCTTGAAGAAACCCTCTTGACGCTCCAGGCGACGGAAAACCCTGAGCGTAGGCGTTTGCTCGTTTGCAAAATCAGCCGATTGTTTGCAGAAATCGAACTCCACCCTATCGAGCCAAAATGAGTCACTCCCCGTCAATCGCTGACGCAGTAGAGGAGGCGCTTGTGAGGTTGCCGAGCGCCTCTCTCCTTTTGTCCCGCCTGTCCGAACTCCCCGTGATTTGACGAATTTATTCAGCGTATTGTCGCTAGTCAGTGCTTGATAAACGCAACAAAGGGTAGTCGAGCCATGTTTCAGGAAAAGTGCCGGCGCCGGGCGACAAGGTGGACATTGCGGGATACCGCTTCGAAGTGCTGGAAGCGAACCAGCGCAAGGTGCTGCGGCTACGGGCGCGGCATTTGCAGGCGATGGCGCAGACCGCTCCCCGCTAGCCCGTCTGCCACCCCAGTTTCAGGTAGTGGTTCAGTTGCCGATTATGTGACTAATCGTCCACTTGGTCGCGGGGATTTTCACGGGATTCGCCTCAGTTCTTTTCCGCCTTCCCAATCTTGTTTTTTGTCTCCAGATTGGATGCCTCTATCCGCGACTCCTTGTGCAAAACAACTTTCTGCTTCCATTTTCCGTCGGTGCCTCCGACCTCAAGCTCTAGGCTATAAACGCCAACTTGCCCTTTGAGGTAAACGTTCCCATTACGGCTATCGATAGGTGCGAGACTGACATCAAACTTCAAGCGCTGCAGCGTCCACCGAGTTACACGGTAAATGTCAACCCCACTATCATGCGAAACGCTTTCTGCTGGAGCGACAAAGGCGCAATACCCAGTGAGGTCCGCTCGGAGGTCAAGGCGAGTAAACGTTCCGTCCTCCCAGAAGCCAATCCAGGACCCAACTAATTCTTCAGGCTTTGGGGGTCTAGCCTCTTTAGCCTGGCCCGCTGCGGGAACATCAGCAATTGGTAACGAAGCTCCAAACAGAGCCAAACCTGCAAGCACCACAGAATGTATTTTCACCGCCAGCCTCACATCAAGGAGAGGAGAATGATAGCCCAGGTTTCAAGCCGACGCCCAGACTGGTGTGCAACATTGAATCTCAACGCATGACTTACCGCGCGGAACAAACATGCATTGGCATATTAGCCGAGCACCCCAGCAGAGGGGCAAGGCATATCACAAACCGAACGTATAGAGCAGAAGACGCGTAATGAATAAATCCACGATGAGGACGACCAAGGAGCCCACAACGAATGAGGTTATCGTAGCTCGGCCCACGCCCTCAGTCCCGCCTTTGACGCGGAACCCTTTATAACAACCCACTGTGGCGATGATAAATCCAAAGACAACTGGCTTCGTGAATCCCATACAGAGGTCGCCGAATACCAGTACATTCACGGCGCGTGACATGAATTCCGCCGCACCGAGGTGAAGTACCAAATGCGCGACCACGAATCCGCCCAACAGTCCCGCACAATCCCCCACTGCCACGAGCAGCGGTAGCGTCAACACGGTGGCAAGCACACGCGGGGTCATAAGCTTGCGGATTGGGTCGATGCCGAACGCTCGAATCGCGTCCACCTGGTCGGTCACGACCATTGAGCCAAGCTCGGAAGCCATCGCGGTGGCGTTCCGGCCTGCGACCAGAAGTGCTGCGAACACTGGACCGAGTTCCCGGAGGAGCGCGAGAGAAACGGCGTCACCCACTAAGACCGTTTCGCCGAAACGGGCAAATTGTGACGCTGCATTCAAAACAACCACACCACCGACACAAAAGAGCGCAACGAAGACAATCAACGAAGAACCCACTCCAATCTTGTCCATCTGTTCGATCAAGTCGGCGAAGTAACGCGTCGTAGGAAACATATTCCTGACCGACTTAATGGTGAGGAGCGAGTAGTCTTGGAGCGAGAAAGTCCACATTTTCAAAGTGTTCTCAATGACTGAAGGAACCGAAGTTGAGTTCATGGCCAGGCCTCTTGTCACAATGGTTGGCGCCACTGTGTGCTGAAGGTTATAACAGCTGCCAGGTCAGTGAACAAATACCAGGGCTGCGCGCGCGGCATTTGCCAGCCACGGCACAAACCGCTCCCCGCTAGTCCATCCCTCGCATCAGTTTCAGCTAGTTGCCTAGTTTCCGAGTACCTGACTTATCGGGACTTGGCCCGACTGCGCGGGGACTTTTCCTTGACCGGCGATTTGTTCTGGCGTAGTTTGCGAAAGCGCGACAGTCATCCCACACGACGAAGGAGGCAGCCATGAGCACTAAACCAGTCCGTATTAGCGACGCGACCAGCAACGCGGGGGTCGCGAGAGTCGACATGAAGTTCGAGATCGTCGTCATCCCTGTCTCGGATGTGGACCGTGCGAAGGAGTTCTATGGGAGGCTCGGGTGGCGGCTCGACGCCGACTACGACAGCGGTAAGGATTTCCGCGTGATCCAGTTCACGCCGCCGGGCTCGGGGTGCTCGGTCATCTTTGGCAAGAACGTCACCGCGGCGGCGCCCGGCTCCGTCCAGGGAATGTATTTGATCGTCTCCGACATCCAGGCCGCCCGCAAAGAGCTGCTCGATCGCGGCGTCGAGGTCGGCGAAGTGTTCCACGACGCCGCCGGCGTGTACGCGGGCACGGACGAGCCCTACCTGTTTGGACGGGTCCGGGTTAGCGGCCCGGATGCCGAGCATCGCAGCTACCGGTCGTTCGCTTCGTTCCGTGATCCGGACGGCAACGGCAGGCTGTTCCAGGAAATCACGGCGCGGCTACCGGGCCGCATCGACCCTGCGACGACGACGTTCGCGTCGGCGAACGATCTGGCGAGCGCGCTGCGGCGTGCGGGGGCTGCGCACGGCGAGCATGAGAAGCGCACCGGCGGCCAACGCGACGAAAACTGGCCCGACTGGTATGCCGAGTACATGGTGCGTGAGCAGGCCGGCAAAGAACTGCCGGAATGAACGACTAGGAAGTGTCGTGGCTCAGTTTCGGACTCGACGTACTGTTGAACTGGAATTTTGCATCTCCCTGACGGGAAATCCATCTAAGGTTGTCGAGGTATTTAGGCATCGATTCCGTTACGAGGAGCATCGAAGGCATGCTTTCCAATAGGTTTGTTTTCAATGCCAGCTAATTCAACCACGTCCGCGAACGCGGAACCCTCGCCCCTGACTCCCGGCAGCAAGCTGGCGAGGTTGGGCGGCATTGGCGCTATTGTTCTAATCGTCGCCGGCGCTTTTCTCTGTCTGGGCGGCTGGTTCAGTCCGAAAGCACTGACGCCTGCGCGGTTTGTCGATACTTTTGAGCGAGTCAACGGGGTGTATCCCGGTTTCCGCCGCAATCACGCCAAGGGCGTGTGCGTCGCGGGTTTCTTCGAGAGTAACGGCCAGGGAGTTCGCCTCTCGAAAGCCCTTGTTTTCGAGTCCGGCCGCGTGCCGGTGATTGGCCGTTTCTCGTTTGGTGGCGGCGATCCTTACGTTGCCGACGCGCCTGGCGCTGTCCGTGGAATGGGGCTCCTGTTTTCGCTGCCCGACGGCGAACAATGGCGGACGGCAATGATTAACCTGCCGGTATTCCCGTTCAAGAATCCTCAAGGCTTTGCTGACAACCTGGTTGCTTCGCGTCCTGACCCCAGGACAGGCAAGCCTGATCCGGAGAAAATGGCGGCGTTCGCGGCCAATCATCCTGAAACTGTGGAGGCGATTAAGGTCATCAAGAGCCATGGATTTGCGTCGGGCTTTGACAACAGCATCTTTTACGGTCTTAACGCGTTTCGCTTTGTGAACGCCGACGGTGCGTCGGTCCCCGTGCGCTGGTCGATGGTGCCCGTTCGGCCTTTTGCGGTTGCGGATACGACCGGGCCGCCCCCATCCGACAAGTACTACCTGTTTGGCGCGCTGATTGAGAGCCTGCTTCAGCATCCCGTGCAATGGCACTTGATCATCACAGTTGGGAAACCAGGAGATCCGACCGACGATGCAAGCCAGGTGTGGCCTGATGGGCGCGAGCAGGTGGACGTGGGAACCCTGACCCTGGATCATGTGGAAAGCGAGGAAACCAGCCCCGCCCGGGATATTAATTTCGATCCGTTGATCCTTCCGGCGGGAATTGCTCCGTCCGACGATCCTCTGCTCAGCGCTCGATCGGCGGTTTATTCGCAATCCTTTACAAGACGCGCGGGTGAGGCGAAAAAGCCGAGCGCCATCACGCCTTCCGACATTCGAAAGTGAGACTCGGGATGACGACGGCACAGGCGCAGTTCAACGTTCGGATGAGGGTTCTGCACTGGCTGATGGCCGCGGCGGTCCTGACCATGTTGGGTATCGGTGTTGCCATGGTGGCATCGCTCGCTGACTACCACCGGCTGGTCTCCATCCATCGACCGCTGGGAATCCTGATCCTGATTCTGGTGGTGATTCGTTTTGTGAACAGGCTATTCTCCACGCTGCCCCCTTTTCCTGCCAGCATGTCGCCGCAGGAGCGTTTGGCGGCAACCGCCTCCGAAGTTTTGTTGTACGGACTGCTCTTTGTGCAGCCGCTGGTCGGGTGGGCACTGCTTTCAGCGGCCGGCTATCCGATCGTACTCTGGGGATCGCTGCATCTTCCCCCGATCCTTCCGCATAGCGTGATGTTGTATGCAATCCTGCGGAAAACGCACACGGTTTTGGCTTACCTGTTATTCATGGCGTTCCTCGCCCATTTTGGGGCTGTGTTGTTTCACACCCTGATTGTGCGGGACGGCCTGTTCAACCGTATGGCGCCGTGGAGAGTTCGCGCGCGTTAGGTGAGTTCCTGCAAACACAACACACTGACGCCGGCAATCACTCGGGCGCGCCCGAGGCAAGGCTGCGGTGAGTTCCGAGGAAACGCTTGCGCTGACATCTTTCCGATCTCGCGGTATACTCGGGCTACTCGACACTCTTGTCGACATCGGCGCATTTGCCGAGAAGGAGGTGATCCAGTGAGGTACGGTTTACGTTGAAGTAGTAGAGGAGGCGCTTGTGAGGTTGCCGAGCGCCTCTCTCCTTTTGTCTCTCCTGTCGGAATTCCCTGTGATTTGACGAATTTATTCAGCGTATTGTCCCCACACGTTCCCAGCATCAGCATTTAGGGACTGCCGTTGGAGCAGAGATTAGCTCGCGAGCCGTGTCATCGCCGCCATCGCAAACTTTTCCTCTTTGAGACCGAGGACGACGCGGCCATTGACCTGTCCCTTCTTGAGTCGGCTGAACACATCATTGATGGATTCCAGCGGCAATGTTTCAATTGTGGCCTTCACTTTGCCGTCCGCGGCAAACGCCAGCGATTCTTCCAGGTCCAAGCGAGTGCCAACGATGGAGCCCCGTATCGTGTAGCCGTTCAGCACTACGTCGAAAATCGAAACAGGAAATTCCCCGGGTGGGAGACCATTCAGCACACAAGTCCCACCGCGACGAAGCATGCCGACGGCTTGCTTGAAAGCGATCGGCGAAACCGCCGTTACCAGTGCTCCATGCGCACCCCCGATCTGTTTTTGGATTTCCTTTGCAGGGTCCTGCGTTTTCGCATCAATCGTGATTTCCGCTCCGAGCTTCCGCGCCAGCGCCATCTTTTCTGGTCCAAGATCCACCGCTGCGACGTGAAGTCCCATGGCCTTCGCGTACTGGATGGCCACGTGGCCCAGGCCTCCTACTCCAGAGATCGCAACCCATTCACCCGGCCGCGCTTCCGTCATTTTCAATCCTTTGTAGGTGGTGACTCCCGCGCACAGGATCGGGGCCGCATCCACAAACGAGAGGTTTTTGGGAATTCGTCCCAGGTAATCCGCTTGCCCCAATGCGTACTCCGCGAAACTTCCGTTTACCGAGTAGCCGGAGTTTTGCTGCTCCGGGCAGAGCGTTTCCCAGCCGGCAAGACAGTAATCGCAATGCCCGCACGCGCTGTGGAGCCATGCGATTCCCACGCGGTCGCCTTCTTTCAAGTGGGTAACCCCCGGCCCGAGAGCTGCGACGATTCCCGCTCCTTCGTGGCCTGGGATGAGCGGCATTATCGGCTTGACCGGCCAATCGCCGTCTACAGCATGCAGATCGGTGTGACATACTCCGGTCGCAAATACTTCCACAAGCGCCTGCCCTGGCCCAGGCGTTGGGATTGGAACTTCTCGCACGACCAACGGCGCACCAAATTTTTCAACAACGGCTGCTTGCATGGTTTTTGTGTTTAGCACTCTTCACCTCTTTTTCGACCGAAGTGCTATAACTCTAGCCCCGGTTCAAGAGGCGGTCTGTATCATCGGGCACAGTTGAGTGTGACGCGGATTACAGAGTCATGGAATGGCGGAACTCCAGACGCCACCCAAGAAACCGTATTAGCCAGGGCATCCTAAACACAGGTTGGGTTGCGGTTGAGCCCGCTCGATGGGAATCCGAGGACCGGTCCGATAGTGAACTTATCGGGAGTTAGCGAATCATCGCATTTCTATAACCCTAGTTCGGAACCTATAATGTACTGTCGGTGTCAAATACCATAATGAGCGGCACCGCGAGAGTACCCGCGATTTCAGTTTTAGTTGTTGTCCTGGTCTTTGTTACCCACGGACTTCTGTCGCGATGCATGTCTCGGTACTTCGTAACTCCCAATGCCCAGCTGACCGTCCAAGCCAAGAAACAGCAAGGGTGCCGTTACGTGAAATCGCGCAATGACCTGTCAGGATACGAGAACGGTGGACCGTACATTCTGGACCACTTTCGACTCACAAAGGGTCGGACCGATTTACGTGAGTTCTTGTGGACACATTGGCATGAACACAAAAAAGGCGTTGCGGAGGCGAGAGTAGGAACCATTGACCGTGGCACGGTGAAGGTTCTGTACTTGATTCAATCCGACGCGAAGGGGAAGTGGGGCATCGACGTGGAACTCGATCGTCCAATGGACCCGCCGTGTGTGGCTTTTCATGCTGATTCGCTGGTCCGTGTGCCAATCGCTAAACCTGATGAGGATTATCCTTCTCAAACCCTCGGTTTGTGGCCCCCCGATAAACTTCCGCAAGGTGTTCTCTCTGATTCCGAAGTGAAAGACGCAAAGTTATTCAGAGTCATTTTGGTCCGCGAGAACAAGCCAATCAGTGACGAAATCTAGGCGGAACCTCTCTCTTCGCGCCTCGACTCCTGACTAACGCTCTAGGCGGAGACTGAGCCACTGCCCAGTTTCCGTGATCGTTTGAGGTAGTCCCGCGATACTATTAATGAGGCGACTTCGGTTTCCACGTGGCCAGGGATCCCTGTGTGTGAGATATAGGGTGGGAGTTCGGAGGGACGGCCTCAGAAGGCCGTCCCTACAGGCTTCCAACGGGTCTCGGGTGGGGGAATGAAATGAGCGAGGGTGTGGGACAGAAAAAGGCAGAGGCGAAGAAGGGATTTAAGGCGGGATTTGTGGCGATTATTGGGCGGCCAAACGCGGGGAAGTCCACGCTGGTGAACCGGTTGGTGGGGCAGAAGGTGGCGATTGTTACTTCGAAGCCGCAGACGACGCGGAACCGGATTCAGGGAATCGTGACCAAGACGGAAGGGCAGATTGTTTTTATTGATACGCCGGGGTTGCATGAGGGAACTACGGCGTTGAACCGGCAGATGATGCGGGAGGTGGCCGCGGCGCTGGAAGGGATTGATGTGCTGCTGTTGATGGTGGACGCGAGCCGGACTATGCCGCATGCGGATTCGCTGCTGCTGGACCGGGCGCAGCGTTATCCGAACAAGACTATTTTGGCTTTGAACAAGATTGACCGCGTGCCCAGGCCGAAGCTGTTGCCGCTGCTGGATGCGTTTGGGAAGGCGTTTCCGTTTGCGGCACTGGTGCCGATTTCGGCTTTGAAGGGCAGCGGTTGCGATGCGCTGGTGAAGGAGATTTTCAAGGCGCTGCCGGAGGGCGAGGCTTATTTTCCGGAGGATCAGATTACGGACCAGCCGGAGCGGTTTCTGGCGGGGGAGTTGATTCGGGAGAAGGCGATTCAATTGACTTATCACGAGGTGCCGCATGCCTTGGCGGTGATTATTGACAAGTATGAAGAGGGGGCGACTCTGCTGAAGATTCACGCTACGTTGCATGTGGAGCGGGATTCGCAGAAGAAGATTTTAATCGGCCACAAAGGGGACATGCTGAAGCGAGTGGGGACGGAGGCGCGGAAGGAATTGGAGAAATTGCTGGGGACTAAGATTTATTTGGAGATGTTTGTGAAGGTGGTTGCGGACTGGCGAGAGAATCCGGGGAAGGTGCGGGAGTTGGATTGGCATTCGCAGTTGGAGGCGTTGGCTGAGGACCAGGGGAAACAGTTTGGCGGGGAAGAGGAAGAAAAAGAGGAAGAGAAAAGCTAACGCAGAGACGCTGAGGGCGCAGAGGTTCGCAGAGAAGAGGAAAGCCAAGAGAAGAGGCGGAAAGTTGTGGCGTTAGATCGTAAGACCCACCCTTTCCGCAAACGACGCTGAAAGGATGGGGCACCCTCAAGTTCATTTTTGCGGTGGCGTTGGACCGCGAACCCAAGAGGGCCGGGCGAGCCCAGCCCCTACAAAGAGAGCGGGGTTTGGGAATTACTCGGGGGCGGCTATGCCTAGGGATTTCATTTTGCGGTAGAGGTGAGAGCGCTCGAGGCCTAGGGCGCTCGCGGTTTGGGTCATGTTCCAGCGGTGCTCTTGGAGCTTGCGGAGGATGAATTCGCGTTCGTAGGCGCTGCGGGCTTCGTGCAGGGTGGAGTAGGGTTGCTGCGGGCTTTCGGCTACGCCGCGGAAGAGCTCGGGCGGCAGGTGGTGCGGTTCGATACGGGCTTGCGGGCAGACGATCACCAGGCGTTCGACGAGATTTCTTAATTCACGGACATTGCCGGGCCAAGGGTAGCGGAGCAGGATTTCCATTGCGCCTTCGGTGAGTTCGCGCGTCTTCTTGCCATATTCGGAGCTGAATTCGGCGAGGAAATAGCGCGCGAGGACGGGGATGTCTTCCTTGCGATCGCGCAGAGGCGGAACGAAGAAGGGAATTACGTTGAGACGGTAGAAGAGATCCTGGCGGAAGGCGCCGCGGGCGATTTCCTGCTCGAGATTTTTGTTGGTGGCGGCGATGACGCGCACATCCACGTGGAGAGTTTGATTGGAGCCGACGCGTTCGAATCGCTGCTCTTCGAGGACGCGCAGGACTTTGGATTGCGTGCGGAGGCTCATGTCGCCGACTTCGTCGAGGAAGAGCGTGCCGCCGTCGGCCTTGGCGAACTTGCCGATTTTGTCTTCGCTGGCGCCGGTGAAACTTCCTTTCACGTGGCCGAAGAGTTCGGATTCGATGAGTTCCTCGGGAATGGCGGCGCAATTTACTTCCACGAAGTGCGCCTTGTTGCGGAGGCTGGCGGCGTGCAGCGAGCGGGCGACGAGTTCTTTTCCCGTGCCGCTTTCACCGTAGATCAGGACGCGGCCGTTGGTGGGGGCGGTGACGGCGATCTGCTGGCGCAGGGCCTTCATCGGAACACTGTCACCCACGATGCGATAGCGATGGCCGAGTTCGGTGTGCAGAAGTTGATTCTCTTCCTGCAGTCGGCGCTGCTCGATGGCGTTGCGCACCAGGACGATGATTCTTTCGAGCGAGAGCGGCTTTTCGATGAAATCGAAGGCGCCGAGTTTGGTGGCGCGGACGGCGGTTTCGATGGTGCCGTGGCCGGAGATGATGATGACGCTCGGCGGCTGGGGGAGGCTCTGGATGCGGCTGAGGGCTTCCATGCCGTCCATCCCGGGGAGCCAGACGTCGAGGAGGACGACTTCGACGGTGCCGGAGGTGAGGCGCTCGAGAGCAAGTTCGGCGGATTCGACGGCTTCGACGGAGTAGCGCTCGTCGCGGAGGATAGAGGAGAGCGACTCGCGGATGCCGGCTTCGTCATCCACGATGAGGATTTTGGGGCTGGCGCTCATCGGTCGGTATCGGCTCCGATGCGTTCGGTGGCGGCAGGGGCGGGAAGTTCCACGACGGGCAGTTCAATTAGAAAGCGTGAGCCCCTGGGCTGGTGGTCTTCCATGCGCAGGGAGCCGCCGTGTTCGGAGATGATCCGAGCCGCGATGGCCAGGCCCAAACCTGTGCCGCGATCCTTGGTCGAAAAATGAGGCAGGAACAATTTGTCCTTGTCTTCCGGCGAAATGCCTTTGCCGGTATCGGAAACTGAAATTTCAATAGTATCGGATTCCGGGCGCAATTGCGTGGTCACGCCGATTTCGCGGAAAGGCTCGCCTTCGAGGGCTTCGGCGGCGTTGTCAATCAGATTGACGATGACGCTGCGCAGGAGCTGGCCATCGGCGCGAACCGCCGGCAGATTCGGTTCAAGGTTCAGTTTTAGGCGGATGCCGTCGAGGCGGCCGGAGAAGAGTTGCAGGGCTTCGCCGACGGCGACGTTCGCGTCGGTTGGGAGAAGTTTCGCGGTGGGGAAGCGGACGAACTGTGAAAATTCGTTGACGAGCGAGGAGAGCGTGGCGACTTCGCGCACGATGAGGCCGGCGCATTCCTGGGTGACGCGGGTGAGCTCCAGGTCTTTGGGAAGTTCGTGAGCTTCCTCGCGGCGCTGGAGCAGAAGCGTCAGGCGTTGCGCGGAGAGTTGGATGGGCGTGAGGGGATTTTTGATTTCGTGGGCGATGCGGCGGGCAACTTCCTGCCAGGCGGCGGATTTTTGCGCATGGAGCATTTCGGTGAGGTCGTCGAAGACGAGCACGTAGCCCATGTTGGCGCGGCGCGGGCCGAGGGAACTGACGGTGACGGCGAGGTGGCGGACGCGGCCGTTTACGATCACTTCGATCTCGCGAGAGACGACGCCCATGCGCAGGGCGCGGCGCATCAGGGATTGCACGATGCGATGAGGGTCGGGGCCGAGGAGACTTTCGAGGGATTCGATATTCTTATCGCCGATATTGAACATGCGGAGAAGGGCGGCGTTGGTGCGCTGGATGACGCTGTCGGCGTTGAGATAGATGACCCCGGCGGGAATGTTTTCGAGCACGGTTTCCATGAGCTGGCGGCGCCGCTCGAGCTCCTGCACGGCTTGCTGGAGGTTGCGGGTGAACTCGTCAATCTGCGAGCGGCTGTCGCGCAACTGCGTGGTCATGGTGTTGAAGGAACGAACCAGCACGCCGAGTTCGTCCTGCACCTGCTCGGGGACCTGGTAGTCGAAATTTCCGGACGAGACTTCGCGCGTGCCTTCCGCAAGGGCTTGGATGGGGACGGTGACCTGTTTAGCCAGGAACAGAGCGACCCACATGGCGGCGGAGAGAACCAGAAGGGTGAAGAAGAAAAGAATCAGCAGCATCTGCGTTTTCAAAGCTCGAAGATTCTGCTTTAAATTTTCGTAATCCCTCGTTTGTTGCTGAATGACGGTCCATCGCTTCATGAAGTCGGGACCCGTGCGATAGGCAGCGACGAGTGTTCCTTGCTCGGACCCGTTCAGGGTGACTGGAACATGCGCAGCGAAAAAGCTTTTGTTTTTGGATTGCCAGATTTCGATGCCGCTCGGCAACGTGTTTTGCAAGGAGCCCCGTTCGCCGCTGACGCTGCAGATGTTGAGAGTACGGTCCTCCTGCTGGTCGTCGCAAACGACGCCGCCTTTGACGAATTTGCCTTTGGAGTCGAACACCCAGACGGCGTCGAGGCCAACGGCAAAGGTGTGTTCAAGGAACGCTTCCGGAGCTTCGCCGGCGCGTTGCGCGGCCTGATGGCCAAGGGTGTGGAGACGCGGAAGCATGCCGCGGCCGAGATCATTCAGGAGCTTCTGCGTTTCTTCCGAGGCGATTTCGAGAGGCCGGGGGAACCAGCGGCCGAGCGTGCGGTTGAGCAAGGCATAACTGATAAAGAACATGAAAATGGCAGGGAGGAGCGAGACGGCCACGGCTCCCATCACCATTTTAGTTTTGAATCGCGCGCCCAATTGCTCTTTACTGCGCTCGACCAACAGCCGAACAATGTTGCGCATGACGATGAGGCCGAAGATGAGCAGAGCTGCGATGATGAAACTGGAGACCGCATACAAAGGGATGACTTCGCGCCAGGATTGCGGCTCGAAAGGAACGTCCAGGGAACCGAGGGTGAAAACGGCTGCGAGAAGGAGGGTGACAAATACGCCGCCGATGGCGAGTCCAACGCGGAGCTTGTCGGTGGAGGGGCTCATTGGGCGTCCTCAAGCGGCTGGGGCAAGAAGGGGCGGAGGGCGCATTGGGAGCAGAGCGGGGCGCGGCTGCGGCAGTAGTGCTTGCCCGTATGCACGATCAGAGCATGAAATTCGTTGAAGAGTTGGGGGCCGTTGGGTAAACTTTTTTCGAACAGCCCTCTGATCTCCTCGTAGGATTCTTTCCCGTGTGCGAGTCCATGGCGTTGCAGAATGCGCCGCGTGTAGGCATCCACAACAAAGACCGGGTGCATCCCTGCGTAGAGCAGGATGGAATCCGCGGTTTCGGGGCCGATGCCATGGACATCCAAGAGTTGCGCTCGCAACTTTGCGGTGGAAGTATTGAACATTACCGTAAGGGAGCCGCGATGCTCTTTTCGGAGAAACTTCACAAACGCCTTGAGCTTCCGGGCTTTTTGCCGGAAGTAGCCCGACGAGCGGATCAGCCGGGCGAGTTTCGCCTGGGGTACCTTTTCAAGTGCCAAGGGGGTGAGCAATTTCGCCTGGCGCAAATTGGCGATGGCGCGTGCGGCGTTTACCCAACTGGTGTTTTGAACCAGGATCGCACCCACAATCACTTCGAACGGTGTTCGCCCCGGCCACCAGTGCTGTTCGCCGCGGGCCTGAAACAATGTGTCGAAGTATTGCCGCAAGATTGGCAGAGCCTCTTGGGGCGGCGTAGCGCGAGCGTGGCGGCCGGGTTTGCTGATTGGCGCGGCTGCATGGTGCGGTGCCGGCAGAATGAGGCTAGTACACATCTCTTTCGCACGATATCCACGCCTTGCGGGCAAGTCAAGAACGCGACACTGTCCTTCCATCCGGCACCCTGTTCAACTGGACAGGTATTAGCGAATTCACAACGAGAGTTCAAAATCAGACGACGCAAACACAGCCTCTTTGCTATGTTTGGCGTTAGGTGCACGAGTTCTAGGGAGCGCTGCGGATGTCTGTCCGTCTAGGCGAAATTCTACTAAAGGAAAGCCTGATTACCCAGGACCAACTGGATAAGGCGCTGGAATTTCAGCGTTCGAACGGTGGGAAGCTGGGAAGCTGCCTTACGAAGATGGGCTTTATCACCGATGATGACATTACCGGTGTGCTTTCGCGGCAGTACGGCGTGCCCTCCATCAATCTGAAATACTACGAAATCGATCCCAACGTTATAAAGCTGATCCCGCAAGATACCGCGCTGCGCTACCAGGTGGTTCCACTTTCGCGCGTAGGCTCCGTGCTGACGATCGCAATGACCGACCCGACGAACGTCTTCGCGATGGACGACATCAAGTTTATGACCGGTTTCAACGTGGAGCCGGTGGTGGCGTCGGAATCGGCGATTGGTGAGGCGATAGGCAGGTTTTACGGCGGCGGGGCTGCCAGCCACGAAGAGTTAAGCAACCTGATGAAGGACCTGGTGGACGAGGACCAAGAACTGGAACTGGCGGCGGAAGAGCAGGAGATGGACGCGGCTTCGCTGGAACGGGCGGCGGAAGAAGCGCCCATCATCAAGTTGGTGAACCTGATTTTGACAGACTCCGTGAAGCGGGGAGCGAGCGACATTCACGTGGAGCCGTACGAAACCGAAATGCGCGTGCGCTTCCGCGTTGACGGCGTTTTGCAAACGGTGATGAATCCACCGATGAAGCTCCGCGATGCGATCACGAGCCGCATGAAGATCATGGCCAAACTGGACATCGCCGAAAAGCGCTTGCCGCAAGACGGCCGCATCATGATCAAGTACAAGGCGGACGGGAAAAAGAAAGAACTCGACTTCCGCGTTTCGACGGTGCCCACCCTTTACGGCGAAAAGATCGTGCTTCGCCTCCTGGACAAGGAAAACCTGCGGCTGGACATGACCAAACTGGGTTTCGAGCCGGAGTCCCTGAAGAAATTCGAGCGCAACATTTTGAAGCCGTACGGCATGGTGCTGGTTACGGGGCCGACAGGTTCCGGTAAGACGAACACGTTGTACTCTTCGGTCGCGCGACTAAACCAAGTGGACACCAACATCATGACCGCCGAAGACCCGGTCGAGTTCCAGTTGTCGGGAATCAACCAGGTGCAGATGAAGGAACAGATCGGGTTGAACTTTGCGGCGGCCCTGCGTGCCTTTTTGCGGCAAGACCCCAACATTATTCTGGTCGGAGAAATTCGAGACTTTGAGACGGCGGAAATCGGCGTGAAGGCCGCTCTTACCGGTCACTTGGTGCTTTCGACGCTGCACACCAACGACGCGCCTTCCACGATCAGCCGCTTGATGAACATGGGTATTGAGCCGTTTTTGGTGGCCACTTCGGTGAACCTGATTTGTGCGCAGCGCCTGGTGCGCCGGATTTGCGTGAATTGTAAGGAAGAGCTGGAAGTACCGGAGCAAGCGCTGATCGACGCAGGGTATACGCCCGAAGAAGTGAAGACGACGAAGATTTATCACGGGAAGGGCTGCTCCACCTGCAACAAGGGCGGGTACAAAGGCCGCACGGGTTTGTATGAAGTGATGGAAATTAATGATGAATTGCGCGAGTTGATCCTGGTTGGCGCCTCGGCCCTGGAATTGAAGAAGAAGGCGATCGAACAGGGCATGATTACGCTCCGGCGCAGCGGGCTGATCAAGGTAGCGCTGGGCCAGACCACGATGGAAGAAGTCTTGCGCGAAACGGTTTTGTGAGCAGGAAAGGGTGCAGCGATGCCAGGTATAACACTCAGCGAATTGTTGAAGAAGATGATCGAAATGGGAGGCAGCGATCTTCATATCACGACGAACAGCGCGCCCCGGGTGCGCGTTCATGGCCGGCTTCGCCCTCTGGACATGCCGCCGCTGACGGCGGCGGACACGAAATCGCTGGCATACAGCGTTTTGACGGATGCACAGAAACACCGGTTCGAGGAAAATCTGGAGCTGGACTTTTCGTTTGGTTTGAAAAACCTGGCGCGTTTCCGCGGCAACGTGTTCAATCAGCGCGGCGCGGTTGGCGCTGTGTTTCGTACGATTCCATGGGAGATCAAGGGCTTCGACGCACTCGGGCTCCCACTGGTGGTCAAGGGACTTTGCGACAAGCCACGCGGACTGGTGCTGGTGACCGGGCCGACGGGTTCCGGCAAATCCACGACACTGGCAGCGATGCTGGACAAGATCAACGCCGAACGCGAAGAGCACATGATCACGATCGAGGACCCGATCGAATTTTTGCACAATCACAAAAAGTGCCTGGTGAACCAACGCGAAGTGCACGCGGACACGCACTCGTTTGCCAACTCGCTGCGAGCTGCGCTCCGCGAAGATCCCGACGTGGTGCTCATCGGGGAAATGCGCGACCTGGAAACCATCGAATCGGCGCTGCGTATCGCGGAAACCGGCCACTTGACCTTTGCGACGCTGCACACCAACTCCGCCGCGTCCACCATCAACCGTATTATTGACGTCTTCCCGGCGCACCAACAGCCGCAGATTCGCGCGCAGCTTTCGATGGTGCTGGAAGGGATTCTTTGCCAAGCGCTGCTGCCGCGTTCGGACAACCGGGGCCGTTTGATGGTGATGGAGGTGCTGATCCCGACACCCGCGATTCGCAACTTGATTCGCGAAGACAAGATTCACCAAGTCTATTCGGCAATGCAGACAGGCACCGGACAGACGGGGATGCAGACGTTTAACCAGGGGCTGGCCAACGCGTATTTCCAGAAGCTGATTACGCTGGACATGGCGTTGTCGCGTTCATCGAACCAGGACGAGTTGCAGGACATGATTAATCGAGGAGTGGCAACGACAGCGGGATCGACGGGGAAGACCCCGGCGGGCCGCAGTCCGGTGGGCTCAAAACATTAGGAGATTGTTTTCGGGAGACGGAAGGGCAAAAATTTCAGCGGTTGAGGAGGAAAGGTTATGCCGGTCTTTACTTATCGAGGAACGAATCGCTCGGGAAGTTCTGTTGCTGGGGAGATGACTGCCTCCAGCAAGGCGGAGTTGCAGAGTTTGCTGCGGCGCCAGCAGATCACGCCGACGAAGATGTCCGAAAAGGGCAAGGAGTTCAACCTGCCCACATTTGGTGGCGGCATCTCCGCCAAGGAACTCGCGGTGTTTACCCGCCAGTTCTCGGTGATGATCGACGCCGGTCTTCCGCTGGTGCAGTGCCTGGAAATCCTGGCCAGCCAGCAGGAGAACAAACTGTTTCAGAAGGTGTTGACGGGGACGCGCTCCGCGGTCGAAGGCGGCAGCAACCTGTCCACGGCGATGAAACAGTATCCAAAGGTGTTCGACCCGCTTTACAGCAACATGGTGGAGGCTGGCGAGACGGGCGGTATTCTTGACACCATTTTGCAGCGCCTTTCGACCTACATCGAAAAGAACGTGAAATTGAAGGCCGCGGTGAAATCGGCGCTGATTTACCCGATCGGCGTACTGACGATCGCCGGTGCGGTTATTATCCTTTTGCTTTGGAAAGTGGTTCCGATCTTTGCCACACTCTTCGCCGGGTTGGGAGTGGATCTGCCGTTGCCAACGAAGATTGTCATTGGACTCAGTAATTTCGTGGGCAGCATCTTCGGGCTATTGATCATAGTTGGGCTCGCAGCAGTCATCTTCGGCCTGAAGATCTGGTACGGAACGCCGGGGGGCCGATATTTCCTGGACAGCGTGATCCTGAAGCTGCCGGTTCTTGGTATTCTGATGCGCAAGATTGCCGTAGCGCGTTTCACGCGGACGCTGGGCACCCTAATTTCCTCCGGTGTGCCGATCCTGGAAGGATTGGACATTACAGCGAAGACGTCGGGCAATGCGGTTGTGGAGAGAGCGCTGTACCAAGTCCGCAAATCCCTCGAAGAAGGCAAATCTCTTACCGAGCCGTTGAAAGACTCGGCGGTTTTCCCCGGCATGGTTACGCAGATGATCTCCGTCGGTGAACAGACCGGCGCGATGGATGCCATGCTGCAGAAGATTGCGGACTTCTACGAGGATGAAGTGGACGCGGCGGTGAAGGACCTCTTGACCGCACTGGAACCCGTTATGATCGTTTTCCTGGGCGTGGTAGTCGGCGGCGTGGTTATTTCCATGTACCTGCCGCTGTTCTCGCTGATCGGGAAACTCAGCAGCGCTCACTAGACCGGTGGCAAGTAGGAAATGGAGGGCGGGCGAAATGTTCCTGCCCTCCATTTTTTGTTTAATATGAAGTAGGGATGAGCGGGCAATCCGGGGGCAGCCGCTCGAGGCATGGAACAATCGCTCAATCGCCGGGAATGGGTAGACTGGCTGACGCGGGTCCGCCTGCTGTTGATCGCGCTGATTCTGGGCGTCGGCGTGGTGTGGCCGCAGTACGTTCCGACGAATACTTCCCCGCGTTACTTCCTGCCGATCGTCATTCTCTGGATCACCATTGGAATCCTGCACCTGATCCTGGTGCGGTTGCTGCCGGAGGCTTCCTGGCTGGGCGGCCTGCAGGTCTCGTGTGATGTAGTGATGATCACGGGCATTGTGTATTCGACGGGACTTCAGGACAGCTACTTTACGTCTCTCTACTTGCTGGTGATTATCGTTGCCAGTATTTTGTTCAGCCGGCAAGCGGCGTTCTTTACGGCGGCGTTGTGCCTGATGGGGCTGGGAGTGCTGACCGGGCTAGTGCAGGCCGGACGAATTCCGCAAACTTCGGTTGCGGCCCCAACCTCAGAAAGCCTGCGCACGTGGTTTCTGAGCAACTCGTTGGGATTCATGGCCATCGCATATCTTTCCAGCCTTCTGGCCCACTCGCTGCGCAGCAAGAGTTCCGAACTCGAAGAGAAACGGGAAGAACTTCTGGAATTGCAGGATTTCACGTCGGACATCATCCATTCCATGCGCGGCGGGCTGGTGACAACGGATCTGGATGGCAGGGTGGTGCTGTTGAATCGGACCGGCGAGGAGATACTTGGGAGGACATTTGCGGAATTGCGAGGACGGGATCTGCGGGAAGTGAGCCCGGAATTCTGGCAGCACGAAATCACCACGGTGCCGGAGAAACTGTTGTTGCGCCGAGAGATCGAGGTGCGTATTCCCGGCGGGCAGAAGCGGTATCTGGGAATTTCCGTGTCGCCGCTGCGGACGCGGGACGCAAAGCGCAGCGGCTACGTTTTCAATTTTCAGGACCTGACGGAACTCAGGCGGCTGGAGCAGGAAGTTGCGACGAAGGAGCGGATGGCGGCGGTTGGGCGGCTCTCGGCTGCGATCGCGCACGAAATCCGGCAGCCGCTGACGGCCATGGCGGGGGCGGTGAAGGAACTGGCGCGGCTGGTGCCGCTCGAAGAAGACGAAAAGCACCTGGTGAATATCGTGAGCCGGGAATCGGAACGGCTGAATCAGATTATTACGGACTTTCTGAATTTCTCGCGCGAGAAGTCTTTCGTGTTTCAGGAGACGGACGTGCGGCCGCTGCTGGACGAAACACTGACGCTGCTGGAACGAAAACCCGGTGCGGCGCAGAAATTGGAAATTGTACGGGCGTTCAACGGGGAAGTATCCATGGCGCGCGTGGATCCGAACAAGATCAAGCAGGTGTTCTGGAACCTTTGCGATAACGCCGTGCGAGCCATGCCGGAGGGAGGAACGCTCACGGTAGGCATAGATCGCGTTCCCGACTGGCTGCGAATTTCCTTCCGGGACACGGGAATCGGGCTGGATCCGCAGCAGCGCGCAAAGATTTTTGAACCACTGCAATCGAATTTTGAGGGTGGGACCGGCCTCGGACTTGCGATCGTTTACCAGATTGTGCAGGCACATAACGGGCGCATCATGGTGTACAGCGAAAAGCAAAAAGGCGCGGAGTTCATTATTGAGCTCCCGCGGACGGAATGAGGCTTTATGCAAGCGACGAAGGCGGCGGCAAAAGAAACGAAAAAGGAAGTCGCGCATATTCTTGTTGTGGATGACGAGAAATCGCTGTGCGAACTTCTTGAGATCACGTTTCGCAAGGACGGCCATCGAGTCGAGGTGGCCAATGGGGTCGAGGCCGCGCGGCGCAAGCTGGAGGGGTCTTTGTTCGACATCGTCATCTCCGACATCCGCATGCCTGGGGGGACGGGGCTGGAGCTTTTGCGGTTTACCAAGGAAATCGCGCCGGATTCTTTTTTTCTGCTGATGACCGCGCTGCCCGACCTGGACACGGCTGTGGACGCCCTGAATTCGGGGGCGGACCGATTTGTCATCAAGGATCACAATTACGTGGAGCAGTTGCGCCGGGCCGTGGGCGAGGTGTCGGAAAGCCTGAAGTGGAAGAAGGAAGCCGGGTATCTGAGGCGGGAATTGCGGCGCCTGACGGGGCTGGACAACATCATTGGGCAAAGCCCCAAGATGAAAGCCATCTTCGACATGATTCAGACGGTGGCTCCACAGAACAGCCGCGTGCTGATCACCGGAGAAAGCGGGACCGGTAAGGAGCTTGTGGCTCGCGCGATTCATGAAAATAGCGCCAGGGCGCAGACGCCGTTTATCACCATCAATTGCGGAGCGTTTCCGGAAACGTTGCTGGAGTCTGAGCTGTTCGGCTATATGAAGGGCGCGTTCACTGGCGCGAACGAAAATCGCCGCGGATTGTTCCAGGCAGCCGATGGCGGCACGCTGTTCATGGATGAAATTGGCAACATGAACCTGGCCATGCAGGTGAAGCTGTACCGCGTGCTGCAGGAAGGGAAGGTGCGGCCGCTGGGGAGCACGGAAGAACTGGATGTGGACGTGCGCGTGATCGCCGCGACGAACAGGGACCTGGAGAAGGCCATTGCCGCGGGAGAGTTCCGTGAAGATTTATTTTACCGTTTGAGTGTGATCCCGATTCATGTGCCCTCGCTTAGGGAGAGACGGGAAGACATTCCGCTGCTGGCGCGGCATTTTCTGGAGCAGTTCCGGAAGTCAATGGAGAAACCAATTCAGGGGATTTCGCCGGAAGCGATGAGCCTGTTGGAATCTTACGACTGGCCCGGAAATGTGCGGGAACTGGAGAACACGATCGAACGCGCTGTGGCCCTGGAAACCGGGTTGGAGATCAGCGCGAGAGTGCTACCTGAACGCGTGAATGGCATCAGCCCGGTCGTAAGCAGTTCGCTTTCCCAGTCGGCTGATGTGCAGATTCCCGAGGAGGGAATCGATTTTGAACAGGTGGTGGCCGGCGCGGAACGGCGCTATCTGCAGGCGGCTCTTGCGAAAGCCGATGGCGTGCGCACAGAAGCGGCGCAAATTCTAAAAATCAGCTACCGGTCGTTCCGGCACTACGCGAAGAAGCACAATCTTTAGCATCTCTTATTTCGAGCCAGAACTGCCGCTGACACGGGGAGCCTTGAAGTTGTAGGAAGGAATTCTGAGTAGGTGTGGTCAGGAAACGTCGACATTTTTTGTCACTCTCGGGTGCCCTTAACTGCCTCTTTTCAGGGATCACTATGTATGGCCCCGCTGCAGGGCAGAATTCCGTTGGGCAAAGGCTTCTTAAGTGCTTGATATTAAAGCACTAACTAGTAAGGGACACAACAATCAAAAGGCCCGGAGATTTGGCCACTGGTTTGCACCTTCGTCTGTCGTGCTCAGGCACCTAATGTTCTCTCAAGGAGATCTCATGAAGAAGCAGAAGGGTTTTTCTCTTATCGAATTGCTTATCGTTGTGGCGATTATTTTGATCATCGCAGCCATCGCCATCCCGAACTTGCTCAAGTCCCGCATCGCGGCCAACGAGGCCTCGGCTGTGGGCACTGTCCGCACGCTGAACACTGCGCAGGTTACTTACAACAGTTCCTGCCAACAGTATTCGGCCAGTATCGGTGAACTGAACAAGGGTGTGGTTTGCCCTGCGGGAGCAAACATCATTGACGCGACTTTGGCGACGGGCACCAAGAGCGGTTACACGTTCGTTGTGATCGCACCTGGAACCACGGCCAACGGCACGATCGGCACCACGTTCGACGTGAACGCCGACCCGATTACGGCGAACGTCACGGGTTTCCGCCACTTCTTCAGCAATGAATCGCTGGTGATTCGCGTGAATCCGGCCGCTGCGGCGACCAACGCTTCGGCGCCTCTGTAATACAGAGAGAAATCTCTTATGCAGGGAAAGGAGGGGGAGCTTTTGCTCCCCCTCCTTTTTTTTGTTTTGAGGAGTAGGCAATAAGTAGGCGATCAATTGGCCATCCTTGCTCGATTGCAAAGTGAACTACCGAGGGTGACACGCAGGACTGGGCCGCAAGTACCCGAGCTATCGCAAGCTCAATTCCCGGGAGTGACGGTAATTGTCGCTGAGTACTGACAGAAAATGGCTTCGAACCGGTTTGGGGCTTTAGATTCGCCTCGTATTGGCGACTAGGACGGAAGTCGATATGGTTAACCCTTTACTGTGCAGGGGGTTGTGGGAAGCAGGGAAAAGACTCAAACTGGCCCGGAGTGGCATAGTTCGTGCTGTTAAGGGGGGTGAGTGCGTACGCACATTTGACGCCGCCAAGGAGATCTAATGAAGAAGCAGAAGGGCTTTTCTCTTATCGAGCTGCTGATCGTTGTAGCGATTATTTTGATCATCGCAGCCATTGCTATTCCTAACTTGCTGAAGTCCCGCATCGCGGCCAACGAGGCCTCGGCTGTGGGCACGGTTCGCACGCTGAACACGGCGCAGGTTACCTACAACAGTTCCTGCCAACAGTATTCGGCCAGTATCGGTGAACTGAACAAGGGTGTGGTTTGCCCTGCGGGAGCAAACATCATTGACGCGACTTTGGCGACGGGCACCAAGAGCGGTTACACGTTCGTTGTGATCGCACCTGGAACCACGGCCAACGGCACGATCAACACCACGTTTGACGTGAACGCCGACCCGATTACGGCGAACGTCACGGGCTTCCGCCATTTCTTCAGCAACGAATCGCTGGTGATTCGTGTTGACCCAGCCGCGGCGGCGACCAACGCTTCGAACCCTCTGTAAGACAGAGGGACTACTACATTGCAGGGAAAGCGGGGGAGCTTTGGCTCCCCCTTCTTTTTTATGGGGGTTGACTCCAAGAGTAGACGGAAGGACCCCGATTCAGAATTTGGGAGTTAGAACGGCGAGTTTGGACCTCGACTTGCACATAAAGTAGTGTGTCTGCTGTAACTGACGACGGGAGACTCCAGGGTGAGTCGACAATGAATAGATCACAGCGAGGCTTTTCTCTTATCGAGTTGCTTATCGTTGTGGCGATTATTTTGATCATCGCAGCGATCGCCATTCCGAACCTGCTGAAGTCGCGAATCGCGGCCAACGAGGCCTCGGCCGTTTCGTCCATGCACGCGATTATCACCGCGGAAATTACGTATTCTACGATCAGTTCACCTTCGGGATTTTCCCCAACGCTCAACGCCCTTGGACCAGGCCAGGGCGATTATATTGATGCTAATCTGGCCGGTGGGCAGAAAAGCGGTTACAACTTCACGTACGCGCCGATTGGAGTGGCTCCGTATCCGGCGTACACGTTTAACGTGGATCCAATCATTCGTTCGGTGACCGGGCAACGAAGCTTTTATACCGATCAGACCAATGTGATGCGGTATAACACCGGCGCAGTCGCAGGCCCAAACGATCCTCCGCTCTAATGTGCGTGCCGGGCTGATGTTCTGCGCGCGGAAGCGTAGAAACGGGCCGGCGTAGAGCAATCCGGCGCCTGGATGGTTGCGTTCCTCCCACTGCAGCTCGCTTCAATCCTACAATCAGGTTCCGCGCAAATTTCCATTCCTTCCAGCCCGCATTCACAGTGCGATTCCTGATGCCCGCCAACCGCGGACATTTTTGATTGCCAGGAGATCGGAAGTTGCCCCAGCGAAGCAGGACCACTCCGTTTGCTATACTCCTTGCGTGATTCCGAAACGCGTGGCGATGCTGATGGTCGCAGGTCTGTTGACTGGGCTTTTCCTGAGCTGGCCTGGCTGGCGGGGGGCCGAGGCCTCCGCCGGAGGGCAAGCCCTGCACGACGTCGAAGCGCGTTACAGCAAGGCCTCAACGCTGCAAGCGACCTTTTTGGAACGCTATTCGGAGAATGGGACGCAGGTGCGCGTGGAGGCGGGGAAGGCGTACTTTTTGCGGCCCCGAAAAATGCGCTGGGAATATGAGAAGCCCGAAAAGAGCCTGTTTCTGGTGGACGGAAAATACGTGTGGTTTTACGCCCCGGACGATCATACAGCCACGCGTATGCCTGCAAAGAAGAGTGACGACTGGCGCACCCCGATTGCCTTTCTGACAACCGGAATGAAGCTTGCCCGCATCTGCTCTGAAGTGAGCCCGGCGAAGGATGTAAAGCCGTCTATGCCGGGGAACGAGGTTTACCGTTGCGTTCTGCGCGGGGCGGAGGATGAGAAAGCCGGCGCGGCCCAAAAGGTGTTGTTTGAAATTTCTCCACAGAACGAACTGGCGCGGATTGTGATTCCCCAGGAAGCAGGGATGCAGATTGAATTTGAGTTCAAGGATTGGGAGTGGAATCCGGCGCTTGCGAAGAGTCTCTTTCAGTTCAACCCGCCGCCAGGAACCGTGATTGTAAATGGCTTGCTACCCGAGGCCCCCGGGATGCGTCAGTAAGGATGTAGGTACTCAGTCGATGCCCCGGGCCAGCTTGCGGTTGACTCAGTAAACCCACCAGCCCCAGACCCTTTTTGGGGTACCCTTCGGATGAGGTAAACTAGAGCTCTATGGGTGAGTTTGTCTGCCGTGTAGCCGATGCCAACGGGCGAGTGTTCTCGCACGTTGAGGCGGCCGCTAGCCTTGAAGAAGCTCGCCAGAAGCTCTTGGACCGAGGGCTGTACATCTACTCTGTCGAGTCTCGCAGCGGCCTGATGAGCGGCATGCTGGGGGTGCGCAAAGAGCGGAAGATCAGCGGCAACGACTTCCTGATCCTGAACCAGCAGTTCAACACACTGATTAAGGCGGGCCTGCCGATCCTGAAGGCACTTGATTTGCTTGCGACGCGAGCGACCGCGCCGAAGCTGCGGCCTATCCTAACGCAGGTGCGCGATCGGGTGCGGGAAGGGAAGTCACTTTCGGAAGCGATTGAGGAAGCCGGCGTTTTTTCGAAAGTGTATTCGACCGCGATTCTGGCCGGCGAAAAGAGCGGCAACCTCTCCGGCGTGCTGGATTATTACATCGCTTACCAGAAGGTGAGCACGGGCGTTAAGAAAAAGATTGTGGCTTCGCTGGTGTATCCGATTTTGCTGGTGGTGGTGGCGATGTGCATTGTGACGTATCTGGTGACGGGAGTGATACCGAAGTTTGCGACGCTTTATAAGGATTTGGGAGTGCCGCTGCCGGGCCCGACACAATTGCTGATCGCGATCACCGTGGATTATCGCGTTTACATAGTTTCGGCGCTGGCGGCGCTCCTGCTGGGCATCGTGGGCGTGTTTTTCTGGTCGCGGAGCGAGGAAGGCGGAGTGGCGCTCGATCGGCTGGTCTTCCGACTTCCTTTGGTAGGTGACACGTTGTTGAAGTTTCAGGCTTCGCAGTTCTGCCGCACACTTTCCACGCTTTTGACCGGAGGGACGCCCCTGGTAGCGGCGCTGCAAACCGCGGCGGAATCCATCAGCAGCAGATTGGTTCGCGGCTCGGTAAATAGCGCGACCCAACTGGTCCGGGAAGGCGAAACGCTGCATGGGGCGCTGGCTTCGGGAAAGATCATGCCGGACCTAGCGCTGGACATGATTGAGGTCGGCGAATCCAGCGGCGCGCTGGCGCCGATGTTGAACAGCGTGGCGGAGTTTTATGAAGAAGAGGTGAGCCTTCGACTGGGCGCGATGGTTTCTCTAATTGAACCCCTTATTCTTGTAGTGATGGGCATACTCGTAGCGTTCATCCTGATCTCGCTGTATTTGCCAATTTTCTCGTTCTCGATCAACGGATCTGGACCGGGAACCTAAGGAAAAAGAACAATCATGGCCACGCCAGATCCCAATGTGCACGATCCGAGCCTGCCGGGGGGCCCAGCAGACGCGGCTCAGGAACGCGAGCAGGCGCGGCGGCTTGCGGAGCGCTACCGCTGCGGATTTATTGACCTGACCGAGCAGCGCATCGATCCGGAGTTGTTCCGCACGATTCCCGCCGATCTGATGTTCCGGTATAACTTTGTGCCGCTGCTGGCGAACAACAATACGCTGGTGATTGCGGTTGCGGATCCCGGCATGGTGATCCTGAGCGATGAGCTGCCGCTGCTGCTCGGCAAGAAGCTGGCGTACAAAGTGGCGACGCCGCGGCAGATCGGCGACCTGCTGAAGCGCACGGAGCAGTCGCAGCGCGTGCTGGAGCAAGCCACCGAAGCATTCACGCTGCAAGTTTCGAAGGACGAGGAAGAGGGCGAGGAGACAATCTCCGGCGATCGCCTGACGCGCGACACCGCGGTTAGCCCGGTGGTTCGACTGGTTGAGACGATCATCTTCACGGCGCTCGAACGGCGCGCGAGTGACATTCATATCGAGGCTCGCGACGCAGAGGTCGCGGTGAAGTACCGCATTGACGGAGTGTTGCAGCACGCCATGCAACCGATTGCCAAGGAGTGGCACTCCACGGTTCTTTCGCGCATCAAGGTGCTCAGCGACCTGGACATTGCCGAGCGGCGCGTGCCGCAGGACGGACGATTCCGCGTGAAGTACAAGGGACGCTTCATTGACCTGCGCGTGTCGATCATGCCGGCGAGCCACGGGGAAGACGCCGTGTTGCGTGTTCTTGACAAGGAAACACTCTCCGAGAAATTCCAGAGCTTGAGTCTCGATGTTGTAGGCTTCTCCCCCGACGAGGTTAAGCGCTTTCGCCGGTATATCCGCGAGCCGTACGGCATGGTGCTGGTGACCGGGCCGACGGGTTCCGGGAAGACGACCACGCTGTACGCCGCGATCAATGAAATCAAGACCGACGAAGACAAGATCGTCACCATTGAGGACCCGGTCGAATACCAGCTTCGCGGCATCACGCAGATTCCCGTAAACGAAAAGAAGGGGCTGACGTTTGCGCGCGGCTTGCGTTCGATCCTGCGCCACGACCCGGACAAGATCATGGTCGGCGAAATCCGCGACCAGGAAACGGCGCAGATTGCGATTCAATCCGCGCTGACCGGGCACCTGGTGTTCACCACCGTGCACGCGAACAACGTCACCGACGTGATCGGGCGGTTCATCAATATGGGCGTCGAGCCGTACAACTTCGTCTCCGCGCTGAACTGCATCATGGCGCAGCGGCTGGTCCGGCTGATCTGCAACAACTGCAAGCGGCCGAAGAAACACACGCCGGAAGAGTTGGTTGAATCGGGAATCGATCCCGCGAATACCGCCGACTTTATTTTTTCAGAGGGCGCGGGCTGCCTGGAATGCTCCGGGACCGGGTATCACGGGCGCTCGGCGATCTGCGAATTGCTGGACTTGACCGACCACATCCGGGAAATGATCGTGAGCCGGCGCCCGACATCGGAAATCAAGCGTGCGGCTGTCGAAGAAGGTATGATCACGCTTCGCGAAAGCGGCCTGGCCAAGGTAAAGAGCGGCCAGACGACGCTGCGTGAAATTAACAAGGTGACCTTCGTTGAGTAGCGCCGGAGCATATCAGGGCGGGATGTATAAGATTGCGGCCGTCAGGCGGTTCATGCGGTGGCTGGACGCGACGCCGCATCCGGCGGTGGCGATCGAGTTCACGCCGGAGCATGTGTCCGCGGCGCGCTTTACGCGAACAGGTTCGCTGGACGGCTTCGCGGTAGAAGCGTTGCCGCCGGGGGCACTGGTGCCTTCGGCTATTGAAACGAATATTCTGAATCCAATTGCGGTGAAAGCCGCGGTTGCCGGCGTATCCAAAACGCTGAAATTGAAAGAGGAAGACGCGGCGCTGCTGGTTCCCGACCCCGTGATCCGCGTGTTCGTGCAGCATTTCGATGACTTTCCGCGCTCCCCGGAGGAAGCGATTCCGATGCTTCGCTGGAAGCTGAAGAAGAGCGTTCCGTTTGAAGTGGACGAGACATTGCTTTCGTACATGCGGCAGCGGCCCCGGGGCGAGGGCGTTGACGTGGTGACGGCGATCGCCAGGTTGCGGATCATCAAGGAGTATGAGGCGCTGCTGGAGCCGCAGGGAGTACGCCCGGGCGTGGTGTTGAGTTCCGCGTTGGCGGCGATTTCGTTGCTGGAGGACTCGCGGCCGACACTGCTGGCACGGCTTTCCGGCACTTCGCTGACCACGGCCATTGTTCGCGAAGGGGTTCTGGCGGGATATCGGTGCACCGAACTTCCCACAACCGCGGCGGAAGTGACGCCGCATATGCTGCTCGAAGAAGTCTATCCGCTGGCGGCATATTATCAGGACACGTGGCAGGAAGGCATTCAAGCAGTGCGGGTGGCGGGATTGCGGCGGCGCTTGCCTGAATTTGTGCGCCCACTGCAGGATGAATTCAAATGTGATGTGGGCTCGCTTCTGAGTTCCGCGGTCTCTGAAGGACATCTGCGCAGCGATGGGCGGCCGCTGGCCGACCGGGATCTGGAAGGCCTGGTTGGCTGGATGATGCACCGCAGCTGAAGGAGAGAAAGCCGATAACGCCATGAACGTTCGCCTGAATCTCGCGACGAATCCGCTGCAGAGCCACCGGCGTTTCCTGGCCGGTTCGGCGGCTGTAGGCGTTTTGGGTCTGCTATTGTTTCTTGGACTTGGATGGCGCGCCTACAACCTGCGCAAAGCCGATGAAGACCTGAGAGTGCGGAGCAGTAAGATTCAGAAGGAAATGGCGACGGTGAGCCAGGAACGAGCAGCATTGGAACGCTATTTCGCGCAGCAGGAGGCGGCGGGATTCCAAGACCGCGCAAAATTTGTGGTGGGCGTGCTGCAAGCGCGCAGCATCAACTGGACGCAGATGTTCATGGACCTGGAGCGCACCTTGCCGCCAGGAGTGCGGATTGTGCATATCCAACCGAAGCTGGAAAAGGGAGTTGTTACCGTTCACTTCGTTGTGGGGGCCACTAATCAGGAAGCGAAGTTGAAACTGCTGAAATCGTTTGAGAATTCCAGTTCGTTTTCGCGTGTGGCGCTGTTGTCCGAAAAGGCGGCCACCCAGGCTGGAGCTGATCCCCTGACCATTGAATTTGTGGCGGAGTATCCGAATATCTGACCATGGGCGACTTTAAGATCAAGAAACGGCTCATCCTCGCAGGTCTCGCGCTGCTGCTCGTGATCGACGGGGCCCTGGCGTTTCACAACTCACAGCTCGCGGTGAAAGAAGAAAATCCGGATGCGAGATTGAAGGCCGAGTCCCGCCAGGTGGCTTTGGTGAAGGCCGACGTCGACCGAGCGAAAAAAATAAAGGAACGCCTTCCCGAAGTGGAGAAGTATTTCGATCAGTTCGAGACCACACTGCCTCCGGTGGGAAAAGGCTATTCCATGGTGTCGCAGGAAGTCGGAGAAATTGCGCGCGATACGCACGTGCAAGTGGAGGACCTGAAGTTCCGGCAAAAGGAAGTTTCCGGACGCAATGTGGATGAAATAGAAGTTGAGGCGCTGCTCGATGGAGATTACGCGGGAATCGTGCGCTTTCTGAACCGGTTGCAGCGCTCGAAGAATACTTACATTGTGGACTCGCTGGGGCTGGATTCGGCCTCCGGCACTGGAAACCAGGCGCCTCCGGGAACGGTGAAAGTTTCGCTACACCTGCGTTCGTATTTCAGGAAGACGTGATGGCGCGGACGAGACAACAAAAAGAGTTGATTGGGCTTGCGGCGCTGGTGGTGATCGGTGCATCGATCTGGTATTTCCACCTGGAACGGTCGGCGACCCCGAACTCGGGGAGCTCCGCTGGCAGCTATACGCCAATCAACGCCCAGGATTACGGCCGGATATTCATTGGCCTGACCAAAGCGCAGGGCACGGAGTACAAAAGCGCGGGTCGGAATATATTTGTGATGGGCGCGATGCCGGTGGATGTGGCCAAGCAAGCGCCCATCAAGAAACCTTTCCCAAGCTATGGGCCCCAGCTGCCCGCGCCTCCGCCAGCACCTGTTTTGCCCGCAGTGTTTTTTGGATATGGTATGCTGCCCGTGGGTGGAGCCCGCCAGGCATTTTTGAAGGAAGAACAGGGAGATGGGGTGCTCATCGTCAGCGAAGGCGATCTGGTATTGAGTCACTTTCGTATCCTGCACATCGGCAATGACCGGATTGATTTTGAGGACACGAATACGGGACTAAAAGGTTCGAAGAATCTGGAGGCTCCCCCGTCGGCATGAGAGAGCGCGTTCCAATGCGGCGTAAGTTGCGAGGGCAGGAAGGCTACGCCCTGACCCTGGTGATTTTCATGCTTGCATTGATTGTGATTGCTAGCGTTGCCGCCGCGCCGGACATCATCACCAACGGCCGGCGCGAAAGAGAAGAAGAGATGATCTGGCGCGGGAAGCAATACGTGCGCGGAATTCGCCTGTATGTGCGGTACGCCCAGATGCACGGCGGCGCCACGCGGTTTCCCACTTCGATGGAGGATCTCACCAAGAACAAATTGGGAATACGTTTCATGCGGCAGGCCTATAAGGACCCGGTGAACGCGGTGGATGGTTCGTGGCGGTTAATTTATGTGGGACCGAACGGGCAGTTGATTGGCAGCCTGAAGACCCGGACGCTGGGGCCAGACGGGCAAGTCTCCAGTTCTTCGGGCAGCAGCGGAGGATTTGGTTCGTTTTTTGGCGGCTCGCAATCACAGTCGGGGAATAACTTGTCGTTTGGAAATTCGTCGTTCAACAACGGGGGCAATTTGAACGCGGCAAATCCGCAGGGGCAAACCACGGATCAGGGAACGCAGAGTGGGGTGTCTTCGGATTCGGTGTTGACGCCGCAATCGATTGGCAATTCGAATGGCCTGTCGGACGTGATCGGCGGAAACATAATCGGCGTGGGGAGCAAGGTCGACAAGGCTTCCATCATCTGGTACGACAAGGCGAAGAATTACCGCCAGTTTGAGTTTATTTGGGATCCGTCGAAAGAACCGGTGAACGGTGGCGTTGCCGGCGGGATAATCGGCGTGCCATCAGGGCCAGCTCCCGGCACTCCGCTTCCCGGCAGCGGCAACAATCCACCGGCCGGGCAGGCGCCTCCTGGACAAATGCCGCAATAATCAGCGCGCCCGCACCTGCGCGTCGCTCAGTAGTTCTTCAGCTAATTTTCAGGGAGAGAAAGTCCGCCGGTTGAGTTTGCGGGACCCGCGGCATCCGCTTTCAATTTGGCGTAGGTTTTCGCGATGCGCTGCACGTACTTCATCGTTTCGAGGTAAGGCGGCACGCGGCGGCCGTATTTATCGACGCTATCCGGGCCGGCATTGTAGGCTGCGAGCGCGAGTGTCAGGTCATTTTTGTATTTCTTCAACAGATCACTCAGATAGTGTGAACCGCCGTCAATATTTTGCCCTGGGTCGAAGGAGTCCTTTACGCCCATGAGTTCGGCGGTACGCGGCATCAGTTGCATCAGGCCGCGCGCGTTTTTGCGCGAGACGGCCTTGGGATTGAAATTGGACTCGATGGAAATTACGGAATGGATGAGCGTGGGATCCAATTTGTAGCGGGCGGCCGCATCGCGGATCAGTCTCTGAAAGGGCGTCTTGTCGGTCAGAGGCTCGGTGCTGGGCTCAAAAATCTCTTCCGGTTCGATGGCCACGATGTCTGTGACGGGGACCTCCGCAACGCCGCCCTGCACATGCAGCCTGTAGCGATCGCCGAGGAGTTCGTATCCAGTGACATTGAGGCGAGCGCCGCTGCGCAGCACGACATAGTCGGCGCGTGCAGGAGCGCACGAAGAAAGAAGAATCAGGGCCGCAACGGCGGCGTATGTGGGAAAACTCAGGCGCACTCGGGCAACTCCGGCAGGGCGAATCGTTCGATGGCCGCGGCTACGCCGTCATTGTCATTCGTGTGGGTGACGTGCCAGCCGCGCGTTTTCAGTTCCGGCACTGCGTTCTCCATCACCACCGGTATTCCCGCAAAGGATAGCATCTCCTCGTCATTGTGGTTGTCGCCGATGGCCAGGATTTCCTCCCGTGAGATGCCGCGCAGAGCCGCCCACTCGGCCAGCGCGGTGCCTTTCGAAACTCGGGGGTTTATAACGTCAATCATCGAAAAGTCCTTGCTCTCGTAGGCGGTCACCGCCAAGGCAAATTCGTCTACAAATTGGACGCTGCGCAGGGCCTGTTCGGCTGCTCGCATTGGTTGCACGGGCCCGGAAAACATCACCTGGATCGGGTCCTCGATCAGGCAGGTTTCGAGGGGCTTGGCTTCGCCGAGGAATGGCTTGTTCCATTTGTAGTAGGCGCCCCGGATCCCGTCCTCGAGGTCAATCGTTTCCATCATCACCTGGTTTGCGAGGGGACGGTCGAAGACGACCGAGGTAGCGTCGCGCCATGCGGGAGTTGCCTGTAGCACGCGAAGGGCGGTATCGCGGGGCAAGAGGTGGCGCACCAACGTCTCGCCTTCCTTGGTGCGGATGAGCGCGCCGTTGTTGACGATCATGGTCAGGGGCGAGGCAATCTGTTGCGCAACGGGCATGGCAAAGTCGTAGCGGCGGCCGGTCACGAGCGCGACTTCTATGCCGCGGCGGGTGGCTTCGGCGATGGCGGCGCGGTTGCGCTCGGAAACGGTAAAGCGGCTGCTGAGGAGCGTGCCGTCAATATCGAGCGCAATGAGTTGCACGGACATCTCTCTATTTTAGCTGATTCGGATGGCCCTGCCTGTGAAAACGCGTGTGTTAGAATTTTTCGCATGTCTACCCACCGGCTGTATTACGACGATGCTTATTTGGAGAATTTTGAAGCGCGAGTGTTGGCTTGTTCGCCCGCCGAGCCGGTGCAGGGAGCTTCCGGCATGCAGCCGGCGTGGGAAGTATTGCTGGACCAGACTGCGTTTTATCCCACTTCCGGGGGCCAGCCGAACGACCTGGGATTGCTGGGGGAAGCGGTGGTGCTGGATGTGCGCGATGAAGATGACATTGTGCACATTGTGGATCGCGAAATGGAATTGGGGGGCGCGAAGGGATGCGTCAACTGGCCGCGGCGGTTCGACCATATGCAGCAGCACACGGGGCAGCATTTGCTTTCGGCAATGTTTCAGGAGCGCTTTGGATTGCCGACGGTGTCGTTTCATCTAGGCGGGGAGATTTGCACCATTGATCTGAAGGGTGGTGAACCTTCGAGGGATCAATTAATCGGAGCGCAGCGCGCTGCGAACAAGGCGATCTTCGAGGATCGTCCCATCGCCGTGCGCTATGGAACGCGGGAGCAGTTGGCGCGGCTTGGCGTGCGAAAAGAAGTGGAGCGCGACGGTCTCCTGCGGGCCATCGAGATTGAGGGCGCGGATCTGCAGCCGTGCGGCGGGACGCATGTGAGGTCCACGGGGCAGATTGGGATGATTCTGGTGCGGGGTTGCAGCAAGGTGCGGCAAGACTGGCGGGTGGAATTCGTTTGCGGGCGCCGCGCGGAGCAGGTGGCCACGGAAGATTTCGAACGCGAGCGCGTGTTGATGGGCTCGCTGGGGTGCGCGCTGGATGAGTTGCCGGCGGCGGTGGAAAAGGTGGCGGCAGAGCGCGACGCACACTTTAAGAGTCTTCGGACGGCGCTGCAACAACTGGCGACATTGTGGGCCGCGCAGCTGGCTTCGACCGCTCCTGCGGCGGCGAACGGGGTGCGCATAGTGTCGCTGCTTTTGCGCGGGGCGCATGCGGAGCTGTTGTTGCCACTGGCCACGGAAATTGCGAAGAACGAACGGACGATCGCGTTGCTGGTGTTGGAAGAGTCCGGGCAGTTGGTGTTTGCGCAGCATCCGACTGCGAGCAAGGATCTTGCCGCACTGCTGATGAGCGTATTGGCGTCGCATGCGGGAAAGGGAGGCGGCAACAAGGATTTTGTGCGGGCGAAACTGGCTGACCCGGGGTCCTCCGTCGCCGCGCTGGAACTTGCAAAGAGCCTTGCCGCGACGTGATCGGGGCAACCTCGGAAGAGTTGATTTTTGTCAGCAGAAAAAACTGTCTTCAGGGGCTAAAGCGCATTTTTGCAGACCTATTACTCCGGGACTGAAACCCCGGCCTCCTAAGGACATCCCAAGAGCAGAAGCAGGAACGGATGTGCTACGAGGAAACCCCAAGAGGCTGGCATAAAAGCCAGCGCTACATAGAAGAATGAAGAGAAAAACCGCCCGCTGCGATTAAGGCAACAAAATCAACGCGACAAAATCAACGCAAGAGGGATTTTGATTTGAGGACAGTCAGGGCGCGCTGGACGGGCGATTTCTGATTGAGCCAGCGCTTTTCCGTTTCGAGGAGAACCCGGCGCCCTAATGCGGCAAAGAGGGCGCGGGTTGAGGCGGGCTTGGTGTTTGCGGTGTGAAGAAAATCGAGGAAAGCTGGCGGCTGACGCGATCCTACGGCAAGGATGCCGAGGCCGTGCCCATGTTCGAAATTGAAGCTCGGAAAGTTGGGAGATAGCTCGGCCCAGAGCCGGTGAACGCCAAAGTCTCGTTGTGTTTCCATGGTGTCGTGAAAGAGAACGACCGCGCGATCGCTCAGCTTGGGCAGCCATGTTTCGTAGTCGGTCTTGACCGCGTCGTAAAAGTGCAGGCCGTCGATGTGCAATACGTCCACGGTGGCTGCAGGGAGGTGTTGCAAGGCTTTGTCAAACGTCATTCGAAGCAAGGTGGAAAACGCTTCGTAGCGGCGATGGTATTTGTGCAAATCGAGATAGACGGATTCTTTGTAGAAGTTGGCGTGAGCGTCGCCGAGCCAGGTGTCCACGGCGTAGCATCGAGTGGAGAGCTTCAGTTCGGCGACGGCCTGGCAGAAAGCGCAATAGGAAACGCCGTGCTGGGTGCCGAGTTCCACCAGGATGCGGGGACGCAACATCTCGATGAGCGCCAGGGCGAAGGGCACGTGCTCGGTCCAGCTTGATTTTTTGTGCATTCGTTCAGGAAAACGGTAGAGGAGTTGCCAATCGAGAGGATTGAACTCGGCGCACATGATTCCATACTACATGAGATGCAAATGTTTTGAATCGAGCGGGGCCAGCAATCCGAGTGATTTCGCTGCGGCCGGAATGCTTTAGAAGAAGCGACTGCGGACGCGGTCGGGCAATTCAACCAGGTCAACGATGGTTAGGAAATCGATGGTCTTAAATTCGCGGTCGATCGCCGGCGGCCCGCAGATGCGTCCGGAGATTTCGAGGTAGGCACGGAAGAGCCGCGGGGGGCGCGTGGACTCGACGGGAGCTCCGGTGGGCTGGCAACCCTGGCCCGGTTGGGGGTTGGTGCGCAATGCCGGCGCGATGAGGTACTTTTCTTTTAGCGAGTCGTACATCGCTACGCCGTAGTTTTCCTCCTGCGAGGTAATCGAGCTGCAACCGATCAGGTAACGGGATTCGTGCCGCGTGGCGTAGACAGCGATGCCTTTCCAGAGGGCGTGCAGCACCATGATATTGCGGAAGTCCACGTGAACGCAGGCGCGGCCAAGCTCGAGCATCTCACCGCGAATCGGTTCGTAAACGGAAAAATCGAAGATCTGGTTGCCGTAGTAGCCGAGATTTTTGCGCGCCACTTCGCCGGTTTGCAAGCGATAGGTGCCGACCAGCCTGCCGGACTCGAGGTCGGTCACCATCAGGTGGTCGCAGAAAATGTCGAAGGGGTCGATATCGAGGCGTTCGCGATCGGAAGTGGACAGGCCTTCGCCAAGTTCCTCATTGAAGACAGAGTAACGCAGGCGCTGGCAGGCGGTGAGTTGGTCAGCCGTTTGTGCGAGGCTGACTCGGAACAGGGAAGTTTCGGTTAAGAGGGGATCGCTCGTTACCGTTTTCACAGTTGACCTCTGGCTGCTGTCAGTTTCACGCGACCTGAGTTTCACTAATGTTTCAACCAGGTTATTTTCGCGTTCAGACTGTGGGGCGTTACGATACGCTTCTTTCTCCTCCCCTTCATCTTACCCAGACGGGAACCTAAAGGAAAGCAACGAAGGCGCGGGATAGCGGGTTTGTTTCCGATAAGCCAACTATACGTCCAAATGGAATTGCTTCCGGGTTGCTGGCGACCCGTCCAGGATCGATGCCAAGCGTGGAGGCGTCATTGGTGTTGAGGTACCAAAGCTATGGTTTCCAAAAAGATTTTCGTTTGACACAACATTTTCTGAGGCGGAAAATTTCTGGGGGCATCTTCTATCACTTGGGGTGCCACCCTCTGCGGCTGGCTCCGTTCGTTGTGACCCATGGAGGCTCGAAACCATTTTGGTAGTCTGAGGCTCGCTAAGGGTTTGTCTTAAACCTCAACCCCCGCAGATGCAGCATGGCACCTCAGTCGGCCCGCGCAGAATTGCAGGCGAGAATGCGCCCCCTTGAAGGCAGATCGATTGCGGCTCTCACGCTTCTGGGAGCACTCGGGATTTTCCAGCAGAGTGTAGTGGCAGACGATCGTGCGGCGGCGCTTGACTGCAGTCAAGCGCCGGAAGACCGCATTGGAACGCTATCAGGAACTGTCTCCGATGTTTCGGGGACGGGAATTTCGGGCGCTTTGATAACCGCCTCGTGCGGCTCGTTCCACCAGGCGGTCACAACTGATTCGATTGGCGCCTATAGCTTGCAGTTGTCCCCGGGCAGTTACCATGTGCGCGTGACGGCTGACAAATATAACCCCACTGAACGAGAAGTCGTACTTGCCGCAACAACTCCAGTCGTGGAATGGAAAGTTACACTAGCCTTGGCGACGGTGCAAACCCGGGTATTGGTTACTGCTCCGGCATACACGGTCACGCACACAACTGCTGGCAGCAAGACGGACTCATCGTTGCTTGATGTGCCGCAATCGATCACGGTTGTGGACCACGAGCTTATGAAAGACCAAGGGGGGTACAAACTCGATGACGCATTGAAGAACGTGGCAGGCGTGATGCCAGGGGGATATTACGAAGCGTGGGATTACTACCGCATCCGCGGCTTCGATGCGTCGTTCAATACATATGTCGATGGGTTGCGCGGCGGCAATGGCATGGCCGAAGAAATCTTTGGTCTCGAGTCCGTGGAGGTTCTAAAGGGTCCCTCGTCCACGCTATACGGGCAGAGTGTCCTAGGCGGCATAGTGAACCTTCGCAGCAAGGTGCCCCGGCCCGACGCATTTGCACAGGCTGAATTCACCGGCGGTTCTTATGGATTCTACGAGCCGGCGATCGATGCCGGGACATCGTTGAACCAATCGCACACACTCTACGCCCGTATCAATCTGCTCTACCGCCCAGACGGTTCCTTCGTAAATTACGTAAACCGCCACCGTGTGTATGTGGCGCCAGCGTTGACCTGGGATATCAGTCCGGATACGCAATTAATCCTCCTTGCAAGATATCAGCACGACACAGGCCATCTGGCATTCCCGCTTCCGGCTGCGGGGACGGTGCTTCCCAACCCAAACGGCGAGATCCCGATCAGCCTCTTTGTGGGTGAGCCGTCCAATCCCAATCCCGTTACCGAGGTCAACAAGCAGTTCGGCTATCAGCTGAGCCATCGGTTCAACGATTCTATTTCGTTCTACCAGAATGTCCGCGTTGCTTGGTACGAGAACCATTGGGACAAACTCCTCTATCCGGCTTTCCTTGGGAGTGACGAGCGGACGTTGTATCGCTATCCACTCTCCTACCGGCAAGAATGGAGCACCTACGGCGCAGATACGGGAGTGCGCTTGCGTGTGGATACCGGCAGCATTCGGCATAATCTTGTTGGCGGGGTGGACTACTACCGCGAGCCGAACAGGTACAACGAAGAATCCATCAATTTTAGCGACCCTTCGGCGTATATGCCTCTCGATGTCTTCAACCCCGTCTATGGAACGCCTTTTTCGCCGATTTCTCCTTTTGCCAGTGGCGACACTCGGACACAAGATGTTGGGTTATATCTTCAGGACCGCATGCAATTGACCGAGCAGCTCTCCCTTACCGCGGGTGGCCGTTTGGACTTCGCGTCTAACCGGGATTTCTCGCAGACTGGCGGCAATGACAACAACGCATTCTCTCCACGAGTGGGTGGGACCTACCGGTTGGTACCGAGCGTGGCCATTTATGCGGATTACAGCAAATCATTCCTGCCACAAACCGGAATGGTGTACGACGGCACATCCAGTGGCGCCTTTGCCAGTCCGGAGAGGGGCGAGCAGTGGGAGGGCGGAGTGAAAACTTCCCTGCTTTCAGGCCGTATGGTGAATACCGTTTCGGTCTACCGGTTGACGCGCAGCAACGTGCTCACACCCGATCCCAACCACCCGAACTTTTACCTGTTGACCGGGAAACAGCGGAGCAAAGGTGTGGAGCTCGAGACGACTTTCCAGTTGCACAGAACCTGGAATCTAATCCTGGCCTACGCCTTCACGGAAGCGTATGTGGTAGAGGACTATGTGATTCCGGTTGGAACCCGTACGCAGAATGCTCCCAAGCACAGCTTGAACGTGTGGAGCACTTATGAACTGCAGCATGGATGGCTGAGAGGAGTGGGTGTCGGTTTTGGCGCACGATACTACACGGGCCAGTCTGGCGATCTGCTGGACACATTCTCCATTCCCGCGTATGGTCTGATGGATGCCTCGATTTTTTATCGCCGGGGGCATCTGGGTTGCCAGGTTAACGCCTATAATCTGGCCGACAAACGCTATTTCACCGGTTCCTACAATAATGTGTACGTGCAACCGGGAAGCCCATTGTCAATTCACACAACCATCAGCTGGAGCTTTTGAGCCGCGAAAATCTGACAGGTGATGGTTACCTTTCCATGCGAATCTCACGAACAGATCGTAGCTCATACCTTTGCGAGCGGGGGGACGAAGGGTGCAATGGAGAACCGCGACAACTGCTAATTGTAAGTCTCGCCTCAAAGACAGTGAAGCTAGACACTCCGAGATTGCTTCTGTTCTGTTTTGTCCTGTTTTTCTTGACCATAAGTCCAGTCCGCGCACTCGATACCAGTAAACAGATCTCTCAGTATGGGCACAGGGCATGGCGGATAGAGGATGGCGTTTTTGCTGGGACGCCCAACGTGATCGCCCAAACCACCGACGGATATCTTTGGATTGGTACGCAGGCAGGATTGATGCGCTTTGATGGAGTTCGGTTCGTCTCATGGAGACCGCCGGAGGGGAATGAATTGCCGTCATCCCGCATCAATTCTCTGCTCGGGGGGCGGGATGGGAGTCTGTGGATTGGGACCAGAATGGGGTTAGCGCGTTGGCGGAATGGAAATCTGACAAACTATGGGGACGCGACGGGAAGTATTATGGCGATCCTTGAAGACCGCGCCGGCACGATCTGGATCGCGCGGGGGAATTTTTCTGACGCGAAGGGTCCGCTTTGTAAAGTCACAGATACAGGAGTCCGCTGCTTCGGATCAGATGATGGACTGGCGCTTCCTTATGCAGTGACACTGGCCAACGATAGCTTCGGCAATGTCTGGCTGGCCGGTGGTCTCATGGTTTCCCGTTGGCAAACAAGTTCTGCCGACACTTACGTACCAGCCGGGCTAAACCCAGCGGAGATATTCAACGGAGTACTAGCCCTCGCGGGCACACCAGATGGGTCTCTTTGGGTCGGGCTGGTGCACGCGGGAAAGGGCGGGGGGCTACAGCAACTCGCGCAGGGGACATGGAAACCATTCGTCACTCCGGAGTTCGATGGCAGTACGCTCAGGGTCACATCGTTGTTATTAGACCGAGACAGCTCTCTCTGGATCGGAACCTTAAACCAAGGTATCTACCGCATTCAAGGAAACAAGGTAGATCACTTTCGCAGCTCGGATGGCTTATCGGGTGACGCGGTGAGGGGCCTCTTCCAAGATCGCGAAGGCAATATCTGGGTTTCGACATCCGGGGGAATCGATAACTTCCATGACCTTCGAGTGGCTAGCTTTTCAACACGGCAAGGGCTCAACGCGGATCAGGTCAATTCCGTTCTCGCTTCGCGGGATGGCACTGTGTGGATTGGAAATTATGGTTTGGATGTTCTCCGGTTGGGCAAGATCACTTCCATTCAGCCACGGAACGGTTTACCAGGACGGGCGCTCACATCGTTGCTGGAGGACCGAGCCGGTCGCCTTTGGGTCGGGATCGACCAGGAATTGTCGGTCTATGATCAGGGAAAGTTTAGAAAGATTCAGACGCGTGATGGCGGCCCCTTAGGCGCCGTTCGCGCGATGACCGAAGATGCCGATGGCAGCATCTGGGTCGCGACCAGCACCGCAAGCGAAACCCGTCGTCGGCTTTTTCGCATTCAAGATCTCAGAATCCGGGAAGAGATCTCTTCCCCTCAATTGACAGCCACAAACGCGCTTGCCTCGGATCCGCACGGTGGTGTCTGGATAGGCCTCATTGGGGGTGGCTTGGCCCGATACCGAAATGGCCAAGCGGAATTCTTCTCTTTCAATAGCAGCCCTCACGATGGCCCAGTCTACGGCCTTCTTGTAAATTCCGACGCTTCGGTGTTGGCAGCGACGCCGTTGGGAGTTGTCGGATGGCGAAACGGGAAGGTGCAGAGACTCACGGTGCGGAACGGCCTTCCTTGTGACGTCATTTATGCCCTTATCGCTGACAGGACATCTACCCTTTGGCTTTACGCGGCATGCGGACTTATTGCGATCCCAAATGCGGAGCTGCAGCGATGGTGGGAATCCCCGGACGTGACGATAAGGTCCAGCCTCCTTGACGTGTTTGATGGCGCCCAACCTATGTCTACTTCTTTCAGGCCAAACGTATCCCAGTCTCCGGACGGAAGATTGTGGTTCGCAAATCAAAGCGTCGTCCAGATGATCGACCCAGCTCACCTGGAGGACAATCCAATACCTCCGCCGGTACACATCGAGCAAATCACCGCCGACCGCAAGAGATACTGGCAGAACTCGTCCGGCGATGCATCATCCGCGCACCCGAAGCTGCCGCCGCTGGCGCACGATCTCACGATTGATTACACCGCGCTCAGCTACGTCACGCCGGAGAAGGTACTTTTTCGTTACAAGCTGGAAGGCATGGATCGCGATTGGCAGGACGCGGGCAATCGCCGGCAAGCGTTCTATACCAATCTTTCTCCAGGCAAGTACCGCTTCCGCGTCACCGCGTGCAACAACAGCGGCGTGTGGAACGAGGCCGGCACATTCCTGGATTTCTCCGTCGCCCCGGCCTACTACCAGACGAATTGGTTCCGTCTGTCGTGCGTGGCCGCCTTGGCGGTATTGCTGTGGATTCTTTATAAATTGCGCGTGCGAGGCATCCAGCTGCGTGCGGAGCAACTGGGTTTGATTAACACGAAATTGGAGGCGCAAATCGCAGAGCGCAAGCAGGCGGAAGAGGCGCTGCGGCAGGCGCAGTCGGATCTTACCCACGCCGCCCGGGTGAGCAGCATGGGAGAGCTGACTGCCTCGTTAGCGCACGAAATCAAGCAACCGATTGCGGCCGCCATCACCAACGCCAATACTTGCTTGCGCTGGCTATCCCGCGATCAACCCGATCTGGAGGAGGCGCGCGCGGCTGCGTCAAGAATCGTTCAAGACGGAAGGCGTGCGAGTGAGATCATCAACCGAGTCCGCCTACTCTTCGAAAAGGATACTTTGCAGCGGGAGGTGGTGGATCTAAACGAGATTATTCGAGATATGATGCGTCTCCTGCACAGCGAGGCAACTCAATTCGCCGTATTCGTTCGGACGGAACTCGCTGCAGACCTCCCTCAGGTCATGGGAGATCGAGTGCAACTGCAACAGGTGCTGATGAACCTCATGATGAACGGCATCGATGCGATGAAGGATGTCGATGGGACGCGCGAGCTCACCATCCAGTCGCAGCTCGGTGGTGAGAATGGCGAGGTGCTCATCTCGGTCAGCGATACCGGCGTGGGGCTGCCGCCGAAGCAGGCGGACAAGCTCTTCAATGCGTTCTTTACCACTAAGACTCACGGCACGGGCATGGGACTGCGGATCAGCCGTTCCATTGTTGAATCGCACGGCGGCCGCCTGTGGGCTGCCGACAATTCCCCGCGCGGCGCAACATTTCAGTTCACCCTACCCGCCACGGTGGCGGGCAATTTATAACCTCCCCAGCTGTTCTCATGTGGTAGCGAACCCGCGTCTTCTATAAGGGCTATCCCACAACATCAGCGGCTTTTGAGGCGAGCGAATTGCTCTTTCAGGCCCGCAAGCGCCTTGCGAAAATAGTTTGTCTCCATTCTGGCCATCTTCGGCATCCAACCCGCGCTCGGTAGACACGGTGCTTGTCCTATGCAACTGACAGGATTAGGATGTTTCCCCTCGGCACTGCCGCAGAAAAGTGGCCTCGAGGAGGGAGACTTCCCTGAGGCATAAGTGTTCCATGTCACGCCCGACCTTGAATGCCGGGCGTGAGTCCTTTCCGCGCCAGGGTGCCGGCAAAGCTGGTGCAGGGAGTTTTGCCGCAATCGGCGCAGGGCGCCCGCAGGGGGAAGTGCACCAGAGTTTTGATTTGTTGCTCTTGAGTGCGGACATCACATGCGCCCGCGGGAATGGCTTGGGGCGATGCAGCGCGTGTTGACGGGGGAAACATGAATACGCTTTCAAAATACAAATTCTGGATCGGCGGAGCGGTCGGCCTGGTGGTCATCGGAGTGGTGATCGGAGCGGTGCGCCCTAAGCACGTGTCGGGAGCGACGGGTGCTCCGGCGGAGGTTGAGGTAGTGCAGGTGGAGGAGAGGGATGTTCCGATTTATGGCGAGTGGATCGGGACGCTGGACGGGCTCGTCAATGCCGACGTCAGGGCGCAGGTCACAGGCTACCTTATGAAGCAGGACTACCAGGAAGGGGCATTCGTCAAGCAAGGACAACTGCTCTTTCAGATTGACCCGCGGCCTTTTCAAGCGGCGCTCGACCAGGCCGAAGGGCAGTTGGCGCAGGCCAAGGCATTGCTTGCCAACGCGATAGCTGTGCAGGGCAGAACTCAGCTTGACGTAGAGCGATATGGTCCGTTGGCCAAAGAACAGGCAGCGAGCCAGCAGGATCTGGACAATGCCGTTCAGAATAACCTAGCCGCCAAAGCCACCGTTCAAACCGCGGAGGCTCAAATCAAGAGCAGCGAGGCGGCAGTGGAAACGGCAAAGATCAACCTTGATTTTACCCGTCTGATTGCACCCATCGACGGCATCGCGGGGCAGGCGCAGCTACAAGTAGGAGCGCTGGTCAATCTGAGCAGCGGGCCGGTGACGTCGGTGTCCACGGTTGATCCGATCAAGGTTTATTTCACCGTGGGCGAACCACAATACCTGGCATGGAGAAAGCGGTTCCCGACGGAGAGTAGCCGCCTGGAGGCGGACAAAAACTTGCGTCTGCAATTGATATTGGCGGACGGTTCGGTTTATGCCCAGGAAGGCTCATTTTACTTTGCGGACCGGCAAGTGGATGTGGGGACGGGCGCGATACGGATCGCGGGGCTGTTTCCGAATCCGGGGAATATTCTGCGGCCCGGGGGATATGGAAAAGTTCGGGCCGTAATCCGGCTTCAACAGAATGCAGTGCTCGTACCGCAACGCGCGGTGTCCGAACTCCAGGGAGGTTACCAGGTCGCCGTGGTGGGCCCCGACAACAAGGTGAGCATTCGGACGATCACGGTGGGCGACCGCGTCGGAAGTGAATGGGTGATCCCGGATGGGTTAAAACCCGGTGAAAAAGTGATCGCCGAAGGCATTCAAAAGGTGCGCCCGGGGGCGCAGGTGAATCCCAAGCCCTTTAGCGCACAGCAAGCAAAGGGAAAATAAGCCATGTCAAAATTTTTCATCAATCGACCGATCGTCGCCATAGTGATTTCCATTGTCATGGTGCTTATCGGCTCCCTGACGATCCTGGCCCTGCCGGTAGCTCAGTTTCCGAATATCGCGCCGCCGGAGATTCAAATTCTCGCCACTTATGTCGGCGCCGATGCGCAAACCCTGGAACAAGCCGTGGCCACGCCTCTCGAGCAACAAATGAGCGGCGTAGACAACATGAACTACATGTATTCGCTGAATACGACCGGAAACTCGTCGACGACCTTGATCGTCGATTTCGACGCGAAGACGGACCCCAATAACGATTTCATTCTCGCACAATCTCGCGAGACGCAGGCCGCCTCTCAGCTTCCCGTGGACGTTAACAATTATGGAATCACTGTGCGCAAATCCCCCACTGCGCCGTTGATATTGTTCGACCTCTACTCTCCCCACGGAACTTATGACGCCACGTTTCTGGCCAACTACGCCTACATCAATCTGGTCGATCCCCTGCTCCGCTCATACGGTATCGGTATCGTGAATGTGTTCGGCGCCGGGCAATACGCGATGCGTATGTGGGTGAAACCCGACCAATTAGCGAAGCTCGGGGTTACGGTCCCAGAGATCATCAGCGCCGTTCAGGCGCAAAACACTGTCAATCCGGCCGGAAAAGCTGGCGGCGAACCTGCTCCCAAGGGCACGGAATTTACCTATGCGGTTCTGGCACAAAGCCGGCTAGTGTCGCCCGAAGAATTCGGACAAATCGTGGTGCGCGAAACGCCTGATGGCGGCACCGTTCGTGTCCGTGATGTGGCACGCATCGAGTTGGGATCACAGGACTACAGCATCGCCGGGCGCTACAATGGCAAACCCAGCGCCTGCCTTGCGCTTTATCAGATTCCGGGCTCAAATGCAGTTCAGGCTGCGGCCGCGGCGAACAAGCTGATGGCGCAGATGAAGCAGCGCTTTCCAAACGACCTGGACTATGTCGTTGCCCTAGACACTACGCGGGCCGTCACCGAAGGCATCAAGGAGATTGTGATCACCCTGTTGATCGCGCTGGCTCTGGTCATCCTTGTGGTCTATATCTTTTTGCAGGGCTGGCGCGCCACGCTGATTCCACTTC
>Ga0210402_10000494_pt1 | contig 44360 bp, 29 predicted proteins | sample IncBWC7MmetaG_FD_161055 | JGI IMG/M metagenome (GOLD analysis project Ga0210402, IMG submission 161055) | Forest soil microbial communities from Barre Woods Harvard Forest LTER site, Petersham, Massachusetts, United States - Inc-BW-C-7-M | ecosystem: Environmental > Terrestrial > Soil >...
AGGAGCGGTATGCACGATGCCGCTGCCCTGATCCAGCGTGACGTAATCCGCCAGCATTCCCGGCACCTGAATCGGCAAAAACGGGTGCTGGAATTTCATACCCTCAAAATCGCGGCCCTTGAAACGCGCCAGCTCCTCGGCCTGCTTGATGCCGCAATCCGCCTGGAATCCGGCTACGCGATCCGCGGCCAGCAGGAGCTTTCCTCTCTCCGTGGCGATCACCACGTACTCGTAGTCCGGGTGAAACGCCAGCCCGCGGTTGTGCGGAATTGTCCACGGCGTCGTGGTCCAGATCACCGCGGAAACATCGGCGCCAATCTTCGCGGCCTCGCCCTTTCCGCCGCCAACAACTTTAAAAGTGACCCAGATCGACGGGCTGGTGTGATCCTCGTACTCCACTTCAGCTTCAGCCAGGGCGGTATTGTCGTGGATACACCAGTAGACCGGCTTCCGTCCGCGGTAGACGTAACCCTTTTCCATGAACTCCAGGAACGCGCCCGCGATGGTGGCCTCATACGAATGGCTCATCGTCAGGTAAGGATCGTTCCATCGGCCGAACACGCCCAACCGCTTGAAGTCGCGCTTGTGCTGCTCAATGTAGCGGGTGGCATAGTCGCGGCACATCTGCCGGAATTCCGGCGGGGAAACTTTGCCTTTCCCGCCCAACTGCTTTTCCACCTGCGTTTCGATAGGCAACCCATGGCAATCCCATCCCGGCACGTAGGGCGCGCGATGCCCCGCCATGCTCTTGGACTTGACGATCATGTCCTTCAGTATTTTGTTCAGCCCCGTGCCCAGGTGAATCGTCCCTGTGGGATACGGCGGGCCATCATGCAGGACGAACAAAGGCTTGCCCTCGCGCGCCGCCAGAATCTGCTCATAGAGATTCGCCGCCTGCCAGGCTTCCAGCTGCTTCGGCTCGTTCTGCGGCAGGCTCGCCTTCATCGCAAATTCGGTTTTTGGCAGGTTCAGAGTCTTTTTCAGTTCCAATGGTTCGGTCATGGATTCGGTCAACGAATGTCCCTTCTAATCCGCCACTTCCAGTGTATCTGGAGGGTCAACACGCAGCGTTGCAAAGCGGGAAACTTTGGAAAGCAATGTAACTACGTATGTTACAATAATTGGTGAAGATGTGTCAGCCGAGGGGTCGCGCAACCTTTCGCAGCCGGCGCGAATCATAACGGCTAAGGTAAACCTTATGACGTGGATTCGCGTCTACATTAGTTGAGGGGACAACGGTGCCGGGTTTTATCAACCTTCTGCCAAAAGAACTGAGCAATGCAAGGCGCTCCGGGCCCGAGGAAGTGATTCCTGTCCCGAGGAGCGCTTTGCCTGATTTCGGCGCTCCTGCTCACTTGATGCCTAACGATTTCTGGTCCAACCTCAAGCAGTTCCTTCTCGAGCGCCCGGTCAAGATCATCGAGCGCAAAGACGTTCCCTTCACCCGGAATTCCTTCGGTTCCGGCCTCGGTGAAAATCTGAAATTTTTTCTGTCTGCGCCCAAGGCTCGCAAAGGTCCCATAAATAAGCGCCTGGAAGTGGATTGGGGCGGCAATTTCGGCGGCTTCATGGGGCAGTTGAAGGAATTTTTCTCTCCCACCCGGGCGGTGATGCCCGCGGGGATTAAGCCGGTCCAAGTAAAAGAGATCTGGTCCAAGGATGAAAACTTTGGTTGGACCCAGGCGATTGCCCTCGCCGCCCACGCCGTTATCATCGCGCTTTTGATCGTTCCGTTCCTCACCAACATGCTTCCCTCCACCACCCAGGCAAAAAACAAGCTGGATGTGACGCCTCTCGATATTTCGCCCTACGTGCCGAAACTGCCGGCGGGAGCCAAGCAGGCAGGCGGTGGCGGTGGAGCGAACGACCATACGAATACTCCGGTGAACAAAGGCAGGCCGCCGCGGTTTTCTATGACCCAGTTCGCGGCTCCGACATTGCACCCCAATCCACAGCCGAAGCTTCCCATGGAAGCGACGCTTCTTGGCCCGCCAGACCTAAAGATTGCAACCAGTCTTACGGGTCTCGGCGATCCCCTGGCAGCCGGTCCGGGCGATTCGCTCGGGCATGGGAACGGCACTGGCATAGGTTCCGGCACGGGCGGCGGTCTGGGTCCCGGTGAAGGTGGCGGCACCGGTGGCGGCGTTTTTCGTGCAGGTGTGAACGGTGTTGGACTGCCCACATGCTTCTATATGCCGAACCCGCCCTATTCCGACGAGGCGCGCAAAGCAAAATATTCCGGTGTGGTGCTGGTCGAAGCGGTCATCACCGTGGACGGCCGCGTCACAAATCCCCGCGTGATCAAGAGCCCGGGCCTGGGCCTCGATGAATCAACCACCAATACCATGCGCACCTGGCGCTGCAAACCCGTCACCGGCCCGAACGGCAAGCCAGTTCCCGTCCTGGTCCCGTTCGAAGTTACCTTCCGCCTGTACTAAGCATAAGTTCCTTAAATTTGAATTGCGCGACGCCCGCTCTCAGGCATGCGAGACCCATCGCAGGCGACTTCGATCAGGCTTCACCGACTGAAGTGGCAGATCGACCGCGACTACTTGGAGGTATCATCTTCCAAAGCAACGAGTAATTTCTCGACAGAATCATAGCTGAGCCCAGCAGGAAGTCCCATGGGGCGTGGATGGGCAACGAACCGTTTGCGCGCTTGCTCGCCAGAAATCCTAAGTCCCAATCTCAGGAAATGATTCACGGCAGCCTGCAGGTATCTGGTGCCGGAGCGCTTCATCTCTCGCCGAAGAGCTTTGGCTCCATCGTCATCAAGGCTAAATGTCGAACGCACCCTAAAATGCTCAACTAGGAAGTGACGCCCTGTCAAGATCGTTCTCAGTTTCCCATTGTGTCGGAGGCCTTGTCTGCTTACGACACCTCCGCTGTTCTTTACCGGGGCCGCCCAGCCCGTTCTGCTACGATGAGGCCATGCGAAACAGACTGTCCCTCCTCATATTTTTCTGCTCCTTCCTCTCGCTGGGCCAGGCGAGTTTTGGACAAGGCGCCACCGGTACGCTGGACCTCACCGCGCGCATCGCTCCCACTGGGGCGCGCCCCGAGCCTGTGCGCCAGTTCACCTTCTACATTTTGACCAAAAGCTATGCCGTCGTTCTGAAAGAAGCCGCGGCGGAATTTCCCCTCGCCGAGCGCGACGACTTCATTAATAACCTGAAAATCTCTCCGGAGCTGAAAGCCTGGATGAAGCAGCACGCCGTGATCGACCTGACCGCCCCGGACGTGGACAAGCTCATCACTCCCGACGACGTCATGAACATTCCCGAATTCTTCGCCGGCTATGAACGCTCGAACAGCGGCGGCGTCACCAACGGTTTGCCGATGCCCAAATACCGCGAAGCCGACGCGGAAGCGAATCCCGCCAAATACTTTAAACTGAAACAGGAGTACATGCCCGCAACGAAAAAATTCGTCGAATCTCATCCCGCCACTATTTCAGGCATGGAAACCGAACTTGGCGGAGTGAACCCCAAATACAAATGGGACAAAGCCCTTCAGGAGCACAACCAAAAAGTGGCCCAACTCGCCCCCGACCTGGCGCAGACCAAATATCTGGCCGCGAAAGGCGACACCGATCTCGACGGCCATCTGGTGATCAAAGGACTTCCACCGGGCAACTACTGGGTCAGCTCTCTCGGGCTGGACGCCGCCTCGGGCGACCGCCGCCTGATCTGGGACGTTGCGGTAACCGTGCAGTCGGGAGCCCCCACGCAACTCATTCTCTCCAATATAAACGGGCAGAACTTCAACTCAACGCGTCCCTGAATTGCGCTATTCTGAATCCATGGGCACCCCAATTCTGTGGGTTGGGTTCAATCTATTAGTTCTCCTCGCACTGGCCCTCGATTTGGGCTTCTTCCACCGCAAAGCCCACAAAATAAAATTTGCTGAAGCGGCGTTCGGCAGCGCGCTCTGGATTACGCTGGCAATGGTCTTCGGCTGGTGTGTCTGGCACTGGTATGGTGAGCAGCGCGGCTTGGAATATTTCACCGGCTACGTAATCGAAAAAGCTCTCAGCGTAGACAACCTCTTCGTCTTTCTGGTGATCTTCCGCGCGTTCCAGGTGCCGGAATCCGTGCAGCACCGCGTCCTCGCCTGGGGAATCCTCGGCGCGCTGGTCATGCGCGGCATCATGATCGCCGCGGGCGCTGTCCTGGTCGCGAGGTTCCAATGGATCCTGCCGGCATTTGGGGTCTTCCTCGTCTACACCGGTCTGCAGATGCTCTGGAAGCGAGAAAAGGAAGTCCACTACGAAAAAAATCCCATCTTCCGGTTCGCCAGCTCCCATTTGCAGGTCACCAAGGAATATCGCGGCGAACGATTTTTTCTCCGTGAAGGTGGGCGCCTCTTCGCCACGCCCCTCTTCCTGGTGCTGCTCATCGTGGAAATCACCGACGTGACGTTCGCCGTGGATTCCATCCCAGCCATCTTCGGCATCACTCGCGACCCCTTTATCGTCTACACTTCGAACGTTTTCGCGATCCTCGGCCTGCGCGCACTCTATTTCCTCCTCGCGGACGTCCTGGACTACTTCCGCTACCTCAGCATCGGGCTGGCTTTGGTGCTGATGTTCATTGGTGCGAAAATGGTGGCCGATCCATGGGTGCACATTTCCGTAGTGCTTTCGCTGGGCGTGGTGGGAGGAATTCTGCTCCTGGCGATGTTAATTTCCGTTTTTACTCGTCCGGCGAAGAAGGAAGAGCGGCAGGCAGGGTAAAATATCCTGAGGTAACTCCATGCACCCGACGCCGGTGAAACGATGAACGAGCTAATGCAACGCGCGATCGATGGAATGTCCTCTCCGGAATCGGAGACGCGATCCGTTTCTGCGACGGAGATTTATAAAACGGGCCGGGCTCTCGCCGATCACGCCGCCTATCCCTGGTGGAGCGACGAAGAACTCGCCGCGTTGCTCAACGGGAACGAACCCAAGATGACCATAGGCCTGGCGGTAACGCCCGAGCGTTTTAGTCAAATCCATGAAGCGAGCGGTTTGCCCCGGCTCTCCGAAGTACCGCCCGATCAGGACGTCCTCGAATTCGAATTGCACTTCCCTGGCGGTCTCTCAATGGACGTCCTGACCAGCAAGGACCCGGCGGGCAGCGGGGCCCTGGCAAAATTCCTGCAAAAATTCGGGGAAGGCATCCAGCAGATTGAATATCTTTGCAAAAACGTGGACCGCGCCACGCAAATTCTGAAAACCAAATTCAATGTGCCGGCGATTTATCCAGAGACCCGCCCCGGCGCCGACGGCACCCGCGTAAACTTCTTCCTCGTCTCCGCCCCAGACGCCGCCAAAGTCCTCATCGAGCTCTACGAACCAGCCCCCCGCCTCGACTAAGTTCAGTCCATACCACTCGCGGCAGCGACCAGCTTAGGGTTTGCTCTTCTCTGCGTCCTCCGCGCTCTTCCTCAGCGTACTCTGCGTTAAAGCTTTTTCTTTTCTGCAGATTTTCCGGGCTGTCCGCCCAAAAACTCCCAAACCCGAAAAACTTCCGCTACGCTCCAAGCTTGCGCAAAACATCCAGCCGGTGGAAATGGCGCATTCCCACCAAAAATTTCGCTGATGCTTCCAAGCCCCGCCGAGTAAATGCTTCTGCCCAGCGGTTCAAGAAAACTCTGCGCCGCCGCCGGATCGCCGTACACCTTGTAATGCGCCAGCGCATACGGCCCAAGCAGCCACGCCCACACGGTCCCCTGATGGTAAGCGGAATCCCGCTCCCGAGGCCCACCGGCATAAAGCCCCATATATCCCGGCTCCGAAGACCCCAGGCTGCGCAGTCCAAATGAAGTCAGCAATTCCCGCCCCAGCGTATCCACAACGCCCTTACTTTGTTCCCGAGTAAGCGGGCTAACCGGCAAGGACACCGCAAACACCTGGTTTGGCCGCACCGCGGCGTCCGCGCCGCCGCCCGGCACATCAATTACGTCAAAGCAACAATTCCGTGCGGGATTCCAGAATTTCTGAAAATTTTTCTCCGCCTTCTGTTTCAGCTTTAAATAACCCTCTCCCGGCCGCGCCAGCCGGCGCGCAAACTCCCCCATCGTATTCAGCGCATTGATCCACAGCGCGTTGATCTCCACGGGCTTTCCAATGCGCGGCGTAACGACCCAGTCGCCGATTTTCGCGTCCATCCACGTAAGCTGCACGTCCGGACTTCCACCATACAAAAGCGCGTCCGCCGGATCCACCTTGATGTTGTAGCGCGTCCCCGCAACATGCGCGTCAACGATTGCCGACAAAACAGGAAACAGCCGGTTGACCAGCCCCACATCCTGCGTCGCCTCAAGATATTGCCGCACCGCCTCGAAGTACCACAGCGCCGCGTCAATTGTGTTGTACTGAGGCGCGCCACTGCGGTCCGGAAAATTGTTCGGCAACATCCCCCGGTCAACATAACGAGCAAACGATTCCAGTATCTTGCGCGCAATCTCCGGCCGCCCCAGCTGTAGCGTAAGTCCGGGAAGCGCAATCATCGTGTCGCGTCCCCAATCGCAAAACCACGGATAACCCGCAATCACGCTCAACCCATCCGGATCATCCGGCAATGCCCGTTTGGCAATAAATTGGTCGGCGGCAAGAACAAGCTGCCACAGCCAGCCTGGTTCATCATCCGCTGGCGTCGCAACCGTTTCGGAATGCCTCTTCTGCCAGGCCTGGAACAGCTTCAGGTCATAGTTGGACTGTAGTGCAAGCGCTTGCTCGCCATCTAGAAGCGCTTCGCCCTCCGTGGAAAACACCAGCGTCAATTTCTCGCCCACATCTAGCCGCCCGCGAAAGAATCCAGCCACCAGGCGATCTTCATGGTCGTCCAATCCGCGTTCGCGCTCCGCGGGCAAAAAGAAATCCCGATACCATTCGTGGCGCGGCTCGAACGCAGCTGTCGGGCTCTTCAGGAAAAATGGCGTCGCTCCGTCAAACGCAACAACCCGGATCCCCTTTTCCACCGGCTCGATCTTCATCTGCCATCCATCCCCGTGCGTGGTGGCATGAAAGTCGCGGTAGCTCACAAGGATCTTGCCTTCAATCTCGACGGGTGAATTCCCCCGCGCCAGCGTGTACTCCACGAAAGTCGTGTTCTCTCCCTGCTTCATCCACACGCGTTTCTCAAGCAACGCGTCCGCAAGGGCGTATCGCCACACGGGTTTGGTGCCTTCCAGGTGAAAGCTTTCAATCTGCAGATATCCCGTCGGAGAAACATTGCCGCTCAACCACCGGTTCGTCGCCAGCGGAAAGCTCCTCTCCGCATACCGCACCGTCTCATCAAGCCCTGCAACCAGCAGCGTTCTGTCCGTCGGCGGCTGCAACGACGCCATCAGCAGCCCGTGATACCGGCGAGTGGAAGTACCCGCGGCTGTCCCGGAGGCAAATCCCCCGATGCCGTTGGTAACCAGCCACTCGCGGCTCTCCGCAAGCTCCAGGTTGCCGAGAATTTCTCTTCCGAATTGCACTTCGGCAAGAAGCGACAAGTCTTACTCTCCGCTCTGCTCCAGAAGTTTTGCCACCAATCCGGTCCACCCGGTCTGGTGGCTGGCGCCAAGTCCCGCTCCATTGTCGCCATGAAAATATTCGTAGAAAAGAATCAGGTCGCGCCAGTGCGGATCGCTATTGAAAAGCTCCTGCCCTGCGGCAAAAGGACGCTTCCCGTCTTTCCCCCGCACAAAGATCCGCGTCAGCCGTTTCGAAATCTCTTGCGCCACCTGCCACAAATCCTGCTCGTTTCGCGAATGCGTCGGGCACTCAATCTTGAAATCCTCGCCGAAGTAATGGTGATACTTCTGCAGCGACTCAATCAGCAGGTAGTTCACGGGAAACCAGATCGGCCCACGCCAGTTGGAATTGCCGCCAAAAACATCGGTATTCGATTCCGCCGGCTCGTAATCAATTTTACTGGTATGTCCGTTCACCTGCACTTCGTAAGGATGGTCCTCATGGTAGCGAGAGAGGGCGCGAATCCCGTGCGGCGAGAGAAATTCCGTCTCATCCAGCATGCGGGTCAGAATCCGCTTCAACTGCTTGCGATTCGCCAGCGAAAGCAGCCGCCGCACTCCCCGCGCCGACCGCTGCGTCATTTCGATGTGCTCCGGAACGTCAGGATGGTTATCAATGAACCATTGCATGCGGCGCTTGAATCCCGGCAAGCGGTCCACGATCTCTGGCTCCAGGGTTTCCACCGCGAACAACGGAATCAGCCCGACTATCGATCGAATTTTAAGGAAATGTTCTTCTCCATTCGGCAGGTGCAGCAGGTCGTAATAAAAACCGTCCTCATCGTCCCAAAGCGAGCGCCCGTTGGGCCCCATATCGTTCATGGCCCGCGCGATGTAGACGAAGTGTTCGAAAAATTTGCTGGCCACATCTTCGTAAGCCTGATCGTCTTTGGCCAGTTCCAGCGCGATTGCCAGCATGTTCAGGCAGTACATGCCCATCCAACTCGTGCCGTCGGACTGTTCCAGGTGCCCGCCGGTCGGCAACGGCGCCGAGCGGTCAAACACTCCGATATTGTCAAGCCCGAGAAAGCCGCCCTGAAAAATGTTGTGGCCGTCCGGATCTTTTCGGTTCACCCACCAAGTGAAATTCAAAAGCAGCTTGTGAAAAACTCTCTCCAGAAAGCTGCGGTCGGCCACTCCGCGCACGCGCCGCTCGATCTTGTAAACGCGCCACGCCGCCCATGCATGCACGGGAGGATTCACGTCGCCGAACGCCCATTCGTATGCCGGCAGCTGTCCGTTCGGATGCATGTACCACTCGCGCAGCAACAGCAGCAACTGTTCCTTGGCGTAATCCGGATCGACGATCGCCAGCGGAATGCAGTGAAACGCCAGGTCCCACGCCGCATACCACGGATACTCCCATTTATCCGGCATGGAAATAACGTCGTCGTTGTAGAGGTGCGTCCAATCCTTGTTGCGCCCGTGCAAGCGCTCGGGGGGAGGCTCCGGCCCCGCGGGATCGCCTTCCAACCATGTGTACACGTCGTAGTGATAAAACTGCTTGTTCCATAACATTCCCGAATATCCCTGACGCATCACGTGATGCGCATCATCGGACATTCCTTTTGGAAATCTCGATTCGTAGAATTCACTGGCCTCTTTTTGCCGGTCGGCGAACACTGCGTCAAATCCCGCGCCAAAATCATTCGTGCCCGGAATGCCGGCCGTGCGTTCATGATGAGCAGGTCCTGTGATCGTCCCCACCATCGGAGAATCAGGGTCCATCCCGCCTAAAGGGTCGAGGTCTGTAAGCCGAAGCTTCAGTGTCGCAGACTCCCCCGGCCCAAGATTCAACGCGTAGTGCGAGGCCATCTTGGTGCCCGTGTGTTCCGGATTCACGGCTCCCCTGTTCCCGCGGATCAGATACGAATGAAAACCATCCTTCACATAAGGCGTGCGGCTGCGAAATTTGAATATCTCTTCGTAGTTTGTCTCGTTCTCCGTGAACAACAGTTCGGGAGTTCCCGCGGCCAGCAGCCATCGCTTCCCATACTGCCAGTGCTGCAGCTCTGTGCACAGCGATCCCGGCGTATCGGGAGCCCTCCGCACCACCGGCCGCCGCAGATCTTTTCCCCACGACCACGTGTTGCGATACCACAGCGTCGGCAACAGGTGCAGCGGCGCAGCCTCCGGCCCGCGATTAAAGGCGGTGATCTTGATCAGGATGTCCTCGACATCGGCTTTCGCGTATTCCACGAACACGTCGAAATACCGGTTCTCCTGAAAGACCCCCGTATCCAAGAGCTCAAACTCGGGATTCGTTCGCCCCCGCTTTCCGTTTTCCTCCAACAGCCAGCGGTAGGGAAATTCTGCCTGCGGGTATTTGTACAACATGCGCATATAGCTGTGCGTCGGCGTGGAATCCAGGTAGAAATAACATTCCTTCACATCCTCGCCGTGATTCCCCTGATTGCCTGTCAGCCCGAAGAGCCGTTCTTTCAGGATGGGATCCTTGCCGTTCCATAAAGCAAGCGCGAAACAAATCATCTGGTGCCGGTCACAGATTCCCCCGATGCCGTCCTCACCCCAGCGGTAGGTTCGCGCGTGCGAGTGTTCGAACGGAAAGAATTCCCAGGCCGTGCCGTTTGCGCTGTAGTCTTCGCGCACCGTCCCCCACTGCCGGTCTGAAAGATACGGCCCCCAGCGCTTCCAATGCTTCTTGCGCAGCCGGGCTTCTTCCAGGCGATGATCTTCGACGGTCAGTAGTCGGGGCATAGTAGGGGGTCCTTAGTTCTAGGAGGCTTTCACTTGGAAAATGGTTACATCCGGAAATCTACCGTCGCATCATTGCAGAAGCTTGAGCGGAGGACAATCGGGAGATTGTCGGTTACGCCATGGGCGATTGGGGAGTTATCCGCTCCTCAAGTGTTAATCGAAAGGTCAACCATAACCCGGCTGACACTTTGCCGAAGCCCGCGGTTTCAAGTATCGTGCACGCAGTAGAGGCGTCTTGGGATCCAAAACATTGAACGGAGTGTGAGCCTCGCCCGCCGAACTAACTCCGTCGCTCACTACACTGATCTCCAAACGAGCCTATTTCTCTGTCCAATTGAATTCTGCAACAACGCTGAGGAGGCTTCATGATAGACAAGCCCGGTCGTTTGGCACTTTCGGGGATGGCGTTGGTCTGCGCTGGGACCCTGATTGCCTGCGGTTCCAGTTCCGGAACCTCTCCCCTCAAGTTAAGTTCTCTGACTGTCGCCCCGAGCAACGGAGAGATATACGTGAGCGCTTCCCTTGCCGGCGGTGTTCGAAGCGCCGTCCACCGCGGCGCCGGCGAATCCGCGGCCCGGCCGGCCGCCCTTCCCCCTCCTGTGACCGGGACTTGCGGGAAATTGCAGTACACCGCCACCGCTCACTACACGAATGGCAGCACCTCGAACGTGGGTTTTACCGTCACGTGGAGTTCGTCGAACACATCTGTCGCCTCGATCGACGCCTCGGGTCTCGCCACCGGCGTCGGCCTGGGCACGACCAATATTGGAGCCACGTCGATGGGGATTGCGGCCACCAGCCAACCCCTCGCCGTCGACCAACTGAATTCGATGAGCGTCTCGCCCCCCATTTCGACCGCGGCGCCAGGGAGCAGCCAGAAGTTTCTTGCCACGGGCAATTTCACACTCGCCGCGGGCGGTCCCGGCGTATTTGATGTTTCCAGCCAAGCAACCTGGAGCAGTTCCGACACGAATGTGGCCACCATCGATGCAACCGGCAACGCCACTGCCAAAGCCGCGGGCGTTACAACCATCACGGCCACAAGTTGTGATGGCGGCACGGTCGGACAAGCCGTTCTAAACGTAGGCCAGCCTGCGACAACTACGCTCGTGGTTACTCCTACCGTAATCTCCATTGCCACCGGTACCACAACACTCTTTACAGCCATGGAGATGTTGGGCAATGGCACGATTCAGGCGCCACAAAATCCGGTTACCTGGTTATCCGGTTCGCCGAATGTGGCCACCGTCGATGCGAACAGCGGCATCGCCCTCGGCCTTATCGCCGGAACGTCCGCGATCATTGCCACGGAGACCGTGACTGGCTTCACCGGCGCCGCGACCCTCACCGTGCAACCCGCCGCGGCACGATTCGCGTACGTCGCCGACGCTCAGGGAGGCGCGAGCCTTAGCGGCACCATTTCTGGGTATTCGGTGGATGTTACTTCCCCCACCCCCCTGACGCCTCTTCCCGTTCCGACGGTGACCGCCTCCACCCCGCAGCAAGTGCTGCTCCATCCCTCCGGTGACCTGATGTACTACATCGATGGAAATGGCTCCCTGCATGTGGATGACGTCAATTCTACCGATGGTTCCTTTAGCGAAGCGCTCCTCCTTGTGCCAACGCCTGCCGTCCTCCCCGGCAGCAAAACCACTAATGTTGGTGTCATCGATCCGACAGGACGCTTCCTCTACGTCATCAGCGACGGCGATAACACCATTTTTGGTTTCTCCATCACTCAGACCGCCGACAAGGCCCCGGCCACCAATGGAGCACTCAAGGCGATCCTGCCCTTTAACCCCTACACCGACGCGAACCTGAAGAGTCCAACCTGGATCATGACCGACCGCTCGGGCAAGTACGTCTACGTGGTCAACAACGTCGGAAATACCATCAGCGAATACAGCATCGATCAAACGACAGGCGCGTTGTCTCCGCTTCCCACTCCGTTCATTGCGACCGGCATCGCCCCGCTCTATGGCACAACGGATGTGAACGGGCACTTGTATGTCGCTAACGAAGGGCCGCCACAATCCGTCTCCGGCTACAGCATCGATAGCAGCACCGGCCAACTCGCAAGCGTCGGGGCGGACACCCCAGTTTCTGGCGCTACCTTCACCATCAACGTCATTACCGACCCGACCGGGAAATATTTGTACGTCCTCGACTCCACTGCCGGGCCGCCGCCGCCTACTGCCCCTCTTAGCCAGGTCTTTGCCTTCAACCTGAATCCCGCCACAGGCGTGATTGGAACTCAGATTGGCACTCCCCAACTGACCGGTAACAGCCCGTTTGGGATGGCTATCGATCCGACAGGCGTTCTGATGGCTATCGACAACAACTTTGACAACAACATCTCGCTCTTCACAATCGGCTCAGCGAGCAGCACAACGCCGGGTGGCTTGACGCCTGCCACGCCACTCACCGTGGCAACCGATAATCAACCCCTGTTCGTGGTGTTCTACACCGCGGCTTCGGGCCAATAATCTCGAGCGGTAAAATGTCAAAGGGGATGGTCTCGGCCATCCCCTTCTTTTTTTTTGAATTAGCTGGCGCGGGAGACTGGAGATTCGGTTCGAGAGACACGGTGGAGGCTGCGAATTCAATTTTGTCGGGAACGAAATCAGCCGTGGTTCATTCGCCGTAGGGAACCCAAATATTCTTCACCTGGTGAGCATGCTCCAGATACCACCGGCCTTCGCTCTGCGGAATGTTGAACAAATCGATGTGGCGCCCTTCATTGGTCCACACCTGTTTCAAGTTGCCCACGGAAAGTGCTTTCGCGCTCGCGCACATCTCGGCATCCCCGTAGCACCAAATGCCGTCAAGATCATCGTGCTCCGCCAGCACCTTCAATAATTCCGTCGCGCGCCCTGCCACAATGTTGACGACCCCGCCCGGCAGATCGCTTGTTTCAAAAACCTGGTAAAGATCTCCGGTGATCAGCGGATACGATTCCGAAGGCACCACGACAACCGTGTTCCCCGAGGCAATCAATGGCAGCACCAGCGTAAAAAAGCCCAGCAACGGGAATTCCATGGGGCAAACCACCCCAACCGTTCCCACCGCCTCGTTCATCGCAATCGAAACATTGCGCATCGGCGGATTGTGCACCGCCCCGTCAAACTTGTCCGCCCAGCCCGCATACGAAAACAGCCGCTCCACGCTGCGCTGCACTTCTTCCGCAGCCTGTTTCTTGCCCACCGCCGCCGCCAGCCGCCCGGCAATCTCCCCGCTGCGTTGCGACAAATTTTCCGCGATGTAATAAAGCACTTGCGCCCGGTTGTGCGCGGTCGCCTTGCTCCACGATTCCGCCTTGCGTGCCGCTTCCACCGCGTTGCGAACGTCCTTGCGGTTCCCGAGCGGCGATTCGCCCAGCAATTCGCCCTTCTTTCCGCGAATTTCAATGCTGTAGCCCGAGTCGGGCCGAACCTGCTTCCCGCCAATATAAAGTTTCACCGTCCGGTCGATGCCGGGATTCGCTACTTCCGGGTGATCTTTCTTCGCCGCGCCATTTTTCTTCAGCGCCGGCGCCTTCCGGAACCACGTGGGTTCCAGATATTCCGCGAGCCCTTCCCTCCCTCCCTCGCGCCCGTACCCGCTTTCGCGATACCCGCCGAATCCGCAAACAGCGTCAAACAAATTCGTGCTGTTGACCCACACCACGCCGGCCTTCAATTGCGCGGAAACGTGCAGCGCCACATTGATGCTCTCGCTCCACACGCTCGCCGCAAGCCCATAAACGGTGTTGTTCGCCAGCTCCACCGCCTCGCGCGGCGTTCGAAACGTCATCGCCGCAAGCACCGGTCCAAAAATTTCCTGCTGCACCACGATCGACGTCGGATGCACGTTGCTCAACAGCGTCGGCTTGTAATACAGCCCGCGCGTTGGCATCAGCACTTCCGGCTGCCAGCATGTGGCACCTTCCGCGATTCCCTGCTTCACCAGCCGGTCAATGCGCTCCAGTTGCACCCGCGCCACAATCGCCCCGATATCAATCGCTTTGTCGAGCGGCGCCCCTACCCGCAGTGTGCTCATGCGGGCCTGCAGCTTGCGCGTCATTTTTTCCGCGATGCTCTCCTGCATCAGCAGCCGCGAGCCAGCGCAGCAGACCTGCCCCTGGTTGAACCAGATCCCGTCCACCAGTCCTTCCACCGCTCCGTCGAGATCCGCATCTTCAAAAATGATGAACGGCGATTTACCGCCAAGCTCCAGGGAAAGTTTCTTGTGCGTCGCCGCCGTCGCCTTTCGAATTGCGCGCCCCACTTCCGTCGAGCCGGTGAACGCAATCTTATCCACATCGGGATGTTTTACCAGCGCCTCACCGGTGTTGCCATCGCCGGTAACAATATTCACGACGCCTTTCGGAAGGCCCACCTCATTGCAAATTTCCGCGAAAGCGAGCGCGGTCAGCGGCGTATATTCCGCCGGCTTCAGCACCACGGTATTTCCCGTCGCCAGGGCTGGTGCAATCTTCCACGCCAGCATCAGCAGCGGAAAATTCCACGGAATAATCTGCCCCACCACGCCACAAGCCGCGTAGCCGGGAAATTCCTGCTCCAGCAGTTGCGCCCAGCCCGCGTGATAATAAAAATGCCGCGCCACCAGCGGTATATCAATGTCCCGGCTCTCGCGAATCGGCTTCCCGTTGTCGAGCGTCTCCAGCACCGCCAGCCGCCGCGAATGCTTCTGCACCTGCCGCGCCAGCGCATACAAAAACCGCGCACGCGCATGTGGCGTCAGCTTCTGCCACCCAGGCAGAGCCTTCCGTGCCGCTTTCACCGCGGCATCAACGTCCGCCGCGCTTCCCTGCGCCACTTCCGCCAGCAGCGTTCCGGCTGAGGGGTCCGCCGTCTCAAAATATTTTCCCTCCGCGGGAGCGCGCCACACGCCATCAATAAAATGTCCAAACTTCCGGTTATGGCGGTCCAGCCACAGCAGGGACTCCTTCGGATCCTCCGGAGCCGGGCCGTATTCCATCGTCCTGAACTTCTCAACGACGCTCATTTCTCTCGTGTACCCCTCTAAATTCGCGGCGTAACTCCGCTCGCGACCCTCACCAGAGTATGTCCAATCCTACGCTTGCGCTTCCTTCGCCTTCTTCTCTCGCATCGCTTCAATCCGCTTCAGAATAAACTTCAGCCGCTCCCGTCCCCATTTCGTCCCCATCACTACTTTTTCGATGTCCAGAAACACTTCTGGGTCTTCGAGCTTCTCACGGAGTTCCGGCAGGAACGGATATACCTTGGCAAATAAAAAGAACATCTCACCGCTGCAGGCCGGCCGCAGGAACAACTCCTCATCCAGCATACCCTGCCGTACCAGCGCCGCCGCCATTCCCCAGTAGCTCCCGCCCTGCCGCAGCCAGTTGTTCTCTTGCGTGCCCGAGGCGTTCGCCACTTTCAAAAAATCGTCCGCATTCCGCGGCGAAAATTCCCACAGCCACCAGTTCCGCGCCTTGCGCAATTCCGCCTCGCGCCGCAACTCGTAAAGCTTCAATATCAGTTCCGCATCCTTCGCACTCGCCTTTTTCCCCATTGCCTGTCCGTCTCCTGTGGCACGGCGACTCCTCGCCGTGCTTTTCGAATCATCAATTAAGCTATCGGATGACGATATTCCGCCGAATACCGCCCCGTTACATGGAATTCCAGTTGCCGCTCAATGTCCGCCAGCATGCCACTTGCCCCAAAACGGAAGAGATGCGCATCCAGCCAACTGTTGCCCAATTCTTCCTTCATCAGCGCCAGCCACTCCAGCGATTGTTTTGCCGTGCGAATTCCCCCCGCGGGCTTGAATCCAACCGCCATGCCCGTCTCCTCCGCGTATTCACGAATCGCCCGCGTCATCACCACGCCCACCGGTAAGACGGCGTTCACAGCTTCTTTTCCCGTCGAAGTCTTGATGAAGTCCGCGCCCGCCATCATCGCCACCAAGCTGGCCCGCGCTACATTGCGTAGCGTCAGCAAATCACCCGTTCCGAGAATCACCTTCAGATGCGCCGGCCCGCAAGCATCTTTGAACGCCACGATTTCGTCGTACAGTTGCTGCCACTTCGCGCCAAACACGTGCGCGCGTGTGATCACCACGTCAATTTCCTGCGCCCCGGCTTCCACCGAGCGCCTGATTTCCGCGATACGCTCCTCCAGCGGCGAAAGCCCCGCCGGAAAACCGGTCGAAACAGCGGCCACCGGAATATTCGTCCCTTCCAGGGCCCGCCGGGCCGTCTCCACAAACAAGTGATACACGCACACCGCGCCAACGTGAAGCTGCAACTCTTCGATTCCCAACTTCTCCACAAGTTCCTGCTGGATCGGCAGCCGCGCCTTCGCGCACAACCGGCGCACGCGCTCGTCCGTATCGTCGCCGCTCAGCGTTGTCAGGTCCATGCAGCTAATCGCCCGCAGCAGCCATGCAATCTGCCAATCCTTCTTCACCGTGCGCCTCGTTACAATCGTCGCCGCCCGCCGTTCTACCGCGCTCAAATTCACGCGCACACTTTCCACCCAATCAAGATTGAGCGAGGTTCCGCGATTCGCGGTCAACGCCGTTCCCTGCAGCGTGGCAATAGCCGTCTGCCCCGTCGAATTCTCGTTCAAAATCCGGTTTCCCTGCCGGTCCGTAATCTCCAACCTAGCCCTTTTCTGTGTATCCATGCCTGTCTCCACCATCCAGCTACCTTGTTTCGACGCCAATTATTCAGCATACCACCGCGCCGAACTTCCAGCACCCGGTTGGTGCGACGGCGAAGCGCCGGTGCCAGACTATTGACCTCGCGCTAATCCGGCGCTAATTCCCTGCGGGATTCTTGGTATTGGGAGTCGAGCGAGAAAGCAGTTCCACATACTCCTTGTAAAACTTCTGCTTGTCCAAATCGTCCTGGACTTCTACCAGCACTTCGCCCATCCCCGGCTGCAATCCCGGCGTCCAAGCCAGCGTGTTCCCGTACCCCGCTCCGTGGTCCACATCAATGTCGATGTAAAGCTTGCGCCACTTGGTAATGATGCTCGGATCGAGCCACGCCACCGCAGCCAGTTCATCCCACAAGTAGCCGGGCTCCGCGTATTTCGCGACGTACTGCGCTGCTGGCTCCGCGCTCTTCCGCACCTGCTCGATCAAACTTTTTTCCATGTGCGTCTTCACCGAAATATCCACCGTCGTCAGCACCGCGCGAGGCCATTTCGCGTGCAGAACCGCGTGCGTGGCCTCGGGATCCATCCAGAAATTAAACTCCCGCGTCGGCGTCAGCGAAAATTCCGGATCATCTGTCTGCGGATTGATGCTCCCACCCATCATGATCAGCTCCCTGGTCAACGCTGGAAATTCCGGATCAAGTGCAATCGCCAGTGCCAGATCCGTCATCGGTCCGGCTGCGTAGACGGTCACTTCGTGCGGGTACTGCCGCACCGTCCGCACCAGAAAATGCGCGGCATCCTCGTTCGCCGCCTTGATCGTCGGATTCCCCTCCGGCATTGGCGGAATCTCCGCCGGTCCGTGCACTTTGCCCCTCGCCGCAAAATTCCACGCGCCCTGGTACACCACTTTCCCGTGAATCGTCTCCCACTTTGCGATGTATTCCTTGATGCTCACCAGCGGAAATGCCGCGCCCGGCACCACGGGAATGTCCCTGCGCCCGATGATCTCCATCAGCCTCAGAGTGTGCTGCACCTCTTCATCCCGCCACGCATCGCCCGTGAGCACGGTAATCCCGAGCACGTCGGTCTCCAGCGAATTCACCAGCGCCAGAATCGCCTGCATATCCGTCCCGCCAGGCCCCGCCGCGTCCTGGTCAATAATCACTTTCCGCTTGCCCTGGGCACCAAGCCCCATCGAGCAACTTAGAATTACAAACGCAATCGCACAAACTCTGACAAATGATTTCATGAAGAGGTTCCCTTCGGATTATGAAAACAACAAATCGGAATGCCTGCTTAATACATGATGGTCTGCGTCAAATGATGCGGCCACGTAGTGGTGTGATAATGCGTCCACAGCCGCGCATCGATCTGCGGAATGATGATCTGCAGGTTCGCGGGACGCAATTTGTTGATCTCATCCGTCATCAACGCCGTCGCATACAGGCAATGCGCGCGAATTTCAATCTCCCAACGCGAATCGCGCGGAATCAACTGGTACGCGTTGATCGCATGCTCCAGTTCCTTCGAATAACTGGTAATCCCCATCAGCCGCAGCGCCACCGGCACGATGTAATCCGCGAAGGCGGTCATCTTCTGCGGATCGTCCAGCCGGAACTTGCCCGACTTGTGCAGCGTGGAATACAGCATCCAGACGCCCAACTGCGGCAGCTTGTAAAACTTGATCTCATGCCCGTCCAGCATGCTCACATCATTGAAACGCGGAAACTCTTTCACCAGCCGGTCGATCAAGCCATTCCCATTGTCGTAAAGCTTCGGCGAGCACGAATGCACGAACTTGTGAAATTTTCCCTCGTATTTTTCGGCCAATACCTTCCCCACTTCATGCAGCACCGCCAGCTTTTCATCGAGCATGGGCATCTCGATGTTGCCTTCGAAAACTTTATTCAACTCCGGGCGCGTAATCTTTGCCAGATACTTTCCGTCAAGAAACGGCACGCCGTTGTCCAGCGCCCGCTTGATGCACGCAAACTCCGCCTCTGAGTCCGACCAGTGCTGCCCGGCGAAATCCACCTGGAATTTCTCGTGTTTCGCAAAATCCGTGAACGCCGTGTCAATCGAATCGGACACCATCACAAAATCAATCGCCACGTCCGGATCGCCCTGGCTCAATCCAAACGGCAAGGCGTACTCCGGCATCGGCAACTCTTCGTACGCCATCCACGACGCCACTTCCACGATCTTTTCATAATTCGTACGCACGTCGCGCGAACTCTCGATGGCGTACCGCAAACTATCCAGTACCGGGCTTCCAATATCTTTTGGCCAGTGCATAGTCCCTGTCGAACGGGCGCGTCCGGGATTTTCCAGAACGGCCAGAAGAAAAGCAAAAGGTGTGAACTGCGAAACGGCGGCGGCTTGCCCGAGCAATCCGAGAAATTTCCTGCGCTTCAAAGACTTTGTACCGAGCAACTCATTCCCGCTGCTCGTCTTGCCATCTGAGATCAGAAAAAGCCTCCCGATAATCCCACGATCCGTTTTCGACCTTTTTCCTTACAGTCGAAAACGAATTCCACTATTTGCCCTGAATCCTACTCACAAACATCTGCAGAAACTTCTCGGCATTCACCTCGGTGCAAACTTTCGCGTTGGGCTCCACCTTGTCGATGCCCTCGATCACATACCGGTCGCCATCTGGGAAATGGTGCAAAACGTTGCGTTCATTAGCCCCGCGCCGGTTCGCCACTGTCTCTCCGCGTGTGAATTCACCGCGCGTCTCCACGTCAACGTGCATCGCGGGCGCCTTCACCAGCGTGCTATCGAGCGCCACGCCCACCGCCAGCGGGTCGTACATCGGGGTACCGGCTTCGCCAAATTTTTCGCTCAACCCGATCAGAAAATCCGCCACCTTGTAAATGAAGTCGCTCACTGGTCCGGGATTTTTTTCCAGCGCCTCAATGTGCTTCCGCGTCAGCAGAGTCTTGTCGCCCACGTCCAGCCCCACCATCGTCAGCGGCCAGCCCGCCTGAAACACAATCTGCGCCGCTTCCGGATCGTTGGCGATATTCGCTTCCGCCGAAGCGTTTACGTTCCCTCCGGTAATCGAGCCGCCCATGATCACCACTTCCTTCACCAGCGGCACGATCGACGGATCTTTCTCAATCGCCAGCGCGATATTCGTCAGAGGTCCGATCGGCACCAGCGTGATCTCGTACGGATTCGCGTGCACCATCTCAATTATCAAATCAGGCGCCCAGCGCGGGTCCGCTTTGCACTTACTCTTCGGCAGTTCGATATTCGCCAGCCCATTCTGTCCGTGCCAGAACTCCGCCGTAATCAATTTCTGAAACAAGGGATGTTGCGCCCCGCCCGCCACCACAATGTCGCAGCGGTTCGCCAGCGAGACCATGCGCAGCGCATTCTCGAGCCCCTGAGCGGCCGTCACGTTACCCGGAACCACCGTCAGCGCCCGCACATCGAACTCCGGCGAATTCAGCGCCAGCATAATCGCCATCGCGTCATCCGTCCCCGGGTCCGTATCAATAATCACCTTTCGCGGCCCAGCCACTGTCAGCGAAGCAAACACGCACAAAATCAATACCGCCAAACATCCCCGTTTCACTCGAAACATCACGCAACTCCCCATGCCGGCTTCTGGTCTTCTTCTTTTTCGTTATTTCCTTACTTCTTTGCTTCTTTACTTCTTCTTCTAAGAAGTTCTCGCCACAATAATCAGCGCCAACCCCACCAAAAAACACGCAAACATCGCCGCAATGTATCCATTCGTTCCTTTGGGTGCGTCGCGGAATTCCTTCCAGATGAACACGCCCCAGAACGCCGCCACCATCGTTGCTCCCTGTCCCAACCCGTACGAAATCGAAAATGACGCGCGTCCCGCCGCGATGATGTTGAACGACATCCCGATTCCCCAGATAATCCCGCCTAGAATTCCCGTGAGATGCGTTCCCAATCCGCCTTTGAAATAATCAGCGAACGATACCGGCGCGCCCACAAACGGCTTCTTCATGATGAAAGTGCCCAAAATAAAATTGCTCAGGAAAATGCCGACGGCAAATGCGAAAACCGCCGCGTAGGGTCCCAGCTTCCCCGGCTGCGGCTGCGCAAAGTCCGGATACATCGCCGCCGCCACGAACCGGTAAAAAAATCCCATCGTCACGCCGCATGCCAGCGAAAGAATCAGCCCCTTGGTGCTGACGCCTGCCGATCCTCCCGGCAGTTTCCGGTAAGCCACCGCATCCAGAATAATCGCCAGCACTACCAGCAACACGCCGCCAAACAGCAGAACCGCGTTGCCCTCGGGATGCTCCAGATAATTCACAAACACGCCCAGCACCAGCGCCAGCCCGATGCCCACCGGAAACGCCACCGACATTCCCGCGATATCAATCGCCGCCACCAGCAGAATATTCGCCAAATTAAAAATCGCCCCGCCAATCAACGCCGAATGAATGCTCGCATGCGAAGCCTGCGCCAAATCCGTCAGGAAGGGCCGTCCCTCCGTGCCGTTGCTCCCCAACGTCAGCCCCAGCACAAGCGTCAGCAGCAAAACGCCAATCGTGTAATCCCAATAGAAAAGTTCAAAGCGCCAGCCCTTCTTCGCCAGCTTCTGCGTATTCGCCCACGACCCCCAGCAGAACATCGTGATGATGCAAAAAACCACCGCCCACGCATAACTGTGCAAAACAAACATTTACGCTCCTTTGAACTTCGCTTTCCTCTTGCGATCCTTCTTGTGCGGCGCCCGCGATACCCCGCGCTCGACCATTACGCCTTCCCTCCGCGCTTGCCCCACTCCGCTGTAAACTCCGCGCCCGTCGGAAACGACTTCTGCGTCCCCACCCGCGTCGTCGACATCGCGGCATACAAATTCGCCCGCGTCACCGCGTCCTTCTCCGGCAACCCCGCGCCCAAAAACACCGCAAAGCTCCCAATAAACGCATCACCTGCCCCTGTTGTGTCCGTCGGCGTCACCGTAAACGGTGCAATCAGTTCGCTGCCCTCCGGCGAGGCCAGCAGCGCCCCGCGGCTGCCCAAAGTAAGAATCACCTTGCGGAATCCCTGCTGCAGCAAGGCCGCGGCGCATTTCTTCGCGCCTTCAATCGATTGCACCGCGATTCCCGTAATTACCTCAGCCTCGGTCTCATTCGGAATGAAATAATCCGCCGCACCCAGTTGCTTCGCATTCACGGTCTGCGCCGGCGCCGGATTCACGATGCATCGAATCTTATTGTTCCGCGCAAACTGCACCGTGTAAGCAATCGTCTCCATCGGAATTTCAAACTGCAGCACTATCGTATCCACGCTGCGCAGCGCCTCCGCCGCCGCGTCAACGTCGGCGGGCGTCAGCGCATCGTTTGCGCCTTTCACCACGATGATGCGGTTCTGCCCATTCGGCTCCACGAAAATCGGCGCCACCCCGCTCGAGACGCCATCCACAATCCGCACGTGCGTCGTATCAATCCCCAGCAACGCAAAATTCTTCACCGTCGCCTCGCCAAACAAATCATTCCCGAGCTTCGCCACCATCACCACTTCGGCTCCGCACAAACGAGCCGCCACCGCCTGGTTCGCGCCCTTGCCGCCAAATCCCAGATCAAACCGTTGTCCGAAGATGGTCTCGCCCGGCCGGGGAAACCTGTCGCTGAACGTCGTCAAATCCACGTTCGCGCTGCCAACTACCGCAATCCTGGGTACCTTGCTCATCCGCGTCCCTCACATTAAGTCGAACGCGGAAATATAACATGCCGCGAGGCAGGCGCAACCTGACCGGAGTGAATTCCCCTCTGGCACTGTTCAGCCGTACGATGAAAGTTAAGTCCCTCTAATCCGCGCTTCCTCGTGCGACCTTCACGAAAACCGCCGCCAGGTCAGGAGGGCCACATGATCTTCGGCATGCACACGATCCTCTACAGCGAGAACACCCACGCCGTCATCGAATCAACCATTCTTACTTCTCCGGCAATTTATCTTCGAGTTCGCTCGCCAGCTTGTGTATTTCCGTCGTCTTGCTGAATGACTGAACCTCTTGCTTCGAGGAGTCCACGTTCACGCCCATGTGTTGGCATAGTTTCTGCAACATCTGAAGGATGGTGGTGAGTTCCTGTTCGGAAAGCATGCTGACTTGAAGCCCCAGGTGCGAGCGCCGGTCAGCCTGGCGCGCCATTCGACTTTGACTGATCAGCACGAAGACAGTTAAAAACACGCTTTCGGAAGAAACAATCAGCGCCAGGACCCCGAATGGAAATGGATCAAATGCCGCAACCCCCGGGATCACGCGCAGATTTACCAGTATCCAGCCAAAAATCAGAATCAACTGCGCTTCCAGGAATACCGTATTGCCGACAAATTTTGTAATTACCTCGCTAACTCGCTCCGTGAAACTCCTGCGTTCGAGTGCGTCATGCTCGAGCTTGGCGATTGCATCGATGTTGTGTTGCGTGGGATTCGCAGCCGCTCCGGGTGGCATTGAACTTTGCATGGGTTAGCTCCTGGGAAACCTTCCGTTTGCCTGGCTTCCGCCAGTCCTGCGAGTAGTGTCCATCAATCAATTTCATTCCAGGACGAATTTATTCGAGGATCTTGGCAGCGAACTCCGCGAGCGTATCATCCTGTACGCGGTAACTAATCTCGATTGGGTTACAGCAAACTTCGCAGTCTTCGACGTAGCTTTGACGTCGAACCGACAGGTCGAGAACCATCGAAATTTCTTCTCCACAATAGGGGCAGGTAAAGGAGTGCTCCATCAGAAGAGTATGCTACAGCAGAGTGCATGGCGCATTTTGCCAGATAGTTTCCGATTCCTGGATACCAACGCATTCACATTAAAGTTCACTTAGACGATTGGCGCGGTAACCGGAAACTGCTCCGCCACCATCCCCCCGTGCCTCGCGTTGACGCCCCACCACGCCGATGTTAGTCTCGCAATCGCCTCCAATCGCATGCGCGCCGTCGACTTGATCCAAAAAAAGCGGGATTCCGGGGAACATACCCGCGAGGAAATCGACTACCTCATTTCCGGCTACACCCGAGACGAAATTCCCGATTATCAGATGGCCGCCTGGCTGATGGCCGCCTGGATTCGCGGCCTCTCTCGCGCCGAACTTGCCGCCCTCACCGAAGCCATGCTGCACTCCGGCGAAGTCGTCGATCATTCCTACCTCGCCGCCAAAAAAGTGGACAAACATTCGACCGGCGGCGTCGGCGATAAGACTTCTCTCATCCTCGCCCCCATCGTTGCCGCGGGCGGTCTCGTCGTCCCCATGATCAGCGGCCGCGGCCTCGGCCACACCGGCGGCACGCTGGACAAGCTCGAAGCAATCCCCGGTTTCAAGACCTCCTTGACCCTCGCCGATTTCAAGCGCGTACTCCGCGAATGCGGCATGGCCCTCATCGGCCAGACCGCCGAAATCGCCCCCGCCGACAAAAAAATCTACGCCCTGCGCGATTCTACCTCCACTGTCGAAAGCATCGGCCTCATCTGCGCCTCTATCATGAGCAAAAAGCTGGCTGAAGGAATCGACGCACTGGTCCTCGACGTAAAAACCGGCTCCGGCGCCTTCATGCGCAGGGAAGAAGACTCCATCGCCCTCGCCGAGGTCATGGTAGATACCGCCAAGCGCATGGGCAAAAAGTGCGTCGCGCTGATCACCGACATGGGCCAACCCCTCGGCCGCAGCGCAGGCCACTCCAACGAAGTCATCGAGTCCATCCAAATCCTCAAAGGCCAGGGCGCTGCTGACCTGCGCGATCTCAGCCTCGAACTTTCCGCCTGGATGTTCTATCTAGGCGAGCGCACCAAGTCCGTCCAAGAAGGCCGCGGCCTCGCCGCGGAAATGATCTCCTCCGGCAAGGCCCTCGAAAAATTCCGCGACTGCATCCGCCTCCAGGGCGGCAATCCTCGCGTAATCGACGACGCTTCGCTGCTGCCCGCCGCCCGCAGCCACGCCGAAGCAAAATCTCCATCTTCCGGCTTCATTACCGACATCAACTGTCTCAACCTGGGCATCGCGCTCGCCACGCTAGGCGGTGGCCGCGAAAAAAAGGAACACAATGTCGACCACGCCGTCGGCCTGGAATTCCACAAGCGCATCGGCGATCCAATCAAAGCAGGCGAAACGCTCGTAACGATCGCCTACAATGCCGATGCGCAACTCAACGCCGCGCAAAAAATGATTGAAGCCAGCTACCAAATCGGTGATAAAAAGCCACCAGAGCGTCCTTTAATCCGCCGCATCATCGGCGGCGCTTGATTCGGAATCGTTCGAGCACCAGTTTCCGGGCAGTCGTCGTTCAAAGGAGTCTTCATGGCAAGATTCGCAGGCGTGCTGGGCATGGCCGTCCTTGTCGGACTGGCTTATCTCTTCTCCACGGCGCGCAAGGAAATCAAGCTCAAGACCGTGCTGTGGGGCCTCGGCTTGCAACTCGCCTTCGGAATCTTCGTTCTCAAGTTCGAAATCGGCCGCATGATCTTTCAGGTGGCAGGCGATGCGGTAAACAAGCTCCTCAGCTTCGCCTTCAGTGGTTCTGAATTCGTCTTCGGCCCGCTCGGCGCGAGAGGCTCCTCGATCGGCTTCATCTTCGCCTTCCAGGTTTTGCCGACTATCATATTCATCGCCGCCGTCTTCGCCTTCCTCTATCACGTCGGCGTGATGCAGCTCTTCATCCGTGCCTTCGCCTGGGTGATGACGCGCGTCATGGGCGCCAGCGGCGCTGAATCGCTGGATATCGCCGCCAGCATCTTCATGGGGCAAACCGAAGCGCCGCTCACCATTCGCCCGTTCCTCAACAAGCTCACCAAGTCCGAATTGATGACCGTGATGACCTGCGGCATGGCCCACGTTTCTGGCGGCATCATGGCCGCCTACATCGCCTCCGGTGTCGAAGCCAAGCACCTGCTCACGGCCGTCATCATGACCGCTCCCGGCACGCTGCTCATGGCCAAAATGCTCGTCCCGGAAACCGAGCAACCCCTCACCGCCGGGCGCGTGCAAATGCCCGACATGGAAAAAGAAGCCAACTTTCTCGGCGCCATCTCGCGCGGCACTTCCGACGGCCTGCAACTCGCCATCAACGTAGCGGCCATGCTGATCTCCTTCATCGCCCTGCTCGCCCTTGTGGATTATCTCGTCGGCGGTGCGCACAATTGGCTCTTCGCTCATCACTTCCCATGGTTCCCGGAAAGCCTCGAACAGTTCTTCGGCTGGATTTTTTCTCCCATCGCCTGGCTGATTGGCATTCCGTGGAAAGACGCTTCGACGGTCGGCTATCTCCTCGGCACGCGCATGTCCATTAACGAAGTCGTCGCCTTTGCAAAGTTGGGCCAACTGAAAGGAACTCTCGACCCGCGTTCCTTCACCATCGCCACTTTCGCTCTCTGCGGCTTTGCCAACTTCAGCTCCATCGGCATCCAAATCGGCGGCATAGGCGCCCTCGCTCCCGAGCAGCGCGGCCAACTCGCTAAATTCGGCATCCGCGCCATGCTCGCCGGAACCATGGCAAACCTCATGTCCGCCTGCATCGTCGGAATTCTTTCATGACCGCTGCTGCAAAAAGTCCTCCCGCGACGCAAGCAAACGCGGAGTTCGCCCGCGCCGAAGCCGCCGCGCGCTTCATCCAGGAAAAAACCAAGCTGCGCCCGAAGATCGCTCTTGTGCTTGGTTCCGGCCTCGGCGCATTCGCCGATGAATTCGCCTCCGCCACGCGCATCCCGTACGCAAAAATCCCGCACTTCCCACGCTCAACGGCGATCGGCCACGCCGGGCAACTCGTGATCGGGAAGGTCGACGGCATCGAAGTCGTCGGCATGCAGGGCCGCGTCCATCTCTACGAAGGCTATTCACCGCACGAAGTCGCCTTCCCCATTCGCGTGTTTTCCCGCCTCGGCGTGAAAGCCGTCATGCTCACCAATGCCGCCGGCGGCATCAAAAAGGAATTCACCCAGGGTCGCCTCGTGGTGATCAGCGATCACATCAATCTGCAAGGCGCCAATCCACTCTCCGGTCCCAACGCCGATAAATTCGGCCCCCGATTCCCCGACATGACCAACGCCTACGACAAAAAATTCCGCGAACTCACGCTCGCCGCCGGCCGCCGCCTCGGCATCGATCTTGGAGAGGGCGTCTACGCCGCACTCGCCGGCCCCAGTTACGAAACTCCCGCCGAAATCCGCTATCTCCGCTCCATCGGCGCCGATCTCGTCGGCATGTCCACCGTTCCCGAAGTCATCGCCGCGTGCCACTCCGGCATCCGCGCCCTCGGCATTTCCTGCGTCACCAACGCCGCCGCGGGCGTGCTCGACCAGCCGCTCGACCACAACGAAGTCCTCGAAACCGCCGAGCGCGTCAAAGCCCAGTTCATCGGCCTGCTTCGCGCCGTTATCCCCCAAATCGCGGCCGCTCTTTAGCCCGCATTTCACTCGTAGGGCAGTTTGTTTGATATTCGAACCTTAAAACAACTTGTCATCCTGAGGGACGCGCCGTTTGCGTCCCGAAGGACCTCACCTTATGCATCGTGCAAATTGCCCGAGTTGAGATCCTTCGGCTATCCTCGTCGGACAGCCTCAGGATGACAATTTCCATGTAAAGTTTAGTGACTGATGAAATTGAGTAAAGAAAAATCCGTTCTTGTTGCAAGCAGTGCTGAAACTTTCCAGGAGGCCTGAATGCCCGAATACGATGCTCTCATCGCCGCTGCGACCAAAGTCCGCGAAAACGCCCACGCCAAATTTTCCAATTTCAAAGTCGGCGCTGCCCTGCACGCGCCTTCGGGCAAAATTTTCACCGGCTGCAACATCGAAAATGCCACTTACGGTTTAACTCTCTGCGCCGAGCGCGTCGCCATCTTCAAAGCCATCAGCGAGGGCGAGCGGCGCTTCGATTCCATCGCCGTTGTCACCGACACCGACACGCTCACACCTCCCTGCGGCGCCTGCCGTCAGATCATCTGGGAATTTTGCGGCGACATTCCGGTCGTACTCGCCAATCTCAAAGGCAAAGTCGAAGTCCTGCGCATGAGCCAGCTCTTTCCGAAACCCTTCGACTCCTCTAATCTGTAGCTCACCCCTTAAGGGGTGAGGCCTTTCACTCCGTCACCTCGATTGTGGTGTGGCTGCGAAATTCCTCAGGCCTAAAAGGCCTGAGCTACAACTCGTATAAGGACACGTTCATGAATCTATTCCGCGCCTTCCGCAACCAAATCTTATTCTTCGCCGGGTACTTGCTGCTTGCTGCCGCCACCCTCGCGCAGGACGTCGCCAAACAAGCCGTCTCCGTCGACCTCCTCGTAAAAGGCGCAACCATCGTGACGATGGACTCCAACCGCCGCGTCCTCGAAAACGGCTTCCTCGCCATCCGCGGCGACGAAATCATCGCCATCGGCCAGGACGTCGCCGCCTCATATCCAAAGGGCATCACCGCCAAGCAAACCATCGACGCCAACGGCAAGCTGATCATCCCCGGCCTCATCAACGGCCACACTCACATCCCGATGGTCCTGATGCGCGGCCTGAAGGACGACGTCACCCTCGACGACTGGCTCCGCAAATTCATCTTCCCTGCCGAAGCCCGCAACGTCACCGAAGACTACGTCCGCTGGGGCTCCCGCCTGGCCCTCGCCGAGATGATCCGCAGCGGCACGACCACTTTTGCCGACATGTACTATTTCGAAGACGCTGAAGCCGAAGAAACCAAGGCCGCGGGCCTGCGCGGCGTCCTGGGCGAAACCTGGATCGATTTCCCCGTTCCCGACAACAAAAACGTAGCCGAAATGGCGGCCTACACCGAAAAATTCCTCAAAAAATGGCAGGGCGATCCGCTCATCCACGCAGCCGTGGCTCCCCATTCCATTTACACCTGCTCCGAAAAAACACTGCGCGACGCAGCCGCGATGGCCCGCAAGTATCACGCACCAATCCTCATCCACGTCTCCGAAATGCGCAAAGAATTCACGGACAGCATTGAGAAAAATGGCGCCACGCCGGTGCAGTATCTCGAACGCATCGAATTCCTCGGCCCCGACGTTCTCGCCGCCCATTGCATCTGGACCGACTACACCGACATGAAAATCCTCGCCGAACGCCAGGTCGGCTGCGTCCACAATCCCTCCAGCAACATGATGCTTGCCAGCGGCGTCGCGCCCGTAGTGGACCAGCGCGCCGCCGGCATGCGCGTCGGCCTCGGCACCGACGGCCCCGCCGGCAGCAACAACGACCTCGACATGATGGAAGAGATGGACCTCGCGGCGAAGTTGCAAAAGACCTATCGCGTCGATCCCCGCGCGCTAGGCGCCAAAGGCGCTATGGAAATGGCCACCATCGAAGGCGCCCGTGCTCTGCACATGGAAAAGCAGATCGGCTCCCTCGAAACCGGCAAAAAAGCGGACTTCGTCATCCTATCGCTCGACGTCCCCAACGCCGTTCCCATGTATGACGTCTACTCTCAGATCGTCTACGCCCTCAAAGCCAGCGAAGTCCAAACCGTAGTCGTCGCCGGGAAAACCCTGCTGAAAGACGGCAAACTCCTCACCGTGGACGAGCCCGCCGCTATCGCCAAAGCGAAGGAATACGGCCAAAAAGTGGCCGCGTCACTGAAATAGCAGGGGCGCAGTGCATAGACGACTTCCTGGCGATGAGTCCTCCCGGTTAGGGGGCTTGCGCAGCGCCCAGGCGATCGGCCTCTTTTTGCTCCTGACGAGCCATTTGGGGGCGGCCAATCTTCGCATAGAGCAGCGATAAGCGATGGTGGGGTTCCGGCTGCGAGGGGCGAAGTTTCGCCGCTTCTTTCCAATAGCGAACGGCATCAGTGGTTGCCGGCTTACTTTCGGACTGAGCTGCCAGAATGAGTATGCTTTGATAGAGGATTTCTTCCGTCGGCTTGTCATCCGGGTTGAGCCTATGGGCATAGGTCAACGCATTATATGCTCCCAGCGTGTCGCCAAGTTTCCAGAGTACATTTCCATAAAGTGAACGGAGCGGAAAAAGATCCGGCCAACGATGGGTCGCTTCTTCAAGGGGCGAACGCGCTTCTGAAAACCTTCCGAGCTGGTAGCAGGTGTACGCGAGATTATATTGCATCAGCGGCGAACGCGGAGAAAGCTCCGCCGCGCGGCGCAAAGGTGCGAGCGCCTCCTCGAGGAAGCCGTGTTCGCCATAGAGAATGCCAAGCGCGGTTAATTTTTCTGCATCATTCGTGTCGTCGAGCTGTTCACAGAGCGAGCGGGCCTTCTCCGTTAGCCCGTGCACAAGTTCCTGGCCGCATTCCACCTTGAGCTGCGTCAGTTTGTCGCTCGAGGCTTTTATCTCCCTTGTTTGCCCGAATGTTTCGTTGGCCTCTTCCGTGCGGCCCTGCTTCCGATAAAGCGTGGCCAGTTGGTACAACGCGCGCGAATCGTTTGGATTCACGCGGATTGCCTCTTTCAGCCATTTTTCAGCGCTCGGATCATCGCCATCCTTCAGATATGCCAACCCCAAGTAGAAAAACGCATCGGGAAAGGGCGGCGCTGCGGCGGCTTTGGAGAGGTTGGCGATTGCTCGTTTGTAATCGTGTTCTTCCTGATCGATTCTGCCGAGATAGTAGAAGAGTCCGGGCTGTTCGCCGGCCTCCTGGCGAACTTTTTCAAACTCGGCGCGGGACATCGGGTAATTGCGCTGTTCGAACAGGGCGACGGCCAAGGGAAAACGCGCTCGCATCACGAGTGTCGAATCGATGGCCAGGGCGGCTCGAAATTCTTGAATGGCCTCATCGTAGCGCTCGTTCCGGATGGCCTCGTAGCCCTTGCCCAGGTGGAGTTCGGCACTTTGGGTGGTGACCTGGGATTTACCGCCTTCCTTGCCGGCGTCTGGGGTAATCGACGGCAAAGTGACAAAAAGTCCATGCAGAAAGAGGAAAGTCGAGAGCGGGATGGCAGAGATGGCCTTGGTGGGCATTGAATTGTTGCGGACTGTAAAGAGTCTAGCACATGGCATATTTCAAACCGAGGCCCCATACTGGAACACGACTCGTCGGCGCTTCGCAAACATCCGCTTGACACTCCCGCAATTGAGAAGTAATTTCGTTCCAATATTTTCCCCGTACTCAAAGCGTCGTTCGAGCCGCCGGGGACTTCAAGAGGACTCGCTGGCGGTCATTTTTATCCTTTGCCGCGATTCCAAGGTGCTTCAGTCCCGGTGTGAGGGTTAAGAGAGTCGAACTCTTAATCTCCGCCGCTCTTTCGCAATGAGTCCAGGGTTCCTAAAAAAGGGGTACGCATAATGAGCAAGAGAATTCTTTTTGTGCTGATGGCTTGCATGACTGCGCTGTGTTTCTCCCCGCTCGCGTTCGGGCAAGCGATCGGAAGTTTCTCGGGAACTGTAACGGATAAGTCCGGTTCCAGCATTGCCGGCGCTTCCGTGACGGTGACTTCTCAGGGCACCGGTGTTGCTCGCGAAACCAAGACAGATGAGACCGGGCACTACATCGTGAATTACTTGTCCGTCGGGTTGTACACCATCCACGTTCAATTCCAGGGTTTCCAGCCTGCCGAGGCCAAAGACCTCCGGCTGCAAATTGAGGAAGCACGCGAACTCGATTTTTCGCTGAATCCCGCCTCGGTCTCCGCAACTGTTGAGGTTGTTGCCGACGCCGTCACCGTCCAGACCACCAATCCCACTCTCGGTCAGGTCATCACCTCGCAACAGGTGGCCCAACTTCCCCTCAACGGCCGCGACTTCGTCCAGCTTGCCACACTCACTCCCGGTACCGTTGCGGAGACCAATCCCAATAGCTTCTTTAACTCAGCCGCCAGCAGCGAAGTTTCCGCCCGCGGCCCCATCTCCCTCTCCGTCGGTGGTTCCCGCGCCAACAGCACCGACTGGCTCCTTGATGGCAACGACAACAACGAGCTGACCTCCGGCGGTATCGGCATCCTGGCTTCCATTGACGCCATTCAGGAATTCAAGGTTCTCACGTATAACTACTCGGCGGAGTTCGGCACCCGTGCGGGACCCACTGTACTGATAACCACCAAGTCCGGAACAAATGACTTCCACGGCACACTCTACGAGTTCTTGCGAAACACTTCCCTCGACGCAAAAAGCTTTTACGCCACCAAGCCCGAGAAATTCAATTTGAATCAGTACGGCGGCTCCATCGGCGGCCCCATCCGAAAAGGCAAAACCTTTTTCTTTGTGGACGGCGAGCAGAAGTCGCAGCGCCGCGGCACCACTTTTACCGGTTTGGTCCCCTCCGACCTCATGCGCGCTGGAGATTTTTCTAAGGATGTATTCGGTAATACCATCGGGCCGCCCGTTCTGGTTCCCAATCCCAACCCGCCCCCTGCGCAAATCTGGTCTATTCCTGCCGGTGGAATCTTCAATCCGAACGTCGGCGTTCTCAATGGCAGCTCGACCGGTCCTTCTTCCGATCCAAACTCTGCCGGCCAGAATATCTATTTTCAGTGCGATCCCGCCACGGGTGCACCGTTGACGCCAGACCCCATTCTTTTGAGCCAACCGAAGGGTACAAGTTGCTACAAGATTCCTTCACAGCTGTTCAATGGCTCAATCGGCCAATCCCTCATCAACCTCTATCCCCACCCGAACGCGAACAATCCCAACGCCGGCATTAACTTTGTAAATTCCCCCGTTCGCAAACTGGACGAGACCAAATTCGACGTCAAGCTTGATCACAACTTTTCTGCCTCGGACACCGCCTTCGCCCGTTTCAGCTATGACCAGGCAGTCTCTTATGTCCCCGGCGGCGCGCAACCGGGCGTTTTTGCGGAGCAAAACCCCTTCGGCAGCAACCAGGGCATTCAGAACCATGGCCGCAACGTGGCTCTTTCTGAAACCCACGTCTTCTCCCCCACCATGGTGAACCAGGTCAGCGGCGGCTATAACCGCATCTTCAACTACATCACCTCCGTCGGCACGGGCAGTTGTGAATCCAGCAAGCTCGGCATTCCAGGAGCGAACCTTGGCTGCGGCCCCCTGGGCGGCACCACCTGCGCCAGCAGCAGTTGCGGTTTGGTCTCGATAGCCCCCACCGGCGGGTACTGGGCCCTTGGCGATCGCGGATTCTCTCCTTTCCAGGGCGGCACCAACGTGTTCTCCATTTCCGATTCCTTCGACATGATCATCGGCAAGCACGACATCCGCATGGGCGGCTCCATTCGCGCCAATCAGATGAACGTCCGCGCCGTCGGTTTCCAAGACGGCGATTGGAGCATAACCGGCGCATGGACCGGAAACCCGCAAGCTGATCTGTTGCTGGGTTACAGCAGCCTCCGCATTCACGACCAGAATTTCAATGGTGACGTCACCGGCCGCCGATGGAAGATTTTCCGGCCCTACGTCCAGGATGACTGGCGCGCCACCAAGGATTTGACCGTCAACATCGGGTTGGCTTGGTCCATCGCCACACCCATTTCTGAATCTGACAACCGCTTCTCCAACCTTATCCCGGAAACGGGACAGGTTCTCGTCGCCGGCCAGAACCTGGTAGGTTCTTCCGCGGGCGTCAACATGGATTGGAAGGCCTTCGAGCCTCGCATTGGCCTTGCCTATAAGCTGTTTGGCAGCGACAAGACCGTGGCCCGCGCCGGTTATTCCATCTTTCATGATGCCGCCTGGAGCCAGGGTGCTCAGGGATTGTGGCAGAATATTCCCTTCGCCTTCGAATCATTCGGTCTCCAGTTTGGCGGCTGCACCACCCTCACTGCCGCCTGCCACGTCACCTATGGCCAACCAGCAAATATCGGCACCGGCGCGGCGGTGGGCTTCGCTGACGGATTCCCGATCATTACGTCTCCCCCTCCCCCGTCGGGCTTCTTCGGGAACTATGTGAATGAAAACAGAAACCTTGACCAAGGTATGATGCAGCAGTTCAATGTCAACATTGAACGCCAGCTCCCCGGCCAGATTGTCCTGACCGTCGGCTACGCGGGATCCCGCGCCGCGCATATTTTGAACTTTGGCAACAACATCAACATTGGAAGCCCCACTGCCTGCGCTGGCGGTGCTCACGCTACTCCCGGTTACACCCTGGGCTGCGGACCCGGCGGGGCAGCCTTCGGCCCGCCATTTCTCGCTTCGACGTTTAATAACACCATCTTTAACATCAACGACTTCGGTCGTGCCCATTACAATTCGCTCCAGATAAAGGCCGAGACAAAGAGTCCGAAATACGGCCTTTACGCCCTGATCAGCTACACCTATTCTCGCGCCTATGACACCGGTTTCAGCGACGGCTTGGGCAGCAGCATCGGTCAGGACTACTTCCCCCTGCCCGGCTGGGGGAAGCTCGACTGGGGCCTGTCTCAGATCAATCTGAACAACAGTTTCAGCGCCAGTGCCATCTACGACCTTCCCTTTGGCCGCGGCAAGAAGTTTGGCAGCAACTGGACCAATCCCGTCAACACGTTGCTTGGGGGCTGGCAATTGACGGTGATCGAAAAGATCACCTCTGGTTTCCCCATCTTCCTTGTTGATACCAGCAACCCCGCTGGCGTGAATTTCTTCACAAACTTCGTTGCCCAGACACGCCCGAATCAGATTAGCGACCCCTTCAAAGCCGGCATCGTGGCTGCCAATCCCAATCCTCAGTGCCAGGTCCTGGTATCTAACGGTGGGCTGGCGCCGGATAGGCTGAGTTCCTCGGGGATTTATTTCAATCCCTGTGCCTTTGCCTCCGCGCCTCCGGGACAGTTGGGCACCGTCAGCCGCGCTCCGCTTTCCGGTCCGGACTTCGTGAACACCGACTTCTCCGTGATCAAACGCTTCGCGCTTCCACGGGAAAATATGGGCCTCGATTTCCGCGCGGAAATCTTCAACCTGTTCAACCATGCGCAGTTTGGCTTGCCCGGCTTCGGTGTGTCCGACGTGAACTCACCGTCGTCGTTCGGCAGAATCAACTTCACCGTCAACAACCCGCGTCTCGTCCAGTTCGGCCTGAAGCTCAACTTCTAGGGAGCAGCTTGAAAACCAATTCCCTGTTCTTTTCTTCCCGACCCACGGCGAAAGCGGTGGGTCGTTTCCTTTTCGGCGCGGCGCTTCTCACTTTTCTCTTCATCGTCTTCCCGGCCTCCGCGCAAACCCGCCGCAAAATCATCATCAACCAGGACTGCTCCGGCCCCGGCGGTAGCAACATGCAGACGCTCGCTACCCTCATCCAGTCCCCTCAGGTCGACGTCCTCGGCGTCACCATCGTCACCGGCAACCAGTGGCGCGACGAAGAAGTCGTCCACGCCCTGCGCCTGCTCGAAGTCATGGGCCGCACCGACATACCCGTCGTTCCCGGCGCTGTCTTCCCTCTAGTCCGCACCCGCGAAGAAGCGCAACTCTGGCAGGAGCGCTACGGCAAAGTCGGCTACGCGGGCGCGTGGGACAGCCGCTGGTATCACGATCCCTTCGTCGTCCCGCCGCCCAAAGAAGGCCAGCCCACCACCAAACCTTCCTCCGAGGACGCCGCGCATTTCCTGATTCGCATGGTGCACAAATATCCGCACGAGGTCACCATCTATGAAGGCGGCCCGATGACCAACCTCGCTCTCGCCCTGCGCATCGATCCGCGATTCGCCGAGCTCGCGCAGGAACTGGTCTTCATGGGCGGCAGCCTGAATCCCGCCACCGACAATCCCGAATTCGTCAACACTCCGCGCCACGAATTTAATTTCTGGATGGATCCCGAAGCCGCCGACGCGGTTCTCCACGGCAACTGGAAAAAAATCACCTGCACGCCCGTGGACATTTCCATCAAAACGCGCCTGACCCAGGCCATGGTGGATGAAATCGCGAAGGCCGGCACTCCCCTGGCCCGCTACGTCGCGCAATATTACATGCACGGCCCCGGTGCCGACTTCATGTGGGACGAACTTGCTGCTGCCGCCTGGATCGATCCCGCCATCATCACCAAGCGCGACGTCCGCTACATGGCCGTGGACACTGACCACAGCGCCTCGTACGGCAATACTCTCACCTGGCTCGAAGGCGACAAGCCCAAACGCCAGCTCCAACGCGTCGAAATCCTGGTCGACCTCGACTCCGAAAAGTTTTATAAAATGTTCATCGACCTCATGCGCGCACCGACCCCGCCGCCAACCCCACACTAAAAGCACGCGTAGCGGCCCCGACCCGGTCGGAGCGCCGCCATCCCACTTTGTAGGGGCGGAGCTTGCTCCACCCTCTTCTCTTCCTTTGCGCCCTTTGCATCCTCGGCGAACTCTGCGCTACTCTTACTTTTTCTTTTCTCCGCCTCGTCTAAGGCTTCCCGGTAACCACAAACTGCCCCAACTCCCGCCGTTCCTTCTCCAATTTCTCTTTCTTCTTCGTCGAAACTTCCTCATAAAGCTCCGACTCCCTCCGCCCCTTTTCCGTCTCCCCCATCCGCCGGTAAACCTGCGCCAGCCGAAGATGCGCCTCATCGGGCAGCGGTATGTTTTCCGCCGCCTTTTGCAGCGACTCCACCGCCTTTGCCAATTCCCCCTTCTCCCCATACAAAATTCCCAATTTCAAATACGCATCCCCCATCTGCGGATCAATCGCAATCGCCTTTTCCAATTGCGCCTCACGCGCCCCAAAATCCCGCTCGCCTCGTCTCTGCTTCTCCAGCGCCACCGCATAGTAGTAATGCGCCCGCGCATTCACAGGCTGCAATACAACAAATCTCCGGAACGCCTCCACCCATTCCTGAGGCTCGCTCTTCGCAACCTCCTGCACTTTCCCCAAAAACAAATAAGGCCGTGGATCCGAAGGCTCCAGCTCAACCGCCTCCAGCAGCCACCGCGCGGCCTGCTCATTCAAATCCTGCGCGTAAGCCGCAGAGCCTAATCCCACCAGTATGCGAACCGATTTCGGATACAGCCGATGCCCCTTGCTAAACACTTCCGAAGCCGGCGTATCCGCGTGGTGCAGCAAAAGCTCGGCGCCCCACGCAAACAGATTCTCCTCGCTCGGCTCCATCTCCGCCGCGCGCTGGTATTCCCGGACCGCATCAAGCGGCTGCCCCTCGCTTTCTCGCACCTCCGCCAGCAGGCCGTGCAGTTCCGCGCGCTCTTTCCGCGCAAGCAAGGTCTGAACCGCCTGATCCGCCCGCCTAGCATCTCCGCTTTTCTGGTAAGCCACGGCCAACGAGTAGCCCGCGTCGTAATCCACTGGCTTCAACTGCACAGCCCGCTCGAGGTAACTGAGTGCCTCTTTCGCTCGGCCCGCCTGCAGCAATTCCCTTCCCACTTTGAGGTTCTGCGCGAAATCGCTCGCCGCAACCTTCGGCAATTCTCCGGCAAATTTCTTTGCCGCCGCAGAATCTTTCCGGCCGGGTGCGCTCACTGCAAGCGACGCCGTCTCTCGTGCCAGCGCTTCCTTGGTCGGCAGCGTCACATTCGAACCGTGCCCGCCCACATTGCTCGGATCCCTCACCCCCGCAACAGTGAATTGCGGCTCGTCCGAATATTCCATCGCCTGCGCCGCGGCTTTCTTGGAGGCGTCATCCTTTTCCTCCTCCAATTCCAAATTCAACGATCTTGTTTCTCCCTGGCCGGTCGCAAACGGCCCTTCCGTCCGATCCGCATATCCCGGCTTCCGCGCACGCAGAATGTATGTACTAGCGGCCACCCGGCCAAATCGAAAATGCCCCGCAGCATCCGTCTGCGTAGCCAGCGTTCTCCCCCCAACCTGATCGTCCAGCGACAACTTCACCTCCGCCAGCGGCCGCTTCCCCGCATCGCGCACCACTCCCTCCACCACGCCCCCACCCCTCTGCGCGTGTAGTAGTGGCATGCTCAGCATCCACGCACACAGAACGCCCATTGCCACTCGAAACGATTTGAGATGAAGTTTAGCCATGCCGAACCTGAAAAACCTGCCTGGAATTACGCGAAAACTTGGTCGTTTCCGCTTTCTCCCAACGCAATTCTATCCGCCCGTCAGAGACGCAGCAATCTACTGCCCCAACTCCTCTAATGCATTTCGCGCCTGCGCCTGCTCGGGATGCAACTTCAACAATTCCTCCAGCGTCGCCCGCGCTCTCGCTTTGTCCCCTTCGATCGCAAACACCCGAGCCAGGTTCAGATAAGCCTGCTCAAATCCCGGCGCCACACGAATCGACACCGCAAAACTCTTCTTCGCCTCTTCCGCCCGCCCGGTGCGCAAATAAAGGATCCCAAGATTATTCAGCGCCTCCGGGTACACCGGCCGCGCCGCCAGCGCCTTCTGCAGGTACTCATACGCGCGCCCGGTATCATTCGATTGTGCGTACACCATGCCCAGCCCGTAGTTCGCCTCCGCATCTTCAGGATTCAAAGCGAGGGCATGCTCCAAAGTTTTCCTCGCCGCGTCCCAGTCCTTCTTCTGCCTGTAAGCATTCCCAAGATTCTGCAACGCCACCGCGTGGTCCGGATTGATCTCCAACGCTTTCTGAAAAAATCCAATCGCCTCGTCCGTATTTCCTTCCCTCGCCGACAGTATTCCCAGGTTGTTCCAGGCGTTCGGCAACGTAGAGGGATAATCCGCAACTGACTTAACGGCGCGTTCGAAGCAATCCCGCGCCTCCTTGCGTTTCTGCTGCTCCAGATAAACGCTCCCAAGCCCATAGAGGGGTTCCGCGCCGCCAGGATCTTCCTTTTCCGCCAGCCGGAAAAACTCCTCCGCTTGCTCCAGATATCCGCGCTCATAAAATACCGCGCCAAACGACAAATAATTCCGCCCAACCTCGTAAGTCGTGCTTACTCCTGCGAAAGGCAGTCCTCGCGCCATTCGTTCCGCCGCCGTCTTCGGAATTTGCCGAAAATCCGCTTCCACGTGATCCAGTCTCAGTGTGCCCTGATATATCTTCGCAATGTTCCCCTGCGCATCAATCAGAAAAGACGTCGGCAGGCTCATGTCCCGGTGCCGGTCAAAAAGCCGCCCGTACAGCAAGTTGTAAACGGCCACCAGTTCCGGTGGCGCATTCACAACCGGAAATGTCCACCCGCCCGCCACCTTCGTTCCCGCGACATTCACCACAATCAACTGCAGCCCTTCTCCCAACCACTTGTGATTGGCTTTTTGAAAACTCGCGAGTTCTATCTCCCAATCGGCCAATTCCGTCGATCCGAAATGCAGCAGCACCGGTTTTCCCCGCCGCGCGGAAAGCATTTCCTCACTTCGACTCGCTCCGGTGATGCGAAAATCAGGCGCAGCCACCGGCACAAGGAGCCACGTCTCCACCTGCGTGGGCAGTTGCTCTGCGCGGCCAGTTGAACTCGCCGTATTGGCCTCACCGCGTTTCGCGCGTGAAGCAAACGGCTCCTTTCTCACAGCCGGCAATCCTTCTTCAATCCAGATCCGGTGATTGGCCGGCAACTCTTCAAATCTTTGCTCCAACCCGCTAGGCCAGCGAATCGTCGCCCTAATCGCGCCTTTCGACTCCCCCAGCCCGAAAAACAGTTCCTTACTGTGTTGCGCCAGAAATCCGGACCCCGCCTGCACAAATTTCGCCTGCCGCCCAACGTTTGTTTCGATCGTCACCGCGGCCCCGATCGCATCGCGGTTGCTCTTCTTCCCTTGCAAACGAAATGCAATCGCCGGCGCCAGTTGCGGCATCATATTTTTCAGATACCGCAATTGCGGTCCGCTGCGATTCTTCAGCACCACTTCCACAAGGCCGTCGCGATCGAAATCCGCCAACGCAAACGTCCGGCTATCTTCCAGAAAATCCATTCCAGCGATTCCCGACACATCCGAAAACGTCCCGTCACCGTTATTCAGGTAAAGCACATTGCGCTCATACCCGCTCCACGTCGCATCTGTGCGGACCAGCTCGTTCACCGCGTTCCATCCCTGCTCGTACGCGCCGCTGGGCTTCGAACTCTCCGGGGAATTCGCCACCACCTGCCGCCAGAAAAAACTGTTCAGGTCCGCGCGTTGCGGCCCCGTAATCATTCCATTCGCGATATACAAATCCGGCAGCCCATCGTGATTGAAATCCCAAGCGTCGCTCGACCACGCCCACCGCCCCATCAGCGTTCCGGAACGCTGCCCCGCATCCTCGAATTTCCCACCGGCACCATTCCTGTACAGGCAATTCCCCATCGCGTGCCGCCGGTACATCGCCCGCACTTCATCACTCGCATTCTTCTGAAACTCTTCCAGTATCGAAACGCGCAGCCCCGCCGCCGTCCACATATCGGCCACATACAAATCTTGCCGGCCATCCCCATCGAAATCGAGCCAGCTCACACTCATCCCGGCGCCGACATCCTCGACGCCCGCCTCTTCCGCCACGTCCGTGAACGTCCCGTTGCCGTTGTTCCGGTACAGATTCTTCCTTCCGAAATCATTCACCACATACAAATCCGGCCAGCCGTTCCCGTCAAAATCCGCCCACCCGCAGCAGAAACTGAAACGCGTGTTGTTCTTGCTGAGCCCGGTCTCCCGAGTAACGTCGCCGAAGCTGCCGTCACGCCGGTTCCGCATCATGAAATTCGGCGGCCCGTTTTCCGCCGCGTAATACGGCATCGGATACCGGTATTGATCCGTTCCCTGGTAGTAGGTGTATAGGCAAAAATAAATATCCAGCCAGCCGTCGCGGTCGTAATCCGCAATCGCCGCTCCCGTGAACGTCCCTTGCGGCGGACTAGCGAAATGAAACGCATCCGGCCGCGGCCTGAATTTTCCGCCTCCCAAATTCAGAAACAGGAGTGGCCCGGTCGCTCGGACGACAATCAGGTCCTGCCTTCCATCGTTATCAATGTCGGCAAAGAGCGCGCACGCCGTGTTATCGAGGATTCCCACTCCCGACGCTTCCGTCATATCCTCAAACGTCCCGTCTCCTCGATTCCGGTAAAGCCGGTTCGGTAGCCCCGCTGGCTGGCAGATATACAAGTCGTCGAATCCGTCGCCATCAAAATCTCCCACCGCCACTCCGTTGTGCCCGTAAATATCAATTCCGCTCGCGCCATCCATCACTGTGCGCCAGGTATCGACGCCGGGCACAAACTGCGCGCCGTACGAAGCGCACGCTGCAAACACGCGCCCCGCAATATCCTCAAATACGGGGGCCAGCGACCGGCAGCGCGCCTCCTCCACGTTGCGCCATTTTCGCAGCCGTATCTCCGTACCCGGCCCAATCTCCCAATCCAGCTCCAGGTTTCCGATCCGCTGCTCGCGATGAAATCCAGTCCCTTCACCGACGAATTCGTAACGCACGCGCGTGTGCACTCCAACACTCTTATCCGAAGGCATGGGTAGTCCCGTGTCGGCGTGGATTCCCGTAATTTGAAATTCCACCGTCAGCAGCTTTGAAAAATCGCGAACCGCCGATCGCCATTCCGCCACAAACGCCTCACGCCCAATCAGTGGCGCCTCGGAAAATTTCGCCTCCCACACTTGAAAAATTCCGTCATCCTTCCGCCGCACCTTCAAACCCGCCGTGGGAGAAGTCGCCAAAAAGTCACCGAACATCACGCGTTCCAGCACCTCCATCCTTTGTGGTGAAGCATGCAATTCAGCACTCCACGCATGCAAAACTTTCGCGATCTGATCCTGGTAAATTTCCGTGGGAAAAGTGTCGAACTCCGCCTGCACCTTTTTCAGCAGAGCCTCAATCGCGCGGGGGGTCTTATAAACAGGATGAACGTGGAATTCCGGCTGCGAGGGTGAACCTTGCGGGAAAAGTGCGGAGCCGGATGACGACCATCCCAGTCCTGACGGAAGAAACGCCAGCGCCGCACCTTGGCTATACTGCAGGAATTCGCGCCGGCTTAGTCCGGCAAAACGCCGCTTCTTCCCCGGCCAGCTCAGAAAAATTCCTCCAGTTTTGCGGCGTGAAGCCCGAATCTAGCATCGGGCCACCCATCGGTCAAGCTTACCCACCCGGCTACACCACGGCCCGCCAGCGAAACGCCAAATCGCGAGCGCATTCCACCAGAAATCCACTACCAATTAGCTTTATCGTTGAAATTTTGGCTGGGAGACCTGGACTCGAACCAGGATAGCCAGATCCAGAGTCTGGAGTCCTACCAATTGGACGATCTCCCAGCCGAGGGAGAAAATTGCTCGCAGCGCCGCAAGGCAAGCCTTCGCACCACCACTGCAACCTTTCTAGGGTAAAACGTCCTTCCACTCTCCGTCAACTCGCTCCTTGCACCCGCGTCCCAGCAACATCGCCTCTTTCGATAGAATTAGTTGCGGGACGTCACCCGCCCGTGATACTTTGCCATTTCATCTCGCATCAAAACGGCCACGTCAAGCATCAAAACGCAGACACGCAGCCTCGTCTTGGCGGGATGAACCGCATCAATTGGCAGTTTCGTTGTTTGCGCGGGCAATCGGGTTATAAGCGGAACACCTGCGAACCAGGCCAATCACTTCATTCCATTCCACGGCGAACATCCTGGGGGAAATTATGATACTAAAAAACGCGCCTCGCATTCCACTTTTCTCTAGCCGCGCCCTGGCCTTGTGGCTCGTTGCCCTGGCCATCCCGGCGGTCGCCCCCGCGCAGCAACCCTCCGGCGCGGGCACTCCCAATGCGCCCGCCACGAAACCCGATTCTCCCCAGCCGAAGCAGGACGCTTCTGTCAAGCCCGGCGGAGGAACCAACCGCTTCATCGGCTACGTCACCAGCCGCTCTATCGTATTCCCTGATATCGCCACCAGCTCTGAGCCTCTCTCTCCAGGTGGAAAATTCAAAATCTTCGTCAACCAGGCCATCTCTCCCGCTTACGTCCTCGGCTCTGGTGTCAGCGCCGCGGTGAATCAGGCGAACAACTCTCCCGGCTCAACCGGTCAGGGCTGGGATGCCTATGGCACGCGCGTCGGTTTCTCCATGGGTCGGGCCTCCTCGACTTCATTCTTTGGGACTTTTGTCTTTGCCTCGATCCTCCGCCAGGATCCCCGCTTCTTCCCCGAAAGTCATCCCAGCTTCGTCCGCGCCATCAAGTATTCCGCGATACGCATTGTTGTCACTCGCAACGACAAGGGCAACGACGTGTTCAACTCTTCTGGCTTATTGGGGCCGTTGGCCGCCGAGGCGCTCTCAAACACGTATCTTCCCCGCTCCGAGCAAACTGGAGCCAGAACCATGGAGCGCTACGGCAGCGATCTCGCTTGGCGTTTCGCGGCAAACGTATTCAAGGAATACTGGCCAACCATCTTTCGCGATATGCATTTGCAGAGGGTCATGCCGAACCCCGGCAACAACCCACAACGCTGACACATGGCACAGCCCCTCCTGGCTGTGAACTTGCGTTCCTCAGCGTCCGGCGTTTACCCCGACCCGGTCGGGCGTGCGTCCTCTGTGAACTCTGCGCTAAGTCTTTTTCTTTCTCGCCCCGCTGGCTCTAATCTTTTTCCAGTTCCTTGCGAGCCGCCTTGAGCGATGCCATTTTTTCTTCACTCATTTTCGGATATTCCAGATTCATTTCCGATAGCGCGTCCACAACCGTTGCCACCACCAGCAGACGGCTGAACCACTTGTTGTCTGCCGGCACCATCACCCATGGCGCATGCTGCGTAGCCGTGTTGCGAATCATTTTCTCGTACGCCGCCTGGTAATCGTCCCAGCATTTCCGCTCTTGTACGTCCGCCGCCGAAAATTTCCAGTTTTTCTTCGGGTTGTCCAGCCGCTCCAGGAACCGCTGCTTCTGTTCCTTCTTGGAAACATTTAGAAAAAACTTGCGGATCGCAATCCCGTTTCGCGTCAGGTATCTCTCAAACGCGTTGATATCTTCATACCGGTTTTTCCAGAAATGTTCCCCGCGTAGATCCTTCGGAATCTTCTGCTTTTCCAGCAACTCCGGATGCACGCGTACCACCAGCACCTCTTCATAATAAGACCGGTTGAATATTCCTATCTTGCCCCGCGCCGGCAGGCAGCGGTTCGTCCGCCACAGAAAATCGTGCGCCATCTCCTCGGTCGATGGTTCCTTGAAGGAAAAGACATCCACTCCCTGCGGATTCACCCCGGACATCACATGCTTGATCGTGCTGTCCTTTCCCGCAGCATCCATGGCCTGAAAAATCAGCAGCAGCCCCCAATTGCTTTGCGCATATAACTTGTCTTGCATCTCGTTCAGCAGCACGACTCCATCGTCCAGCATTCTCTTGGCTTCGGGCTTATCCCCCGATTTTAAGTGATGCGTGTCACCCGGGTCGTGATCCTTCAGTCGAAAGCTCTCTCCTGACTTCACCACGTACGGCTTGATGAACTTGTGAACGCGCTTTGCCCTCATCTTTTCCATCGCCGTCCCTCGCAATCACCCTCGCTTCTTCACTGCGCTCTCAGCGCGGTTCCTCGGCGAACTCTGGGTCAAATCTTTTTCTTTCTTGCTCCCCCGTGTTTCTAAGCTCAACGCTGCCCAATTTTCAATTCTTCGCTGACACGACTTCCCTCATCTTCCCGCCATCAATCGCATACTCTACCCCGCCCCACTTCACCCGGTTAGACGTGAATCCCGCCAGCCAAACCACAAAGTGAATCGCATCCCTCACCGGCACCAGCCACAACTTACGTCGCAACCCCTCGTCCTCGACTCCCCAAACGCCCACCACCCACGCCACCCGCACCCGCA
>Ga0210402_10000495_pt1 | contig 44300 bp, 66 predicted proteins | sample IncBWC7MmetaG_FD_161055 | JGI IMG/M metagenome (GOLD analysis project Ga0210402, IMG submission 161055) | Forest soil microbial communities from Barre Woods Harvard Forest LTER site, Petersham, Massachusetts, United States - Inc-BW-C-7-M | ecosystem: Environmental > Terrestrial > Soil >...
CCGCGCTGTGCTGTGCTGTGCTGTGCTGTGCTGTGCTGTGCTATATATACTATTCTTACTGACAACAACGGAGTCTTCTCATGCCTTTCGATCTCACGCTCTCTTTCGACGATTCGATCCATATCCTCTCACAGCGCTTCGCGTCGCTCGATGCCGCTATCGCATGGGCTTCGGCCCTCGCGGGCTCGCCATTGGCTTTCGCTCCTCGCGGCCTAGTGCTTCGCGCAGAGCATTCGCACGCTGTGTTCGCCATCTCTCGCCTCTCCGACGACGGTCGCGTTCTGCCTATTCTTTGATCATCGTCGCCCCCGGCTGCGTTTCTGCGCCGGGGGCGTCTATCTCATTTCCCAGTGCCTCGTCCAGCACACTCCCGAATACTGCCGCGATGGGCTCTTCTACTTCATCCGTTCCCAGCCCAAACACGAACTTGCCTTCTGCTAGTTCATCCCATCTTGCATCGTGGATTCCGTCTACCATACCTTCCACATACGTTTGGGCATCTTCCAGACTGCTGAAGGTGAGAACCGCATATGGAACCGTGACTGGTGTCGTCTGAGCTAGAACTACCACAGTGAATATGTCCATCTTATCCCTCCATTTCTATGTGCACGTCGAACCCAGCTTGCTTTAGCAGTTCCACCACTTCGTCTTCGTCCCTTGCCCCGTTTATGGCTCGTTTGGCTTTGGTCATCAATTCCGCCTCATTCTTCCAGCCGCACGACATCCAAGTTACGCCACCGTCTTCGAATTTGAGAAAGATTACCGGTTCCATATCTTTGATTCCCCTATTTGGCCTGATTGCCGCGCCAATTGTAACACAACGGCGCGGCATTGTCAATTACGCTTTGCTCTTGAACTTCTCTACGAAGTCGACCGGAACCACTAATTCGGTGCCATCTGGCCACACCAATCGGCCAGAATCCGCCACCTTTCTTTGCAGCGCGACCCGTCCAGTCATTCTGAACCTTCCCTCCCAGCCCTTCGTCCTATTGACCCACCGCGAATGGTCCACACCGTTCGCATCCAGAACATCCGTGAACGCACCGATGTCGATCTTGCCCTTATCACTCAAACAATAAGTGGCCAGCATTTGGCTGAGCCAATCCCAATTCGACCTGCGCGCGGCTTTGCCCTTGGCACCGAGCGCCTTGGCGTTCTCGATGTACTTATCTTTGTATTTTGGCTTCACGATGGAATTGACTACTTTCTCTTCCGGCTCTTCGTCACCTTCCATCGGGGCGACGTCGCCTTCCATATCCGACTCGTGGTCGGCGACTGATTCCGCATGTGCGGCCATCAGTTCTTCCGGTGCCATTTGGCTTTCCTCAGCTTGTTGTTCCTCATATGCCAACTCATCTTCCACTGGCGCTGGTGTGAACTCCACCACTTTCTGATCTTCTACTGCTTTTGCTTTCTTGCTGCGCTTGAACTTGGTCGTTACGTTCTGCTTCATGTTGTGCTCCCGAAAAACCGGTGGCCTTGATCGACCACCGTACACTAATTAAAGCACACTAACGTAGCTCTGTCAAGTATGCTTTCACTAAGCAGAATGGCGAAGCCGTACTTGACAAGCAAGCCGCGCTGTGCTACACTACGCAGACTACGCACACAGGGGAACACAATGGCACGAAGTGAATGGGTAATGGTAATTATTGGCTTTCTGTTGTACAGCGGTGCGATTTACATCTCGCCGCACTTCATCATCAGGGGCATATTCCTTTGGGCTTTGTTCGTCCTGATCATCGGCACACTTGAAACCTTAATGGGAGGCTGAACTTGGGGTATGCACTTATGTATGGGCGATGCATCAACTGCAAAAAAGTATTCACTTTTAATCCGCTGCGCGTTCCATCGATTCGCATCAGGAACCAGCGCGAACCGGTGTGTTCGCCGTGTATGGTAAAGGTGAACACACACCGCAAGAACAATGGGCAAAAACCGTTCCACATCCATCCTGACGCGTACGACGTCATAGATGAAAGCGAATTCGGTTAGGTAGGCCAATTTCCTGCTCCGTTATTGGCCTATCGGCCCCGGCGACGATGTTCAGTCCAGCGTCCTCGTCGTCGGGGTTCCAATTCAAAGGAATCCGATGACTAAAGCCGCAGCCGGTGAAGTGCTGGCAGACCGCATCGCGGCCTATCTTGACGACGCGCCTCATGACGGAGGCCATTCTGACGCTGCTGGGGCAAATAGCTGGGAATTGCTGCAAGAGGCAATGGATGATCTGCGCCTCGCCGCGCAGTTCGCCGCTGAAGTGAGCAGGGAGGAGATCGCGCAGATCATCGACCCGGATGCTTTTGAAGATACAACGCTTCAGGACGATCTGACGCCAACCGAACGCATGCATTACAGCCAACAACGCTCGCGTGATAAAATGGTGGCGCTCGGAAAAGCTGATGTCATCCTCTCCCGTCTTTCAATCGGCCGCGCCATAGAGGTATTGACCCGATGACCAAGATTGCTGACGACTTCGCCGCCATCCAGCAGCGGCTAGCTGAACTGGAAGGCAAGCTACCGGCGTCGAAGACCGCCAAGAAGCTGAGCACGGTGCGCTGTCTGCGCTGCAACGATACCAGGATGATTAGCAATTATCTGGGTCAGACGCAAAAATGTCCGTATTGCCCCAGCGACGAGGAAGAAGTGGACTTCTAAATGAGTGGCTAACACCGCAACAATGCTCGGAGGAAGCCATACGAGAGTATAACTGATTGAAGCTAAACTAAAGGAGTTCAAATGGCACCGAAGCGAGAAGCATTTAGAATAAAGACCAAATGCTGGAATTGTGGTCGTGAAAATGATGGACAGTTATCAGCAATTGACGAGCACGGACCGCCGAAGAATGAAGACATATCGTTCTGCTTCTATTGTGGCAAATTCGCTATATTTGACTACAGCTTCGAAGATAACGTCCGTAAGCCAACCCCCGCTGAAAATTTCGAACTCAAACACAACAAATTCTTTAAAAATTTGTATGCTGGTTGGTACATATGGAATCAAAAATACGGGAAACAATAAGATGATTTATAGAATCCCAGCCAAAGTGAAATCTCTAGAGCAGAAATCGCGTGCAGTAAGTGCACACAAACACCCCACCATAGAGCACGAAGTTGTGTGGGTAAGGGAAACAATTGGGTGGTTCGTTACGTTTGAGCGATCGCACGAATCACTATTCGTCGGGACCGAAGAACCAACCGACTTGAAGGTAGGCACTGAGGTGGACATAATTATAGTCCCCGAGGGTACAGTAGTAAACATGGATTGACAGCCGCGTACGGCTATGTTTTAATGTAGATGCGGGATAGTCCGCGAACGGAGCACAATATGCCACAAGGCGAATACTCAGTCTGCCAGTTCTTTGAGGACGGCACTTACGAATACACGCGGCGTTACGTCGACATTCAAGAAGCCACCGACGCGTTTACCCATTACACCAACAACGTGGCGTGTCGAATGGGCATCACCAAGCGCGTAATCATCACGGACGGTGGTGATTGCACCGTCGCGGAATGGCAGCACGGCAAGGGGCTGATTTGGCCCAATAAGAGCGGTGAAGAACCTAAGGAGCAGGCAAGTGGAACTAAGTGAAAATGAACTGAGCCGGCTGTGGGAACTGTACGGCCAAATGCAGCAAGTAATAGGCGAACAAGAAGCAATACAGGAGGAAGCTAGCGAACAGGAGGAACAGGATGCCGATTAAGAAAATCCACGTTGGATTCGATATCGACGCTGACGTCTTCATGAAGATGCTGCAACACGCGAGCAGCGGCATGAAGATAGAGGTGTTCGGGGACACCCCCAAATTAGCTAAGCGCGACCAGCCCAAATTGCTGGCCGCTCCGAGCGAACGGGGAGGGGCGCGGAAGTTGATGCTAGCGTTCCTACTGGCGCACAAGGAACGCGGCGTCAAACCAACTGAATTGCGCGAGGTATGTGTCGCGGCGGGTTACGCCCCCGCGACACACTCGCCAATACTGACCGCGCTGCAAATCGCGGGAATGATTAAGAAGCTTAAGGATGGAACTTATCAAGCAACACCAAAGGCAGTGAGCAATGGCGAAGAGCGGAGCTAAAAGCGGAGTATTGAAGTTATACTCGTCGTACAACTTCGTAGACAAGGACCCTATTATTGACAAGGTGCGAACACTCGTAAACCGGGAGGGCAAGTCCTACCGCGAAATCAGTGAAGCTTCTGGCGTCACCACGTCAACTATGTACAACTGGTTTGACGGTAAGACTCGAAGGCCGCAATACGCAACGGTTATGGCGGTCGTCCACGCTTTGGGTTATCGCAGTGTATTTGTAAAACGAGGGGCAAAAACAAGCAGGTTGACGTCGACAAAAGGAGGATAAAATGACAATCAATGAATTGCTCAAGACCATAGAACCGGAGGACCGACAGGTCCTCCTTACTATGCTTGCCATGGAAGGATTCACGGTGGAAGACGAATCCGACGAGGCAATCCAACGCATGCTTCTAATCCCAAATAAGACACAGGAGGAGGGCAACGCCCTCCTCACTTTAATCAACGTCAGTAACAATATGGGCAAGTTCGCGTCCAAGCTGTCATTCACCCAGCGCTGCGAAATTCTTGCGTTACACCGCCGAGGCTGCACGCGCGAACTACTATCTAAGTTGTATAAAGTAGATCGACGAACCATTACGCACATTTATAACGGTCAATCGCCGCACTATAGGAACGTGCGGGAAGAAGAATTACGCCTAGGCCGTAATAATTTTATTGACAATTATTTGACCCTCGACGTACAGAACGCGGCGTTCGCGTATTTTGGCGAGAAGCGCGACGAGCCTCATGTCAACAATAAGGCAGCCAATAAACGACAAGGCGTGCATAACATGCAGAATGATATGTGTGATTACGCACACCGCGTCATAATCGGCTGGGTAGAACCAGGCATACAGGAAGATATAACTGTCGCCGGGTGGTATTACAAAGACCTTGATAGCGAATGGCCAGATTCTTGGTTCCACTGCGGGCCAGAATCACTTAGAACTAGCCAAGCGTGTTGGGCTGCGGCGCAAGAGGACATTTCTGATAAGATTTCTTGACCTGCGACCACGGGACATCTTGACAGACCCTACCACTACGTGGTAGACTGGTATATGGGGAGTGCAGAAATATGTGGAGAATGAACAATGGAGTTCGACCGGATCAACGGGATTCCAATCGACGGAGGAATAGCCTATAAAGAGGGAGTTATGGCAGGGGACTGCCCCTATATGGAAGAGGATGATGACTTCGCTCGGTGGAATGATGAATGGGACGCCGCAGCGGACGAACACGAAAACACAAATAATCAAGAATTCAACAAAGTGGGGTCAGTGGTAACTAATCGTTACCGTGCACTATATTCAGAGATGGGGCACCCTACTCATTGCGGGGATGACTTGGCCAACCTGCTCAACTCGATCTGCGTCAACAAGGCAGGCACCAATCTGGAGCTATTTGAGAGGATATGCGAGGCGAACGGGGTGGACCTAGGTAAGTATAACAGAACTGCCAAAGGTTGGCAAGGTCGGTTACGCATGACCGGACGTAACCTACTGGCCAAGCGCGTAGTGGAAAACAACGGCATGGTTGTAATGCCAGAAGGGATGGGTGATTATCACCAACTGGACGAGGATTGGATAGAACGGACTCGCAACAAGTATAAACCAAGGACAAACAATGAATAATCCCAAGGTAGACCAGGCTCTAAACACCATCCTCGAAATAATGAAGGAGCAGAACGCCCACCCGATGACGTGTGAAGCGATGAATACAATATTCCGCGATTACATGCATTGGGCGAGTAAGGCACAGCGAGACCGAGAAGATACAAAGATAATTCGCCACGCGATGCTTGGTTTTGTATCTTCGATGGCAATCGACATGGCGACGCGAATGACAAGTCGACACAAGCCTGAAGACCGAGACGTATGGCTTGGTGAGTTCGTACTTGATCTAAGGGATGAAATCCTAGTAGAATTAGCGGTAATAGATGAGGTTCAAACAGGCAATTCATAGGCTTCCAGGCGGCTGGCCCCGCGCGTGGGGCTGGCCCCTGCCCGCCGTGGGCTACGCCACGGGGCGGCGTACGGTACGCCATGCGGCGGCTGCAGGCGGGCGGCCACATGTAGCGCCACACCGGCCAGTGCACGGCGTATAGTACGCCGCGCCACACACAGGAGAAGTGATGAAACTAACAGTAAAATGGATTGATCGAGGCCGTGAACCGACCGAAAAGCCAAATCCTAACTATCCTAATGGTATTGATCTGGATCAGACCATTGTTGGACAAAGGTCATGCAAAACTGATTTGCCGTATCCAGCTAAAAGGTGTGGTTATTATGTAGTGCATTGTTTGAAGTGCAAGTACACCACCATTATAACCACAGCTGGAAGACCAGACGATCCTAAGAGCGTGAAGGTACCGTGCAAAGGAGGGCGTAATGAAGGAACTCAATAAGCGCATCGCAAATATTCCGATCCCTCCACGAATGAGGGGTCTCCCATTGAGCGACGAAGGATATCCAGTTCCATACTTTGTTCCGTTCATCAACGGCGAAGCTGATTTCCGGGGAATGGACGGCGAGAAACTAGGTCGTTGCATTCGGCTAAAACGATGCTGGTTATGCGGCCAGCCCTTGGGTAAATTCATGGTATTTGTGATCGGACCAATGTGTGCAGTAAATCGCAATACAGCAGAACCGCCAAGCCATCGCAGCTGCGCCGAATATGCAGTTCTAACCTGTCCATTTCTGACTCAGCCTAGAATGCGCCGCAACGAGAAGGACCTACCAGAAGGTAGTGTATCGGGCATTATGATCAAGCGGAATCCAGGTGTAACTGCGTTGTGGGTAACATCAGAATACAAGCTACGTCGCGGCTCTGGTACGCTATTCGCTATAGGGAACCCAATCGAGGTAAAATTCTACACCGAAGGGCGGATTTCTACCCGAGCCGAAATTCTAGTGTCGATCGACAGCGGAATGCCAATCCTGATGCAATATGCTCGTGCTGACGGGCAAGAAGCCGTTGATGAATTGAATGAAATGTACCACACCGCGCTTACACTACTCCCAAAGGAGGAAGTACCGTGATCATACAGATTCATGGGGGTGGAATAGGTCCCACGGCTAGAAACTTCACCGCTGCGGTGATACTGCAAGATGATGTAGTCGTGAAGACGGCACCCATTTTGCAGTATATGAATGGATGGACCCTTAGCCGGGTGGAAGAGTATTGCAGAAAGAGGCACTGGACATGGACCAAGGTGGAAGAAAAGGATGAAGACCCGAATATCGTAAAAATACCTTGACGGGCGCACCCGGCTGTGGTATACTAAAGACTTGCACTGCCCCCTGTGCGCGACAGCTACGACGAGGAACAAGGACCGGCCAGTCCCCTCGTCGTAGCAACAGTCTTTGGGGGATACGGGGGAGCCATGGAGAGCATCAAGGGCGGATTTGCGTTTAATCAATCCGACGAAAAGCTAATAAACCAACAAAGATCAATAACCGCCCAGATTAACAATAACTTCATTCAAGTCGGCGCTGTTTTTCTTCAGATGTCCGGGAAGCATCCCTTTACCTCGGACTGGTACAAGCGCAAATTCCGCGACACCAACTTGCAAGACTGGATTGACGACACCGATATGCGTGTTCTCAATCTCGGCTTCAACTTGCAGTTTGGCTGGCTCGACGTAGATATAGACGCCGAAGACCCACGCTACAATCAGTGCATAGTCAAAGCATTCAAATTCCTTAGCGTCGATACCAGATTCGCATTTGGGCGACTGTCCAAAGGTGTTCCGTCCCATTTGATGGTGCAATTGAATGAGACCGATCTGAACAATTACGATATGATGAAGGAATTTGAGCCCAAAGAATTCAAATTAGGTGGTAACCGGTATAAGTGCGAACTGCGCTCGATGGGACCGCAGACCGATACCGATAAGCTGAACACCATCAAAGAATCGCGCCAGACTGTGATGCCGGGGAGCATTTACGCCCACAAGACCAAGGCGGGCGAACACGACGTATCTGTTTGGTATACCGACACCGGCAAGGTAGCTATTCACATCGGCGAAGTGGCAGCGACTACGCCGCACAAAACCTCATATTCTACCCTAATAACTGCCATCGCGTTCGGCACCTTTCTATATGTAATACAACCTCACTGGACAGAAGGCACACGCCAAAACCTAGCTATAAAAGTATCCGGCTGGTTGGCTCGATTGGTGCGCGAAAGCCAAGGGATCAACAACAACGAGGGAATTTCTAAAGGAACGTTCTGCCCAATCGGGACGCCTGAGACAGCCGAATCCATGCTAGATTTCTTGTGCGGTGAGTGTGGCGACAAAGAAGCGTACATGAGAAAGAGGATATTCCGTGACGCGATCAAAAAGCTCGAGAACAACCCCGACGCCAGAATCCCCGGTTGGCCAGCACTTGAGGCTGACGTTGGAACTGAAGCCCTCATCGCGCTTCGCACGGTTTTTATGCCGGGTGTTGATGTCTCGCCTCTCACTCAAATGGCAGATCGATACATTTACGACGAAACAGATGACAAGTACATTGATCGAGACCGGTTCTATACAATGTCCGGGTTTGTCCACGACGGAGCTGAACTTGACCGTCGCCACCGTAACGATCTTATGGACGTTGCCGGAAAAATGAGGCCGGTGTTTAAGCTGTTTGAGACATCCCCGCTGCGACGCCGCGTTGGCGGTAGAGATTTGTTCCCCGACTTCCCGCCGGGGTCTATATTCAGAATGACGCGGGCGGGCGACACGATTCCGGACGATCAAGACGCAGAATTAGGCACGCTGACTATGTTCAACACGTGGCGCGGCTGGCCTATCCTGCCGACCAGAAATCCAGACTTAATAATGCTACGCAAATGTACTGTTATGATGGACAAGCTATTTGGATATTTGAGCCAAGACAACAAAGAGCAAGTAGAGTGGTTAAAGCAATGGATAGCATGGACAGTTCAGAACCCCGGCCAGAAGCAACAGATCGCCCCTGTTTTCGTGGGGGGACAAGGTGTTGGAAAGTCATTCTTTGGGAACATATTCTTAGAACAGCTGTTTCAGAACCAATGGGGTTCTGCCTCGCCGAAAATTCTAGAGGGCGCGTTCTCTGTCGAACCATTCATAAATAAAATGTTTGTGTTTATAGACGAGGCCAAATTCCATACTGAAAGCAGTACCGACGAAATAAAGAAACTAATTCGCTCAGACCGAATGGGCGGTGCCGAGAAGTTCCAATCCGCAAAGACATATCGCATCTTCGCCCGCGTCATCTTTGCTTCCAATCGATTCGATATGAACATCGGGCAGGCCAATACACAAGACCGCGCGCTGTTTTATATGAAGACTTACGATAAAGACTTTAAGGGGATGACTGACAACCAATTTAGAAGCTGGGCGATTACTCTCAAGCCGTTCTTTGATGAATTTAACACGTTAATCCGCCGCATGGATGTCAAAGAACATTTCATGCACATCTTCAATACGATGGCGGTATCCAAGCACGACGTTGAGAACGTTAACTTTTCTAGTGGCACTGATGTTCACATAGTCGAATCCAATATGGCTTACCCGCGACGTGTAGCCAAAGCCATTATAGAGGAAGGCCGCATCTGGGAGGATTTGGATATATCCGCCCCATTCACCATGCAGGAATTCAATAAACGAGTAGCCGACACCTGCGATTCGCTGCGCTTGAAGTTTGTTCAACCTCGGCATGTTTTCGATGAGTATGTAAGCGCTGGCGTAATCGAAAAGTGGGCAAGCAACGGCGCGAAGTTCTGGCGGTTCAAATACCGAATTGGCACGCTGACCGAAATGATGGGCGCGGCTATTGGAGTACCGTTAGAATCTAGGTTCTCGTTCACCGAGGAAGACTACGGCACCAATGAGTCAGAATTGATGGGTGCGAAGGGCTGGCGCGGCGGCGTTAACTCCCGTTTCCGCGTCTGAATATCTACTATGGACTTGACAGGGATAGCCACGCTGTGCTAGGATGGCCCATCGTTAACCACCGAGGTAACTAGTAATGAGTGACGTAACCCAAGCAGCGCCCGAACAGGCGCAGGAAGTGAAGACCACCAAGTCGATCGTTCCGTCTAAGTATTCCGGACGGTATAAGAATGGTGGGGACGACCCGCTCGCAGTGTTCATCAAGGAACAGTGCAAGGTGCAAGGCGGAGATTTTGATTTTGAAAGATTCTTCGAACTGTGCTCCAAGAACGGAATCGCCCAGGAGAAAGTCGACCACTATCGCGCACAGGTTGCTGAGAAGCGACACGGCGCGCAAGGTCGAGCACGCATGACGCTTCGCAATATGCTGGCGACCATCGTGCGCAAAAACGGCAAGGCAACTGGTCTGGACGGAAGTGAAGTGGCGATCAATCTTCCCAAGCCCGCTCTCACTGGCGCGGCGAAGGAAGCATCTGACGCTACCTCCACTGAAGCAGCCAACCCTGCCGCTGCTTAGTAGCCTAGTTGCTCGGAGGAATTGGTAGCCCCTTCCCTCTGAGGGTTTAATAGGGTTACTAGGTTGAAGAGCCCCTGTCGGAGCCCCCAGCAGGGGCTCTTCTGTATTTGGAGAATGTTATGGAACAACATAACGATCATATTTGGTTAGTAGTGGGTGGAAAAGCATGGGCGATACGCGCTATTGAGCACGATGATGTCATATGGTCATTTCATTTGTGGCGCGGGTATTACCCTAAATTAGAAACAAAAACTCTCGTAATGATTGATCCTGATTGGGACAATTACTGCGAGTGCGCGGTAAAAATGCTGAACATCCTGAACAATTGAATCGCATCTTGACAGGCTGCGCGCGGCGTGCTAGACTGTTGGCACGGCCAAATCCATGGCCGGTTCAGCGAGCAGCATATGCAAGACACAACATTGGAATTAATGCAGCAAGTTTGCCACTCCTTGACTGTTGCAACCGCCAGCGTAAGGAAACAAACAGACGAAATAGTGGCAACCACCGACCACATAGAACTGATTAGGCACTACGATCAACTCCGCCAAATATCCGCCCTCATTAAGGAATCCCGCGAAGCCCTCACTCAAATCGAGGAAAAACTGTCGCGGGAACAAGTGCCAGACGCTCTGCGGGCACACAATATCAGAACCATAACCATCGAAGGCGTAGGCCGCGTGTCTCTTGGGACGCGGTGGTCAGCAACTATGCCCGACAAGGAGTCAGGTTTTGAGTGGCTGCGCGGCAATGGTCACGGCGGCGTTATCATCGAGACCGTCAATGCTCAAACGCTAGGGGCATTAGCAAAAGAGCTAAACAACGATGGCATGGAATTACCGCAACCAACGTTCACAACGAGCATTATGACTTACACCTCGATCACAAAGGTGAAGTAACATGAACAACGATGTAACAAAGACCAAAGACAACCTTCCTGATTACTTGCGGCAATACCCAAAGCAGAAGATCGGCAATATCGATTCCACGGATCGCATCATTCCACGGGTCAAATTGATCCAAGCGATCTCGCCGGAATTGGAGGCATTCGACGGCCAAGCCAAAACCGGTCAATTTTGGCACACTATCGCGCAGGAGAACCTCGGCCCGACCCTGAAAGCTATCCCCATCATTATCCGGAAGTCATACGTGCTTTGGGCTCCTCGGCACGATGATCGGGGCATTCTGGCTCGAGCTATGGACGCCATCCATTGGGACCCGGCCGACGCTGAATTTACGGTCAAGCCCAAAGGGTCGCCCTCACCGGTAACTTACCGTACCAAGAAGACGGTGGCGGAATCTGGGTTGGATCAATTCGGGACATCTATTCCCGGTGATTCCAATTCGGCTCCCGCCGCAAGCCTCACCTATAATATGATGTGGTATATGATTGACTACCCAGAACTTAGTCCATCAGTTATCATCAATACCCGGTCGAGCGTCAAGCCAATGCAGCAACTACTGTCGCGGATTGATTCTAAGCCGGTCGCGCACTTTGCTCAACTCTACGAAATCGGCACAGTTCAACAAAAGGGAGCCGAGGGACCATACTTCAACTTCACTTACGCCGGGGCAGGGTTTGCCAGCAAGGCCGATGCAGCTATCTGCGAAGCAATGTATGGTACATTCAGTCAAGGCAGCTGGATAGCCAACGACGAGACCGAAGAACCGGTGTTCGACAAAACGCCCACCGGCAAATCAATCAACGACAAAGATATCCCATACTAAGCGCAATTCAGCGCACACTAAGGAGGCCGACTATGCGACCATTTCTAGCTATGATTACCCCTGTTGGGGATTTAGGCAGCCCGGTTGATCCCGGTTGGGGCGTCGGTGGACCCGGCAGTCCCGGTGGTCCGGGTGGACCCGGCAGTCCGGGTGGGCCGGGACCGGTATATCCGGCGCACCCAATCGCGGGTGGACCGTGGCCAACACACCCAATTGCTGGTCCTCAACCGCCTCAAGGTGGCGGTGGAGGCGCTCATCCTGAACACCCAATCTACTTCCCACCAGAAAGTGGGCAACCACCGCTTGGTATTTGGGGTCCGCCGGATATGCCTCCAGGCTTCTGGGGTGGTGGAATGGGACCGGGCGTGAAGCCGCAACCCCATCCTGAACACCCGATTGTGTTGCCGCCTGATCTTCCAGCGGAAATTCCGCCTCCGAATGGCGGCGAGGCAATTCCGATCGAGTGGAAAACTGGCTGGACGCAAGTTACCGGCTGGGTAATCGTTGGTATTCCTACAGTGCCGCATCCAACACCATCCAAGTAAATTCGGCGTCCTACCTTACGTCGAACAACTAGAGGGAGGGCGCAAATGCCTCCCTCGCCTTTTGGAGACACCTATGCCACAATTGGGCGACAGACCGATCCAGCAAGAATACTACGAAATGATGAACGCCGTCGCGGCGGCACTTGACAAGACATTCAACAGAGAATTAAAGGGCAAAGCTCGTACGACTGGATTTGTGCTGTTGGTTTATCCCTTTGAGAATATGGAAAAAGGCGACGCGCGCTGTAACTTTATATCCAACGGCGCAGATCGCAAGGATGTAGTTGCCCTGATGAAAGAGATGATCGCGCGGTTCGAGGGGCAGCCACAGATGGATGGTCACACATGAAGCATGTAATCAACCCACAATTAGCTTTAGACATTGTGCGGTGCCATTACAAGCCGATTGCGTTCGACACTGAGACTACCGGAATTACTGTTCAAGACAAAGTTTGCGGCTACGTCATCACCAACGACGAGTATTCAACATACACACCAGTCCGCCATGAAGGCGGGGGCAACATCCCAAATGTAGAGGAGTTCGAACATGAGCTTCATAGAGCATTTGGAGATCGTAGCAGGATGCTTTTTCTTACTGTGGGCCATAACTTCGGCTTTGATCTGCGCATATGTCTTCGCCATGGAATCACTTTGGCGGGACCGCTAGAAGACACGATGATCAATGAGGCGATCATTAGTGATATTGTTCAGGGGCACGGATTGGCCGAGTGTTGCTTACGGCACCGCGTAACAGCTAAGAAAGGAGATGAAATCTATGCCGAATTGGCCAGGAGGTTCGGTGGATTACCCGACAAGAAACAAATGGGCAAATTCTGGAAGCTGGAGGGGGACCATCCTCTCGTCGTCGATTACGCCACAGGCGACGGCGTTTCAACCTTGGAGTTATGGGCGAAACAGCAACGAATACTTGACGCAGACGGGCTACGAAAATCGTGGCAACTTGAGTGCGATCTATTACCATACGTCGCAAAAATCCACCATCGAGGACTAAAAATTGACCCCGAATACGCGGGGCAAGTAGGAACAGAGGTAGAAAATGCCATTAAAGAAAAAAGCAAAGTCTTTATCCCCGGCTTCAACGTCCGATCGCCAAAAGCCGTCGAAGCCCTCTACCGAACCAACGGATACACCGATGAACGATTCGCCCGTACCGATAGCGGGGCTTTATCCTTCACCGAAAAATGGCTTGAAACAAACGACATCGGCGGAGCCATCCTCGCAGTTAGACGGCTCGAAAAGGCACGGGATTCCTTTATTGCACCCCTTATTGATACCCACAATGTCAACGGACGAGTTCACCCGGTCCTCAACCAGTCCAAATCAGACGACTACGGAGTTGCCGGTGTCAGATTTTCCTGCTCCGAACCAAACCTACAAGCTTTCCCCAAGAGAAATATTGATGTTGGCAGAGTTGTTAGAAGGCTGGTCGTCCCGGACGAAGGATTCGTCTTTGAAGAAGCAGATGCGAAACAGCAAGAACCAAGACTATTCACTCATTATTCGGGTGACCCGGCATTGGTTGATGGATACCGTAGCGGAACTATGGATATCCACGACAGAGCCTCCCAAGTCTTTGGGTTAGAGCGCGACGTAGCCAAGCGAATGGCGATGGGGATGTTGACTATGATGTCCCCACCGACGCTTGCAGGCCATATGCGATGGCCTATAGAGCAAGCGCGCGAGGCTCATCGCCGCTTTCTCACCGATGCGTTCCCAGCAATCAAAACATTCCAGGACACCGCAATCCATGTATTCCGGAGGCGAGGATATGTCAAAACCTTACTTGGCAGACGCGCTTATTTGGATGACCCCCGATTCGCCTATCGTGCAGTATCAAGAATCATCCAGAATGTCGGCGGCGAGCACCTCAAAATGTGCCTTCTCCGAGCTTGCAAGTACGAAGACGCCTACCCTAATGATGTTCAGATCCTGCTTACGATTCATGATAGCTTACTCTGGCAGCGAAATCCAAGTCACTCCCCCACCGATTTAATTAGATGTATTGAACACGTCGCAGAGGAACTCGAATTATCAGTTCCCATTCCATTTGGCTTAGGCAGCGGCAAAGATTGGGCAAGGGCTTCTTATGGCGATAAACTCGATAAGTATGACGAGTAGCCAGAAGAGATATTTAAAAGCGCTGAAGCGATACTTGACAGGGACAGCACGAGGTGTTAAAATGCCATACCGACCGGGTGACCCAACCGTAGAAGTGGAAGGTCGCATCGAAACCTCGACCGCTAAGGCATACCTAATTGAGCCAACCATGAGCAAGAAGACCGAAGTATGGTTGCCCAAATCCCAAACGGTGGGGATGACCGATCCGGACGACAACGGTGTACGAGTATTCACGGTAACCCAATGGTGGTACAAACAATCAGGGATGGAAGAAGATGAGTGAAGGTAATTGGAGACCAAGGCCAGAAATACCGCGATCATACAGCTACGAAATGGCGTATTGTAAAGACCCGAATTGTGGGTTACACCTAATCGCTAAAGATGAACACGGCAACGATATCTGCGAAATCGTAATGTCGCCAGCCCAAACACTAAAGCTGATCAGCTTCTGTAAGAAGATGCTATACGAGAAAGCAATCTAATAATGAGAGAGGCTGATGTAAAGCGGCTGATGGTAAAATCGATGACTACGGGTGGCGGTTACGCGCGCCGCATCGAAGACCAATATGGAGTAGGCATTTTTGATTTGGTACTTATTCCGCGCGGATATCCGGTATTCTTCGCCGAGGTTAAGATCATCCAGGGCAATTTATTTGGCCCAACCCCGAGGCAATACATCGAATTACAGCACATTTTAAGCATTGCCGCCAATGCTGGCCACGTTATTCCCGTGATGATTGGGTGGCAACACGGGACATACTACTTCCATCCGCCCCAAAACAAGATCGACAAAAAGGATTGTTTCTCCGTAACTACGAGCGACATGGTATTCCATGATCAACTAATAAAATACTACCATTCACAGAAAGGTAAAACATGAACCCAAATATCAAGCCGGACGAACTGAACATCGCCGAAAGCATCCTGCTCGACGCGGCCAATGCGATTCGAGACCGTAGCAAGGAACACGGTCACACCGAGCGATCATTTATGATGATCGCCGAAATGTGGACGACCTATATTGGCCATGTCTACACGATACGAGGCGAGACTAGGTTGCGTCCCCACGATGTGGCATTCATGATGGATATGCTAAAGACTGCGCGGTCTGTGTATGGCTTCTCGACGGACAACTTTGTGGATAAAGCTGGGTTCTCGGCGCTGGCTGCGATGCTAACACCAAATCCCGGCCCAGCCCACAAGAAGATCGAAAAGGAACCAAAGAATGGACCTATTTAAGTACCGGGGAATCCACTGCGTAGTTGACGGTCAATACGGCTCAACGGGAAAGGGGGCGTTGAGCGCGTATTTGGCTGAGCAATCGATCAAACATGAGCGCCATTTCGAGGGAGCAATCTACAGTGGTGGCCCAAATAGTGGGCATACATTCTTCCACAACGGTGATCGCCACGTAGTGAAGCAGTTGCCAGCATCCGCTGTTTATTTGGCGTTACGCGGAAAAGTATCGACGGCTTATTTATCAGCGGGCGCGGTTATTGACCGCGACGTGCTCAAAGAGGAAGCCAATAGGTACCCTAATCTCCATATATTCGTGCACCCCAATGCCGCTATCGTGACGGACGAGGACAAAAAGGCCGAAGAGTATGGTTCTATAGCGGAAGTGGCCGGAACTCGTAGCGGAACTGGCGAGGCGCTGGTCCGGAAGGTGCGGCGCGAGTTCAGCGCTATTGCCAACAACTCGCTGGGAATGCTAGCCACCAACGTAGTAATCCAAAATCACAGGTTAAAACCTGAGCGAAACGCGTATTTCATGGAAGTATCACAGGGGTTCAGCCTTGGCATCAACTCACAGTTCTATCCAAAAGTTACTAGCCGCGAGTGCACGGTTATGCAAGGTCTTGCCGACGCACGAATTGCTCCTCGGCATTTGGCTCGCATTTATATGGCTATACGCACCTTTCCCATTAGGGTTGGTAATGTCGATGGCCATTCTAGTGGTAATTGGTATTCGGATCAGCATGAAACTACTTGGGAAAAAATAGGGGTAGAACCAGAACTGACCACGGTAACCAAACGAGTGCGGCGCGTTGCAACATTCTCGATGGATCAATTCTACGACGCCTGTTACGCCAATGATCCAGACGTGGTGTTCATTAGCCACATGGATTACTTAAACAGGGAGCGCCAACTTGCATTGTTGGATGATATCAATCAAGCACGGGGCAGCATGAATAAACACTTTTCCCTGATGGCCAGTTACGGCCCAACAGTAAACGACGTGCGCAAGGAGGACGAATTATATGAGCAACGATAAAGTTTTGTTACTCCACGTCCCCAATTCAATCGCTAAGTATGGCGAGCACCTAATGTGGTTCTTCGAGGGGATGCTAATCAAACTAGATAAGAACAGCCACAAAACCACTCCGACGTCCAAGGATATCCCGGCGATCATCGAGGACCTGCGCGAAGAGGTAATTGAGTTTGAGGAGCAATTGGCCCTCAACAAGTTCGATGAGAACACCCTCATTGAATTGATGGACGCCGCCAACTTCGCATTTTTGGCCTATGTCGCCCTTAGGCTTCAGGGAGTGGAGCATGAACGTAAAACTAAAACTCCGCCGCTCGGACTGTGAATGGTTGAAATCCATGTACGGTAAAGACTGGGTTAACCGGTTGAAGCAGCATATAAAAGGAGAAGTACATGCTAGAAAGGTTAGATCGAACTGGTACAACGAAGTTGCTAGACGTACAAGAAAAAGCTCTTATAAGTTCAAATGAAGTTCCTGGATTTGCTTACTATATGGAAATGGGGCTGGGGAAAACTCTGACTGCGCTGATAGAATTCTTGAGTTTGGTAGCCCAAAAGAAAGCAACCAGATTAGTAGTGGTCTGTCCCAACAGCTTCAAGATGGGGTGGGTGGAAGAGATCAAAAAGCACGACATCAATGTGCACCCTTATGTGTTCAATTCCGGCGCGGACTACGACAACGACGCATTTCTAAAGGTATTATTCAAAAAGCCACCAGTATTGATCGTCAATTATGAAGCGATCCGCAAGGCTGAGAACCAGATATACATCAGGAGATTTATCCACGACAAGAGATGTATGATCGTACTAGACGAATCCATCCAAATCAAGACGTGGAATAGTCTACAGACCAAAGCCGCGCTCGAACTAGGCCCGCTGTTCGATTATAAGCGCGTGCTGTCTGGCAAACCTGTCACCGGAGGCCCGCACGACCTTTGGGCTCAGATGCGATTTATCGGGGCGATCAATGATCGCTTTTTCCCATTCAAGACTACGTTCTGTAAGATGGGCGGGTTCAAAGCCAAAAAGGTAGTAGGAATCCAAAATGAGGCACTCCTTGCAGCTAAGATTGACAAGTATGTATTCCGAGCTTCTAAGGCGGACTGGACTGACCTTCCGGCTAAATCGTACACGTCCAGACAGTACCAGCTTACATCGAGGTTGGCTAGTATGTATAAGAGTATGGAAGACGACTTTGTTCTTTGGCTCGATGAAACCGAGAACGTAACCGTCGACGCATTCATCACCAAATATATCAAATTAGCCCAAATACAGTCTGGATTTATTATAAGTGAAGAAGGTATCGTCAAAGAATTAGTATCTTGGGTGGATAATCCCCGGTTCAAATTAGTCCAAGAGATAATAGAGGAGGTAAGCGGCAAGGCAGTTATACCGTATGTTCACAAGTACACTCTGATCTTATTAGAGCGGTCGCTGGCCGATTATAACCCCGCTTTTATTAAAGGTGGAATGACTCCCGATGAAATCAAAGCCCAAACAGACAAATTCAACGACGACCCGACGTGCAGAATTATTCTTGCACAGATTCGTGCTAGCAAGTATGGTTTTACTTGGCTTGGTGGACATGCTCCTTTGGATAGATGCAATACGATGATTTTTGCCGAGAATTCATATTCCTTAGACGACAGAAGTCAGATCGAGGACCGTATCCATCGCCACGGACAAAAGAATCCATGTCTATATGTTGATCTTTGGGGGACAAAGTTAGACCATAGGATAACGATGGCACTGCAAGCCAAAGAGAACATAGCGCAAGCAGTGTTCCAATACTTCGGTAAATCACGTTAGCAATCTCCAAGCCAGCCGACCACAAGCAGCGTTATCCCTGCGGAGGCGACCGCTCCGAATACCAAGCCGTACAGAAAGGCCGCCCCAATGCTCATCCAAAGTGTAGGTTGCTGTACTTCACCGCCATTACTTCTGGGGCTTCGTTGCGATAGATGCCGTTCTTCCAATAATACTGCTCGCCGGTACCGAAGCCGATCTCGCCTTTAAAATCGACGATTTGGATATCGTCGCGCCACACCCGGCAGTAGCCGTTGTGGTCGAATTTCACTTCGGTGCGGAGCTTATACTTGTGGCCGCGCTGGATATTCTTGGTGTCGGCGAATATTCGATTTTCCTTGTTAGTGCTGTCGCGGATTAGCACGTGGAAGCGCTCGCCGTACATCGCAAATGCGAACGGCGGATTGCCCCCGGAATTGGTTTGATGCCACTGCCCAAGTATCATCCAATCGGCGGTGTTAGGACCACCCGGCTCCATCAAGAAGCCATGTTCTTCGATGATATCGGTGCCTGCGGGGCGACGACCATCCCAAATCTCAATCTCGGAGCGCTCGGAAGTGGTTGGATCGGTGTGATTGGGCGATGTCCAACGGTCGCCGGAGTGCACTTCGAAATGTAAAGTGTATGGGTCGGGATTTGCGATCGAATATGACTTGGATGGGTCATGTTCAACCTCAGCGTTGACACCATCGATTTGGATCATCGAGCCGTTCTGAGCATTGAATTTGGTGATCTTGCCCGCAGTATTGACCGGATCGGGCGGAACTGGCGCGTCGTCGTAGGTAATGGTGCCGGTAACTGTGGCATTGGTCACGTTGATGGTCGGCATGGTTTACTCCTGTTCGTTGACCCGTACGGTCACTTTGACATTGGGCGGCGCAGTAACTTCGATTAGAACCTCGCTGGTAGTTGGTTCAGGAGGAACTGGCTCCGGGGTTGAAGAACCGATCCATTCTAATAGCTGCTCGTCGGAGCCGTTGAATTTGTTTAAATCGACGGTTGACCCATCGATACCATCCATTTGTCCGCTCTCTGAATACTGCCAGAGCGTCCAGGAAGGATACGTCCCTTCTGACCACGACGGTTCACCTGAGGTATATTGTGCCAGCCACAAATCGGTGTATTGGGCAAGCATCTCGTCGTACTCGCCGTTTAATTGCTCCTTGAGCAGATGTCCAGAATATACGGTAATTCTCAGATCGCGCGGATCGGCCAATAGTGCATCTATTGCCTCGTGCAGATCGTTAATGGTGCAACCGTTTTCCTCGTAATCGATTACTACCCGTTCACCGGGTTGCGGATCAACCGTCTGCAAAAAGAAAGCCATCTGATCGGCGGCATTACCCGGATTAAGCCAATGATAAGTGCAGACCGCAATTCCGGCCTTGATTGCATTGGCGCAGTTCTTGGCGCGGTTTGGGTCCTCGTAAGTGGTGCCCTCGGTTGCCTTGTGGATCATAGCAATGACCCCCTCCGCCTTCACCTTTGCGAAATCGGGGAATCCTTGCCAGTGCGAAATGTCGATACACTTTACTGTTTCGCTCATTTTGCCTCCTCGATCTTCTGTCGCACCACATCACAATGTTCGGACACGGTGATCAGCTTACCATCAGTCAGACCAATAATGCAGCGCACATCCTCAGTGTAATATTTATTCGGTTCATCATCCTTAGCAGCGCGTAAACTAGTTACCTGCTTTGGGTTGATACTAACCTCGTGGCCATCGACAGTGTGGAACACCACCAAAATGGCTACGTAACTTTTAGCGACCAGTCGCGATATTGAACGGCAATGGTTTCTTGAGCTTCTTGGCGATAAATTCCCAATTTGGGATAGTGCGCAACACCAGTGCCAAGCGGTCCTTTGTAGTCTACGATTTGGACCCCATCGCGCTTGGTTCTGAGGAATCCGTTGTTCCTGTCCCATTTGATCTCACTCTGGATAGTATACCAACGCCCGCGTTCGATTGGATTGGTGTCTTTATAAACAAACTTCTGTTGATCGGTGCCGATATCGATCTCCATCTTGTCGTCTTTAAGCCCGATGGCGTAAGGCGGTGAATTGGAAACGTCCAATTCGTGCATCTGGGAATAACAGGACCACGGCGATGTAGTCTTCGGCCCCGGCTCCCACATAATGCGATGCTGTAGTAGAAGTGTCTGGTTAGGCTGTACCAACGCGCCTGCGGCTTTGGAGGATACTTCGCAGCGCTCCGAGGTAGTTGGATCGGACCACCACGATGAAGTGAAGCGATCGCCGCTACGTATCTCGAAGCGAATAGTGCGGTCATCAACCTGCTTCATATTCCAAGACTTACCGGGGGTCTCGATGAAATAAGAAATGCCCCCAATGCTTAGCGAACCGCCGTTGGCGGTATTGAAACCGGTGATTGGACCTTGTGGTATAACTATCTCATCCGGAGGTGTTGGCTCCGGCGGAATTGGCGCGGATTCTTCGTAGGTGAATGATCCGGTAGCATTGGTGAAGTGAATTGTTGGTGACATTGTGTTCTCCGGTTAGAATTCTCGGCGTAATCCAAGAGTGGCCTTCCAATCGTACGGGTTCTTATAGCCCCCTTCCATTTGTAAATTCCCAGCTGCAGTTGGCAAACTTAGCCCAATATTTGGACGCTGGGTCCAAGGATTTACATTGATATTTGGCATTGGTCCGCCGTAACCCTGTGGTTGCGGCGCTTGGAAATTGGCCGGAGGTGCCATCGGAGCCGGTGGTATCTCTGCTCCTTTTTGACCAATCGGTGCGGTGTAACTGCCGTAAAGATCGGAGGCGGCCAAATTATTGAATCTTTGCATGTCTATAATGTCATTAATACCAAGAGATTGCCCTAACGGCGTAACTGGCGGAGGGTCGGACATAGCCCTCCGCAACGCTTCCATCTTTGCTAATTCGGTGGGGCTTTGAGGCAAAAATTCTTGTTGGTTATTCAAATTAACCGTGGGCCAAGATTCGTATCGGCGATCTTCTGTAGGCATTATTCCTCGTAATCCTCTAGTCCAGTCATTCCGCCATACCCAAGTCCTTGGGCCAAAGACCTAATACTACCTGCTGACATTAGTCCCTTGAATGGCTTTTTCTTATACATCAACTGGCGAAGGCGATCCACCGCTTCCTGAGTGGCTTTGGCCGAGTCCGCTGTAAGGATTTTACCCGCGCCCATCGTTGCCCCGGTGGTTGCCAACCCTGGAATAACACCTCCAGAAGCAGCGCCGGTTCCGGCTCCAAAAATACTTGCCACCAGCTTGTTTTTTAGCAAGTCGCCGCCGGTCTCACTTATTCTGGTACCCGGATCGCCATATACGATGTCCTCCATCCTGCTCTTCTGGGTCGGAGTAAACCTATTACTAACCTTCCCGGTAACTGGATCAGTTACCTTGCTGGCCTTGCCAGTCAATAGCTTAGCGAACTCATCCCTTTGGGCCTGTTGTGTAGCCTCGACGCTACCCTTCTTGGCACCGGCAGCTTCAGCCCTAGCCGCTGCAACATTTACATAATCCATTGGGGATGGCGTTTTGCCAGTAGGAAGTACGGTCATGCTGTTCGGCGGAGCCGCGTCGTTAATTCCTCGATATGATTTGATGCTAGCATTGACAGCGGTACCAATGGCGTTAGCGATGGGTTGCGCAATGGCACCACCAACAGCGCCACTCAATACCCCCGCAGGGATGGAAGTGCTGGGTTTGCCCGTCATTGGATCAATCGGGCTGGTCGCAGCATTGATGCCGCCGTAAACGCCGCCCTCGACCCCGGCTGTCCCGGCCCCTACCAGATTGCGGACCAGCGGACCCCCACCGACAGCCGCGACGGCGCGCGGGGCGGCAGACGGCAGCATCATGGCACCACCAGCCCGAGCTAGCGTCGTCGCGCCCAGTCCCAAGCGATCCGCGCTCGCTTGAGTTTCCTCAGCTGATTTCGCGCCAGTAACCGCGTCAAAGCCCTTATCGAACAAGCCAGCCGTAAGGCCGTGGACTACCTGATTAATTGGATCGCCAACAAGCATTCGAGCTTTGGTAGTAATAGGTGCATCGAAGTATGCTTTTTTGGACGCATCGATTCTGTCTTGCGTTACCTGATCACTAACACCTTTTTGAGCCTCCTCCCACGAATCTGCTGTTGCGTTATATTGGCTGCCATCAGGCATTGTAAATTTCCAATCGCCCATCACTTGATCCTTTCAACTTTAACTTTAGGACCAGCGGCACCCAACTCTAGTATGCGCTTTTCAAGAGCATCTTGAAATTTGGTCGAATCCTTATTGAAATTACTATCAGCCAGCAATTCCATAGCTGCTTGAATTCGGACCAAACTCTTTCTAGCTATTTCTGGGCTGGTCGCAGTGCTCAATGGAGCAATGACGCTTTGCAGCATCTTATCTTCGAAGTCCGAAACGTTACCCAAAGCGCCGCCAGTGGGTGAAGCCGCCCGCATTCGGGCCAAGGTATCGATAGTGATATTGGAACCAATTGTCTTGACTGCCGCGTCGTATTTATCCGTCGGCATCCCACCGGGCGAAACAGCTCGCGCCGCATTCGCAAAATGACCAACGACGCCGGGAGAATCTACGTGCTTCAACGCTTCCTTGACAGCCTCGGCCACGTTGCTGGCACCGAATACTTGCTGTACTTTAGCTTTGGCTTCTTTTTCGTCCGCTGCCGTTGTCTTCTTCGCCGCAGCCGCCGCTTCGTCCGCAGCGCCGCCGCCTGGGATTTTATACAAGGTGGGCCGACGAGTAACCGGGTCAATAACGGGCTTACCATCCGCGCCGCGCTCGTAGTCGTAACCTGCCTCTGGTTTGGGTAGAACTGTCCCATCCGCTCCAACGTTGATATTGGTAGCGGGCTGTTGTTTCAGCTTAATCAAAGCCTCCGCAGTAAGTGGTGCTTCGCCGCGCGTCGCACGGTCAGCATTGATAGCCGCCAGTTCGTTCTGTTGCGGCAGTATCTTGTCGCCGATCTTCTCGGCCGGAGCCACTTCGGTCGGAGGCAAATTGGGATGGCTCTTATCAATGACCATTTGACTGCCATCCGGTCGCGTAATAACCATCTGATCAGGCTTCTGACCAATACCGGCTTTGATTAGTTCGCCAGTTCTATCGTTACGCAATTCCGGCCCATTCGGCCCATCGTGCCAACTGGTACCATCAGGCTTTTCGCCGCCGAGCCGGGTAATTTCCTTACCGGTCCTCGGATTGAACATTATATGTTCCCCGGTGTCGGCATCGACCGCCGTGCCAAGGTTCTCGGTGGCGTAATGCTTCAATACATCACCCAACTGGCCAGTCGATTTCAACGACTGAATTTGAGCGGGCGACATATTATACTGCTTCATTAGCGAAGGGAGCGCATTCTGGAGGATCAAATCTTGCCTCTGCGCATCAGCCTGTTTCTGGAAATTGATGAGGTCACTGGCGGACAACGACATTCCGGTATGTCCGGCCCCTGCTCCTTGAATTAGAGCGGAACGATTAGTAGGACTATTAGACAGACCAGCAGCAATAAGATTAAGACCGGAATCCAACTGAGCAGCATTCTGATTCTTCTTCATCAATTCAATATACATATTCGCCAAGTCAGGCGGAGACTGAGTAACCTTTGGCGCGGCGCTTGCCGGTTGCGGATTGGTTACAGGCGTAACTGCCCCGGTGGGAACAGTTGTCTGCGGAATAGGAGTTGGCGGCGGAGCCTGTTGCGGGGGTGGAGGCGCTTGTACCGGAGCCACAGGAGGAGCATTCGGGTCCGCACCAGCCAACACTGCCTGATTTGGGTCAAGTCCCCGCTGGATAGCGGCGATAACGCTGGCGATATCCATTAGGATTGTCCTGTTAGAGTAAGGCCGCGATTACGATTCAATAATTGCGCCATCAACTGGAAAGCCATTTGATTGGGTTGATTAGCTTGCGGCGTCATTCCTGATATAGTGGCAGCATCTGCTGGCGCTGCAGCTTTGGGGTGCAATCCTTTGGCGACGTCATCCAAACCGCCCATCGCTTGATTATATGGGGAATCCTTGCTGGTATCCGGATTTGTAAGGTTCTCCAAAAAACTCTTGGGAGCAGCCGCTGCAACTGCGGTTGCAGGGTCAGGAACAGGCCCTGGAACTATTGGAGCCGCGCCTTGTGGTGTAACCATATTGGTACCCCCTGCGGTACCAACACTGCCAGCATAACCGGCAACCGGGGTTGAAGTAAGAGTAAGGCCAGTTCCTATGCCCGGATTGGCGTACGGGACTCCTGTCGTAGTTGGCTGCCCAACCGCAAGTCCCGCCGCGTTGACATCCGGGAATGGGCTGGGAGTCTTCATGTTCAACGCATAGCTGGGTAACATAGTTGAGTCTCCTTTATCGTCGTTAGCTACGCGCATCAAATCTTCGCGCCAAGCTCTTGCGCCTGCATGACTTCCCGGACCCCCGCCCCAATCATTAAATCGTTCCCTATTGATATTTACGCCAGTGCCGCCTTGTTCATAATTAGGGTCGCCCGAACTTCCTTGATCGGTGTGGCCTTTGACAAAATTGCTGGAATAGGCTTGGTTGATTTGAGCATATCGTTGCGCCAATCTATCCGGGTTTTTTGCAAGTTCCTGCATGCGAGCTTCAACCATACCCGGATTTCTAGCGGGACCATAAAAACTCTTCGGACCTCCAGCAATGCCTTGGGCAACGGAACGATCCGAATAAATCGACCGGTTAAACAAGCTTTCTGCAACTGCTGTCCCAGCGCCGGGATTTTCCAGATCAACTATAGCCGCAAGACGTAGCTTTAATGCAGGATTATTTTCTATCTCCTGTATCAACGGTGTACGCAACTTTCGGAGGTTTTCGGAACTCACGACAGCGCCTCCATCAAATTGTTGATATCGATGGTCTTGTACCTACCGACCTTCTTAATGGCGGACGGATACTTTTTCTCGATATCTTGAGCCATCGGTCCGACCACCTTCGGATAGCTCTTGGGGTCACCCTTATATCGATAAGAGTACAGCGGAATCTCATCGTCTGTCAATTTCGTAATGTCTGTCTTGGCGTTTCGATCAGACATAGCAAACAACGCTGGAGCCGCTTTCAGAATACCAAGACCTGTCGTAGCCCAATCGATGGGGGTATCGGTCTCGGAAGTCTTGTTGCCTGTAACAGTCTGGCCATAAGGCGACATACCCAAAGCAGCCAGTTTCATGTTTAGTTGCTGCGTCGGATAGTCCCAAGCCTGCTGGAACTTCTGCATATTGGCGTTGATAATAGCTTGTTGCTGCGCCTGATCTTGCTGGCCCGCAGTCAACAAATTAGTAATATCTCCTTGTTGCCCCATTATCTTCTGCTGAGCAGTTGACAATAATCCAGTCGCCGCCGCTCGCTGGTTAGCCTGTTGATCCTCTGCGGTTTTAGTTGCAGTATCGAATCCCTGTTGTAGCAACTGAGCGTTTAAATCGCCGATATTCTTGACGCCCTGTGCTTGCGCAACGCCCTGCTGAACGCCAAACCGCGAACCACCGAATGCACCAGCTTTTGAAGCAAGGCCCGCATTGTTTGCTAACTGTTGCTGCAACGCCGTGGTGGCGTTAGTTGTGCTCCTGTTAATCACGTCGCTAATATACGGGTTCATATATTGATCGACGTTCAGCGGACCACCGGATTGTGTATTCAACGCCGCAGCTTGGTTCACCAACGGATCGGTTGACCCAACATCACTCTTAATTAGACCGTATCCTTGCGTCGTCATACTCGAAGGATCAGCTACCATTTGGCCGCCGTATTGCTGCAACGGTCTACCAGCGACATCTACTGCTTGCTGATAATTGGCCTGCGACGCTGCATCAACCCAAGCAGGAAGCTGAGTTTGTTGTTGCTGATTTGAAGTGGTGGTTGAGGTTGTTCCACCCATGATCATATATCCTTCGAATACATAACGCCCAACTTTTTCCAGCCGTGAGTTCGATGTTCCCACCACCCATCGCGACCTATCGCCGTGATGTGATCAGCGCCAATATCCTTAGCCCAATTGGTAATTTTTGTTTCTAGTTCCAACGATTCGTCTAAATTGCCGACGACCACCAATATGTTAACCGACTTACGCCTGGGCCATTGATGCACTTGAGTTACGGCCCACGTATCGCCTACAACAAAACCTTGCATAGTTCCCTTACGCAATCCATCTGCAATATCGTTCAAATCAAACGTATCGTTGGCCATTTTCAAGGCCCGCTGCATTTTCTTCAACATGAACTTATCGGTAATAACGATCATCCTTGCACCTTGGTCGCTGTCAATACTCCTGTGTCGCTGACCTTCACTTCAAATACTTTCTTGCTTGGCGACAATAATAACACCGAATTGTTGGCCGTTTGAGAGCTTAACACCGCAGTTGGGTCTAACAGCTGAGGCATCAATTGAACAAGAAACTTAGTTACATCCGGGTCTTTAAAGTTCGGAACTTTCATCATGGCAGTTTCTTCCCTCGCGGCTTAAAGTCAAAAATGATAGGGCCAATCGTGCTCCAATCATTATTCTTGACCATATCGATGCGAAGTCTAAGATCACGTGCTGTTTTTCGTATGTCGACCCAACCAAAGCCGTTCACCGTACGTTGTGCTGAATATGATTGGGAAGCGTAATTCGTACGGTCAATATTCTTCGCCACCGAGAAAGCCAAAGCAGTCTTATCACCCATAATGTCTGGAAGTATCTTATTTAGCGTAACCATCTGCTCGCCGTCAGTTATGTTCAACGTTTGAGATTCTAAATACGGCATATGCAGCGCATTTGGGTAGATTAAACCGGATTCGTGTTTCCAAACCACCCATCCATCACACATAAGCGGATTGCGATCGTTGCCGTATGTAAATCCGCAAGTCCTGCTGAGGTATCCCGGCATCCATATATTTGACCGGAAATCGAACGCAACATAGCGCGAAGTAGTCAAACCTAAATTAACATCAACCCAGAACCACCATATTTCGCCGCGATTTTGTAGACTAACTACAGATGCTTCACGAATGGTCCTGCCAAAATCCATATTCCTTACAATTGAATCCCAAATCGGACAGGCAACGATATCAGCAGTTGTTCCATTCCACAGCCAGAACCCTTCGACCGAAGCCCATACGATGCCAGACGGTATTGAAGATACGGATGAAGCGCTGATGGGAATCGGTATTTTTCCAACCGGTGCAATGCTATAAATATACGGCAGACCGATGTACTGCAATACATGGGTCATTGCTGGGGTAAAAGCTAAGATACCCCCAGCCGACAGTTTGGCCGCCACGATTGGCGCAAGTGGATCAACAGTGTAAGTACCAGCCGTATTGGTAACGCTAGCGAAGTTCCAATCTGTTATATCTTCTTGACTACACCACCCGATATCACCGAACGCGCCGCCCATGCCGAACAGCATAACATGCCGCTCGGGAGTAACCACAAATTGTCGATTAGAATTAGGAGCACCGACAACAGCCGTTAGTTTAACAGTTGGAGTGGATGGAAGCCACTGGTATAGTTTGCCTTCGTAGCTCCACATTACCAACAAATTCTCGCCCCAATTATCCACGGACCAAGCGAGGGAGAATTTCTGAATGGTGGACGGAATCGGAGGAACAGCATCTACACCGTAGTTACCAAAACTATAATTTTGCTCGCCATAACCAGCGGTATCGCCGCCCGGTGCTGGTATTCCCGTGACAGGTGTAATGTCGGTTAGAACGCCCCCTGACTCCACGTAACAATGCTGCTCGCATAAATAAGCGGTCCAAAGGATGCCGTTTAAGGATTCCCACCTATGCATTGCGCGACAGCGAGACGCAAACACAAATCCACCGGAAAGGACAGGCGTAAGAGGTACTTGTTCCCAACCGCCAACTGGCTTTAACGTAACGCCATCATCCCAACGCACAAGATTGGCGTCGCGCCAATTTCGAATTTGCGCGGCTCTTGATAGGAGGGTTGTTACCCCGGCTGGGAAATTTATGGATGCCATGTTATCCTAGTTTTATCTGAGCGTTGAGAACGATAGTTGGTTGTAGATTAGTATGGGCTCCACCACCCGTGTTATTCGACGTCACACTTAACGATCCAGTAGCCGAACCTAGCGAAGTTTCTTTTCTGACGGAAGCCCCCGCGCTCAAGGAAATCGATAGACCACCGCTGCCCGCTTGTACTGATTGACCGGTGCTGTCTCCAGGGTTGGCCGCAATCCAATCATTACTGGTGACGCTAACCGACAAACTCCCACTGGTTGTCCCCGTGATCGCCGGTATTTGACTAGCAGCTAGTGCAACTGAATCTACACCGCCAACAGCGCCCACGGCTGATCCAATAGAATTGTTCAATCTAGTCCCACCGGAATGGGCAATTGCGCGGCCCATCGCATCGGGCAAATTGAACGTAGTTGATCCATCGCCGCCGCCAAATGTGGTTCCATACCGCGCAAACACTACAGGATTGCCTGTGCGCGATATTGCTTGACCGTTTAGAAGCGCCCAACCAACATCAGCCGTTGGAGCACCGGTATACGTAATTGCCCCTGGAGGAACACCTATGTATTGAACAGACCCATCTGGTCGTTGAATTACAGGGTTGCCATCCGTATTTATGTAAATATTCGCAGAGCCCGCCGCTGGAACGGTTGGAGGAGCTTGATATGTATAATTAAGAAAACCTGAAATCTTGTTGATAATAGCATTTAAAATTGTGACTACGCCGGTTTGACGATTTACACTGATTGGATTATCGATCGGTAAAGTATCGTTTCCATATCGTGTTAAAAGATAAGGACCAGTTGTACTGACTGGATTATCATCCCCCATTGTTTGCGTCCACTGAATAGTCTGACGCACCATTTTTTGATCAATTATATCCAAATCGGCATTGATCTTAGTGCCCCAAGTATTATTGGAAGCACCAATCTCTGGCTTAGTCATGCCCAGCTTGGCAGTTACTGTATCAGCCATAACTAAACCTCTCATTAATCATCGACGAGCATAGCCCTTCATAATCGTTCTGTTACCATCGGCGCTTGACGACCAAGCTGCGGTGCCTGCATCGCACTTACCTATCAAAGTCGCAAAGTTGTAACCCTCTGCCAAGCCCGCTTTAGCTGAACTACAACCAGCACCAAACGCCGTACCAGCAATCGCACCAACGATGGTAACGAGAATACCATTTTTCTCGGGCACAGCGCTATTGAAGCCAATAGCAGAGAAACTATTAGAATTTGTCACAGTGTTAGATAAGCCCGCAATATATTGCGTAACGTCCCACGTTTCACCAGACCAAATCAGGGCTTCAATCCGGATTTCCGCATTAACCTCAACAAATGCGGCAGCGGCTGTAGTCCTAGTAGTCGCGAATTGGTTGAAACTGTAGATTCCCGGATCGTTAAACCACGAACGAACATAACGTTGCGCAGGCGTATCTTGCCACGCCGGTCCCGTAATTATTTGTGCCATTCCTATTAGCGAGCGAGTATCATCGCCCGACTTAATTTCGAAACCGATATTACCTGCTGTCGCTGAAGTGGCGTGCGTTGTAGTTGAGGCTTCCAGCGAAGTAATAACACCCGCAGTCGCAACGGCATAAATGTAATAATTCGTACCAACTGTCAATCCAGTTGGCGCTAAAGCTACGCCTGCGGCCGGAATAGTACAAGTAACGCCGTTCACCGTCAGCCTATTGCCGTTGAACGGCATCAGCGCCAGATTAGCACCAGTCTTAACCAACCTACACTGTCCATGTGCAACAGAAGGTGCAGCTGTTGTACCTTGCACTTGCCATGCTTGCCCATCCCAGACATAGCCACCAAATACTTGGCCGACCGTTGGAGTGTTAGGAAAGTCAAACGCCATTTCAAGCTATCCTAATTACGGCAATCGTGCTACTAGCTTTGAGTCGTCCACTTGGCGAACCGTTCTGGTCATTGCCTTGTAATCTTAAATTTCCCACAGGATTTGTAAGAATCCCAACAACAGGTATGGTTAAAGGAGTATTGGTACCCACAGAAGTATTTGTGAACCCAGGCGTATTAACAGAACCCCCGTCAGATATTCTTGCGCCCAGTGTTGCTATAGCCACCGTGTCCGTCACAATAGCCACTCCAACCACAAGCAAAGTTCCCCCTGCTCCTTGCGCCACACTAGGCCCATCAAACCACGCATTCGTATTCATTGTTACATCGGCACCAAGCACCGCCGAAAATGAAGTAATTATCGCTTGCGCACCAATATTAGTCCGTGCTTGCGTTTGTTGTGCGCCCGTCAATGTCTGTGCTGCGCCGTATCGAACCGCATCCGCGATACCGCCGCCAATAGCTACCCATTGAATTGAGTTACCATCGTTGTAGCTTATATAAAGAATGCCGCTGTCGCTTTCCCACCACAACGAACCAGACGGCGCACTTGGCGGCGTATCAGCGATATAAATCGCACCGTAGCCCGAGCCCGACGTCCACTTCTGACCATCCCACGTGTAAGCCACGCCGGTTGGCGAGGTGTACACTTGCCCTACTGTCGGGGCATTAGGAAAGTCAAACGCCATTAAGCATCCCTCCCGCGCCGGTCGATCCAACCATACGTATATATGAAATACGTAGTACCAGTTGCCGTCTGTGAAACTACAGCTACTTGCGCCGAGGTGTTGGTGCGAACAGGCGCTATAGCAGCGAAACTAGACCCTGCCGCACTGAAAGTTTGTACTGTAATATTTACACCTATCGGCAACGTTGGTACTTCATCTGGCGAGCATAAAAGAAGCGCCGTTGTCGCCGTCGAATGAATGGTACCCACCCGCATCAACGCGCCAACCTTCAAACCAGTTGGAACCGACAACGCGGAGGTTAAGATCAGCGCGAGAGCAACCGCAACCCCGTTTACGTCTTGCACCCCCGTTGTCCACAAAAATTCATCGCCGTTTTGATTAAAGTTAGTCCACTGCGACGAAGCATTAGTCTTCATTGAACCAATGCGGCGGAATTGAGTATAATTCGCAGGCAACGTTGGCGCTGTTGCATTCAACGACACCAGAACATCCACTACGCCAGTATCGGGCCGTCGAATTAGATAGGCATGATACCAAGTGCTAGCCGCAATCGCCCCAGTGTCTAGCGCACCAACAGCCGTTCCGACCGCCCACGCCGCTGTTGTCTTAGTGATCGCTGCCGCGAGTATCATCATCGCAGCATTAGTGCTATCCGCTGCAACACCGGGCTGAACTGTAAAATTCGCTGATGTCCCCGGTGTCGATAACGTCAACCCAGCCAAATAGCTGCGCATCACCGTAGGAAGGCCAATATTCTGCTGCGCCTGCACTTGCTGTGCCGCGCTTGGCGTCTGCGGCGTATAAGTAACTGCACCAAACGAAGCAGCATTAGTCTGCGGTGTAACTAATACCCATTGACTAGAATTACCATCATTATAATAAATATAGAGATTGCCGCTATCGCTTTCCCACCACAGATTTCCAGCCGTTGGTGAACCGGGAGGATTATCTGATATGGTAACGCTGGCTCCACCGCCTCCTCCACCAGCCGCATCTATCTTCAACGTATTCGCAGGATCATTGTACGTTAATGTTATGTTGGTACCAGCAATCAATAAGGCAGCAACGCGGTCATCAATAGTCTCACCGATGGTAGCCACGTCTACCTTAGATGAATCGTTCGGATGAACATGGTCGCCGCGCGAATAAAGTAGCGAAACACCTGGATTAGCCGCCCCGGCAACTAATGGAGGATTATTGGCGGGTAACGGAACTGGTACAGTCTGAACAGCACCATCTAAAATGTCAAAATTATGGTTTAGCTTATCGCCCCAAGTATCATCAGAAGCGCCGACATCTGGCTTAATCAACGATAGGTTTGGGGTAATCCCATCATCCATCAGTTAAACCTCGGTGGAGATACTGCCGGAACCCATATTTCATTTGGATTGAACGGATCGCCGCTCCATCCACCCGATAATGGCGCAACAGGATTCCAAATGTCAGAAATCGGAACTGACGTGCTCGGTGCCCATATTGGAGGCGGATCATCAGGTATTGGGTACCAAATATCGGAAGGAGGCGGAGCGGGGTCGGGCGGAATTGGATACCAAGCAGGCCATAGGTCGTAAGAGTACCTTCCGTACGCCAACAAACCGTATTTGCGCCCACTACCCAAATGTCTTTCTCCTGACCGGCATCAACACAGAGCCGCTCGCCATATCTATTTTGTGTTGGGCATTCATTCCGTTCACCATTCGGACCACTTCTTGGTCCCACACTTGGCTTCGCGCGTCCTCAATGGAATACATCGAAGCCACATGCAAAATTTTTAAAGTGTAAACAGTGGGGTGATAATAGTTAGGCCAATTGTTGGCGTTGTCCGCAAGCGGTGGAATGTTCTGATAATACGTCATCTCCACAGTGACCGGATTAGAGGAGCTTGGAGCATCACCAACAATAAGAAAATTGCCTAAAATAGTGTAACGATTTAGTTGAGTATCGCATTTCTGTCCAGTTCCGGTCGGATACGACGGTGAGTTAGGAAATTCGGGGTTATAGAAAGCATCGGGGGTCTGGTAACGGCAAACGCCGTTGGTATCTAATCGACGCACCAACCGAATTTCCTGCCAATCCAACGGCATCGGAACTCGGCCATTGATGATATTGGAGGTGTCGATTTGAACCATATGTTTGACGCGAAGCGCCACCGACAAATATTCCTCGGCCATACGAATCCAGCCGGTAACCACTTGGTCCGAATAAACATCGGCACCAATGGCTAACCAGTTACGGATTTCGGTGCATTTATCGGTTAGGAATGTGGTCATTATACCCACCCGCGATAAATTCTAAACGCTGCGTTATCGGGATCATTGAGCCACTTAGCCCAATCCTTCTGATCCCATTGCTCGCGAATAGCTTTTTCCGCGACGGTGATTGGCACTCCCCGAGCTATAAGTCTATGGCTAGACTTGGGGTCTTGCCGCTCCCTCATGACCTTGTTCATCTCGATAGTCTGGGTCATGTCTTGTTCGGTATAGACGTGCACCTCTTCAGGCGCATCGTCTTCCCAAACCATTACGCGCTTAGCATCTCCCGCTGGATTGGTGTACACGAACTTCCGTTCAGCCATGGTACCACACCCTGAGTTCCGTGTCAAGTCCAAACAGATATTACTTACCAATGCTGGGGTACTTCCGCTTAACCTTGGCGCGAACTGCTGATTTCTCGGCGGGCGAACCAAACTGGCTAACCCGCGACAGCGCATTGCGGGCATGCGACGGATCGTTGATCGGATACTTCCGCCCCGCCACTGCGAAATCTTTGGATGGAAGCGCCTTGCGCCCCTTGGATGTGAGCTTTGCCATTACTTCCTCCGCTTCGGCTTGATTTTTCCAGTGCCCTTATCGGCCTGATTGAACTCCTTGGCAACCTTTTGCGGGATGCCAACCTTCTTTGCAAATTGTGGCGAATGAGCAGCCGCCGCCATTGTGCGAGCCTGCTTAGCAGTTTTGCTCGGCATGATTCCCTCCATATATTAAAGGACCGCCCCTTGGCAGGGGCGGCAAGTCTCGGGAGGAACTTAGAGAACGGTACCCTGCTTGATACCGTTAAACAGGATGTGCGCAATGGGATTGCGCATTTCGACACCCCACTCCACCACGATCATCCGAGTCTTTGCGTCGCCAACCACGGCAAGCAGAGTGTGGTTGAAGTTCCGGAAGAACGCAGTAGCGAGGAAGTCCGCGTCGAGCAACAGTCCAACGTCGGACGGCAGCCAAAGCGACGGCATCACCATAACCCGACCGAAGTCGGTGGCAATCACATCAACCGTGGATACCACTTCGGTGCTTCCGACCTGCACCATCGTAGCGCTGCGGCCTTTGAAGGTGGAAACGGTACGCCGAATGGCGGGCGGAAGAATCAGCTTGTCTGGATGCGCACCATTGGTATATGCCCTCTGCATCGCATCGTTGACCATGGTTTCGGTCAACGCCACCTGCGACGCACCCGCAACTGCGGCGAAAGCATCGGTGGACAGCACCGGAACACCGGTAACAACAGTACCCGGCGCAATAGCGCCGTTCACCGCACCGGTTCGATCCTTGGCGCGCGCAATCCAATGGCTGATGGCTTCGGTTTTGCGCGGAGTACCCGGATCGGCACCGTCGTTTCGCTCTTGTCGACCCGACATGATGGTTTCCATATCGGATTTGAGAACCTTCGACGCTATTGCCATCTGGTGGCCCATTTCGGAGCCCTTACCAGCGGCATCGGCGGCTTCTTGCGATCCGGAAACCGTCGCGTCACGCTTGGAAATCTGCGTAACGTTGGTCAAACGGACCGTCGGCGTTCCGACTGATGCAACCAGCTGGAAACCTTCGATCTGGGCGTTATTCGGATCGACGTTGGGGAGGTTCTCGGTCTGCCAATCGAAGCTCCGATTCTTCGCGTTGCGCCTACGGCTCAGCGACATAACCGGGGTGTCGAATGGGTCGATGTTGTAGATGGAATTGGACAGGTCTTCCCTGTTGGCTTTCGCCTGATAGGTGGTAAACGCACCCGCAACTTGGGGCATGAGCTAACTCCTTGCTATGATCTGATCAAACACCATGGCGGCATCTTCGATACTGCCTGTTTTGTTGAGTCTCTTCATAGCCGAGGTAACTCCCTTCTGGACCGTGCGCTGCTTAGCGCTTCCCGTCCCCGGAGGAATCGGCTTAGCTGCAACCTTTGGAACCGGTTGCGGCCTGCTTGTCACCATTCGGTCGTACTTACTCGCCTTCAATAGTACTTTGAGCATGCGAGAATCGTAGACCTGTGACAACTCTTCTTCGGTGAAACCCGCTGATAGTCCAGTCCTGCGCATCGATTGCAGGTCCTTGACTTTCTTCTTGGGATCACTCCATGTTTTGCGATTATCCGCCTCGAATTTGGCGGACTCTTCTTCGGCGAATGCAGCCAATTGATTGGCGTTCATTTGCGCCTGCTTTTTGGTATTCTCCTCCATCTGCTGTTGGAGTTGAGTTCTGAATTGATTGGCCTTCTCGTAGTAACGCTGAAGTTCCCGCGCTTTCGCCGGGTCCTTCTGGAATTCCTCGTCCCAATTCGGTTCCTTGGGGATCATCGTATCCATGTGCGCTTGCATCTGCTTCGCAACGTTCATGGAATAGTCGTAATTCTGTATGGCATCCGCAGCGGCGCGACGAACGATCTTCTTCGCCTCGTCCAATTGGTTCATTCTGCGGTGAAAAGTCTCGGTGCGAACGTAGCCCTCAAGAGCTTCTTTAAGCGTTACTTCGACCGGCTCGCCGTCGACGGTTACTTCTACCTTCCGCTTAAGCTCGTTGGACTCAGCATCGGTTTCTTTTTCTTCTTCATCTTCGGCGTCGTCATCCCCGTCAGGGGATTCGTCATCGTCGTCCCCATCAGATTCGTCATCATCTGGTCCCTCTGCTTCGTCATCGCCTTTGCGAGGATCCCTTGCGGGAGGCTTGGGCTCTTTCCTTTTGCCATATAACAATTCCTCCGGATCAGAGTTGTCGCCACCGCCTTCGGCAGGGCTGTCTTCGTCCACTTCCAGCCTGCCGATGTTCTCAAACATCTTGACCGGCGGACCTTCCTCCATCGGAACTGATCTATGTTCCGCCTTAGGACTCGCAGCAGGGCTAATTGACGCGTCGAAGGCCAATGCTGCGTCTTTCATACCCTCTGGCATTATTTATCTCCCTTGTTGTATTTTTGCCGCATCTTGTGATCGGCGATGTACTGTTCCAACTGCGCTTTGACATCCAGCACTGCCTTCATCATAGCATGGGCATGGCTAGCTGTCAAGCTACCTACTTCCGCCCCCACTAGGGTTCCGACCGCCTTGGAATATATATCTATCAAAGCTTCGTTTAGCACGGAATCACCCAATGCCGCCTGCGCATTCAGAGCCTTCTCCTCCGTCTCAAAATTATTGAGGCGGGGCTTCTCCTCCGGGAACGGGTTGTTCGGCATTGACATTTGGCTGTCCTAGCATCTGATTAACCACAGGCGGAACTGGTAACGGAGCAGGAGGTGCTGTCTCTCCCGGTTCTGTGTTTTGTGCTTCGATGTCGTGCGCAGTGATGTCCGCGCTGTATTGAGCATGTATCTTCGCCGCGTCGAGTATACCCTTGACCACCATCTGGTCGCGGCGGAAGTCGTCGTCAACTCTGAGCTTCCGATCCTCGAAATTGGACTGCGAGATCGAAGTGGCCATCTTGACCCGATTCTTCTCCATCTCCGACTGCGCCAACAAGGTAGCCGCGTCCGGTTCTTTGGGCGTGGCTGCAATAGCTGCGATTTGTTGCGAATTGATTTCTCTGTAATACCGCCCGACATTTTTCACATTCGCAATGGCCAATATGTCCGTCAAGGTATTGCGGAATTCTTGCACCCCACATAATGGATTCTCCACCCCGAATTGTTGCATAATTGCGGTCTGCGTCGCTTTCACCTCTTGGAGCACCATCAGCTTAGTAGTATCGGAACCCTTCCCAAGGGTCGGATTAACACTTACCCGCATAGTTGGGTCAAACGTGGACGGATTAACGTTGACCCATTTGCCCCTCAATTGAATGGTGCGGTTCTGATTGGGACTGTTGACTATCTCGCGGAGCAGTCCGCGGAATAGCTGCTTCATTCCGGTCTCAGCCAGAATGCGAGCGCACAGTTCGATGCGCTCTTGCGCACCTTGAACGATGGCATCGATCCCCGTCACATTGGTGGACTGCAACGCGCGGGGATCAACACCCTTCGACGCGTCCGAGATGCCGGTCCGGGACTGCCGAAGTTGCTCCATCACCTGGAACATTTGGAAAACAGGCTGTCCCACGAATTGGTGTGCTATCGACATCACCGCCGAATTGGGGTCGCCCGTAGTTCTGATCGGCGCTCCGATCTCGTCGTTCAACACATCGTCTGTATTGGTAATGGTCTGGTTGAACACCGTCCTAGGCCAAATAGATTGGGCCAGCGAGTCCAACGAGCCTCGCAGCATGTTGGTCTTAATTGTCTGGATATCCTTTACCAGATCAGCCGGAGTATCACCAACCACAGTATGAGGTTCAGGATCAGGGCACCAGACGGCGAAATTGGCCCATTGAACAACATCGTCACGCAAGATATGATGATTATCACCGACAGTATGGATTTCGCGTAGCTCTGCGATTCCGTCGCCGTCCTTATCGATTCTAATGAAATAGCAGCCGTAGCGGATATCCCAAGCATCTGAGAGGTCTCCCTCATCTAGACCCTGATTCCTGAACAGGCGGTCGACCGAGAAGTTGCGCGGCGTCGCATGCAGAAAGTCTTGTAACTCTTCTAATTTATACCCCTGCTTGACCAATTCAGACACGTTCACGATCTGGTCGTGGCCAATCAATGGCGCGTTCTCGACGTCCTTAGCTTTCCGCGAGATTCTAAATTCGTCCAGCGGCACCGGGAGAATACGGATCATCGGCTTTGACTTAGTGAAGCGAATCCGCAATCTCGCCATTACTCCCGGCATTCGCGGATCGACTTGGTGATCGATGATCTGAATAGTCGGATTCTCGCTGACCAGTAGTTGGAATTGCTCAAGGGTAACGTTCATATATTCTTGCTCGGTCACCTCGTCTTCTTTATCCGACCACCACCTTACGACGCCAGTCTTGCAGCGCAGCGCATCCTTGCATAGGTCATGAACTATCAAGAACCCTGGATTGTCTTCCCACAGCACGTAATTCAAATAATCGGTACACTGCTTGGCCATATCTTCTTGGCCTTGGTAGTTCGGCGAGCAGTTCACTACATTCTCAGTAGAAGTGAAAATACGCATAAGGCTAGGAAGGATAGCCATGACAGTATCGCGAAAATCAGTAGAAACAGCGCTCGATTTTCCGTCGCCGTCCTGTTCAGGGTATTCGCCATAAAAGTACCTCAGGTTTTCATCACGCCCCGGCCCGAGGACTGATTCTTCATAGGATTGAGCATCGTCGATCATTGCACGCACAGTCGCGCCGTATACCAATTCGTCGTTACCTTCGCCGAATTCGTCCATCAGCCCGGCGTATTCTCCAATCACTCCGTTGTTGAATATCTTTTCAATCGGCGCACCGTTGATGGCTTCCGAGTTCAAGAACTGATCCAACGGACGTGGGGTAACTATATTCATCCCAATCTCCTCGGTCCGTTGTTCATCCGTTTGAGGTTACGCCGCAACGCTCCCTCCCCGATACCAACCACATTGGTACCGCCGATCATCGGCGCTATCATATTCAGCGCAACACAACCGATGCGCATCGCGTCAGAAGCGTGACTCGCCCAATTATGGAGGGGTTTACCCGTCCCGGTTTTGTGGTAATTCCGCAGCGCCATTATTCCAGGCTCGCAGCGCTGCTTGTCGAACCACATTAATCGAATGGCCGCACGTGTGGCGGAAATCCCATCTTCAACAGTATGGCTTGGACATACGAACAAATTCGGCAACATACCATCGAGAACTTCCTTGCGGCTGACGCCGGTACCCAATTCGCGTGCCTTAATATCGTGTGGCAGAACGTGCACGCCATATTGATATGGTTTGGATTTGATCTGTCCGACATAGAACTCAAGGCCCTTACCAGTGTTCTGCAAAAAGTCAATAACGTGCAGTTCCCGGCCGCAGCGTTGTACGAACCATATCACCATCTCGTCGTCAATGCCCAAATCCCACCATGTGAATACGAGCGCGTTGGGATCGTACGGAACACCGGTGATCTGACCGTCCATGTCAATCTGGTTCATTACTTCGCCGTAGTAAGACCCTTCGATCGGCGCGTCGAAGCTGCACATCATTTCGCGGGCGAACTCGTCCGCCGTCATGTCCTTTCGCATCTCTGCTACTTCGTCTTCGAGCAGCGCGTCTGTCTGTGTTATGGGTATGCTGTAAAGGTCCCACTTATCCGGTTCTTGTTCCGCGCGCTTCTTGAGGTCGTGGAAGTGGTCATCGCCGTTGGAAGTACCACTTATCACCGCCCATCCTTGATAGTCAGCCAAACAAGGGCGGATAACAGAGCCAAGCATAGCAGGGTTAAGGAGAGGATACTCGTCAGCGACCACTCCGTCAAAATACAGTCCGCGCATTCTTTCATAGGCGGCACTTCCCCCATACAAATTAATTAGCGCGCCGTTCGGGAGTATAACCTGTAAGTCCCCTTCTATTACCCTTACTTTTGGTAATACTTCGGTGTAATATTTGTAATACCCCCACACTAGGTCTTTGGCCTGTGCGAAGCTCGGTCCAATATAGGCGTAACGGGGCGGAGGGAAGGCCCGTTTGTTTTCCAGCGCCTTCCGGATCACCTGATTACACAGCGCGACCGTTTTTCCGGCTCGTCGGTGCGCCACGACGAACTTCCAACGTTTTTGTGATGCGTGTAACGGCCTGAAATGTTCGCGCGGCACATACGGAATAGTTATGCGAGGGACTTCTAATTCCGCTGCGGCGCTTTCGTTCATTTTGTAATTGCCTTGACGGCCCACATCACCGCCTCTTCTAATTTGGTCTTCGCGATCGATACTTCGCGCGACTGTTCGAGTGAGTCAAATAGCTTAAGAAAATCGGCCCCCATGCTCTTAATAGTGTTGATGGATTCTTTCTCGGCGTCACTCAATTCGCGGTAGGTCTTACGAAATACGTCCGTCATTTTAATACCTCCCAATCACAGGCCAATAGATCAGTTTGGGAACATAACCACGGCACAAGGTGGTTGTCCGCCGTTTTTATGTATACATATGGAAGCGACATTTTGGAATGATCATCAGGCACCTGCAATTCCAAATACATGTCCTTGCCATTCCACCCGGCGCGCATTACTTTTTTGTGGTCGTAAAGTTCTTTTACTGCTTCTCCGATGTCCATTTAGCATCCTTTACATATACTGTTTGGGGCTGGTTCTGCTGGCGGAAGTGGATCGAACTGGCTTATGGAATGTTCAGTGAAACCCGGACACCTTCGCAACGCCTCCTATTAGTTCGCTCGCAATCCAAAGTGCGATTGCCATGGGTAGAAGGTACCATGCCCCGACGCTACCAATTCGCGTCGCGATGCACGCCACCACGAATGCGAATACCAAAAGGATTAGCCCTATGTTCTGCATGGCGCGGTGTCCTCGTCGATTGCTTCCTCTAGTATTCGTTCCAGGTGGGAAATCACTTCCTCAGTCAAGCAGCGTGCAGATGTTCTGTGGTGGCCCGGCGGAAGATATCCTTCTGATTCGAACAGCATCCTCGCGATAGCCAAAGCATATGCCGCCTTGTAGGTATCGAACTCAGCCAAGCTTTCTGTCAGAGCCAACTAGTTCTCCCTCAATGGTTTTGAGGTCTTCCGACTGGTCTGAACCCAATTGTGTGCCATCAGCCCATTGCACCACGATAGTTCCGCCAGCGGAGTTCTTAACAGTAACGCCTCCAGAGCCTGCAGTTCCCCATCCGCGATGCTTCCCGATGTTAGTAAGTACGAATCGAGACATGGTGTCGCGCCGGGATGGGTCTTCCGCATCTGTAAGCGCACTGTATACATTTGCTTCCGCTATATCGACGAGGCGGTCTTGGGCTTCTTGCATTTCGGCGGTCAAGTAGGGCGATTTCTTAACAAAAGCGCGTAGCCGTATGGAAGTTACTTTTAATAGTTTTGCTGCTTCGGATATATTTCCAGCAGCCATCCAAATAGCGGTGCGTACCTCCTCCACGTCGAGGGGTAGTTCGACTGGTCGCTCCGAGTACGGCATCGTAGGCAGAGCGACCAGATCATTTGGCACATTTGCGTCGTTCATCTAAGCCAAATAGCTAGTATGGCGATGAGAATGACGGCCAATATAGCTATCCCAATTAGGTACGGTAGATCGTTGCGTTCACGCCAGTTCATTCATATACTCAATAGTAAAGGGAGCGGGCGCTTACAGTCGCCCTGCCAGTTCAAAGCACGTCTATTCGTGCTGCTCCCTTTCAATTACGTACGCGCGGGCGTATTGATAACCGGCGAATTCGGCTGTACCCGCGCGGCGGCTTGTTGCCTTGGGCTGCCGTGTTCGTCCACGGGTTGTCCCGCGCTTGCGAGCGATTCCTTTATCCTCGCTTCCATACCGGGATCATTCCTCGGGTCCGGCATGGGTTGCATATTGGGCGTAATGGGCGCCCCAGAAGGGGTCACCAAATGGTCCGCTTGCTCGGGGAAGTACCCTACAACGGGCGCTGCCACAGTTCCTACTTCGGGAGGGTCAATTGTAGCCGGTCCAGTCGGCTTCCCTTCTTCATCCAAACGAACCCATCCCTTCTCGCCATGGCCAAGCTGGCCCGACATTTCTTGGTCGCCGAATTCCTCGATCGCTTTGATTCTCTTCTTCTCGGTCTCCAATTCAAGCTCAAGCTCCTTGATCCGCGCCTCGTGAGCATGCTTGATGGCCAAATTCTGACCGTCCTTGGCGACCTGATGAGTGCTGTCAGACTTATGTGGAGGTGCCGCAGCGGGGGAAGGGGACTTCGGCGGTGCCGCTGGAGGCTGCGTCGAAGCAGCCGCCGGGTTGTGGGGAGGCGCTTGCGGGGTGTGCGGAGGTTGGTTGGCCATCGAAGGGGCTCCCTGTTATATGAATGTAACAGGGTAGCACACGGGCTGGGTAGCTGTCAAGATCAGAGAAGTATATTCGGGAGGCGTTCAGAGTACGCGGATACGCATAGTGAAGAGCGTTGCACGTCGAGACGGGTCCCGCCTTCGAGTTGCTTTGCAACTCGAAGGTCGGGGGAGTTTCGAACACAACCGCGGGTTGTGGCACGAGTCTTGCATTGCAAGGGCCGTACCAATCTTTGTCAATGTGACACGGTGTCGCAGTATCGGAAGTTGTTCAGACATGCGAAACGGTTGTGTGCGATATGCGACACTGTGTCACATATGCGACGCACGTTGCGACATGCTTTAATAATCTCACGGTCGCGATGGAGCGACCGGTACAACGGAGCAAGGCACATGTCGAAGCGCAAGCACAAGGAAGTCGTGGAACCGGTCGTGGAACCGGTCGTGGTGGAACCGGTGGAACCGGTGGAACCGGTGGAACCGGAGGTCGAGATCGACGCGGAGGTCGCGGAAGAGATCGTCAAGCGAAGCTCGGTGGTCCGCCCCGCATACAAGAAGCGCTACGCGGAACGCGCCGCAGCGAACGGTGGCGGAAAGGTCGCACAGCGAAGCTGCTGGGATTGGCTGGCACAAACGCTCGCTGGCGAATGCCTCGTCGGATCGAAGATCAGCATCGACCGGTTCCTCGCCCTGCTCGACGCGAACGGCGTTGACCACAGCCGCTGGAACAACCGCAACAAGGGTTGGGAAGGCCGGCTGCGGATGACAGGAAGGCTGGCGCTGCAGAAGGTCGTCGCGGCGCAGGGCGTGCTGAAGACCGCCGATGGCGAGACGCTCGAAGCACCGGCGGAATGGGTCGCGAAGCACACCCACTAAGGAACACGGGGCGGCGCAAGCCGCCCCACCACTCATCGAAACGAGGAAATAAGCCAATGACCGAAGAACAGAAGACGAAACGACTGGTGGAACTCGCAATGATCTTCTACCAGAGCGCGGAAGCACCAGACGCGAACCAGTGGGACGTTCTCTTCACACATATCGCGGAGCGGAACATCGAAGCACTAGAAAGCTACTTACGCGAGTGGGAACTCGACATCGGAGAAGACCAATGACTATGGAAGAAGTAGGCTTCATAAGCGCCGTATTCATAATGGCCTTCGGCGCGTTCGCGATAGCGGTGTTCTGTATATAGTTCCACTGCCCCATCGGCGAAGGCTGGTGGGGCAGAACTGTATTCGTCGTGCGGAATGCGAAACTTTTCGTGCGACTGAAACTTTTCGCGCGACGCGTGGGCAGCTGCCCAACATTCGCTGCCCACTGTTGAAACGTTTCGCGAGCCCCGAGCCAAGAAGAGACGTAACCAGAGCACGGCGTACGCGGTTCCCCGTGTTCTCAGGTTACCGCGCTACACAGGGGGGACTCAGTACACAACTTTTTACAGCACAGGTACACAACACTGCAACACTTTATTTTCCCCCAGCTTTTTTCCCACCATGTACTATCCCCCCACTGTGAAGAGAGGTAAGGAGGGACTACGGAGAACCGCGTACACAGAACTACTTCTTTACTTGACAGACACTCCGCGCTGTGCTGTGCTGTGCTGTGCTGTGCTGTGCTATATATACTATTCTTACTGACAACAACGGAGTCTTCTCATGCCTTTCGATCTCACGCTCTCTTTCGACGATTCGATCCATATCCTCTCACAGC
>Ga0210402_10000496_pt1 | contig 44286 bp, 37 predicted proteins | sample IncBWC7MmetaG_FD_161055 | JGI IMG/M metagenome (GOLD analysis project Ga0210402, IMG submission 161055) | Forest soil microbial communities from Barre Woods Harvard Forest LTER site, Petersham, Massachusetts, United States - Inc-BW-C-7-M | ecosystem: Environmental > Terrestrial > Soil >...
GCATCCGACTTGCGCCCATCACCGATACTCCACGCCGCATTTAACACGCCTGCGCGTCGCCTAGGAAACCAGGACGTACCAGCCTTCCACGAAGAGACTGTCGCCGCCGGTTCCTGCCTTGACGCAGATCTTCTTGCCGGAAACGTCGATCGAGGTGCCGGCGCTCACTTGGATCGTGCGCTTGGCGCCGTCGACTTCGACGATCATGGCGTTGCCCGGATCTTCCGGATCGGCCGGGACGCCGTTGTAGAGGCGATAGAGGCTGGGCTTGTCCCGACCCTCGAAGATCGTCTGCCAATGGCTTCGGCTGGCGCCGATACGCCCAATCGGCACCTGAATCCCGACGGCATCGCCGGGAACTCGCATTGTCGGTCGCGCGCTGCGGAATCTTTGGCTTTGCTTCGCCACGCCAGCCTTCCTCTGTGAATGCCAAGCTGTTGCATGGAAGCTATCGACGCCGCCAGCCTGAACTTTTCACTTCGATTGATTTTTCAGATTTCCCGCGGTGACGCAAAACGAATAGGCTTGGCCATGCAAACCCTCACCACCGCCCAAGCCGTCGTCTCGATGCTGGAAGTGAACGGCATCGACACGATCTTCTGCCTGCCCGGCGTCCAGAATGATGCGTTCTTCGATGCGCTCTACGACCGTACCAACGCCATCCGGCCGATCCACGCCCGCCACGAGCAGGCCTGCGCCTACATGGCGCTGGGCTACGCCATGGCGAGCGGCAAACCCTCGGCCTACGTCGTGGTGCCGGGGCCGGGCTTCCTCAATACCACGGCGGCGCTGTCGACCGCCTATGCGGTGAATGCGCCGGTGCTGGCGCTCACCGGCCAGATCCAGCAGGCCATGATCGGCCGCAGTGTCGGGCTGCTGCACGAGCTGCCCGACCAACTCTCGATCATGCGCGGCCTCACCAAATGGGCCGACCGCATCCATGCGCCGGCCGAGGCGCCTGGCCTGATCAACGAGGCGTTCCGTCGCCTGCTGTCGGGCCGCCGCCGCCCGGTCGGGCTGGAATGCGCCATGGATACCTGGGCGCGCAAGGCGCCGGTCGAGTTGATCGGCACGCCGGCAGAGGCCGATCCCTGCCCGGTCGACGAAGACGCCGTCGAACGTGCCGCCAGGCTTTTGGGCAGCGCGCACCGTCCGCTGATCGTGGTCGGTGGCGGTGCACAGGGCGCCGGCGAGCACGTCCAGGCGATCGCCGAGATGCTGGACGCACCGGTCATGACCGGCCGCATGGGCCAGGGCGTCCTGGACGGCCGGCACAAGCTCTCGGTCACCATGCCGGCCGGCTACCGCTTCTGGGGCGAGGCCGACGTCGTGCTGGCTGTCGGCACGCGCCTGCAGCCGCAGCAGCAGAATTGGGGCCTGGACGACGCGCTGAAAATCATCCGCATCGACATCGACAGCGAGGAGCTCGACCGCCAGCGTCGGCCGGAGATCGGCATCGTGGGCGATGCGACCGCGACCCTGAAGGCGCTGGCCGGCAAGCTCGGCAAGCACAACGCCAAGCGCAACGGCCGCGCCGAGGAAGTGGCCGAGACCAAGGCGGCGGCGATGAAGATCGTGCGCGACAAGCTCGCGCCGCAGATCGCCTATCTTGAAGTCATTCGCAAGGCGCTGCCCGAGGACGGCATCCTGGTCGATGAGCTGACGCAGATGGGCTACGTCGCCCGCCTCGCCTATCCGACCTACAAGCCGCGCACCTTCCTCTCGCCCGGCTACCAGGGCACGCTGGGCTGGGGCTACGCCACCTCGCTCGGCGTAAAAGTCGCCAGGCCCGACACGCCGGTCGTGTCGATCAGCGGCGACGGCGGCTTCCTGTTCACCGCCATGGAGATGGCGACGGCCGCGCAGCACGGCATCGGCGTCGTCGCCGTCGTGTTCAGCGACGGCGCCTATGGCAACGTCAAGCGCATCCAGCAGCAGGCCTTCAACAACCGCACCATCGCCAGCGACCTGCGCAATCCGGATTTCGTCAAGCTGGGCGAGAGTTTCGGCATCGCATCGGAGAGGGTGAAATCAGCCGAGGAACTCGGCGCCGCGATCTCGCGCGGCATTGCGAGAGGTGGCCCGATGCTGATCGACTGCCCGGTTGGCGAGCTTCCCGATCCATGGTCGATCGTCCAGGTGCTGCGAAACAGGCCTCGCCCTCAGTCATCCTGAGCGTAGCGAAGGATCTCATCGCCGTTTGCCGCGAGCATGAGATCCTTCGCTGCGCTCAGGATGACGAATAGGTCTTGATGACATCCGGATCGGGATCGCATCCCAGGCCAGGTCCCGTTGGCACCGCGAATCCTCCCTTCACTGGCGTCACCAGCTCGCCGTAGAGGCTTGCCTCGAGATCCATGTGATAGCGCTCGATCATGCCGTCGGGCGCGCCGCGCGCCGCCATCAGCTGCAGGGTGGCCAAAAAGCCCGGGCCGAAATAGGGCGAGTGCGGCATCAAGGTCACGCCGGCGGCATCGGCCAATGTCGCGACCTTCAGGAATTCCGTCACGCCGCCCAGCTTGGTGACACTGGGCTGAGCGTAGTCGACAGCACCGGCGGCGAACATGTCGCGGAACTGGAAGGACGTGCAGTTGTTCTCGCCCGCCGCCATTGGCACGCCCGTGCCGGCGCGCAGCCGGGCGATGGCGGCAAAATCCTCAGGCGGGAAGATCGGCTCCTCGAGCCAATGCAGATCGTACGACCGGAGCTTCAGGGTCATGTGACGCGCCTGCTCGGGCGTCCACGGGCAGTTGGTATCGACCATGATCGCCACGCCGTCGCCCACCGCGAGCCGAGCCGCGCGCACCTCGGCTTCCGCGGTCTCGTGCAGCTTGATGTGACGATAGCCCTGGTCGAGCGCCTGCTTGGCCCGCGCCGCCACCTTCTCGGGATCGCGGTATTTCAGCAGGCTGGCATAGGCCGGCAGGCTGTCGCGGCCGGCGCCGCCCAGCAGGCGGTGCAGCGGCAGGTTGGCCGCCTTGCCGGCGATGTCCCATAGCGCGATGTCGAGGCCCGACAAGGCGAAGATCGTAATGCCGTAGCGGCCGAACAGGTGCAGCTTCTGCTGCAGGTCGTAACTGAGCTTCGTGATGTCGCGCGCATCCCGGCCGATCGCAAGGGGGGCGACCATGTTGTGCAAGGCCGCGCGCACGGCATCGGTGCAGGCATAGCAGAACGCTTCCCCCCAGCCGACGATGCCCGTGTCCGTCTCGACCCGCACCAGCAGGATGTTGTTTGTCGTCCAGGTGCGTAGGCCCTCGCCCTGGTGACTGCCGCCGAAGGTGTACGGCACCTTGATCGAATGGCTGTCGATGCGCGCGATCTTCACTCTATTTTTTCCTTCTTGCGGATGTCGGCCAGCAGCCCCTCGGCATGCGCCGGATCGGCGAGCCGCTTGGAGGAGAAGCGCGGATCGCCGGCGGGCGCCGTGGCCAGCAGATGGCCGGCGAGCCGCGGTGGAAGCGGCGGCGGCGCCTTGTCGTCGGCCGGCATCTCGACTTCGGCCTGGGCGAAGTAGGTGCGGCCCTGATCGGTCTTGAAGAAATCGACGTCCCAATGAAACGGACCGTCGTTCCAGGAATAGCGGGCCTTTTGCAGCATCTCGCGCCGTTGCGACCATAGGCGGTCGAAATCCAGGGCGCTGATGTCGGTCTCGATTTCGACCACTTGGCCGTCGACCTCGCGCTTGTAGGTGAAGACGTGACGCTTCGCGCCGGCGCTCTCGATGGCGCGGATGCGCAGGCCGGACACGTCGAGATAGGCCTGCCGCAAGAGGCTCCTGGTCACGCCCGGCGCTTGCGCGAGCTGCGACTCTAGCGTGCCGTCGTCCTCCAGGACAAATTTGCGTTCGTTTTCGATCGGCATGCTAGAATCGCACCATGTCCGCCCAGACAATCGACGACCTGCCGACGCCCGCCCTCATTCTCGACCGCGCGATCCTCAACCGCAACCTCAAGCGCATGAGCGATCGGCTGCGCGATGCCGGCGTCATGCTGCGCCCGCACCTCAAGACGGCGAAGTCGATCGAGATCGGCCGCCGGGCGGTCGAGGGCCATGACGGCCGCATCACCGTGTCGACCCTGGCCGAGGCCCGCTATTTCGCCGAGGGCGGGTTCACCGACATCCTTTATGGCGTGGGTGTCGTGCCCTCCAAGCTGCCAGCCATCGCCGAATTGCGCCGCCAAGGCATCAACCTACGGATGGTGACGGACAATCTCGCTGTTGCGCAGGCGGTCGCCGCCGCGGCAACTGGACGCTTTTGGCCGCAGAGCGGCCAAAGCGCCGGAGGCGAGACCTTCTCGGTGTTGATCGAGATCGACAGCGGTGGCGGACGGGCGGGGCTGCCCTACCCCGAATTGCCGGGCCTGCTCGACATTGCCCGCGTGCTGCACAAGGCGCCTGGTGTCGAGCTGGCCGGTGTCATGACCCATGCCGGCCACTCCTATCACCACAACACACCGGACGGCATCGCGGCCGTCGCTGAGCAGGAGCGCCAGGCGATCGTGGGCGCGGCGGAGAAGCTCAGGGCCAACGGCATTCCCTGCCCCATCGTCTCCGCCGGCTCGACGCCGACCGCGATGCACTCGCGCGACTTCACCGGCATCACCGAGATGCGGCCCGGCGTCTATGTCTTCAACGATCTCGACCAGGCGTTCATCGGCTCGTGCAGCGCGGGCGACCTCGCGCTCTCGGTGCTGGCCTCGGTAATCGGCCACTATCCGCACCGCAACCAGGTGCTTGTAGACGCTGGCGCTCTGGCGCTCTCCAAGGACATCAGCGCCCAGGAATTCAAGCCGCAGGTCGGCTACGGCACCATCGTCGATGCGCCGGCCCAGGACATGGCGGTGATCGCCTGCTCGCAGGAGCATGGCTTCGTCGGCGCCAATGAGCCGATCCCCTTCGGCAACCTGCCGGTCGGCTCGCGGGTGCGCATCCTGCCCAACCACGCCTGCATCACCGCGGCGGCGTACGATCGCTACTACGTGGTCGACAGCGAACTCGACGGCGGCAAGTCGGTCGTCGACGTGTATGACCGCATCAATGGGTGGTAGCTACAGCGAGCTCACCGTGTGGCCACCGTCCACTGTGAGCACGCTTCCGGTCATGAAGGTACCGGCGTCCGACGCCAGCAGCAGCAGCGCGCCGTCGAGATGCTCGGGCTGGCCGATGCGGCGCTGGGGGATGCGCTCGATCAGGCGCTGTCCGCCCGGCGTCTTCCAGAAGTCGCTGTTCATCTCCGTCTCGATGTAGCCGGGGCAGATCGCATTGACCCGTATGTTGTAGCGCGCCCATTCCATGGCGAGCGCCTGGGTCAGGTGGATGAGGCCCGCCTTCGACGCGTTGTAGGGCGCGACCTGGCCGATCGTGCGCAGCCCCAGGATCGAGGCGATGTTGACGATGGCGCCCGGCCGCTTGGCCGCTACCCAGCGCTTGCCCGCCGTCTGGGCCACCAGCCAGGCGCCGCGCAGATTGGTGTCGACGACGGCGTCCCAGTCCTCCTCCGGCATCTCGAGCGCGGGCTTCACGATGGAAATGCCGGCGTTGTTCACCACGATGTCGATTGCGCCCAGCGCCTTTTCGGCGGCGTCGAACGCCGCATTCACCGACTTGCCCGATTGGACATCGAGCTCGACGGCGCAGGCCTTGCCGCCTGCCTTCTGCAGTTCCGAGTGCAGAGACGCGAGGCGATCGACGCGACGGGCGGCAATCGCGACCGATGCACCCGCCGAGGCGAGCGTGCGGGCGAAGTGAACGCCAAGACCCGACGAGGCGCCGGTGACCAGCGCCACCTTGCCCGATAGGTCGAATCGCTTGGACATCGCGGACGCTCCCCTGTTTGATGCCCCGCCTTATTAGCGAGCGGCTTCCGCGGAGGAAACACGGGTGCAGTACTGAACCGAGTATCGCGCACGCCCTGGGGGCTGGTCGGCCTGCTGGTCGCGGCCGGCATCGTGGCCGCTTTCCATGTCGGCAAGGTACCGCCGTCGATCCCGTCGATCCGCGCGGAGCTGGGCGCCAGCCTGGGCCAGGCCGGCTGGCTCTTGTCGATCGTCAACCTGATCACGGCGCTGGGCGGCATGGCGATCGCGCTCAGCGCTGATCGTTTCGGCCATCGCCGGCTGGTGCTGCTCGGCACGGCGCTCTCGGTCGCGGCGAGCGGGCTCGGCGCTTTCGCCGGCAGCGTCGACGCCCTGCTGGTCGACCGGTTCTTCGAAGGGCTGGGCTTCATTGCCGTCGTGGTCGCCATCCCGACCCTGCTGCTGCGCGTCGCCCGGCCGGCCGACCAGCGCCTGGCGATGACGCTGTGGACCGTCTACATGCCGGCGGGCGCCGGCTCGATGATGCTGATCGCAGCGGTGGTCCTGCCCGGCACGTCATGGCGCATCGCCTGGCTGGTCGCCGCGGCTGCCTCCGCCCTCATGCTGGGGGCCCTGCTGCTGCGCGCCCTGCCGCGTCACGAGCTCGATCCCCTGCCCATCAAGCGAAGGCCGGTGCTGCATGAAATGGCCGATGTGGCGAGCGCCGGCGGTCCGCTCGCCATTGCGCTCTGCTTCGGCGCCTACTCCTGCTGCTGGTACACCGTCATCGGCTTCCTGCCGACCCTGCAGGTCGACCATCTGGGCTTCTCGACCTCGACGGCCGCCATCGTCACGGCCGTGGTCACCATCGTGAATGTCGGCGGCAACCTCGCGGCCGGCTGGCTGATGCGGCACGGCGTGCCCCGGGTCGTCCTGATCGTGGGCGCGGCGGTCTCGATGGCGCTCTGCGCCGCCGGGATCTTCGTCGACGGCGTGCCCGACCCGCTGCGGCTGGTGCTGGCGGGCGTCTACTCGGCCGTCATCGGCGTCGTGCCGGCCGCCCTGTTCACGGCGCTTCCCGTCCACGCGCCGCGGCCCGAGCTGGTCGGCGCATCGACCGGACTGCTGATGCAGGGCTCCAATATCGGCGCCTTGCTGGGACCGCCGATCACCGCCACCCTGGTGGTCGCGGGCGGCTGGCCGGCCGCTGCATGGCTGACCTCGGTGGCGCTGGCGATCGCCGCCGCGGCCGGTCTCTTCCTGCACCGGCGCGAAAGGCGTAGGCTCGACGCATGATTTACGTCGACATCGTTTCCGACACGATCTGTCCCTGGTGCTACATCGGCAAGCGGCGCTTCGAGCGCGCCCTGGCGCAGAGCGGCCGCACCGACATAGCCGTGGCCTGGCGGCCCTTTCAGCTCAATCCCGACATGCCGGCCGAGGGTATGACGCGCGACGACTATGTGCGCGCCAAGTTCGGCGGCGGCGATCGGCCGCGCCAGATCTACCAGGCGATCGCCGAAAGCGGCCGCGAGGCCGGCATCGAGTTCCAGTTCGCGCGGATCAGGCGCACGCCCAACACCGTGCTGTCGCACCGGCTGGTCCATTGGAGCGCCAAGAACGACCTCCAGGACGAGGTCGTGGCCGAATTGTTCAAGGCCTATTTCGAGCAGGGTCTCGACATCGGCGACCTCGAGATCCTGGTCGAGTGCGCCCGCCGCGCCGGGATCGACGAGCTGCGCGCCCGCCGCTACCTGATGAGCGACGAGGGCCGCCAGGAGGTCGTGGCCTCCGACGTCTACGCCCGGCGCCTCGGCATCAACGGCGTGCCCTGCTTCATCGTCAACCGCAAGTACGCCGTGTCCGGCGCCCAGCCGCCCTCTGCCTTCGTCGAGGTCTTCAACCTCGCCGAACGCGACGCCGCCACCAGCGCGGCGCAGTCGACGGCTTAGTCCTCTTTTGCCGGACCGCGGGCCTCCAGGCCCGCTCATGATCCATGATGCGGGCCCGGAGGCCCGCGGTCCGGCAAGATTACGCCTCGTGATATGTTCTCCATCATATGATATGTTAGTTGACATACCATGCCCCAAAACCGCGCCCGCAAGGCCCGCACTCGGGCCGAAATCCTCGACCATGCCGCTCGGTTGTTCCGGCTGCGCGGACATGCCGGGACCAACATCGACGACATCATGCTAGCGGCCGGCCTGACGCGCGGCGCCTTCTATGCGCATTTCACCTCGAAGGATGATCTGTTCGCGGAAGCCGTTCGTGGCGGCCACGGGTTGCTGGGCCGGCTGCGCGGCGATGAACCGGCAGTGGTACTGAAAGCCTATCTCGACAAGGCCGGGCTCTCAGCCACCGTTCAGGACTGCACCCTGGCCGCCCTGCCCGGCGATGTCGCCCGGGCCCCGCTGGCGGCCCGGCTGGCCTATGCCAACGTCCTCTACGCGACGATCGCCGAGCTGGCCCGTGCCAAGAAGCGCAAGCTCGATGCCGACGCCACGGTTGCGACCATTCTGGCCGTCGGCGCCGTCACCCTCGCTCGCGCCTCTGGCGACACGCGGCTCAGCGACTGGCTGCTGCGCTGCGCCCAGCGCGCTGCCCTGCCCCTGCTCAAGCCGCGAGCTTCGCCAGCGAGGAAACGATCGAGGTCACGCCGGAAAGCCGCTGGCGCTCGTCGGGCCAAACGCGCTGCACGATCACGCGGTGGTCGGGCCTGAGGCGGACCAGCGGCGCGTTCTTCTGCAGCCAGTCGATCAGCCTTTCCGGCCGGGCGAACTTGTTGTCGTGCAGCGACACCACGACGGCCTTTTCGCCGGCGTCGATGCGATCCACGCCGGCCGCCCGGCACAAGAGCTTGAGCGCCACCGTGTTCAGCAGGAACTCGGCCTCGGCCGGCATCTTGCCGAAGCGGTCGACCATCTCGGCGGCGAAGGAATCGATCTCGCCCTGGTTGGCCAACGCACCGATGCGGCGATAGAGGCCCATGCGCACCGAGAGGTCGGCGACATATTCCTCCGGGATCAGCACGGGGATGCCGAGATTGAGCTGCGGCGACCAGTCGGCCTGCTCGGCCTCGTGCGCCCGGCCGCGGGCCGCCGCGACCGCCTCCTCGAGCAGCTGCTGGTAGAGCTCGATGCCGACCTCGCGGATATGGCCGGACTGCTCCTCGCCCAAAAGGTTGCCGGCGCCGCGGATGTCGAGGTCGTGGCTGGCGAGCTGGAAACCCGCACCCAGCGTATCGAGCGTCTGCATGACTTCCAGCCGCTTGGACGCCGCCTCGTTCAGCGCCCGTCCCGGCGGCACCGTGAGATAGGCATAGGCCCGCGTCTTGCCGCGGCCGATGCGGCCGCGGAGCTGGTAGAGCTGGGCCAGGCCGAACATGTCGGCGCGATGGATCACCATGGTGTTGGCGTTGCTGATGTCGAGTCCGCTTTCCACGATGTTGGTCGACAGCAGCACGTCGAACTTGCCATCGACGAAATCCTGCATGGTGTTCTCGATCGCCGTCGGCGCCAGCTTGCCATGCGCCATGGCCATGCGGATCTCCGGCACCAGCTCGCGCAGCTCGGCTGCGACGGCGGCAAGATCCTCGATGCGCGGGCAGACATAGAAGGTCTGGCCGCCGCGATATTGTTCACGCAGCAGCGCCTCGCGGATGGTGACGCCGTCGAACGGCGTCACGAAGGTGCGCACGGCCAGCCGATCGACCGGCGGCGTGGCGATCAGGCTCATGTCGCGGACGCCGGTCAAAGCGAGTTGCAGGGTGCGCGGGATCGGCGTGGCGGTGAGCGTCAGCACATGGACGTCGGCGCGCAGCTCCTTCAGCCGCTCCTTGTGGGCGACGCCGAAATGCTGCTCCTCGTCGACGATCAACAGGCCGAGATCCTTGAACTCGACGCTCTTGGCCAACAGCGCATGGGTGCCGATCACGATGTCGAGCGTGCCCTCCTTCATCGCCTGCCTGGTGGCCTTGGCTTCCTTGGCGCCGACCAGCCGCGACAGACGGCCGATGCGCACCGCCAGGCCCTGGAAGCGCTCGATGAAGGTGCGGTGGTGCTGGCGCGCCAGCAGCGTCGTGGGACCGATCACGGCTACTTGCTTGCCCGAGAGGGCGGCGACGAAGGCCGCGCGCAATGCCACCTCGGTCTTGCCGAAGCCGACATCGCCGCAGATCAGGCGGTCCATCGGCTTGCCGGACGACATGTCCTCCAGGACGTCCGAGATGGCCTGCAGCTGGTCGTCGGTCTCGGCGTAGGGGAAGCGGGCGCAGAATTCCTCGTAGAGGCCGTCGGGCGGGCTCATCGTCTCGCCGCGGCGGATGGCGCGTTCGGCGGCGATCTTGATCAACCGGTCGGCCATGTCGGCGATGCGCTGCTTCAACCTGGCCTTGCGCGACTGCCAGGCGACGCCGCCCAGGCGGTCGAGCTGGGCCGCCTCGTCGCCCGCGCCGTAGCGACTAAGCACGTCGATGTTCTCGACCGGCACGAACAGCTTGTCGCCGCCTTCGTAGGTGAGCCGAAGGCAGTCGTGGCGCGCGTTCTGGATTTCCAGGGTCACCAGGCCCTCATAACGGCCCACGCCATGCTCGCGATGCACGATCAGGTCGCCGTCGCTGAGCGACGCGGCCTCGGCGATGAAGCGCTCCGAGGGCCGGCGTTTCTTCGCCGGGCGTGACAGGCGATCGCCTAAGATGTCCTCCTCGCCGATGACTTCGAGGCCGTCCAGCACGAAGCCATGCTCGAGCGACCAGACCGCGACGCCGACTGCGCCCGGCGGCAGGCCGAGCGTGGTCGCATGGTCGGGCACCGGGACCGGCGTCGTGGCGCCATGTTCCTGCAGCAGATGCTGCAGGCGGGCGGCCGAGCCTTCGGTGTAACCCGCGATCACGACCCGGCGGCCTGCGTCGTTGGCCGCCTTGACATGCTCGGCCACCTTGTCGAACAGGTTCACGCCCTGCGCCGTGCGGGCCTGCGCGAAGCCTTCATGGCGGCGTCCATGGAGATCGATGGCGTTCGGCTGGCCGGGCGCGGCATCGAAGGTCGTGAATTGCGCCACGGCGTGGCCTTCGAGCAGCCGGTCCCATTCCGACGGCTTCAGATAAAGCCGCTCGGGCGGCACGGGCTTGTAGTCGGCGGCGCCGCTCATGCCGCCCTTGGCGCCCGTCTTCAGCCGCGCGTCGTAGTAGTCGGTGATGAGCTCATGCCGGGCCTTGAAGGCCTCGCCGATCTGGTGATCGGCCGTGACGATTGCCTCGGGGCAATAGTCGAGCAGGGTCTCCAGGTGGTCGTGGAACAGCGGCAGCCAGTGCTCCATGCCGACATGGCGCTGTCCGGCCGACACCGCCTCGTAGAGGATGTCGTCGCCGGCGACATTGCCGAACAGCTCGCGGTAGCCGCCGCGGAAGCGCGCGATGCTGTCGTTGGTCAAAAGCACTTCGCTCACCGGCAACAGCACGACCTCGTCGCGCGTCCCGGTCGAGCGCTGGCTCATGGCATCGAAGGAGCGGATCGCCTCGAGGCTGTCGCCGAACAGGTCGAGGCGCAGCGGCTCGGAGGTGCCGGGCGGGAAGAGATCGACCAGGCCGCCGCGCACGGCGAATTCGCCCGGCTCCATCACCGTCTCCGAGCGGCCGTAGCCGTTCTCGCCTAAAAATTTGATCAGCCAGGCGACGTCGACGGTCTGGCCCTTGCGCAGCACGACCGCCGCCTCGGCATAGAGGCTGCGCGGCGGCACGCGCTGCAGGGCCGCGCCGACCGAGGCCAGCACGATACGCGCGGGCATTCCGGGCTTCCGGGGCGCGGCCAGTCGCGCCAGGGTTTCCAGCCGCTCCGCCACGATGTCGGGATGGGGCGACAGGCGGTCGTAGGGCAGGCAGTCCCAGGCCGGGAACACCAGGACCTCGCGCTCGGGCGAGAAGAAGCGCAGCCCGTCCTGCAGCCGCTCCAGCCGCTGGCCGTCGCGCGCCACGTGCAGGACGTCCTGCCCGCCGGTGGTGCGCGCCAGCTCGGCCAGCGCCAGCGAATCGGCGCCCTCCGGCAGCCCGGCGACGGCCCAGCGGCCCGGCTTGCGGTGGATAGCGGCAAGCGTATCGGAAAGCGACGTCACTAAAACCTCACACGAAACGCCAAAAGCCGGCGCAACACCGGCGTGTCGGCCTCGGGGGGGATTTCGGCCTGGCCCGAGACCCAGTCGAAGATGTCGTTGTCGCCCGCTTCGAGCAGGCGCTCGTACTGATCAAGCTCGGCGGCATCGAATGTGGCGATCTCGGCGCGCGCGAACTGGCCAAGGAGGATGTCGTTCTCCTTGTTGCCACGATAGACGCTGCGATAGAGCAAACGTTTGCGCCGCGTCTCGAGATCCGCCTCGCCTGCCATGTTTTCCCCAGGTCCGGCCCGAAAAGGGGCGTAGCATATAGGCGGCGGCGATGGCGAAGTCACGCGGCCCGAAAGCCTAGCATCCATGCGCCCCGAGAGCCTCACGCCCCTGTTCGCCCAAGTGACGTCGCTGCCCGGAATCGGGCCGCGGCTGGGCAAGCTCGTGGAGAAGCTGGCGGGCCCGTTGGTCGTCGACCTGCTCTGGCACCTGCCCTTCGCCGTGGTCGACCGCCGCCATGCGCCCGAGATCGCCCGGGCCGGCGCGGGCGAGATCGCCACTCTCACCGTCACGGTCGACGAACATCTGGTGCCGCGCAACCCGCGCCAGCCCTATCGCGTCTGGTGCAGCGACGAGAGCGGCAGGCTTTGCCTCACCTATTTCAATGGCCGCGAAGATTACCTCAAGAAGGTCCTGCCGGTGGGCGAGGTCCGGGTGGTGAGCGGCAGGGTCGACATCTACCAGGGCGAGGTGCAGATGACGCACCCCGACCACGTCGTGCCGCTCGATCAGCGCGAGTCGATCCTGCGGGTCGAGCCGGTCTATGGGTTGACCACCGGCCTCACCCAGCGGCCGATCCAGAAGGCGATCGCCGCCGCCGTCGAGCGCGCGCCGGCGCTGCCCGAGTGGCAGGATGCGGCCTATCTCGCGCGCAATCGCTGGACCGACTGGCGGTCGTCGCTTGCCCGAGCGCACGCGCCGGCCGAGGAGACCGACCTTTCGCCGATGAACCCGGCGCGGGCCCGGCTTGCCTTCGACGAATTGCTGGCAAGCCAGCTCGCGATCGCCCTCGTGCGTCATCACAACCGCACCGTGGCGGGGCATGCCACGAGAGGTGACGGCCACCTGCGTAGGGCAACGCTAGCGGCACTGCCGTTCGAGCTGACGCCCAGCCAGAAGCTCGCGATCGGCGAGATCGAGGCCGACCTCGCCAAGCCCGAGCGCATGATCCGCCTGCTGCAGGGCGATGTCGGCAGCGGCAAGACCGTGGTCGCGTTCCTCGCCATGCTGATCGGCGTCGAGGCCGGTGCGCAGGCGGCCCTCATGGCGCCGACCGAGCTTCTGGCCCGCCAGCATCACGCCACCATCGCGCCGCTCGCCGAATCGGCCGGCGTGCGGCTGGCGCTGCTGACCGGCCGCGACAGCCAGAAGCAGAAGAAGGAGACGCTGAAGGGCCTGGCCGATGGCTCGATCCCTCTCGTGGTCGGCACCCATGCGCTGGTCCAGGAGGATGTCGAGTTCGCCGATCTCGCCTTGGCCGTGGTCGACGAGCAGCATCGCTTCGGCGTGCACCAGCGCATGGCGCTGTCGTCCAAGGGCCATGCCGTCGATCTTTTGGTCATGACGGCAACGCCCATCCCGCGCACCCTGATGCTCGCGGCTTATGGCGATCTCGACGTGTCGAAGCTCACCGAGAAGCCGGCCGGCCGGCAGCCCATCGACACCCGCACCATTCCGCTGGAGCGCATCGGCGAGGTGGTCGACGGCGTCGGCCGCCAGATCGCGGCGGGCGGACGCGTCTACTGGGTATGCCCGCTGATCGAGGAATCGGAGGAAGTCGATCTCGCCAATGTCGAGGAGCGCTTCCGGCAGTTGAGCGCGCGGTTTGCCGGCAAGGTCGGCCTGCTGCATGGCCGTCTGAAGGGCGCCGAGCGAGAGGCGACGATGGCGGCCTTCGCCGACGGCCGCCTCTCGGTCCTGGTCGCCACGACGGTGATCGAGGTTGGCGTCGACGTGCCGGCGGCCACGGTGATGGTGGTCGAGCACGCCGAGCGCTTTGGCCTGGCGCAGCTCCACCAGCTGCGCGGCCGCGTCGGGCGCGGCGCCAAGAAGTCCGCGTGCCTGCTGCTCTATGCCCAGCCGCTCGGCGAGACCGCCAAAGCCCGTCTCGCCATCATGCGCGAGACCGAGGACGGCTTTCGCATCGCCGAGGAGGATCTCCGCCTGCGCGGGGCCGGCGAGCTTTTGGGCACGCGCCAGAGCGGCCTGCCCGACATGCGGCTGGCTGACCTCGCGGCCCACGCCGAACTGCTGCAGGCCGCCCGCGACGATGCACGCCTGGTGATCGAGCGCGATCCCGACCTGCAGTCCGAGCGCGGCGCGGCGCTCAGGGCCCTGCTCTATCTGTTCCGCCGCGATGACGCGGTGAGGACGCTGCGGGCGGGGTGATCTCTTGCCGGACCGCGGGCCTCCAGGCCCGCTCATGAATCAGGTCCTCTCCCCGTTGGGGAAGAGGAGCATGAGTTTTATCTTTGCTGGGAGCGCGCCACTCTGTGGCGCGTCTTCGTCGATTGCGGACATGAGCGGGCCTGGAGGCCCGCGGTCCGGCAAGACACCTAACCGAGCTGCGCCACGTACGTCCGCAGCGCCTCGCGCGCGGCCTCGGCCTCCTTCTCGGCGTCGGCGCGGCGCTTGGCGATTGCTTCGAGCTCGGTCTCCTGCTTGTCGAGCGTGGCCAGGTAACGCCGTTGCAGGTCGCTGTTGGCCGGCACGCGCGCGAGGTTGTCGCGCAAGCGGGCCTGCTCCTGGACGATCTGCTGACGCTCGGCATCGGCCTGCGCCACCTTGCGCTGCACATCGGCGACGGCGCCCTGCAGCTGCAGCACCTTGGTGAGCGCCTCTCGCGTCCTGGCGTCGAACTCGCGGGCCTGGGCATAGACCCGGATCTGGTCGGCCGCTGTATCGACCAGGCGCAGCTCCTGCTGTTGCGTCTGCTCCTGCACCACCTCGAAAGTCTGGGTCTGGTCGCCGCCGGGAAGCTCAAACGGGATGCGGTAGTTGCCCTCGCTCAGCTCGACGGTCTTGGGATCCGGCTTGACCAGGGTCCAGCCCGGCAGCCGGCGTTGCACGACGATGAGCTGGCGCGGCTCCTTGGCGGGGCCGCGCACGCGATAGGTCATGGTCTGCCGGATGATCCTCGACACGCGCAGCGCACCCTGCGCGATCGCGCCGGTGGCGATGCCGTCGGTCTGCGCGGCGTCGCGCTCGACCGTGATCTTCTCGTCGAGCGCATAGGCCAGCAGCCGCGTCTCGCCGATCGGGAAGCCCGACAGGCGGGCATCGCCGACATAGGCCACGTAGCCCGCTTTGTCGCGCTCGTAGAGCGTGATGATGCCGGGCGGTAGGCCCGAGTCGCCGTCGTTGCTGAGTCGGATCGCCGCCAGCGGATTGCGCGCCGCCGTCTCGGCCTGATAAAGCGCCAGCCGCTGCGCCGGCACCTCGCGGTCGATGATCGGGATCGAGAGCGTGCGGCCATTGTCGACGCTCACGGCGCGTGGAACCTTGAAGACGACTTGCGTCGCCGCATCGGTGGCCTCGACTTGGTCGGCGGCGCCGGCCACGATCGCTGGCGGGGCGGCTGTCGCGGCCAGCGCGCGCTCCTGCTGCGGCCGGTACTGCGGCGCGCCGGCCGGCGGCGGTGGCGGTGCCGCCTTGGCGGCCTCGACGCCGCCGCGGTCGACGCCGGGCATCAGCCGCCCGGCGACTTCGACGGGAATCTCGGGACGCTTGACGTAGTAGGCCTCATAGAGCGCCTGGTGGAACGCCACGGGCCGGCCCGACACTAGGGTGAGCTCGATGTCCTTCCAGTCCTGGCCGCTCAGATTCTCGACCGTCGCCCAGCCCTGCAAGGCAGCCTTCGGCGACGCGGGATCGCCCGGCAGGGTCAGGCGGTACGACGCCTTCCACACCGGCACCTCGACGATATAGGCCACGCGTACCGTGCGCTTACCCTGGCCGCGCGTCGTGAGTTCGAGCGTGCGGGCGTCCTTGGCGCGGTTGGTTTGGAGGGCCATGAGGGCCTGGGCGACCTTGTCGCGCAAGGCTTGGTCGGCGAATTGCAGGTTCTCGGCGTCCTCAAGGATGAACTGCTGCAGGCCGCGATCGGTCAGCAGCGTGACCCGCGTGCGCTTGGTGGTGGCCTTGCCGTCGTTCGTCGTGACGGTCTCGTCCTGCACCGACACAATGCGGCCGCTGATCGATCGGCTGCCGCCGACCGTGATCTCCGCACCCTTCAGCGTGGCCAGAAGATCGGCGGGAGAGCCGAGCGAGTCCTGGTCGAACGGCAGATCCTTGAAGGCCTGGGCGAGCGGTTCGCGTCCGGGCAGGCTGAGACTGCCCACGCCGCCCTTGTCGTCGTAGACCACCAGGCTCTTCAGCACGTCGTCGACCTGCGGCAGCGACACCGTGAGCTTGAGCGTGGCGTCACCCTCGACCGTGGCTTCGTATTCGAAATATCCCAGCCCGCCCGACGACAGCATGACGCGCTTGAGCACGAGCTCTTGCGCGGCGGCGATACTCGGCGCCACGACGAGGCCCAGCAAGGCGACGATGGAAAAGAAAAGGTGGTGCATGAGCTCTCCCGGTCGATGCACGCGCACCGTGAGCTGTGACTGTGACGCAACCGGGGCGGTGGGACGACGAAAGTGGGAGACAAAATAATTGTCATCCCGAGCGTAGCGAGGGACCTTTGCTGTGGCTTTAAAGGTCCTCGCTGCGCTCGGGATGACAGCGTGCTTTTAGCTCAGCGCGTCCTGTAGTGCTTCGAGCGGCAGGAGAACACACTCCTGGCGCGACTTGTGTGCCTTCACCGGCGCGAAGGCCGCGTACGGCTCACCGGCTTCGCCGTCCTCGCGGCCGAGCGCGCGCTCGGCGTCGTGGCGGATGGCTTCGATGCCGGCCTTGTCACGGCCTACCGCGACCGACGACAGCGCCGCGGCCGAGGCCTGGCAGAGGAGGCAGCCACGCACCTGATGGGCGATCTCGGCAATGTGGCCCGTGTCGTCCAGCCTGACGTCAATGATGACGCGATCGCCGCACAGCGGATTGTCGCGCCGCGCCGACTTGGTCGGCGCCGCCAGCTTGCCGGCCCCTGTCTTGGCCTTGGCCAGCGCCACGATGCGGTCCTGGTAGAGCTGGTCGCTCATCGCAAGGTGCGCGCCGCGTGCTGGACGCCGCTCAGCAGCGCATCGATGTCGGTGTTGTCGTTGTAGGGCGCCATCGAGACGCGCGTCGTGCCGTCGATATCGAAGCGGTCCATCAACGGCTGGCAGCAGTGATGGCCGGCGCGCACGGCGACGCCGAACGAATCGAGGGTCTGCGCCACGTCGTGCGGATGCACGCCATCCAGCATGAAGGACACGACGGGATAGCGGCTCTGCAGGCTGGCCGGCCCCAGGATCTGCGTGCCGTCGATCTTCTGCAGTCCGTCCATCAGCCGCTGCACCAGCGCCATCTCGTGGGCGTGGGCCGCGGTCCAGTCGAGCCCACGCATCCATTTGCAGGCGGCGCCCAGGCCGATCGCCTGGCCGATCGGCGGCGTGCCGGCCTCGAAGCGGCGCGGCGGCGGCGCGAAAGTCGTCTCGGCCAGGGTGACGCGGCCGATCATCGAGCCGCCGCCATGGAACGGCGGCATGGCCTCGAGCAACTCCGGCCTGGCCCACAGAACACCGACTCCGTTGGGACCGTAGGCCTTGTGGCCGGCGAAGGCGTAGAAATCGACCCCGAGTGCCGGCAGGTCGAGCGGCCCGTGCGGCGCGCGCTGGGCGCCGTCCAGCATCACCTTGGCGCCGATCGTCTTGGCCAGGGTGACGACGGCCCGGATGTCGAGCAATGCACCCGTGACGTTGGAGACATGAGCGAGCGAGATCAGCCTGGTGCGAGGCGTAAGCAGGCGCGGCAGCGCATCGAGGTCGATGCGGCCCTCGACCGTCACCGGGATCATGTCGAGCTCGACTCCGCTGCGCGCGCGCAGGAGCTGCCACGGCACGATGTTGGAATGGTGCTCCAGCTCCGACAGCAGGATGCGATCACCCGGCTTCAGCAACGAGCCGTAGGAATAGGCGACGAGGTTGATCGCCGCCGTGCAGCCGCCGGTGAACACGACTTCCAGCGGCTCGACGCCGAGGAACGTCGCCACCTCGATGCGCGCAGTCTCGTAGGCCTCGGTCGCCCGCTCCGCCAGGCGATGCACGCCGCGCAGCACGTTGGCGCGGCCGGTCGTTTCGTAGGCGCGCACCGCGTCCAGCACCGCATCGGGCGTCTGCGCCGAGGCGCCGTTGTCGAGATAATGGACCGGCTGGCCGTCGATGATCTCGGACAGGATGGGAAACTGCCGGCGGACGGCGGCGACGCTGAAGCTCATGCCGGACTCCGCGCCCGCCAGGCGGCCAGCGCCTCGGGCGTGTCGATGTCGGTGACAGCCGCCTCGCCCGCCATCTCGACCTCGCAGACGAGATCGCCATGCTCGCCGATCAGGTGCTTGGCGCCGGTATCGCCGGCGAGGCTCGCCATCTCGGGGAAGAAGCGGCGCGCCCACAGCACGGGATTGCCGCGCTTGCCGCCCACCGTCGGCACGCAGATCGAGCGGCCTTCGACGGGACTGAACGCCGCCATCAGGCGATCGAGCAGTCCGGCATTGACGCCCGGCATGTCGCCCAGCTGCACGACGGCCGCGTCGATCGTGCCGCCGAGTGCGGCGATGCCGGTGCGTACCGAGGTGCTGAGGCCCTCGGCGAAATCCGGGTTTGTCACGAAGCGAAGACGCGACGTAGCGGGCACGGCCTTCTCGATGGCGGCCCGTACCTCGTCCGCCATGTGCCCCAGCACGACCACGATCTCGACCGCCTGCGAGGCGAGGGCCGCCTTCACGGCATGGACGACCAGCGGCTGGCCGTTGGCGTCGGCCAGCATCTTGTTCGGCCCGCCCATGCGGGTCGAGCGGCCGGCGGCCAGCACCAGCACGGCGACGCGCGGCGCCTGCTGCGGCCCCTCGCCTTCCGCCACCTCGTCGTCGCGCGGCTGCGGGCGGCTCGGGATCTCGGCCAAAAGGCCGCCCGCGCCCATGCGCACGATCTCGGCGCGGCCGACTGGCAGTCCGGCAGCCAGCCGCTCCAGCACCATGTCGAAGCCGTTGTACTTGGGCGACTTGGCGCAGCCCGGCAGGCCCAGCACCGGCTTGCCGTCGAGCTCGGCCGTGAGCAGCAGGTTGCCGGGATCGACCGGCATGCCGAAATGCATGACCTTGCCGCCCGCCGCCTCGATGCCAGCCGGCACCACGTCGTGACGGTCGACGATCGCCGAGGCGCCGGCGATCAGGTAGATGTCGCAGCCCTCCGACTTCAGTTCGCGCAGTGCGCCCGCGATGGCCTTGGCATCGTGCGTCACCCGCCGCTCGCCGACCAGGGCGCTGCCCAGCGACGTCAGCCGCTTGCCGGTCGTGCCAACCGCCTTGTCCAAGACCTTGTCGCGCGTGCCGGGCAGCCTGGTCTGCACCAGGCCGGCGCGCATGGACTTGAACGGCGCCACGGAGACCAGCGGCTGGTTGGCCGACTTCGCCACCTCGATGGCCTTGGCGACCGCCGTACGCGGCGCGGCGTAGGGAATGATCTTGACGGTGGCCACCATCTGTCGCGGCTCGACCCGGGCGAAGGGCGGCAGGGTCGCCACGGTGACCGATTCGTCGAGCTCGTTCAGCGCATCGATGCGCTCGTGATCGACAACCGCGAGACCCGCTTCCGTGGCGAAATGGTTGCAGCGTCCGGTGAAGGCCGCGGTGATCTCGATGCCTTCGCCGGCCAGCGCCTTGGCGACCGCCGCCGCCGCCTCGTCCTCGTGCACGTCGTCGGGATCGAGGCGGGCCGCCACCACGGTCGCGGCGCCGGCGGCCTTGAGCTTGGCGACGTCCTCTGCCGACAGCCGCCGACCCTTTGAGAAGTTGACGCCGCTCGCGCGCCAGCTATGCGCCAGGATGGCGCCGGCAGCCTCATCGATGGGTGTCTCGCCGAATCTCACGCTGCGACCACCTTCGGACCGGCCATCGCCTCGATCCGCCGAGCGCGCGCCTCGACGATCTGGCCGAGGATGGAGACAGCGATTTCGGCCGGCGACTTGGCGCCGATATTGAGGCCGACCGGTCCGTGGATGCGGGCGAACTGCTCCTCGGTGATGCCGGCCTCGGCCAGCCGCTCCTTGCGCTTGGCGTGGGTACGCCGGCTGCCCAGCGCGCCGACATAGAAGACGTCCGACCTGAGCGCCGCCTCGAGCGCGGGATCGTCGAGCTTGGGATCGTGCGTCAAGGTCACCACGGCGGTTGAGACGTCGAGCCCCATCGTCTCGAAGGCATCGTCGGCCCATTCCTGCATCACCTTCACGCCGGGGAACCGGCTGCCGGTCGCCCAGGCGCCGCGCGGATCGACGACGGTGACGTCGAAATCGAGCATGGTCGCCATTGGCGCCAGCGACTGCGCGATATGCACGGCGCCGACGATGATCAGGCGCGCCGGCGGCACATAGACGTTCAGGAAGATCTTTTCGCCGCCAAGATCGACCGTCTCGCTGCGGCCGATTTCCATGGCGCGGCGGGCGGCCGAGAGCAGAGCGGCGTCGTTCGCAAGCGCGCCCTCCGCCTTGTCCAGATAGACCAGGGTCTCGGCGGCATCGCTCAGCCGCGTGGCGAGCGTCACGGCGCGGCGCTTGGTGCGGGCGTCCTGCAGGGCGGCGACGGTTTCGGACTTCATGGGATCAGTTCACCTTCTCGACGAAGACCTGGACCTTGCCGCCGCAGGCGAGGCCGACATCCCAGGCCTGTTCGTCGGTGACGCCGAAATCCAGCAGCCGCGGCTTGCCGTCGGCGATCGAGGCCAGCGCCTCCTTGACCACGGCGCCCTCGATGCAGCCGCCCGACACCGAGCCCACCATGGCGCCGGTCTCGTCGACGCCGAGCTGGCTGCCGACCGGCCGCGGCGACGATCCCCAGGTGGTGATCACCGTGGCGACCGCGACGCCCTTGCCCGAGGCTTTCCACTTGCCGACCTGATCCAGGACATCGAGTGCATCGCTCATGGTCTACTCCTTGCGCAGTTCGGTCTGCCAACTGGCCAGCCGCTTGTCGGCGCCGGCCGGCGCGGCGCCCAGCGCCGCGATCAGCCCAGCTAGGCTCTCGAGATTGTGTACCGGCCGGAATTCATCGACATGGGGCAACATCGCCCGGTTGCCCTGAGATTTGGGCTCGTAGGCACCATACCGCAAGAGCGGGTTGAGCCAGATCAGCCGCGAGCACGACTTGTGCAGCCGCTCCATCTCCTCCTCAAGGCCCGCCGCGCCCTCGCGGTCGAGCCCGTCGGTGATCAGCAGTACGACCGCGCCCTGCCCCAGCACCCGGCGCGACCACTTGTTGTTGAACTCGTGCAAGGTCTGGCCGATGCGCGTGCCGCCCGACCAGTCCTCGACCTGGGCCGACGCCTTCTGCAGGGCGACATCGACGTCCTTGTTGCGCAATGCGCGGCTCACGTTGCTGAGCCGCGTGCCAAAGGTGAAGCAGTAGACGCGGTCGCGGTCGTTGGTGATGGCGTGCATGAAATGCAGGAACATGCGCGTGTAGCGGGCCATCGAGCCCGAGATGTCGCACAGGATGACGAGCGGCGGCGGCCGGCGGCGCGGCTCGCGCTTGCGCAGTTCGGTCAAGCCCTCGGGCCGGAGCGCCCGGCGCAGCGAGGCGCGGAAATCGACCCTGGGGCCGCGCCGCGCCGAGCGATAACGGCGGGTGCGCCGTTCCGGCACCGGCAGGCGCAGCCGCGAGATGGCGCGCAACGCATCGTCGATCTCGGCCTGGGACATCTGCTCGAAGTCGCGATGCTGCAGAACCTCGCGGTCGGAGACGGTGAAGGTCGCCTCGACCTCGACTTCGGGCGGCTCGTCCTTCTCTTCCGGCGCTTGGCCGCGGCCCGGCTGCAGCGCCTCCTGCAGTCGCCGGCTGAGCTGCTTGGCCTGGTCGGGATCGGCCGGCACGCCGACCTGCGGCAGCAGCATCTCCATCATCTTTTCCAAGAGGCGCGGGTTGCGCCAGTAGACATGGAATGCCTGGTCGAAGATCTCGCGCTGGTCGCGGCGGTTCACGAACACCGAGTGCAGGGTCCAGTAGAAGTCGTCGCGCTTTTTGAGGCCCGCCGCCTCCACTGCCTCGATGGCGCGCAGCACCTGGCCCGGCCCGACCCTGAGGCCGGCCGTGCGCAGGGTCCGCGCGAAGTGCACGATGTTGGTGGCGAGCTTACCGCGCGGCCCCTCTTCTGGCCGTGGCGCGGCCGGGATGTCTGGCAGCGCGTCCATCGAGCCGGCTAACCCAGCGGCTGGGCGGCGATGTCGGACTTCACCTTGCGCAGAATCTCGGCCGCTTCCGAGCCCTGCAGGCGCTGGATGTCGTCCTGGTACTTCAGCAGCACGCCCAGCGTGTCGTTGATGGTCTTGGGGTCGAGGTCGAGCGCGTTCAGCTCCGACAGCGCCGTCGCCCAGTCGATCGATTCGGCCACGCCCGGCGACTTGAAGAGGTCGAGCTTGCGCAGCTCCTGCACGAAGCCCACGACCTGGCGCGACAGGCGTTCGCTGGAGCCCGGCGCCTTGACCTTAAGGATCTCCAGTTCACGCCGCAGGTCGGGGTAGTCGACCCAGTGGTAGAAGCAGCGGCGCTTCAGCGCGTCGTGGATCTCGCGCGTGCGGTTGGAGGTGATGATCACGATCGGCGTCTGCGCCGCCTTGATCGTGCCGAGCTCCGGGATCGTCACCTGGAAGTCGGACAGCACCTCCAGCAGGTAGGCCTCGAACGGCTCGTCGGTGCGATCGAGCTCATCGATCAGCAGGATGGGCGCGCCCTCGGCATGCGGGCTGAGCGCCTCCAGCAATGGCCGGCGGATCAGGAAGCGTTCGTCGAAGATGTCGGCGGCCAGCTCGCCACGATCGTGCACGCCTTGCGCTTCGGCGAGGCGAATCTCGATCATCTGGCGGGCGTAGTTCCATTCGTAGACCGCCGAGGCGACGTCGAGGCCCTCGTAGCACTGCAGCCGGATCAGCGGCCGCTTCAGGGCCTGGGCCAGCACCTTGGCGATCTCGGTCTTGCCGACGCCCGCCTCGCCCTCGCAGAACAGCGGCCGCCCGAGCTTGAGCGCGAGATAGAGAACGGTGGCAAGGCTGCGGTCGGCGATATAGTCGCCGCCCTTCAGGAGATCGAGGGTGGCGTCGATGGAGGCCGGCGGGGCGGAGGACATGAAACTCCCGGGAAACGAGGGCCAGTGTAGCGGATGGGGGAACGGCTCGATATGGTAGGAATCAGCAGATAATTCAAGGATTTGGGAGGCAGGTATGCAAGCGGACTTGTTCAAGGATCGGACCGCCATCGTGACCGGCGGCGCGCGCGGGATCGGGCTCGCCTGTGCCGCCAAGATCACCGGCGGCGGCGGCAGGGTCGCGCTGTGGGATCGTGACATGGAGCGCGCCAAGCAGTCCGCCGCCTCCTTGGGAAGCGCCATCGCCGTCGAGGTCGATGTGACCGACGAAGCCTCCGTCGCCAAGGCACTGGCCGCCACGGAGGACCAGCTCGCGCCGCCCGACATCCTCGTTGCCAGCGCCGGCATCACCGGGCCCAACACGACGGTCGTGAGCTATCCGGTCGATGCCTGGAAGCAGGTCATCGACATCAACCTGACCGGCGTCTTCCTGTGCAATCGCGCCGTGGCGGGCGGCATGGCGATGCGCGGCCGCGGCCGCATCGTCAACATCGCCTCGGTCGCGGGCAAGGAAGGCAACCCGAATGCGTCGGCCTACTCGGCCTCCAAGGCCGGCGTGATCGGTCTCACCAAGTCGCTCGGCAAGGAACTGGCGACAACCGGCGTGCTGGTGAACTGCGTGGCGCCGGCCGTGGTTAAGACCGAGCTGTTCAGCCAGATGACCGAGCAGCACATCCAGTACATGCTGTCCAAGATCCCGATGAATCGTTTCGGCGAGGTCGACGAAGTGGCCGAGATGGTGGCGTGGCTCGCGTCCGATCTCTGCACCTTCGCCACCGGCGCCACCTTCGACCTCTCCGGCGGGCGGGCAACTTACTGATCGTGATTCAACAATATCCTCATCCTGAGGAGCGCGCCGCAGGTGCGCGTCTCGATCGCGCGGGGTAACCCCCGCGCTGTGATGGGCAACAAGGAAACTGGGGCCCACCCTTTGAGACGCACCGCTTCGCGGCTCTCCTCAGGGTGAGGTCACGGGCGCATCAGCGATCTGAGAAGTGGAGACTATCGACATGCAGCTTCATGAGCTCACCCTGACCGAGCTTTCGGCCGGCCTCGCCGCCAAGCGCTTCTCCTCGCGCGAGGTCGTCGATGCCCTGCTCGGCCGCATCGACAAGGCCAACGACAAGCTGCACGCCTTCACCGAAGTCTATGCGACGGAAGCCAAGGCGCTCGCCCAGGCTGCCGACACGGCGCGCGCGTCGGGCTTCCCGCTGGGCCCGCTGCACGGCCTACCGGTCGCCTACAAGGACCTCTGCGACATCGCCGGCAAAGTCGGCACCGGCGGCTCGAAGATGTTCGAGAAGCGCGTGGCGACCGAGACCTCCAACACGGTTGAGCGGCTCACCGCGGCCGGCATGGTGCCGCTCGGCAAGCTGCACATGGTCGAGTTCGCCTTCGGCGGCTGGGGCACCAACCCGCTGATGGGTGCGCCGTGGAATCCCTGGGACCTTAAGACACACCGCGTGCCCGGCGGCTCGTCGAGCGGCACCGGCGTGGCGGTGGCGGCCCGCCTCGCGCCGGCCGGCATCGGCAGCGACACCGGCGGCTCGGTGCGCATCCCCTCGGCCCTGAACGGGCTGGTCGGGCTGAAAGTCACGTTCGGCCGCATCGGTCTTTCGGGCACGATGCTGTTGAGCTGGACCCTCGATTCGATTGGACCGATGGCGCGCTCCGTCGAAGATTGCGCGCTGATGCTGAATGCGCTGGCCGCCCCCGACCCGCGCGATCCCACGACGCTCGGCCAGCCGCTGGAGGATTTCACGCTGGCCACCCGGCCAGGCTCGATCGAAGGCATGCGCGTGGCCATACCCGACACCAAGGAACTGCCCACCTTCATGCACCCCGACGTCACCAAGGCGTGGCAGGCGGCCGGTCGGACCTTCGAAAGCCTCGGGGCCATGGTCGAGGCGGTGCGGCTGCCCGACTGGTATTTCGATCTGTCGCGCCCGGCCGGAACGATCATCGCCTCGGAGGCCTACGCGCTGCACCGCGACTATATCGAGAACACCAACAAGGCAATCGGCCCCGGCGTGCGCATGCGTGCGCAGACCGCGAAAAGCTTCCTGCCCGGCGCCTATGCCGAGGAGATGCGCGCCATGGCGAACCGGCGGCGCGTCTTCACTGACTGGATGACGCCCTACGACGCCGTCCTGCTGCCGACCATGGCGGTGCCGGCGATCCCGCTCGCCGAGGTCGACGAGGCCTCGCCGATCCCGGGCTATCTCACGCGGCCGGCCAACTATCTCGGCCTGTGCAGCCTCGCCATGCCCTCGGGTCAATCGGGCAGCCTGCCGCTCGGCGTCCAGATCGTCGGCAAGCCTTTCGCCGAGCGCGACGTGCTCAGGCTCGGCAAGGCATTCCAGGACGCGACGGACTTCCACCGCCGCTCACCGGATCTCTCGGTGCTGGGGTTTTAGATCTTGCCGGACCGCGGGCCTCCAGGCCCGCATCATGACCATGAGCGGGCCTGGAGGCCCGCGGTCCGGCAAGAACCTAACGCTGCGGCATGCCCTGCGGAACGATGGTCTCGACGATCGAGGAGTCGAGCGCCTCGTAGGCATGATAGCCGATCGTCTCGTAGAGCTCGACGCGGGTCTGCATGTCGGCCAGCATGTTCTGCGTACCGCCGTCGCGCCGGAGCGCCGCATAGAGTCTGGCCTGTGCCTTGTTGGCGACACGAAACGCGGAGACCGGCCAGATCACCATCGTGTAGCCCATTGCCTCGAACTCGCTGGCGGTGAAGAACGGCGTCCGTCCGAACTCGGTCATGTTGGCCAGCAGCGGGACGCCCGGCATGGCCCTGGCGAAGGCGCGGAACATCTCGGCATTGGTCAGAGCCTCGGGGAAGATCGCGTCGGCGCCGGCCGAGAGGTAGCGCCTGGCGCGGGCCACGGCGCCGTCGATGCCTTCGCTCGCCGCGGCATCAGTGCGGGCGACGACGACGAGATGGCGGCGCGCCTTGGCGGCGGCGGCGACCTTGGCCGCCATGTCGTGCGGGTCGGCGAGCTTCTTGTCGTTCAGATGGCCGCATTTCTTGGGCAGGAGCTGGTCCTCGATATGGACCGCGCCAGCGCCCGCCTCCTCGAAGGCGCGCACCATGTGCATGACGTTGAGCGCCTCGCCGTAGCCGGTGTCGCCGTCGACCAGCAGCGGCAGGCCCGAAGCGCGCGCGAGCTGGCGGATGAAGAAGCAGACCTCGTCGACCGTGATGACGCCGAGATCGGGCAGGCCCATCGAGGCCGACATCGCCGCACCGGAGAGGTAGACGGCGTCGAACCCCGCCGCGCGCGCCTGCAGCGCCGCCATGCCGTTGTGTGCGCCCGGCAGTTGCAGGATGCCGGGCCGGCTCAGCAGGGCACGAAAGCGCTCGCCGGCAGGTGCGGTCGGCAGATCGGCAGCGACGAGATACGGCATTTCATCCTCCTCTGAACCTTCAGCGTCGTGGACGCCCGCCCCGCCATCCGACCAGGAGGCCCGCGCCCACGATCAAGGCGGTCCCGAGCCAAGTGTAGAGGTCGGGCACCTCGGCGAACATCAGGTAGCCCACGATGACCGAGCCGATCATCTGGGTGTAGTTGAAGGGCGCCACGAAATTGGCCGAGGCATAGGTCATCGCCCGCGCCACGCAGTAGTGGCCGAGCCCGCCCAGCGCCCCCAGCGAGCACAGCAGCAGCCAATCGACGGCGTTGACCGGCGTCTTCCACACGAACGGCACCAGAGCCGACAGCAGGATGGCGCCTAGCAGAACGCTGTAGAAGATCGATGTCGCCGGATGATCGATCCCCGCCAGGCGGCGGATGATGATCTGGTAGATCGCGTAGCAGATCGCGCTGCCCAGCAGCAGCACCGACGCCCATTGAAAGAGCGCGCTGCCGGGCCGGATCACCACCAGCACGCCCACGAACCCGACCACGACCGCGGCGACCCGCATCGCCGTTATGCGTTCGCCCAGGATCGGCCAGGCCAGGAAGACCACGGCGAGCGGCGCCACGAAGCTGATCGATATCGCCTCCGCCACGCCGACATATTTGACGGCGGAGAAGAAGAACAGGGTCGACAGCAGCATCATGACCGAGTTGACGAGCTGCGAGCCGATGCGCCGCGTGCGGAACAGGCCGAGCCCCATACGCGGCATGAACACCAGCGCCACGAGCACGAGATGTATGACGATGCGGAACCAGACGATCTGCAGCGGATCGTAGGTTGCCGCCAGCAGCTTCACGAGCCCGTTCATGATCGGGAACAGCGCGCAGGCGGTGCACATGAACAGCACGCCGAGCAGCGGCCGCGAAGACCGGCCGGGGGCCGCGATCTCGGCCATCGACGCTCAGCCGATGAAGCGCTCGAGGGCGCCCAGCAGCAGGGTACCGGCGGTCGCGATCACGATCAGCGAGGCGGCGATGGCGGTGAAGCGGCCGATCTCGCGCGACCGGCCGTCGCCGATGATCAGCCGATGCGCCACCATCGAGGCCATGCCGACCGCCGCCAGGGTGATGGCCATGCCGAGCGCGATGGCGATCACGCCGACGACGCCCGCCCACAGCACGCCCAGCGCCAGCGACAGCAGGATCACGACCAGCGCGCCGGCGCAGGGCGCGATGCCGGCCGCCGTCAGCAGCAGCCATCCGGCAAGCGTGCGCTGCGCCGGATGTTGGTGGTGATGATCGTGATGATGACCGTTGTCGCCGTGCGCATGCTCATGCAGGTGCCCGCTGACGCCCGCCCACAGGCGCCAAAAGCCGATCAGCAGGATCAGCGTGTAGGAAACGATCTCGACGTTGCGCACCTCGCGCAAGGCCCCGAACAGGCCAAAGACGGCGAAAGTCTTGAGCCCGCCGGCCAGCAGCAGGGCGGCCAGCGTATGGGTGAAGGCGATCCAGCTGCCGGCGAAGATACCCTCGATCCAGGCGCGCGGCCGAGCGCTGTCGAGGAAGTAGGCCACAACTACCGCCTTGCCATGGCCCGGGCCCAGCGTGTGGACGACGCCGTAGCCGAAGCAGACGGCGACAAGGGTCCACAGCGCCAGCGACCCCGAGCCGGATTTGACGTCGCGCAGCGCGGTCGACAGCGATTGCTGGATGCGCCGCTGATAATCGGCCGAGAAGCGCGCCAGCTCGGCCACGCCGTCGCTGAACATCAGCGCGCCGATCAGCGCCAGAAGCAGCAGCACGCCCGTCCACAGGAACGGCGAGCGCAGCAGGACCGGTTTCACGGCAGCCGGCATGTCACGGAATCGGCAAACACCGGGTGGCCGCGCACGAACTCGGCCTTGTAGCTCGCATGCTTGGCGAGCTTGCAGCCGGCCGGCACCGAGCCCTTGTCGACCTCGATGCGGATGAAATCTTCGGGGTCGAAGGTCGTGATCGACACGAACTTGCTGGGCTCGGGCAGCGCAAAGCGCATGAGGTAGACGAGGTTGCGCGGCCCCGTCTTGCGCGGCGCCGCCGGATTGTCGACCCGCTTGTTGGCCGGCATCGGCATGCCGGCATTGTCGCCGGCCGAACGATCCCAGTCGGGCGGCACGAAGCGCGCGGGATCGTCGATGCGCGCGGAGAATTCCGGCGGCGTGGTCGGGCGGAAATCCTTGGCCCCGGTGTTGATCCAGCTCAGGTATCCGACCTTCTTGAACTCCGGCATCATTTCGCCGGCGAGCAGCGTGGCTTCGTGCGCCGAGATCTTGCCGTCGTGGTCCTCGTCGATCAGCGGGATCTCGATCTCGCTCGAGAACGGATCGAACCGCCACTCGATCTCGACATGGGTGTAGCGGCCGTCCTTCGCCACCACGCGGACGATCTGCTGGATCCAGATATGCGGATGCGCCATCGCGATGGCCGGGAGGAGCAGACCGGCGAGCGCGATGGCCAGGGCGACGGGAAGCCTCAAGCCATCGCCTCGCGCGGCACCGCGCGCGGCTTGCCCTCCTCGTCGATCGCCACGAAGACGAAGGTGCCGTGGGTGACGCGGATATCTGTATTCCCATGGCGACGCTGCACGACGGTTTCCAAGGCGATGGTGATCGAGGTCCGGCCGATCTTCTCGACCTCGCCGTAGATCGACACCATGTCGCCGACCTTGATCGGCTCGACAAAGGTCATGGCCGTGATCGCCACGGTGGCGACCCTGCCCCGGGCGACCTTGGCCGCCAGGGCGCCGCCCGCCACGTCCATCTGCGACAGCACCCAGCCGCCGAAAATATCGCCATTGCCGTTCATGTCGGCGGGCTGCGGCACGGTCCTGACGATCGGGTCGCGGCGGCTTTCGGCCATCAAATCTCCACTGGATATGGTTGATTTCAAGCGATTTTCCTACCATACCCATGTTGTACCGGCCACCAAGCGATCCCCTCGCGCGGCCGAGGAAAGACAAGAAGCGGCCATGGCCAAAAACGGCGATCTGTTCGATCGGTCGGGCGGCAAGCGTACCGCGGCGACCAAAGACACTTCCTACACCGCGCGCGACATCGAGGTGCTCGAGGGTCTGGAGCCCGTGCGCAAGCGCCCCGCCATGTATATCGGCGGCACCGACGAGCGCGCGCTCCATCATCTCGTGGCCGAGGTGCTCGACAACGCCATGGACGAGGCGGTCTCAGGCCACGCCGACACGATCTATCTCGAGCTGCTGGGTGGAAACCGCGTGCTGGTGCGCGACAACGGCCGCGGCATCCCGGTCGACCCGCATCCCAAGTTCAAGAACAAGTCCGCCCTCGAGGTCATCCTGACGACGCTGCATTCGGGCGGCAAATTCAACAGCAAGGTCTATGCAACGTCCGGCGGCCTGCACGGCGTCGGCGTGTCGGTGGTCAATGCCCTGTCCGACGAACTCATCGTCGAGGTCGCGCGCGATCGCCAGGCGTTTACGCAAAGCTTCGCGCGCGGCAAGCCCGTCACCAAGCTGAAGTCGGCCGGCCCCGCCCCCAACCGGCGCGGCACGACGGTGACGTTCCATCCCGATCCGCAGATCTTCGGCAAGCTCGCCTTCGTGCCCGAGCGTCTCTATCGCATGGCGCGGTCCAAGGCCTATCTGTTCCGCGGCGTCGAGATCCGCTGGAAGTGCGACAAGGCCCTGCTGTCCAAGGACGGCTCGATCCCCGAGGAGGAATCGTTCCATTTCCCCGGCGGCCTGAAAGACTACCTGACCTCGGAGATCGGCGAGCGCCCCACCGTGGTGCCGCAGCCCTTCGCCGGCGAGGCCAGGAGCGAGACCAACGGCTCGGCAGGCGGCAAGGTCGAATGGGCGGTGTGGTGGCCGGCCGACGAGGAAGGCTTCGTCCGCTCCTACTGCAACACCGTGCCGACTCCGGATGGCGGCACGCACGAATCGGGCTTCCGCAGCGCCCTGGTGCGCGGGCTGAAGCGCTATGCCGAACTCACGGGCAACCGCAAGGGCTCGATCATCACCGCCGACGACGTGATCGAAGGCGCGGCCGGCCTCGTTTCGGTGTTCATCGAGCAGCCGCAGTTCCAGGGCCAGACCAAGGAGAGGCTGGTCAGCGTCGAGGCGACCAAGCTGGTCGAAACCATCGTCGGCGACAATTTCGAGCACTGGCTGACCGGCGACAAGGAAGCCGGCACCGTGCTGCTCGAGCATGTCGTCGCCAAGGCCGAGGAGCGGCTGCGCCGCAAGCAGGATCGCGAGCAGCTGCGCAAGACCGCGACGCGCAAGCTCCGCCTGCCCGGCAAGCTCGCCGACTGCAGCAACACCGCCGCGGCCGGCACCGAGATTTTCCTGGTTGAGGGCGATTCGGCGGGCGGCTCGGCCAAGGCCGCGCGCAACCGCGAGACCCAGGCCATCCTGCCGCTGCGCGGCAAGATCCTGAACGTGGCGAGCGCCAGCGCCGACAGGCTGCGCGAGAACCAGGAGATCCAGGATCTCATCCAGGCCTTGGGCTGCGCCACCGGCGCCCAGTACAGCGACGATCGGCTGCGCTACGAGCGGGTCATCATCATGACCGACGCCGACGTCGACGGCGCGCATATCGCCTCGCTGCTGATGACGTTCTTCTATCGCGAGATGCCGAAGCTGATCGAGAATGGCCATCTCTTCCTTGCCCAGCCGCCGCTGTTCCGGCTGAGCAAGGGCGATCGCATCGAGTACGCGCGCGACGAGCAACACAAGGACGAACTGCTGCGCGATGTGTTCGGCGGCGGCAAGGTCGATATCACGCGCTTCAAAGGACTGGGCGAAATGCAGTCCGTTCACCTGCGCGAAACCACGATGGACCCGACCCGGCGCATCCTGCTGCAGGTCGACGTGCCGACCGCGGCCGATGCCGGTACGCGCCGCGAGGCCATGCGCACGGCGTCGCTGGTCGAGGACCTGATGGGGCGCAAACCCGAGAAGCGCTACGCCTTCATCCAGGAGAACGCGCGGTTTGCCCGCGATCTTGACGTTTGAAGTGCCTTACGCGCGGCTGACGAAGTGCGCGCGACAATGTGACGTGAAGCCGTCGCGCCCGACGCCTACCGTACAGAGGTGAGCGATAGGGAGGATGTCCGTATGCGCTTCAGGGGCAGGATTGCCGCTCTGTTCGGGCTTTTGATCCTTGCGGCATGCGCCTCCTCCATCGCCGTCATCGGCGGGACGTATTATTCGCCGCAGTATGACTTTGCCGAGTTCTTCGCCGCGACCGACGGCCGGAACTTCCAGGTCATCCTTGTCGGCAATCCCTTCCCGGGCACCGATCCCAACACGGTCGCGCGCGAGCTCTTGCCGGTCATGCAGGCCGCCAAACCGCGGCCGGCGCTCACCTTCACCTACGACGCCCCCGTCGAAAGGCCGCGCCCTTATTACCGCCTGGTGCTGGTCTTCGATTCCGCCCTCGATCTCGGCTCCGCTGAGGTGTGCAACGGCACGACCCGTACCAGGCCTGGCCGGCCAGGCATTTTCTATCTCTATGCCGTCTACTGTCGAAACGAGCAGCCGCTGTCGGAAACCACCGCCTGGACGCAAGCGACCGGTCCGACCGATCCGCGCATCGAGCAGTTTTTCCGCGAATTGTTCCAGGTGATATTCAGCGACTCTCGGGCCTATCGGCCGGACGCCGGCAAAAGGCATCGGCCGTAGACGGAACGCCCCATACGAACCTTTGCCAACCAGATGGTCGTGGCCATCCGGTATTCGCCCGTCGACCGCTTCTCACGGCGCCGCCTGCGCGCGACGCCTTCGGGCGGCGGCAAGGTCGACATCACGCGCTTCAAGGGGCTGGGTGAGATGCAGTCCGTTCATCTGCTCATCTGCGCGAAACCGCGATGGACCCGACCAAGCGCATCCTGCTACAGGTCGACGTGCCGACTGCGGCCGATGTCGATACGCGCCGCGAAGCCATGCGCACAACGTCGCTGGTCGGACCTGATGCGCCGCAAGCCGGAAAAGCGCTACGCCTTCATCCAGGAGAATGCCCGTTTTGCGCGATCTCGACGTCTAAAGGGGCTTACGGGTGGCTGACGAAGTGCGCGCGGCAATGTGACGTGAAGCGACCATGAATGACGCCTATCTTGGCCGCTGCGCGGCAAGGAGAACCCCCCGTATGCGTTTCACGAGCAAGATTGCAACTTTCCTGGCGCTGTTGATCGTTCCGGCGTGTACCACCTCTTCCAGCACTTCCGCGGCGATCATCGGTGGGACATATTATGCGCCACAGTATGACTTTGCCGAGTTCTTCGCCGCGACCGACGGCCGGAACTTCCAGGTCATTCTTGTCGGCAACCCCTTCCCGGGCACCGATCCCAATACGGTCGCGCGCGACCTGTTGCCGGTCATGCAGGCCGCCAAACCGCGGCCGGCGCTCACCTTCACCTACGACGCCCCCGTCGAAAGGCCGAGCCCGTATTACCGCCTGGTGCTGGTCTTCGATTCCGCCCCCGATCTGGGCTCCTATGCGGTGTGCAATGGGACGACCCGTACCAGGCCGAACCGGCCGGGCATGTTATATCTCTTTGCCGTTTACTGTCGAAACGACCAGGCGCTGTCGGAAACCACCGCGTGGGTTCCGGCAACCGGTTGGACCGATCCGCGGGTCGCTCAGCTTTTCCGCGAATTGTTCCAGGTCGTGTTTACCGACTCTCAGGCTTATCGGCCGTTGAACGGCTTCAGGGGACGGCCTTAGCGCCGCACGACGCTTGGCACTTGATTAGCAGAGCAAGTCCGCCTCCACTCCAGGCTGTTGTCTCGGAAGAGCTTCATAGGAGTGGAAATGCAGACGCTACAGGATCGTCATGTTGTCGTGACCGGCGGCACCGGTGCGCTCGGTGCAGCCGTCGTGAAAGGCTTCCTTCAAGCGGGAGCGGCCTGCCACATCCCGGCGATTGAAAGCGTCGCGCCGTCCGGCCGGCTGCCCGACAGCGGAAAAATCACCATTTCCACCAGCATCGACCTCGCCGACGAAACCTCCGTCGGCGGCTTCTACGGCAAGCTGCCGCCGCTCCATGCCGTGGTGAACATCGCCGGCGGATTTGCCTATGCCCCCATCGCCGACAGCTCGGCACAGGTCCTGCACCACCAGGTGTCGATGAATCTCGTCTCCTGCGTCTTGAGCTGCCGCGCGGCGATTGCCAACTTCCGCAAAGCCGGCCGCGGCGGACACATCGTCAATATCGCGGCCCGACCCGCCCTCAATCCGCGCCAGGGCGCCAACATGACGGCTTACACAGCGGCCAAGGCCGCCGTCGCCGCCTTCACCGTCGCCCTCGCCGAGGAAGTGAAAAACGAGAACATCTCGGTGATCGCGCTTTGTCCTTCGACCATCGACACGCCCGCCAACCGCGCCGACATGCCGAAGGCGAATCATGACACCTGGGTGACACCCGCGTCGATTGCCGAGTTGATCGTTGCGCACTGCAGCCTGTCGGAAACCATCAATTCCGGCGCGCTGATTCCCGTCTATGGAAAGGCCTGAGCGCTCCACAGGGAAGCTCTGCTAACCAGACGGCGATGGCCGCCTGGTATTCCCTCATCGACCTGTTTCTTTCCCGTCTCGACGCCGAGGCGGCGCACGGCCTGGCCCTGCGGGCGCTCAAGAGCGGCTTGCTGCCGGCCGACCGCCGCCCGGACGCCCCGTCGCTCGCCGTACGCGTCTGGGGTCGCAGCGTGCCGAACCCGATCGGCCTCGCCGCCGGTTTCGACAAGAATGCCGAGGTGGCGGATGCCATGCTGGGCTTGGGCTTCGGCCTGGTCGAAATCGGCAGCGTGACGCCGCGGCCACAGGACGGCAATCCGCGTCCCCGCCTGTTCCGTCTGCCTGAGGATCGTGGCGTCGTCAACCGCATGGGCTTTCCGGGCCAGGGACTCGACGCCGCGCGCTCCCGGCTCGCCGCCCGCCCTCGCCGCGGTTTCGTTGGCGTCAATGTCGGCGCCAACAAGGACAGCACGGACCGCGCCGCCGACTACGTCGCCTGCAGCGTGGCCCTGGCGCCCTATGCCGACTATCTCGTGTGCAATGTCTCCTCGCCCAACACGCCGGGCCTGCGCAATCTCCAGGGCCGCGCCCAGCTCGCCGACCTGCTGAAGCGCGTGCAGGACGCCATTGCCGCCAAGCCCGTGCCGCTGCTGGTCAAGATCGCGCCCGACGCCACGGACGACGACCTCGACGACATCGTCGCGGTTTGCCGCGAGCTCAGGATGGACGGCATCATCGTCGGCAACACCACGCTGTCGCGGCCGTCGTCGCTGCGCTCGACGCGGCGCGAGGAGACCGGCGGTCTGTCCGGCGCACCGCTCGCGGCGCTCGCCACGGAAGTGCTGCGCCGCACCGCGCAGCGGGTCGAAGGCCAGTTTCCCCTGGTCGGCTGCGGCGGCGTCGGCTCGGGCGCCGACGCCTATGCCAAGATCCGCGCCGGCGCCACGCTGGTGCAGCTCTACTCGGCGCTGGTCTTCGACGGCCCGCCGCTCATCCGCCGCATCAAGCAGGAGCTTGCCGTCCTGCTGGTGCGGGATGGCTTTGCGACGGTGGCCGAGGCTGTCGGCGCCGATCTGTAGGTTCATGTCAGGACGACATCTAGACTAGATGTCCGCGAAGACGTGGCTTTCCTTCTTGGCGCCGGGATGCGTCACCGCGCCGTCGACGGCCGGGCCGACCAGCTCGGCGTACTTCCACAGCGCGCCCGCGGTGTAGCCGTTTTTCCTGGGCTTCCACGCCTTGCGGCGCTTCTTCAGCTCCTTCTCCGTAAGGTCGACGGAGAGCCTGCCCTTCACCGCGTCGATGGTGATCAGATCGCCGTTCTTCAACAGGCCGATCGGCCCGCCGACCGCCGCTTCCGGGCCGACATGGCCGACGCAGAAGCCGCGCGTGGCGCCGGAGAAGCGGCCGTCGGTGATCAGCGCCACCTTGTGGCCGACGCCGAGGCCATAGAGGGCCGCCGTGGTCGACAGCATCTCGCGCATGCCCGGCCCGCCCTTGGGCCCTTCGTAGCGGATGACGAGGACCTCGCCGTCCTTGAACTTGTGCTTCACAACGGCCTCGAACGCCGCCTCCTCGGTGTCGAAGCACCGTGCCGGACCGGTGAAGATCAGCCCCTCGCCCTGCATGCCCGCCACCTTCACGATCGCGCCGTCGGGTGCCAGGTTGCCCTTCAGCCCGACCACGCCGCCGGTCGGCGAGAGGCAGTTCTTCACACGATAGACGACATCCTGGTTCTCCGGGAACGTCACGTCCTTGTGGTTCTCGGCCAGCGTCTTGCCGGTCGCCGTCAGCACGTCGCCGTGCAGCAGGCCGGCATCGAGCAGCTCCTTGATGACCACGGGAATGCCGCCGACATTGTAGAGATCGAACGCCACGTACTTTCCACCCGGCTTGAGGTCGGCGATGTAGGGCGTCTTCTTGAAGATCTTCGCCACGTCGTGCAGGTCGAACTTGATGCCGCATTCATGCGCCATCGCCGGCAAATGGAGTCCGGCATTGGTCGAGCCGCCGGTCGCCGCCACGACGGTGGCGGCGTTCTCGAAGGCCTCGCGCGAGCAGATGTCGCGTGGCCGGATGCCGAGGCGCAGCAGGTTCATCGCCGCTTCGCCCGAGGCCTCGGCGTACTGGTCGCGCGTCTCGTAGGGCGCTGGCGCGCCGGCCGAGCCCGGCAGCGCGAGGCCGATCGCCTCGGAAACGCAGGCCATGGTGTTGGCTGTGAACTGGCCGCCGCAGGAGCCGGCCGACGGACAGGCCGCGCATTCGAGCTCGCGCAGGTCGGCATCGGAGAACTTGCCGGCGGCATGCATGCCGACGCCCTCGAACACGTCGACCACGGTGACGTCCTTGCCGCGGAACTTGCCGGGCAGGATCGAGCCGCCATACATGAATACCGACGGCACGTTCAGCCGCAGCATGGCCATCATCATGCCGGGCAGCGACTTGTCGCAGCCGGCCAGGGTCACCATGGCGTCGTAGCAGTGGCCGCGCATGGTGAGCTCGACCGAATCGGCGATGAGGTCGCGGCTGGCGAGCGACGACTTCATGCCCTGGTGGCCCATGGCGATGCCGTCGGTCACCGTGATGGTGGTGAATTCGCGCGGCGTGCCGCCGCCACGATCGACGCCGATCTTCACGGCCTGGGCCTGGCGGCTGAGCGCGATGTTGCAGGGCGCAGCCTCGTTCCAGCAGGTCGCCACGCCCACGATCGGCTGGGCGATCTGCTTCTCGTTGAGGCCCATGGCGTAGAGATAGGATCGATGGGGCGCCCGCTCCGGTCCGACCGTGGTATGCCGGCTCGGCATCTTCGCCTTGTCGAAGGTGGGATTGGGATGCAGCCTGGATTGCTTCTTCGTGGCCATTTGCGCCTGATCTCCGCCGAAACGGTCGCGACTTTACTCATGCCCCCTCGCCCTCGCTAGGGGACCCGTCGTCCCGAGCGGAGCCGCCCGAAGGGCGGCACAGCCGAGGGAGCTTGTCTCGACGATAGGTCGTGAACGAACCTGCACCGCGGAAATCGCGGCGGCAGACGCGCGGCGGATCACCCCTTACACTGCCGAGCGGGAGGAAGCGTGCCGCTCTGGATACCGATAACCGTCGCCGCTGCGCTGTTTCAGAACATCCGCACGACGATGCAGCAGAAGATTCGCGGCATCCTGAGCGTCGATGGGGCCAACTTCGTGCGCTACCTCTACGGCGCGCCGCTGGCGCTCGGCATGCTGGCTTTCCTCGTGTTCGGCACCGGCCGGCAGGTGCCTTCGATCTCGTTGCCCTTTCTCGGGATGGTGACGATCGCCGGCGTCGCCCAGATCGTGGCGACCTCGCTCATGATCCACGCCTTCTCGCTGCGCAACTATGCGGTCGGCACGGTCTATTCCAAGACCGAGACAGTGTTCGTGGCCCTGTTCGCCACCTTCATCGCCCACGAGCCGCTCAAGTTCGGCGCCTGGATCGGCATCCTGGTCTGCCTGGGCGGCGTGATGATCCTGAGCCTGCGCGGCTCGTTCGCCAATGTCAGGAGCGTGCTCGCCGACCTCACGCACAAGGGCGCGCTCTACGGGCTCCTCTCGGGCGCGATCTTCGCGATCGCCGCCTTCACCATCCGCGAGGCCTCCAAGCTCCTGCCCGACGGTGATTTCATGATCCGCGGCATCACCGTGCTCGCCTGCATGAACACCATCCAGGTCGTGCTGATGGCGGCCTACCTCTCGCGCCGCGACCGGCCGCAGCTCGGCAAGGTGTGGTTCAACTGGCGCTCGTCGGTGTGGGTCGGCATCTTCAGCGTGCTCGGTTCGGCCGGCTGGGCGCTCGCCATGACGCTCGAGAATGCGGCGCTGGTCCGCGCCGTCGGTCAGATCGAGCTGGTCTTCACCTTCATCGCCTCGCACGTCGTGCTCAAGGAAAGGCCGTCCGCCGGCGAGTGGATCGGCAGCGTCCTCGTGGTCGGCGGTGTCGTTCTCATCCTCATTACCCGATGACCCATCCGACGACCCAAGGGGTGAACCGATGACGGAAACCAACCCCCGGCCGCTGCACGGCCTTCGCGTTCTCGACTTCTCGACCACCATCGCCGGGCCGCATTGCAGCCGGCTGCTGGCCGACATGGGCGCCGACGTGATCAAGGTCGAATCGCCCGAAGGCGACCTGATGCGCAGCCGGCCGGTGCAGCGCGACGGCGCCGGCACGATGTTCGGCCAGCTCAATGCCGGCAAGCGCTCGATCGTGCTCGACCTCAAGAAGCCCGAGGCGATCGCCGCGGTGAAGAAGCTGGTGAAGACGGTCGATATCGTGCTGGAGAACTATCGGCCCGGCGTGATGAAGCGCCTGAGACTCGACTATCCCGAACTGGCGAAGATCAACCCCAGGATCATCTACGGCGCCATCTCGGGCTACGGCCAGACCGGCCCCGCCGCCGGCCGCCCGGCCTATGCGCCGGTCATTCACGCCTCGACCGGCTACGACATGGCCCATCTCTTTTACCAGCAAGGTCGCGAACGGCCGGACAATTGCGGCATCTTCGTCGCCGACTATGCCAGCGGCGCCTACGCGATGGGCGGCATCCTGGCGGCGCTCCATCAGCGCCACGTCACCGGCAAAGGCCAGATGGTCGATGTGTCGATGTTCGAGACCCTGGTCGGCATGCTGCTGGGTGAGGTCAACCGCGCACAGTTCGACTTCGAGATGCCGTCGCGGCCGATGTACGGGCCGGTCGAGGCCAAGGACGGCTATGTCATGCTGGCGACGGCGAGCGAACGGACCTTCCAGGACATGGCGACGGCGGCGGGCCGGCGCGACTGGCTCACCGATCCGCGCTTCGAGAAATATGCCGACCGGCGCATGAACTGGGACCAGTTCGTCGACGAGTTCGAGGCGTGGTCGAAGACGCTCACGGTCAAGGAATGCGTCGCGGCGCTGGAGAAGCACGGCGTGCCCTGCTCGCCGTATCTTACCGTGACCGAGGCGCTGCAGGACCCGCAGGTCGCCCATCGCGGCTCGCTCTGCACCATCGAGGACAGCGCCGGTTCATACAAGTCGCCCGCCCCGCCCTTTCGCTTCTCCGGCTCACCGTTGCAAAGCGGCCCCAAGGTCGCGGGCCTGGGCGAGCACACCAAGAGCGTGCTCGCCGAGGCCGGTCTCAGCGAAATCGAGATCAAGGCCTTGGCGAAATGATCGATCCGCGTACGCCCATTCTCGTCGGCTGCGGCCAGATCACCGATACGACGGGCAAGCCATCAAGCGAACGCTCGAATGTCGCCTTCTGTGCCGAGGCCGCGAACCTCGCTCTCGACGATAGCCGCGCCGCGATCGGCACGGCGGCGCTGGGTCGCAGGATCGATGCGGTGGCGGTTCTCGAATTCTTCCCCGACATCAGCCCGCGCTTCGCCTCGCCGTTCGGCCGCTGCAGCAACCCGCCCAAGGCTGTCGCCAACCGGCTGAACGCGACGCCACGGCAGCTCATCTACACGCACTCCGGCGGCAACACGCCCCAGTATCTCGTCAATCGATTCTCGGAAGAGATCGCAAGCGGCGAGACCGAGCTGGCGCTGATCTGCGGCGCCGAGCTGCTGCGCTCGACCCAGAGCGCGCGCAAGGCCGGGCTGAAGATCGACTGGAACGAGGATCCCGGCGGCGAGCCGACGCGGATCGGCGACAAGCGCTTCGGCTTCTCCGACGAGGAGGGGCGACACGAGCTCCGCGCGGCGATCCATTTCTACCCGCTGCTGGAAAACGCCATCCGTGGCGGCCTGAAGCGCGATGTGGCCAGCCACATGACGGCCATGGGCCGGCTGTTCGCGCGCCTGGCCGCCGTCGCCAAGGACAATCCGCTGGCGACGCGACGGGAAGGCTACAGCGCCGAGCGGCTGGCCACGATCTCCGATGACAATCGCTGGATCTGCTTTCCCTATCCGCGGCTGATGAATGCCAACGCCATCATCGACCAGGCGGCGGCGGTGCTGGTGACCTCGGTCGGCAAGGCGCGCGAATGGGGCATCCCGCAGGACCGCTGGGTGTTCCTGCATGGCTGCGCCGACGGCGTCGACACCTGGGTCGTGTCGGAGCGCGATCGCCTCGACGCCTCGCCGGCCATCAAGGGCTGCGCGCGGCTTGCGCTCGACATGGCGGGCAAGACGCTGTCCGACGTGGCGGCCTTCGACCTCTATAGCTGCTTCCCCTCGGCGGTCGAGGTGGCGATGACGGAGATCGGCATCGCCCCGGACGATCCGCGGCCGGTCAGTGTCACCGGCGGCCTGCCCTTCTTCGGCGGCCCGGGCAACAACTACGTCACCCATTCCATCGCCGAGATGATGAACGTGGTGCGCAAGACGCCGGGCTCCTTCGGCATGGTGACGGCCAACGGCAACTACCTCACCAAGCATTCGGCTGGGCTCTACTCGACCAAGCCAACCAAGGGTCCGTGGCGAAGGCAAGACCCGAAGAAATTGCAAGCCGAGCTCGATGCCCGGCCCAAGCAGCACGTGAACACGAAACCGGCCGGCACCGGCACGATCGAGACGTACTGTGTTGCCTACGGCAGGGACGCGCCGGACCGCGCCTACATTTTCGGCCGGCTGGACGGTTCGGGCGACCGTTTCGTCGCCATGGCCGCGCATGAGCCCGCTTTGCTGACCGACATGCTGACGAACGAGCAGCTTGGGCGTAAAGTGGCGGTCGGTGAGAAAGACGGTCGCAACGTCTTCAAGCCAACCTCATCCTGAGGAGCCGCGCGAAGCGCGGCGTCTCGAAGGATGAGGTGAGTGGGCTCAAGTTGAGGAAGCCAAACCATGCCCAACATGCTGAGTGCCGCGCAGACGGCCGAGTTCAATCAAAAAGGCTTCACCTACGCCCGCGGCCTGTTCGCGCCGGATGAAGTGAAGCTCCTCACCGACGCGATGGAGCAGGACCCCGCGGTGCGTTCGAGCATCCTCGACCGGCGCGACGGCGAAGGACGCTCGACCCGCATCGCGCTGTGGAACCGCGCCGGCGACAGCGTCTATGGCCTGGCGGCGCGCTGCCAACGCATGGTCGATACCTCGGCGGCGTTGCTCGGCGGACCGGTCTATCACTACCAGTCCAAGCTCACGGCCAAGGAGCCGGAGGTCGGCGGCGCCTGGGAATGGCACCAGGATTACGGCTACTGGTACTACAACGGCTGCATCAGGCCCGACCTGCTCTCGATCATGGTGGCCCTCGACAGGACCACGCGCGAGAATGGCTGCCTGCAGATCGCGACGGGCTCGCACAAGCTCGGCCGCATCGACCATACGCCGTTGTCGCCGACCCAGAACGAGGTCGATCCCAAGCGAATGCCCTACATCCTCGAGCAATGCCCGATCGAGTGTTGCGAGCTGGAAGTCGGCGACGCGCTGATCTTCCATTGCAACGCCATCCACCGTTCCGACGCCAACCGCTCGGCCAACCGGCGCTGGACGCTGTTGATCTGCTACAACCGGGTCGACAACGACACGATCATCAAGACCGACGATCGATACTACGTGCCGCTCGAGACGGTCGACGACGGCGCGCTCCGCCGCGCCGGCCTGCGCTTCGCCAGCGGCGACAACGCCGAACACTTCGCGTCGCGGCCCTACGTGCCGGATCTGCGCAAGGCGTCTTAATATAGGGCGAATTCAAGCCCGCGCGCGCCCAGCTAAGCCCCCAGCCGCTCCAGCGCCGTGCTCAGGCGCGCGCGGGTCTGTTCGGCCTGGGTGCGGCGCTCGCGCTGCTCCTCGACGACCTCCTCCGGCGCGCGCGACACGAAGGCGGCGTTGCCGAGCTTGGCGTCGATCTTGCCGACCTCGTCGGCCAGCTTCTTGATTTCCTTCTGCAGGCGCGCGCCTTCGGCCTTGAGGTCGATGACGTCGCCGACCGGCAGCGCATAGGCTGCCTCGCCCACCACGATCTGCAGCGCGGCCTTGGGCGCGATCGCCGCCGCTTCGACGCCCTCGACCCGCGACAGCCGCTCGATCGCGGCGCGATGCACGTCGAGGCGCTTCTGCGTCGTGTCGCTGGCGCCCACGACCAGGAGCTTGAGCTTGGCCCCGCCCGGCACGTTCAGCTCGGCGCGGGCCGAGCGGATGTCGGAGATCAGCTTGACCAGCCAGCCGATCTCGGCCTCGGCATCCGCGTCGACGGGCGTCGGCTGCGGCCAGGGCTGGGCGATCAGCATGCCGTGCCCGGCGCGATGACCGAGCTTGTCCCACAGCTCCTCGGTGATGAACGGCATCACCGGATGCAGGAGCTTGACCGTCTCGCGCAGCACGCAGGCGGTGACGGCGCGCGTCTCGTCCTTCTCCGGCCCGTCGTCGCCCTGCAGGATCGGCTTGGAGAGCTCGACGTACCAGTCGCAGACGATGCCCCAGATGAATTCATAGAGCGCCGTGGCCGCATCGTTCAGGCGGAACTCCGCCAGCGCCTTGTCGACCGTCGTGTTGGCGCGCGCCAGCTCGCCCAGCACCCACTTGTTGACCGTCAGCTTTGCCGACTCGGGCACGAAGCCCTGCGGTAATGCCGCGCCGTTCATTTCGGCAAAGCGCGTGGCGTTCCACAGCTTCGTCGCGAAGTTTCGCGAACTCTCGACGCGAGTCGGTGCGAGGCGCAGACGGCCGGCGTTGTTGGCCGCGAGCGATGCCATGGTAAAGCGCAAAGCATCGGCGCCGTACTTGTCGATCAGCTCCAAGGGATCCATGGCGTTGCCCTTGGACTTCGACATCTTCTGGCCCTTCTCGTCCGTCACCAGGCCGTGCAGGTAGACGGTGCGGAACGGCACCTCGGTCATGAATTGCATGCCCATCATCATCATGCGGGCGACCCAGAAGAACAGGATGTCCCAGCCCGTCACCAGCACGCTGGTCGGGTAGTATTTCTCGAGTTCGACCGTCTGGTCGGGCCAGCCCAGGGTCGAGAACGGCCACAGCGCCGAGCTGAACCAGGTATCGAGCACATCGGGATCGCGCGCCAACGCCACGTCCTTGCCGTAGTGCCTGCGCGCCTCTTCTCTGGCTTCGTCCTCCGACAGCGCGACAAAGATCTTCTTGTCCGGTCCGTACCAGGCCGGAATCTGATGGCCCCACCAGAGCTGGCGCGAGATGCACCACGGCTCGATGTTCTCCATCCAGCGGAAGAACTCGCCGCGCCCGCGTTCGGGCACGAATTTCACCCGTCCGTCGCGCGCCGCGGCGATCGGCGCCTCGGCGAGCTTCTTGGCGTCGGCGTACCATTGCTCGGTCAGGAACGGCTCGACCGGGACGCCGCCGCGGTCGCCGTAAGGCACGGCGTGGGTATGCGGCTCGATCTTCTCGACGAGGCCCAACTCCTCCATGTCGGCCACGATCTTCTTGCGCGCGTCGAAGCGGTCGAGCCCGCGGTATTTTTCCGGCGCCTTGTCGTTCAGCCGGGCGAACTTGTCGAAGACGCTGATCGCTTCAAGGTTATGGCGGCGGCCGACCTCGAAGTCGTTGAAGTCGTGCGCCGGCGTGATCTTCACCGCCCCCGACCCCTTCTCCGGATCCGAATATTCATCGGCCACGATCGGGATCCGGCGGCCGACCAGCGGCAGGATCGCCTGCTTGCCGATCAGGTGCTTCCACTTGGGATCGTCGGGATGCACCGCGACGCCGGTGTCGCCCAGCATCGTCTCGGGTCGCGTCGTCGCCACCACGATATGCTCGTCGCTGCCCTCGATCGGGTATTTGAGGTACCAGAGATGACCCCTGACCTCGCGCGATTCGACCTCGAGGTCGGAGATCGCCGTCAGCATCTTGGGGTCCCAGTTGACCAGCCGGTTGTCCTTGTAGATCAGGCCGGCCTTGTAGAGATCGACAAACACCTTCAGCACGGCGCGCGACAGGCCCTCGTCCATGGTGAAGCGCTCGCGCGACCAGTCGCATGACGCGCCCAGCCGGCGGAGCTGGCGGGTGATGGTGCCGCCCGAATAGGCCTTCCACTCCCAGACCTTGGCCAGGAACTCCTCGCGGTTCAGGAGCTTCTTGTTGCCGTCTCCCTTCTCCGCGCCCTCGACCGCGAGCCCGATGCCCTCCTGCTCGAGATTGCGCACCACGACCATCTGGGTGGCGATGCCGGCGTGATCCGTGCCCGGCTGCCACAGCACGTCGTCGCCCTTCATGCGGCGCCAGCGGATCAGCACGTCCTGCAGCGTGTTGTCGAG
>Ga0210402_10000497_pt1 | contig 44242 bp, 64 predicted proteins | sample IncBWC7MmetaG_FD_161055 | JGI IMG/M metagenome (GOLD analysis project Ga0210402, IMG submission 161055) | Forest soil microbial communities from Barre Woods Harvard Forest LTER site, Petersham, Massachusetts, United States - Inc-BW-C-7-M | ecosystem: Environmental > Terrestrial > Soil >...
GAGCGCGCGCTGACCTTGCAGGTGACGATGGCCGGCGGCATCGCGCTGAAGGTCAAAGTGATCGGGCGCCGCGGCTTTGTCGATCGACTGGTGCTGCTGCCGGGCGGCAAGGTGTTGTTCGTCGAGCTGAAACGCCCGATCGGCGGCCGGCTGTCGCCGCAGCAGCGGGCGTTCCACAGCGAACTGCGGAACCTGAATATGACAGTTGCGTCGGTGAAAAATTCAGCGGAGATTACCCGGCTGTTATCCACCGCGAAATGAAAAACCGGGCCGTGTGCGCGGCCCGGTTATCAACCACAAGGTCCACCCTGCTAAGAATGCACCTAAGCCAACCCCCTCAGGGGACCAAGGAGATTGAACGTGAGCCATAGTGACCTAACCGCCCACCGATTGCAACTGCTGGCTTCCGGCTATCGCATCATCCCGACCCGCGGCAAGCGGCCGCTGCTCAAGGGCTGGAACACGCCGGGCTACCTGAAGCAGGAACTGACCGACAACGCCAAGCGCACCGCGGTCGCCAGGGTGACGAAATGGCCGCGGCTGTACCCGCATCTCGGCTCGACCGGGATCCGGCTCGAGATCGGCACCGGCGCCGTCGACCTCGACGTCGATCACCCCCTGGCCGACGCGGTCATGGCCGAGATCGAGCTGATCGCGCCCGAGGTGTTCGCGACCGCGCCGACGAGGTTTGGCGGCGGCATGCACAAGCGGGCGCTGTTCGTACGGATCGAGGACGGCGGCGAGCCGTTCGTGCGGATCGCCAGCCACCGCTACCACGCCCCCGGCAATGCGGCCCACGATCACTGCGTCGAGATCTTCGGCGGGCAGCCGGCCTCGACCGGCAACTGCTCGCGCCACATGGGGGTCGACGGCCCGCACAGCTACGCCGAGGACGAGGTCACGGTGGCGGCGCAGTACCGCTGGGATCCGGCCGTGCCGGCGCTGTGGCAGGTGCCAGTGGCGGGCCTGCCGGTGCTGACGCGGGCCCAGGCCGGCGCGATCGCTGACGCCTTCGACCGCTTGGCAACCGAGGCTGGCTGGCAGCGCCTGGTGGCGCGGGAGCCGAGCGAGGCCGGCACTGCGGTCTACGACATCGATGCGGCGACCCGGTTCGACGTCTGGCACGGGCCCGACCAGGTGACGTATGAGGAGCTGATCGACCTGCAGGCCGGGATGCGCGACTTGCGGGTCTCCGCCGGCTTCATCGACGGCGGCAGCAATCGGACCCGGTGCTGGGCGTTCTGGTCGAAGCGGCACGCCTGCGTCGCGGTGTACGACCACGCCGAGGCCGTCACCCACTACCCGGCCGAGCTGCAGCCGGAGCCGGACGTGCTGCAGGCGCAGCTGAAGGGGCTGCAGGACGAGCAAAGCGAGCCGCCTGGTGCGGCGCCGCCGCGGCCGGCCGATACCGCCTCGATCCCGGACAAGGCGCTGTGGCTGCTGCTGAGCTACGGCTATTGCGGCAGGCTCGACACCATGGTCGAGCTGTACAAGCCGGATGACGACTGCCAGATCAAGCCGAGCGGGTTCCAGCGGTTGTACCGGGCCTGGCGCGAGGAGACGGTCGGGCCACGCGGCGGCCGGGTGTTCACCTACGCCACCGGCTACTGGGAGGTGAACCCCGGCCGGGTCGACGTCGAGGGGGTGCGGATGCGCCCCGATCGGCCGTTCCCGACCTATGTCGAGAACGGTCGCACTTTCAAGAACACCTATTTGCGACCGCAACACAGCGGCACCGGTGACATCCAGCCCTGGCTCAGCTTCATGGCGCATCTGCTGCCTGATCACGCCGAGCGGGACTGGTTCTACAACTGGCTGGCGCATAAGCACCGTCACCCCGGCGTGCCCGGCGTCGCCGTCATCATGGTGGCAACCGGACCGGAGGGGCCGGTCTACGGCGCCGGCCGCGGCCTCCTGCGCGACATCATCAGCCGGCTGCTGGGGCCGCAATACGTCAAGCCGATCGATTTCGACGTGTTCACCGGCCGCTCGGCGCAGGGCACCTACACCGACTGGGGCGCCTACGCCACGCTGATCACCGTCAACGAGGCCAAGGACACCCCGGAGAGCGGGCGCTGGACCGAGCGCCGCGCGGTCTACGAGCGGCTGCGCGAGATCGTCGACCCGCGCGCGATCGAGCGAACCTTTCAGCGCAAAGGCCAGCAAGCCTTCACCGGGTTAAGTTTTGCGTCCTACCTGGTATTCTCCAACAACCGCGACGCGCTGCAGGTGCCGGAGGGTGATCGCCGCATCGCGGCGCTGGCCAATGGCGGGCGGATGTCGCCGGAGATGGCGGCCCAGCTGCAGGCCTGGATGGATCAGCCCGGCAACATCGCCGCGCTGGCGCACTGGCTGGAATGGCGAGACCTTCGCGCCTTCGACGTCTACCTGCCGCCGGAGACCGAAACCAAAACCGTGATGCAGGAGCTGGCCCGCAACGAGCTGGAGGAGGCCTTCAACATCGTTCGGCACTGGATCGGACCACGGCGATTGTTCACCGGCGCCCAGGTCCGAGCCGCGGTGCTGAGCGAGCTAAGCGATGTGATCTCCGCGGACATGGTGCGGCAGTGGGTGACGCGACAAATTCGGGCTGACGCGAGCCAAGTCGGGGACCACCGAACCCTCCCATCGGAGGGCCGGCACAAGATCCTGGGATGGCGTGGGGTCGACCATTCGTGGGTGGGGGATGACGTGATGCGAGCCAGGGAGGCGGTTCACCAGACCGAATTGCTGCTGAACAAGGACAGTCGGTGGTCAGGCCAGGCTCGGTGACAGTGGGCTGGTGGCAGCTAAAAACATCAATAGTATCAAGATGGTCGCGGTTGGGCTGCCACCGACTGCCACCGAGAACGCTACCTTTTTCTTTATATATATATTTATTATATATGTATCCTTATCTATAGCTGTAGCGCTGACCAGAACCTCGGTGGCACTCGGGGTCGGTGGCAGTCGCGGCAACCTCGACCACCCGGTGCAGGCTCACGGGAACACCCGTGCCGCCTTGCGCAGGATCTTCACGATAATCGCCAGCTGCCTGGCCGACAGCTCGTAGTCGGCCCGGTAGCGATCGCCGACATCACGGGAAAAACTGATCTCCCAGTCGGTCAGCACTTGGGCGGCGATCGCGGCGTTGGCGGCGATCCGCCGCAGCAGGTTCAGCAGGTCGGCGTCGGGCTCGGGCCGTGGCTTCTGCCGCGGCGGCGGCGGTGGCGGTGGCGGCCGCGACGAGGTGGTAGCGCCGAGCGCCTCGGCGATCAGCTCGTTGATGGTCTGCTTGCGGCTCTCGGCCATCTTGCTGAGCATCGCGGCGGCGTTGGCACGTTCGCCGTCGAAGGCGCTGCCCAGCATGCCGATCAGCTTGGTGATGCGGGTCTTGTCGGCCTGGTCCATGGGGTGGCTCCTAGCGGGGGTGGAAGATCAGCTGGCCGGCGCGGCTGTCGACCGTGAACGGGCCGATGCCGTCGACCACCGGGAAGGCCAGCAACGGGTCGCCGCTGTCCGAGACCAGGGCTGTCACCTCGCGCAGCACGTGGTCGCCGAGCACCAGGGTGTCGATCGTCACCGACTTGGCGGTGTGGAAGCTGCCATTGGCGAGCTTGACGTTGACCGGGGTGGGGTTGGGCCTGGCGCGGCCGAGCGCCAGCAGCCGGTTGGCCATCCCGGTCGGGATCTGGGACAGGGTGGCGCCGGTATCGAACAGCATCAGGAGCTGCTCGCCGCCGACGGTGACCTGGAGCTGGACGCCGTTGCCCTTGCGGTAGGACAGCAGTGGCACGGCGTCGAGTTTGACGACGCGCTGGGTGGCGATCGGCCGCGGCACCACCGCGGCGACCGGGGCCTCGATGACGCCGATGCAGGTGGTGGTCACCGCCGAGGCGGCGGTGACCGGGGTGACGCTCAGCAGCAGCAGGATCCGAGCGGCGAGCAGCAGGCGGCGCATTTCAATCTTCCTCGATGATGGTGATGATGTCGCCGATCGCGAGCGTGCAGCGCTTGGCCAGCTCGGTCACGGCGTCGGCGATGGCGTCGTCGACGTCGATCTCGTCGACGTCGATCTCGACGCGGTCTAGCTCGCCGCCGGCGCCGTTCAGTCTGACGATGATCTTCATGGTTCAGCCTCCCAGGCGGGTGATGACGTTGTCGATGATGGCGTAGTTGACGGGGTCGGCGCTCTCGACTACGCGGTGCTCGCGCACCGCGGTCCAGCGGCACGACAGGTCGGTGGCGTAGAACTCGGCCTCGGCCTTGGTGGCGAAGCGCACGGCGTTGCCGCACCATTTGCCGCTGCTGTCGGCGATCACTTCCGCCATCCACGAGGTCGGCGTCGCGGCCTTCGGTGCCAGGATCTCGACCGGGACAATCACGGCGGTGAAACCGTAGCGGGTGTAGACCCGCTGCTGCGACTGGGCGAGGTCGAGCCGCGAGCACCAGGTCTTGACCTTGGCGGTCAAGCCATGGCCCCACACCGCGACGGCGTGGGTGTAGATCTTGTCGGTGGTCGCGATGGTGCTGTTGCGGGTGCCGATGATCTGGCCGTTGTGGCGGGCGACGTATTTGACGCGAGACATGGAAGCTCCCTTACAGGATCTGGGGTTGGACAAGGATGGCGTAGCCGAGCGCACGGATGTGCTCGATCGCCTCTCGGGTGAGGGTCTTGGTGCCGGTCAGCTTGGCGAAGATCTTCGCCTTCTCGCAAACCGGGTAGTAGGCGGTGTTGCCGTAGACGTTCTTGATCGCGATGGTGATGGACATGGTGGCCTCGGCGGCGTGATTGCCTAATGCCAATCTTATATGACCAGTGGTCCGGGTTGGTCAAGCGCTAAAATTGATATTTTGCAATTTATTTTTGTTGACGGCACCGGACCATTGGTCCTAAGGTGGCGAGGTGCATCCACAACAGGAGAACGTGATGACGGACCGCTCTATTAAGGACTACAGCTTTGGCGACGATATCGTCGCCGTGGCAACGATGATCGAAGGCAAGAGCTACAAGGCCTATTTGGTCAAGGGCGACAAGGTCGACGTTGACGCTGCCGGCTACGGCTCGACCGTGCTGGAGGCAATCGCCAATCTGACCGAGGCGCTGCGCAAGGCGGAGGCCGAGCAATGAGACGCGAGGTTGCCATCAAGAAGCTCGGCAGGCTGCTCGGCAAGCAGCTCGGCTACCGCGTTGATCCCAAGGCGCCGGATCAGGAGGCGCGCGACGAGGCGCGCCTCAAGCTGCGCGCGGAGATGCAGCGGCGTCAGCAGTTGGGTGAGGCGGTGGAGGCGCGCCGGACGGCGTTGCTGAACGCCGATCCTGACTACCAGCGGTTGAAGGCCGCCTATGGCGAGGCGCGGCAGAGCTGTGAGGCATTGTCGGCGATCACGGGCCATTATCGCTTCACCGTCGGGGTCTCGAACAGCCTGTTCTTCACCGTCAAGGCGCAGGGCGACAGCTGGGAAGACGTGATCCGCAAGTTGACCGCGGAGGCCAAGTCATGAGCTGGCAGCACCAACGCGAGATGACGCCGGCGCAGTTCGAGGCGGCGCTCGGCAAGTTGAAGCTGACCCAGGCCGCCGCGGCTCGGTTTTTGGGCATCACCGCGCGCCAGGTCGCCCGGCTCAAGGTCGGCGAGCGCGTGGTGAAGGTCGAGACCGCACTGCTGCTGCGCTCGATGATCGCGCACGGCGATCAGCCGGTGGTGCCGAAACCAACCGGGAGGCCGCAATGGTGACGCGCATGACGCTGGTTAAAATCAGTGTCTATAGCTTCTGGCTGCTGGTGCTGGTCTGGCTGTTCAGCTGACCGTTGACGACGCTCCGGATCCGGTGTCTTTTGCCTGGGCCCCACCACTTGGTGGGGCCTCGGTCGTTTTGGGCGTCGAAGATGTGGATGTCGGGCATGTCGGGCATGAAGATCGTACCACTGATCGCGGCCTCGGAGGCCGAGAGCCGCGATCAGCTGCTCTTGCACCTGCAGGAGACCAGCTACCGGCTGGTGGTGGCGCTGGACGAAAAAATCCAGCGATTAGAAGCACGTATCGCGAAATTGGAGGGCGGGGTGGTTCCGCCGTTAAATGGCTAACGCCAAACGCAAAACCCCAGACACTCTTGCTCACATGCGTTCCTTGGCGCGCGGCTACACCGCGTCCTGCATCAAAACGCTGGGCGGCTACGCCAATGGCGCCGAGACCGATGCCGACATCAAGCTGCGCGCGATCGGCATGCTGCTCGACCGCGGCTGGGGCAAGCCGAACCAGCCGCACACCGATGCCGAGGGTGGCGATCTGAAGATCATTTTGCGCACCATCGTGGACAAGAAACCATGAGCGAGACCGCCGTCGCCGTACTGCCGTCCTGGCTGCGCGGCCGCGGCAACAGCTGCGAGACCTGCGTCAGCTGGAGCAAGGACAAGTACATCGAGTACTGCGGCATGTGCACCAACCCGGCCTCGCTCGACAGCGGCGAGATCACCGACAGCCGCTATCGCTGTTCGAAATTCGAGCGAAGGAGCTGACACCATGGCGGAGAGCATGAGCCTGGGCGCGCAGCGGGTGCGCGAGAGCTTCAACCCGAGCGGCACCGAGATGGCCACGATGGTCGACAAGCTCAAGCGCTACACTGCGGATTTGATCGACCTGTGCGAGGAGCTGAAGCACCTCGACCCGCGGCTCGCCAGCTTGGCGCAGACCGCGTATGAGGAGGCGGCGATGTGGGCGGTGAAGGCGGCTACCACGAAGAAATGATTGATGTGCTGATCTACCTGTCGGTGTTCCTGCTCGGCTTCATCACGTTTCCGCTGATGTTGTGGCTGATGCAGTCAATGTTGCGACGGACGTGGCCGATGGATGATGAGCAATGAGCACAAGTCGGCAAACCCATCTTAATCAGCAAGACGGTAAGCGCTCCGTGCAAAAGCAACGTCGGGCGCAGATGTACAGCGACTTTGCTGTCGTCAAGCGGGGGCCGAGCAAGGATGAGTTACGCGCAGCTGCCGAGCGGGCACTCGGCGAGTGGCAGCTCAAAAATCAACCTCGCACCTCTAACCTGAGTGATCACCTGCGGAAGAAATACTGATGAAGCACGTGGCGTCTGATGAGTTCGTGATGCCCGCCAACGACTGGTGGCCGCGCGACCACCAGATGAAGCTGTGGCAGTATCTGCAAGGCGGCGGCGACCGCGCGGTGGCGATCTGGCACCGCCGTGCCGGCAAGGACGAGATCTGCCTGCACCACGCCGCGATGTCGGGCTTGAAGCGGATCGGCAACTACTGGCACTGCCTGCCGGAGTATAACCAGGCGCGCAAGGCGATCTGGACTGCGATCAACGCCCACACCGGCAAGCGCCGGATCGATGAGGCCTTCCCGCCCGAGATCCGCGCCAACACCAACGACAACGAGATGTTCATCCGGCTGCACAACGGCTCGACGTTTCAGTGCATCGGCTCCGATCGCTACGACGCCGCGCTCGGCGCCGGCCCGGCCGGCATCACCTATTCCGAGTACGCGACCGCGAACCCGAGCGCCTGGGCCTATCATCGCCCGATGCTGCAGGAGAACCATGGCTGGGCGGTTTTCATCACTACGCCGCGCGGTCACAACCACGCCAAGGCGATCTACGAATATGCCCAGCGCACCCGCGGCTGGTTCGCCGAGGTGCTCACCGCCGAGCAGACTGGCGCGCTGACGCCGGCCGAGCTGGCCGAGGCGCTGAGCGAGTATCAATCGCTGTACGGCCTCGACATGGGCACCGCGGCGTTCGACCAGGAGTATCTCTGCAGCTTCAACGCGGCGATCGTCGGCGCCTTCTACGCGCGCGAGATGAGCGAGGTGCGCAACGAGGGCCGTATCACCGAGGCCGCGATCGCGCTGCCCAACGTGCCAGTGCATCGCGCCTGGGATCTCGGGGTCGGCAATGACACCAGCATTTGGTGGTTTCAAATGCGCGGCGCGCAGCTCGTCATCCTCGACCACTACGCGACCTCAGGCGTCGGCGTCGAGCACTACGCCGAGGTGATCGAGAAGCGCAAGCAAGAGCACGGCTGGCTCGACGGCGTCGACTTCGTGCCGCATGACGCCAACGTCAAGGAGTGGGGCACCGGCCGCACCCGGATCGAGACCATGGGGCTCTTGGGCCTGCATCCGAGCCCGGTGCCGATGGCGACGATCGACGACGGCATCCAGGCGGTGCGCCGCACTTTGCCGCTGTGCGTGTTCCACCCGCGCTGCGAAGCCGGCGGCATCAGCGCGCTGGAGCAGTATCGCCGCGAGTGGGACGATGATAAGAAATGTTTCAAGGCCTCGGCCTACAAGGATTGGACCACCGACCCGGCTGATGCGTTCAGATACCTGGCGCAGGCCTGGAAGCCGGCGCCGTTGCGACGTGTCAAGCCGCCAGCCCCAACCGGCTGGATCATCCCGCCGCCACCGGACAGTCGCCGGGGCGGCATCGTTCTATAAGCCCGCCAACAACCAGAGGAAACCCCATGCAGCCACGACCATTTCTGGCGATGATCACCCCCATCGACACCGGCCCAGTCGATCCCGGCTACGGCGTCGGCATCGGCAGCCCCGGCCGCCCGACGCATCCGATCGCGCCCGGCGGCCCGCCGCCCGGCTACTGGGGCGGCATCGCCCCGCCCTACCCGGATCAGGGTCTGCCCGGCGGCCAGCCGCATCCGTCGCACCCGATCGCGCCCGGTGGCCCGCCGCCTGGCGTGTGGCCCAACCCGCCCGGCCAGGGCCCCGGCAATCCGCCCGGCTTCTGGGGCGGCACGGCGCCGCCTTACGTCGACATTGGCGGACCAGGGCCACAGCCGCAGCCGCCACAGCCACCGGTGGGCGGACGGCCGCCGGATGGCGGGGTCGGGATCTCGCAGCTGCCCAACATGATCTGGGCCTATGTGCCCGGTCAGGGCTGGATGTGGGTTCAGATGCCCGGCGGAGGCGGTGGAGGCGGTTCGCCGCCACGGCCGGACCACACCCTGCCGGGTCAGCAGCCGCACCCGGATCATGGTCTGCCGGGCCAGCAGCCGCACCCCGACCACAGCCTGCCGGGCTCGCAGCCGCACCCGGATCAGGGCCTGCCAGGTTCGCAGCCACAGCCCTCGCACCCGATCGCGGGACAACCGCCGAGCCAGCCGGCACCGTCGCCGACCAAGCCGGCCTGACCGAGGCGGAGACCCTGGCGCGCTACTCGACGCCAGGGCTCCGACGCAATACGCTGGCCTGAAGGATGCGACAGCGGAACTGACGGGAAAGCCACGTCATGGCCGACGACGCACCTGTGGAAGCCGACCTGCGGCACGATGATCAGGAATACAATCCAGCCGTCGAGCCGCAGAAATCGAAGGCGTGGCTCAACCTGCTGCTGGAGAGCGAGAAGGCGTTCGAGGACTGGAACGACCGCTGCGACAACATCGATCTGCTGTACGCCTCGCTCACCCGGCTCGCCACCAACACCTACGGCGACGGCTTCGCCGCGCGCGACAAGCAGTTCGCGATATTTTGGGCGAACTGTGAAGTGATCAAACCCTCGATCTACGCCAAGCCTCCCGTTCCGGTTGTGGTGCCGAAATTCAAAGATCGGAGACCGGTGTACCAGGCGGCTAGCGAGTTCATGGAGCGCTGCTGCATCGTCAGCTTCGATCTTACCCGCATCAACGACCTGATGCTGTTGGTGCGCGATGACGTTGCATTGCTCAGCCGCGGCGTTGCCTGGTGCCGCTACGAGAGCGCCGGCGAGGGTTATTACGCCACCGAGCGGGTCTGCGTCGACTTCAAAGCGCGGCGCGATTTCCTGCACAGCCTGTCGCCGAACTGGCGCGAGGTGACCTGGGTCGCGGCCGCAAGCTACCTGACGCGATCGCAGGCGCGCGAGCGGTTCTTCCCACACTCAGGCAACGCCTACCAGGACGCCGATTACAAGGTCAACAAAGAGAGCCAGGAAGTCGGCGGCGGTGACAACCGTGAGCGCGCTGCGTTCTGGGAGATCTGGGACAAGGCCTCGCGCCGCGTGGTGTGGGTGGCGCACGGCTGCGAGGACATCCTCGACGAGGACGACCCGCATCTCGAACTGCAAAACTATTTCCCGTGTCCGAAGCCGGCCTACGCCACCACGCAGCGCGGCTCGCTGGTGCCGGTGCCGGACGTGATGCAGTACAAGGACCAACTCGACGAGATCAACATGCTGACCGCGCGGATCCACGGCCTGGCCGACGCGCTGGAGTTGAAAGGCTTCTACCCCGCCGGCGGCGGCGAGATCGCCGAGGCGGTCGAGACCGCGGTGAAGACCCACAGCTCCAGTCGCGTTCTGGTGCCGGTGGCGAACTGGGCCGCGTTTGGCAACGTCGGCAAGGATCCGATCATCTGGATGCCGATCGACATGGTGTCGCAAACCGTGATCGCGCTGGTGACGCTGCGCAAGCAGATCATCGACGATATCTATCAACTCACTGGCATGGCCGACATCATGCGCGGCGACACCGATCCGGACGAGACCTTGGGCGCGCAGCAGCTCAAGACGCAGTACGGCACCACGCGGATCCGCGACAAGCAGCAGGAGCTGGTGCGGCTGGCGCGCGACCTGGTCGAGATCAGTAGCGAGATCATGACGCAGAAGTTCAAGCCGCAGACCATGATCGAGATGAGCCAGACCCAGCTGCCGACCACGCGCATGGTCGAGCGCCAGGTGCAGCAGCTCGAACAGCAGCTGCAGCAGCAGATCCAAACCTTTCAGCAGCAGATGGCGCCACCACCGCAACTGGCGCCTCCGCAAGGGCCGCCTGGTCCCCCAGCCGGTCCTGTGCCAGGCGGCCAGCTACCGCCTGGCGCAAGCCCGCCAGGCGGCGGATCACCGCCTGGCGGGCAACCACCGCCCAACCCGCAAGCTGATCAGCAGCGCCAGCAGCAGATGCAGCAGGCGCAGACCCAGCTGGAGCAGATGGTGACCGAGATCGAGCAGGCGCAGCAGCAGGTCACGATCGAGCAGGTGCTCAACTTCCTGAAGGACAACCGCGCCAAATCATTCGTGCTCGACATCGAGACCGACAGTACCATCATGGCTGACGAGAACGGCGAGAAGCAGCGCCGCACCGAGTTCGTCGGCGTGCTCGGTCAGCTGCTGCCGCAGCTGGCGCAGATGATTTCCGCCGATCCGTCGACCGCGGATTTCTGCGGCGAGCTACTCAAGTTCGCCACTGCGCCGTTCCGCGCCGGCCGTGCGCTTGATGGTGCGATCGACGAGCTGGTCGAGCAGATGAAGGCCAAGGGCCAGGGCCCGCAGGGCCAGGATCCGACCACGGCGCAGGGCCAGGTCATGCTGCAAATCGAGACCATGAAGGACGCCACGGTGCGCGCCAAGAACCAGGCCGACGCCAAGCTGGCGGCCGACAAGCTCGCGATGGAGAACGCGCACTTCCAGCAGAAGCTGCAGAGCGACGCCACCATGAAGCAGATGGATATGTCGGGCCAGGCTGGTAAGGCGGAGGCCGACGTTGCGGTGCAGGGACAGAAGATGCAGGAGAGCCAGCAGGCGCACCAGGCCGAGATGGCGAAAGCGCAGGCCGAGCTGCAGCTGACGCAGCAGAAGGCGATGCTGATGGCGGCGCAGCACCGCATGAAGGCCAGCGACATGGCGGCGCGCCAAAGTGAGCGGCAGGCGGCAATGCAGATGAAGGCGCAGCAGCCGCCGCCGGCGCCGGGAGGGATCTGATGGACCGCAGCAAGGAGTGGATGGCCGAGCACGGCGAGCTGGAGCGCTACGAGAAAGTCTATGCCCGGCTGCGCGCGGCGTTCGGTCGCGCGCCAACCCATCAGGAGGTCACCAACGCGATGGACGATGACGTGATCGAGAGCTTCACCAAAGCCATCAAGGACGACTGAGATGCCGGTCGAGCAATACGCCGACGACGACAGCGCGACGCCCTACAGCAGCGCCAGCAACATGGCAATCCAGCCTGACTACCCGCCGCGGCCGCCGCCGCGCGACGCGCGCTGGGTGATGGGCGCGCTCGCCGCGCAGGACCAGTACCAGCCGGTGCGCGATCCCTGGAGCATCGGCACTGGTTTGCCTGATGTCGGCAGCCCGCTGATCTCGCCAGGGCCGCAGGTCTCCGCCGGCGTGCCGGCGGTCAACCGCGCGGCGGATGTGGCCTCGCGCGTACCCGGTCACATGATGGGCGGCTTGCTCAGCATGCCGCAGCAGCTGCTCGAGAACTCGCAGGAGGCGCTCAACACCGGCACTTATGATCCGCGCGGCCCGGTCAACGCGGCGCTGATGACGATGGGCGCCGGCGGCATCGTCGGCGTGCCGGTCAAGGGCGCCGAGACGCTGCTCGGCGCCGGCGCGGTGCGCACCAAGCCGACGGTGATGCCGCAGGTGGCCGAGCGCTACCCGGAGACGACGCCGCCGGTGCTGGCGATCGACCCGGTCAAGAACAAGGAATTTCTGCAGAAGGCGAACAGTCCGGAGGCCGAAGCGGTGTCGAAGGCGCGGGTGGCGGCGCAGCGCGATATCAACCAAGGCAACTACACGCCGTATTTCGACCCCGCCAAGCGCTTCGACGTCGACCCGGCGAACTATCCGCCGATCGAGAGCACGCTGACCCAGCTTGCCAAGCGGCCAGGGCCGGCCAATGCGGCGGCCTACGCTGCGGCTGCTGGACCCGAAGCCGCAGCGCGGCTCGACGCCGCCTATGCCAGGGGCATGCAGCAATCGGCGGGCGCCGGCGACTGGTATCACATGGGCCAGCTGGAGAACGAGTTCATTAAGGAATACGGCCCGACCGAAGGCCCGAAGCAGTTCAAGGCCAAGTTCGCCGACGCGATGGCGGCAACCACCGGCGGCGCCGATCCGACCTCGAACCTGATGATGGCGCACTATGGCAACTACCTGCAGGCCAAAGGCCTGCCGCTGCCGGCCAAGAGCTACGACTACCCGTTCCCGGTCGGTGGCCGCTTCGCCGGCAGCAACATGGAGCAGTACCGCAAGATGCTGATGGAGGGCGCCGGCGTCACCGCGGCCAACCCGAAGCGCTACAATTTCGCCGGCAACTTCACCGGCAACCGGCTGGGATCCACCATCGATGAGCAGATGATGGGCCTGATTGAGCCAGGTGGCTCCGCCAACCCGCCCGGCGGCGCCTACGGCCAATATGAAGCGCCGGTGGCGGCCCGAGCCGCCGCCGCCGGCGTGGATCCGCGCTACTTCCAGGAGGTCGCCTGGGCCGGCGCCAAGGACGCCAAGACCAAGGGCGGTTATACCGCGCAGCCGATGATCGGCGTCGTCAACGAGGCGATCGAGCGCACCCACCGCATCACCGGGATGCCGAAAGCGGAGATCGTGCGGCGCGGCCTGGTGCGCAGCGAGATCCCGTTGTACGGCGCCGCCGGCGCCACCACCATGGGCGCGCTGGCGGCCTCCGATCAGTATCAGGACAATGGCAGATGAGCTTCCATGACGTGTTCTTCGATGATCAGGCCGGCCACCTCACTGGTACGGCGCAGGCCGCCGAGCTGCCGCAGGACCATGCGCTGTTCAGCGCTGCCGTCGCGCGCCTGAATGTAGCGATGCACCAGCTCGCTGATCAAAGTTCCAAGTTCACGTTCGGTCATAATTGACAATAGTACATCAACCACCAGGAGACCACAATGGCCCAGAGCGCGCTGACCGTGACCCCCGAGAACCCGACCCCGCCGACCAACATGTCGAGCATCGGGCAGACGCCGCCGAACCCGAAGAACTATCTCGCCGCGGTCTATGGTCCGCCGCCGACCTCGCCGCCGTTCTTCGATGACGGCGTCACCAATACGCCACCGCTGATGAGCCTGAACGAGACTGGCGGCGTCAACGGCACCACGCCGCCGGCGCCGATCGGCACGGTGACGGCATTCTCGGCGGCGCATGCGCTGGTGGCCGACACCACCGGCCAAACCAGCGTGGCGCCCGAGGGCGCCGGTACCGAGATCGTGTTCACGCAGACCTACAATCCCAATGTGCTGGCGCCGATCCCGCTGAAGACGGTCGGCACCGGGCCGGTTGCGACGGCGGCCTCGATCCTGGCCGGGCCGAACCAGAGCCACGCCTCCAGCCTGTCACCGGCGACCAACCCGACGCTCGCCTCGATCGCGCCGACCACCAGCGTGCACGGCTCGGCCGCGATCACCCTGACGGCGACCGGGGTCGGCTTCAACCCGCAGTCCAAGATCGTGATCGGCGGGGTGCCGCAAGCCACCACGTTCGTGTCGTCGACCTCGCTGACCTGTCTGGCGACGCCGCCGGCCGCGGCGGGCACGCCCGCGGTGACGGTGGTCACCGGCGGCGTTGTCACCACGGCGCCGCAGACCTGGACCATCACATGAAGACGCCGCGGGCGGCTATCAAGCGGGCCATCGAACGGCTTTTCCAGCGCGCGAATGCGGTGCATCAGCCCGCCCCGCGCGCTGGCTACGCGCGAAACAAGAGGAGGAAACGCCATGAGTGTCGAGAGCATCAACGAGCCCGGTAACTCGCGGCTGACCATGTTGGAGCCAGCCTCCATCAACGAGCCGCCGGCGCCGGGCGACGGCCCTGGCGGCGAGCTGAACCCGCCGCGCGCCACCGGGATGGATCCGACCGGCTGCGCGATCGGCGACGCGCCGCTGAGCTTGCATGTGACCGGCTCCGGGTTTAGCGGCGACACCCTGATCGTGTTCGACGAGGTGCCGTCGGTGACGACGATCGTCGACGACACCGAGCTGACCACGGAACTCGATCCTGGCGCCTTCACCGAGGCGCGTGGCTACCCGGTCACGGTGAAGCAGGGGCCGTTCACGGCGCAGCCGGCGATGATGTTTACGGTGACCGCGACGCAAATAACGCGGCAGCGCGACGTGTTCACGCCGATGCATTGAGGAGGGCGCGATGGCCAAAGCTGTGGTCACGGTCGCCGCCGGCGGCCTCCCGGTGGTCGACATGACCGCCACCAAGCCCGGCCTCGGCCTGCCGGTCAGCGAGGCGGCTAGCGGCATCGGCCTGCGGGTGACCAAGGTGATCGCGCCGGCCGCCGGCTTGGCGGTCAGCTACGTGGTGCCGCCGCCATGAGCGTCAAACTAGTGGAGGTTGCACCGGGCCGGTGGCGTATAGGCAAAAGAGCGCAAAAAGGCGCAAAGTCAAGCCTGTCAATGCCTTACGTGATCAGCGACACCATGGAGCCGACCGAGCAGGTCGACGGGAAATTTTACACCTCGAAACGGGCGTTTCGCGCGGTCGGTCGCGCGCTCGGCCTGGTCGAGGTGGGAACCGAGAAGCTGACGCCCAAGACCACGCGGGCGTCGTCTGAGAAGGGTGCGAAAGAGGCGCGACGGCGATCTATTCAGAAAGCCCTCGCGCGCTACCGATCAGGAGTGCGGACTGTGGGTCCGTAGCGCACCATGTCAGACACCACCATCGCGCCGCCGACCGCCACCCCCACGGCGCCGGCGCCGGCACCGGCTGCCCCGGCCGTCGCTGAAGTTCCGATCAACCAGAACCCCGTCAACATCCCGACCCCGGTCAGCTCGCAGCTGCCGCCGGCCGAGGGCCGCCGCCAGGCGATCCAGAAGGCGTTCGATCGCGCCAACCAACCCCCGGCAAAACCAGCGAAACCGGCGGAACGGCCGGCGCCCAAGGCCGCCGAGGCCAAGCCGGGCCACAATCAGCCGCCCGAGGAGACGCCCCAGGAGCGTCTTGACCTGCGCAAGCGGCCGTTGGACCAGCCGCGCGGCGAGCGCGGCCAGTTCGCGCCGCGCCAGGCCGCGCCAGAAGCCCGCCAGGACGGCCAGGATGCGGTGGCGCCGCCGAGGGGTACGAATGCGCCCCCTCCCGGCCAAGCCTCTCCCTACCCTTCCTTGCCCAGCCATGCCCCGTTCCGCGATCCACCGCCGCGGATGGCCGAGCACGCCAAGGCCGAGTGGCACGCCGCGCCCGAGAGCGTACGCGGCGAAGTGCATCGCATGCAGCAGGAGTTTTCCAGCGCCTACCAGCAGTACCGCGGCGACCATGAGGTGATGAACTCAATCCGGCCGTTCCAAAACCTGGCGGCCAAGCACCAGACTACGCTGCAGCGGGCGCTCACCTCCTACGTCAGCATGGAGAACAAGCTGCGCGCCGACCCGGTCGCCGGCCTCGACCAGATCGTCAACAACCTCGGCCTCAAGACGCCCGACGGCCAGCCGATCGGGCTGCGCGACATCGCCTACCATGTGCTGACCCAGACCCCGGAGCAGCTGCGGCAGCTGCAGCAGGGCAACGCCCAGTCCGCCGCCAGCCAGCAGATCGGCAGCCTGCACCGGGAAATTAGCGGCTTGAAGCAGGCCGTCAACCAGATGCATACTCAGCAGCAGTTCACCTACACGCGGTCGGCGGTCGACCAGTTTGCCGACAGCCACCCGCGGTTCGATGAACTAGGAGACCTGATCGAGGCGGAGCTGAAAGTCGGCTACGACCTCCCTACAGCGTACCAGAGGGCTGACTTGCTCCGGCCAGCCACCCACGCGGCTCAGACCCGCAACCCACCGGCTCAGACCCGACCCGTCGACCGATCGATTTACGGCGCCCCCGATGTCGGCCCCTCAAACGGGTCATCGCGGCCACGTCAACCGAGCGGATCCCCACGCGAAGCGGTTCAGCGTGCGCTTCGGCAGCTGAGCACTTCGCTCTGATCTGAACCCTTTTTCCGGTGGAGCGCGCATGCCCAACGTCACCAGTAATGCTGCTTATCAGCAGATCCTCTCGATGGCGGTCGAGGACCGCTCGGCGAGCTACGAAGACTTGGTCTCCAACAACAACGCCTTGCTCGCGGTGCTGCGGCGCAAGGGACTGTGGAAGACCTACGAAGGTCCCAAGATCCGGCAGACCCTGCAGATCGGCAAGCAGTCGGCGCAGTGGTACTCCGGCTACGATCAGCTGCTCAACCCGGCGATCGATCTGTTCAATGACGCCTTTTTCGATCCGAAGATGGTCGTCATTCCAATTATTTTATCGATGCAGGAGATCCTCAACAACGCCGGCAGCGACGCCCAGCTGATGGACGTTTACGAGAGCTACATGACGGCAGCCGAGAAGGCGTTGGAAGACGCCATGGACGCCGGCATCTATTCCGATGGCACCGCCAACGGTGGCAAGCAGATCACCGGTCTCGCTACCGCGATCCCGATCGTCAACACCTCCGGCATCTATGGCGGCATCGATCGCGGCAGCGCCGTGATCTGGCGCACCTCGCTGTATGACGCCAACGCGGCGCCGTTCACCTCGATCGGCACGCAGGTGATCTCGACCACGATCCGGCCGATGCTCAACCTGGTGATGACACGGCAGAGCCGCGGCCGTGACTACGCCGATCTCTTGATCATGTCGCCGGAGCACTACGCGGCCTACGACGCCGCCACCGTCGCCATCCAACGCCAGCAGAACGAGACCTCGCTCGGCAAGCTCGGCTTTTCCGCACTCGAATACATCGGCGGGGGAAAACGGGCCGAGATCGTGCTCGACGGCGGCATTGGAAGCAACATGCCGGCCAACACGACCTTCGGCATCAACACCGATACGCTGCGGTTGCGCTACAATGCCCAGCGCAACTTCGACAAATTGTTCAAGGGCGAAGGCCAGATGCCGATCGACAAGGACGCCATCGCGCAATTTATCGGCTGGATGGGTGAATTGACCATGACCAATCCGCTGTTCAACTGGCGGTTCTACGACAGCAACCCTGCGGCTTGATGGCTCGACCACACATCAGGACTGCGGCGTAGCCGGATCACCAGGGTGTAGGTTTCGCATCCTTCCGCGCTGGTGATCCGGTCCTTAAACATCAGGAGCGTTTTCATGCAGCAAGACCCGGACGACAATTTGGTTGCATTGTTCAAGCAACTCGCGGTGCCGAACCTGAACAAGAGCGCGGAAGCGGGTCGGCCAATCTTCGACGACCAGGAAGTGGTCGAGATCCGCCGCCCCGGCGCCAAGGATTACGGGGTTTTCCTGGCCACCGCGGTGTCGCATTGGGTGGATGACCCGTTCACCGGCGGCCAGACCAAGATCACCTACGCCGAGCGGTTTCGCCATCAGTATCAGCAGTTCAAGGCGCACGCGGCCCAGACCAAGAGCGGGACGCCGCTGGACTACGCGGCGTTCTTAAGCGAGGGCCGCCGCGCCGAATTACGTGCGCTCAACATCTACACTGTCGAGCAGCTCGCCGAGGTCGAGGGCGCCGAGCTGAAGAACTTAGGCCCCGGCGGTCGCGAGCTGAAGAACGCGGCGATGGAGTTCATCGCGCAGAGCTTGTCGGGCGCGCCCAATCTGCGGATGCAGCAGGAGCTGGAGGCGCTGAAGGCCCGCAACGCCATCCTGGAAGAAGACTTCGAGCGCAACAGGCAGAAGAAGGCGGCTGAGAACAGCAACGTCAACCTGCAGGGCGAGCTGGAGGCGTTGAAGAGCCGCAACAACGTGCTGGAGCAAGAGCTGAGCCCGCCGGGCGAGTTCGACGCGATGAGCTTGCCGCAGCTGCGCGAGTACATCACGGCGCAGACCGGGCAGGCGCCGCTCGGCTCGCTCAATCGCAAGACCCTGGTGCGGATGGCGGAGAACAGCCGCCCAGACAAGGCGGCATGACATGAGCTTGTTGACGGTGGTGAAGGACGTCTGCGCGGTGGTCGGGGTCACGATCCCGCAGGCCGTGCTGTCCAACATCACCGCCAACCGCACCATGCAGGAGATGCTGGCGCTGGCCAACGAGATGGCCAACCGGATCGCCTACGACAACCGCGATTGGTCTGCGCTGAAGCTGACCAACACCTTCACCGGCGACGGGATCAAGTCCAGCTTCCCGTTGCCGGCGAACTACAAGCGGATGCTGCTGACATCGAACGTGTGGCGCTCGACCTCGGCGTTGCAGCCGATGAATTTCATTTCCGACACCGACGAGTGGCTGCAGCGCCGGCTGCTGAACTACACCTACCCGTTCGGCGAGTGGACCATCCTCGGCGGCAACATGCTGCTGTGGCCAGTGATGGGCACCGGCATCACCGCGACGTTTGTTTACCTCGACGGCAACTGCATCAACCTGGCGAGCGGTGGTGCCGGCAACGCCTTCGGCGCCGACACCGACGCCTTCCGGCTCGATGAACGGCTGCTCAAGCTCGGGATGATCTGGCAATGGAAGGCCAACAAGGGCTCGCCCTACGCCGAGGACATGGCCAACTACAGTGACGCGCTGGCGAGGGTGCAGGGTAGCGACAAGCCGGCGCCGATCATGATCGGGCGGCGGCCGGTGCCGGGCGGCGTCCGCGTCGCCTATCCGTGGGTGGTGCCGACATGAGCCCCGCCAGCGCCGCCTACAACAATTTTCGTCGCATGCCGGTGCCGCAGCAGGTGGCGCAGCAGCTGCAGGTGACGACGTTGCCGGCGCCGACCCGCGGCCTGATCCTCAACGAAAACGAGAGCTTCATGCAGCCCGGCGGCGCGCTGCAGCTGGACAACTGGCGGCCGACCATGAAGGGCATCGCGCTGCGCGGCGGCTGCACCCGCTGGTGCGACCTGCACGCGCTTGACGCCGTGGTGCCGCCGGTGCCGTCGACGCTGCGGCAGCCGGTGGTGTCGATGTTTCAATACATCTCCGGCAATGTGCAGCGGATCTTCGCGGGACAAACCACCAAGCTGTTCGACACCACGGCCGGCACGCCGGTGCTGGTCAAGTCGGGTCAGACCTCCGGCAACTACGTCGCCTCGCAGCTCGCCAACGCCAGCGGCGACCACATGCTGGTCTGCAATGACGCCGGCGACTACGTGCTGCACTTCGACGGTTCGGCCTGGACCACCTTCAACGCCGGCCAGATCACCGGCCCGGCCGGCACCAGCGTCGCCGCCGGGCACAATTTAACTTACGTGTGGAAATACCGTGGCCGCTTCTACTTCCTCGAAGGCGGCACCATGAACGCCTACTACCTCGGGATCGACAGCTTCCAGGGCGCCCTGGCGCTGATCCCGCTGGCGGGCGCGGCCACCAAGGGCGGCAAACTGTTGTGGGGCGCGTCTTGGTCGATCGACGCCGGCGACGGCATCGACGACAAATGCGTGTTCTGCACCGACCAGGGCGAGCTGTTGATCTTCACCGGCTCCAATCCGGCCGACGCCTCTAACTGGCGCCAGGAGGGCCGCTACGCCACCTCGGTGCCGATGGGGATGAACGCGCACCAGCCGATCGGCGGTGACCTGTTGATCGCCACCGTCGACGGCATTATCCCGATCAGCGCCTCCATCACCAAAGACGTCTCGCAGCTCGACCTCGCCTCGATCTCTCGCGCCATCAAGCCGATGTGGCGCGATGAAGTAATTGCGAAACGCGCGCTGCCATGGACCATGTGCAAGTGGGACGAGTACGGCGCGCTGTTCGTCACCTGGCCCGGCGGCAACCCCGGCAGCCGCTACTGCGCCGTGGTCAACATCGCCACCGGCGCCTGGGCCCGCTACATGGGCTGGGACGCGATGTGCTTTTGCCGGATGCGCGGCGACATGTTCTTCGGCAACCAAGACGGCATCGTCATGCAGGCCGACCGCACCGGCTATGACGACGGCCAGCCCTACACCGCGGTGATGGTCGGCGGCTGGGAGATGTTCTCGTCGCAGGCCACCACGATGGTGTTCCGGCAGGCCCGCGCCGCGTTCTCGTCCGGCAATGGTGCGCCGTTCGCGCCGCAGCTCAGCGCCACCACCGACTACATCATCACGCTGCCGGCGCCGCCGCCGGCGGCGCCCGATCCCGGCGTCGGCGATGTCTGGGACCAGGGCGTGTGGGGCCCGACGCCGGGCTTCACGCCGCCCTGGTCGCCGGGCAATCCGCTGCCGGTGCAGAACCCGCCGAGCGCGCCGGACCAGGCCGCGTATCTGCAGTGGGACCAGACCAAGGCGCCGACGCCGGCGGTGCGCAACACCGGCTGGGTGTCGATCGGGCTGACCGGGTTCTCCCATGCCCCGATTTGCCAGGTGACGGTGGCGCAGCAGGCGCCGCCGCAGGTGGAGCTGATTTCGATCGCCGCGCTGTACGAGGCCGCCGGCGTCAACGTGTAGGGACGGCCATGGTCTACTCGGTCGAGGATCAAAAACGCTACCGCGACTACCTGTATGGCCCAGGCGGTCCGCACCCGTCGGTGTTCAACTATCCCGGCGACCCGGCGCCGTACGTGCCCGGCTGGACGCCGACCGGCACGCCGAGCAACGCCTATGATCCGACCGGCGCCGACAACGGCCTGTTTGCGCCGGGCCTGGTGCGCGGTGACCCGACCTCGGAAGACGCGGTGCGGCGCTGGAATATCGCGCATCTGCTGACGCCGCCGCCGAGCGGTGGCGCGATCACCGCGCCGCAGGCGGCAACCGCGCCAGGCGGCCCGCTCGGGCCTGCTGACGACGCCGCGGCGCGCCGCAATGCGATCGCCTGGGCGCTGCTGTCATCGCAGTTGCCGGGCGGCATGCAGGGCAGTGCCGACTATGGCGGCATTACCGCCGAGGCGCCGTCGACCGCGGCGCCGGCCACCGCGGCGCCAGCCGCCGACACCAGTACCGACACCAGCGACACCAGTGCGCCAGCGTCGACCACTGCCGCACCGACCGAGGCGGCGCCGACGGCGGCAGCACCGACGACGGCAGCAACTCCGGCGACAACGTCGACCGACACCGGTGCGCCGGCCGAAGGCTACGACACCACGCAGGCCGACAGCGGCAACACCGCAAGCAGCAACACCCAGGCGCAGCAGCAGGCCAACCAGGCCACGACCGCGACCCCGGCGCAGACCGCGATCGGCCTGGCGAACCAAGCCTACCAGAGCATCACGGCGCCGACGCCGCCCACCGCGCCCACCGAGAAAGGCGAGCCGACCGCGGCCGAAGACGCCCAGGCGCTGGCAGAAGCCAACCAGGCGGCGATCGCGCAAGGCTTCATGAACCCGGACGGCACGCCGGCGGTCGGCGTCACCACGACCACATCGCCGGTTTCCATCGCCGAAGCCAATGCCGCGGATACCGCCGAAGCGGTCGGCAATGCCACCGGGCAGTCGCTGGGCTCCGGCGTCGGCACCATCGGCGCGCCTGGCACCGGCCTCAGTGGCGGATACGGCCTCGGCGCCACCGGCATCAGCGCCGCCCCGGCGGGCTCACCGGGCAGCGCCACGCCGGGACCAGCCTCGAACACCGGGGCGGCGAATGCGTCGGGCGCTATTTCCGGCTTCGGCTACGGTACGATCGGTCCGGCAACCCAAGCCCCGGCGCCAATCGGCCTGAACTTGGGTGACGTGACGACCACGGTGGCCACACCGACGGTGGCACCGGCCGCACCGGCTACCGTCGCGGCACCCACCGCGCCGATGAGCCCGGCCCAGATGGCCGAGGCGCTGGCGCACGGCACGCCGAACCCGGCCGAGATGACCCAAGCCGACGCGGTCGATGCCATGAACAACGCGGTGGCCAATACCTTCGGCTACACCGAGGCGCAGAACCAGGCCATGAACACCGTGTCGCCGGACGCCGCCACCACGGCCGATGTCGGCGCGGTCGGCGCCGGCGTCAACGGCATCGGCTTCTCCGGCTTCGGCTCCGGCGCCACCGGCCTGGCCGGCATTGGCGCGCAGGCCGGCTTGGGCGCGCCGTCCGGTATCGCCGGCGTCACCGGCCAGGGTTTTGGCGCACCCGGCGATGCCGGCGTCGGCATCGGCTCCGAGGGCGCGCCGGGCGCGGGCGCCGACGGCTTCGGCGCCGGCGCCACCAGCGCGGTCGGGGCCGAGAGCGGCTACGGCTATGGCACCACGGCCAGCGTCGCGGAGGCGGCGAGCGCGGCGGCGGACGCCGCGGCGGCGCAGGCCGCCGCCGATGCGGCCGATGCGGGCGACACCGGCGAAAGCGCCGCCGGCGACAGTGGTGGCGAGGGTGAAGGTGAAGGCGCCGGAGAGGGCTACTGATGCTCGGCTATGTCTACGAAGAGGACAAGCTGATCGCGCAGTTCGTGGCGCAGATGATCCCGCATGTTCGTGATTTCGGCTTCGGCGACAACGTGCGGACCATCGGCGTCGTCAACGACAAGGGGGAGCTGATTGCCGGCTTCGTCTATCACAACTACGACCCTGGCGCGGAGGTGATCGAGATCTCCGGCGCCGGGCTGCCCGGCTCGCGCTGGTGCACACCGTTCACGCTCGGCAAGATCTACCGCTACCCGTTCCTGCAGCTCGGCTGCCAGATGATCGTGCAGCGGGTGCCGGCCAGCAACACCAGGCTGCTGCGAGAGTTTGCGGCGCTGAACTACATGCTGATCAAGGTGCCGCGGCTGTTCGGCCGCGACCAGGACGGCGTGCTCGGGTTGCTGACCCGCGAGGACTGGGCCGCCAACAAGATCTGTCAACGCTACGGCCATCACCGCGAGGCCGAACCGCTCATCGTATTCGAGGAGGCCGCCTAATGCCCTACGGCAACAACCAGAGCTATCTGTCGCCCGGCGCCGACATGCAGCGCAACAACATCGCGCAGACCCTGATGGGCATCAACTCGCCGCCGCCGCAGACGCCGGCGCCGCCGCCGCAGGGGCTGCCGCAAGGCATGCCGGCGCCGATCCCGTCGCAGGGCCTGCCTAATCCGGCCATCCTGCCGCCCGGTTCGCCGCCGCAAGGGCAGCCGCTGCCGCAGGCGCCGCCCGCGACGTTGCCGGTGCCGCCGCGAATGCCGATGCAGCCTCCTGGTATGGCCATGCCGGGACCGGGAGCGGCGCCGATGCTGCCGCCGCCGGGCGGGATGCCGCCGCAGGGGATGTGAGCCATGGGAAAACCATCTGCACCAACTCCGCCGAGTGTGACCGACACCGCGCGTGCCGCCACCGGCACCAACGTGTCGACCGCGGTCGCCAACGCCTACCTCAACAACATGAACCAAGTCACCCCACAGGGTAACTTGAATTACAGCACCACCGGCACCTACAGCTGGACCGATCCGTCGACCGGCTCGACCTACAACATCCCGCAGTTCACCGCGACCCAGACCCTGACGCCGCAGGAGCAGGCGATCCAGGCCCAGACCCAGGCGGCGCAGTACAACCTGGCCGGGATGGCGAACACCCAGTCGGCCAACATTTCGAGCCTGCTGTCGCAGCCGATGAATTTCGCCGGGGCGCCGAGCGCGGGCAACGCCCAGAACATCCAGAACGTGCCGGCGGCGGCGACCGGGTTCGACCCTGGCGGCCCGATCCAGACCGGTGTCAATCTGACCGGCGCGGCCAACCCTGCCAACATCCAGCAGAGCTACGGCACCGATCCGAGCTTCTCGACCCAGGCGGTGCAGCAGGCCTTGATGGCGCAGATGCAGCCGCAGCTCGACATCCAGCGCCAGCAGTTGCAGCAGCAGCTGGCGGATCAAGGGATCCGATATGGCAGCGATGCGTACAACAACGCGATGATGCCGCTCGGCCAGCAGCAGAACAACGCGCTGATGCAATCGATCACCGGCGCCACCGCGCAGCAAGCCCAGCAGATGCAGATGGCGGGCGCGCAGGCCGCGTTCGGCAACCAGGCGCAGCAGCAGGGCTACGATCAGTCGCTCGGCCTCGGCAGCTTTGCCAACCAGGCGCAGAACCAGCAGTACACCCAGAACGCCGGCCAGGGCACTTTTTACAACGCCGGGATCGCGCAGCAGCTGGCGCAGCAGCAGGCCGGTTTCAATGCGGCGCAGAGTGCGCTGAACCAGTATCTGCAGCAGCAGTACGCGCAGCGCAACCAGCCGATCAACGAGATCACCGCGCTGTTGTCGGGTTCGCAGGTTCAACAGCCAAATTTTCTCAACGCGCCGACCTCGCAGATCCCGACCACCGACATCGCAGGATTGCAGAACCAGAATTTCAATAATCAAATGGCGATCTACGGCCAACAAAATCAGCAGTACAACGCGCTGATGGGCGGTGTGCTCGGCCTCGGCGCCGGCGCGCTGAAGATGTCGGACGTGCGCGAAAAAGAGAACATCCACAAAGTCGGCGACCTGCTCGGCGGCGATCGCGACCAGGATCAGCCGAAGCCAGGCTCGGTGTTTGGCGCCGGCGATAGACTGCCGATCTACAGCTACAGCTACAAGAAGGATCCGGCCAAGACGCCGCAGGTCGGGCCGATGGCGCAGGACGTCGAGAAGCTCGACCCGCGCGCGGTGAAGACGATCAAAGGCACCAAGTACATCGATCAGCGCCGCTTGATGGGCGGCCTACTCGGGATGGCAGCGTGATGGCTCAAGCAACCGACGACACCAATGCGAACCCGCTCTCCGGGTTCTTTTGGGCCAACAACCCCAACGTCAACCAGCAGCTGCGGCAACGCATTGCCATGCAGATGATGTCGAGCGGCAAGGGCAAGGGCTACCCGAAGAACATCGGCGAGGGCCTCACCGCGATCGGCGACAGTCTCGGCGACATCGGCATGGCCAGGATGCTGGAACGCGGCGACCTCGGCCAGCAGGCCGCCGCGCAGCGCGACGCCGCCGCGCTGCAGGGCAGCGACCAGCCACCGCCGCCGAGCTACGCGCCGACCGAGGACAGATCGCCGCCGGTCACCCGCGGGACGCCGCTGGCCGACATTACACCACCCGCCGATAGTGCGCCGCCGGCGCAGCCGCCCGCGGTGGCGCCAGGCATCCCGCTTGCGCGCGTCGCCGGCGGCTTCGATGCGCTGAACGCGCCACAGGCGCCGCCGCAGACCGCGGCGCTCAACACCGGGGTCGTCTCTGACGCACCCCCGGTCGGGGTTCCACCGGCGCCGCCCAATCCGGCCCAGGCGCAGCAGATGCGGGATCTGATCGCGGCCAAGATCCAGGCGCGCGGCGGCGTCATGGTGCCGCCGGGTACGCCGCCTCCGGGAGGGCCCCTGCCAAACCCTACGCAGCCGGGAGCGGACGCGCCGCTCCCGTCGGCCCCTATCGCTTCGGCGCCGCCCCCTGGTGGCCCGCCGGTTAGCATCCGCACCGCGCCGCCAATGCCGTCGCAGTTGCGGCCGATGCCGCAACTGGCGCAGAACGTGCCGCCGCAGCCAGTGCCGACGCCGGGCTATGTGATGCCGGATCCGGCGCAGCCGCGGGCGCCGCCGATCGTGCCGCTGTCGCCGCTCGGGCAGCGCGCGCTGGGGCTGCTCAACGCCAATCCGAACAACGAGTACTACAAGACCGGCGCGGTCGGGCAGCTCTACGCCAACGAAGCCGCCAAGCAGAAGCTGCAGCAGGACCAGCTCAACGAGGCCTACAAGAAGCAGATCGAGACCCAGGCCGCGATGCAGATGGAGCGGCAGAAGCAGCTCGCCGACCAGGCCAAGCGGATCGTCGATATTCAGAAGACCGAGGCCGAAGTGGCGCAGGGCAAGGTGCCGACCATCAAGACGGTGGGTGGCCAGGAGCTGCAGTACGACGCCGCGACCGGCAAATGGATCGTGCCGCCGCAGGCGGCGCCGGCCGACCCCAACGCGCCGCCCAACGTCAACCTGACCGAGCCACAGGCCAAGGCGCTGACCTTCCACTCCTGGGCCAAGCAGGGCAACGCCGGTGTCACCGGCAATGACCAGTTGCTGGCGCACGGCCTGCAGCAGGAGCTGCTCGGCAAGGTGCCGTATTTCGGCAACCAGGCGCAGAACGACCAGTACCGCCGCGCCAGGAACGCCGCCAACAACTTCGTGCTGGCCTTCATGCGCGACACCTCGGGCGCGGCCTACGGCGCCAAGGAGATGTACGACCACGCCAGCGCACTATTGCCGAAGCTGGGCGACGATCCCAAGACGTTGGCCGACAAGGCCTCGATGCGCCAGAGCTTTGTCGACACGCTGTACGGCGGGCTCGGGCCCGGCCGCCAGATCGCCGACTTCTACGACAAGAAGCACGCAGCCGCGGCGCAGGACCGCCAGAGCGCGATCGACACCGAGATGGCGGGCATCACCCCGAAAGGCATCGGCGACACCAAGCACAACGTCAAGACCGGCGCGGTGCGGGTGTGGAACGGCAAGAACTGGGTGGAGAAGTAGATGGCCGCAGAAGACTGGGTCGATGCGCCCGCGCCGGAGAGCGGCGGCGGCAGCTGGTGGGACACCGCCAAGAGCGTCGGTCAGACCGCCGACGACACCGTGCGCGCGATGGCCAACGCCGCCACCTTCGGCATGGCGGATCGCTTTGCTGGCTATATGAACAGCGGCGGCCCGCAAACCATGTCAGGATTGATTACGGGTCAAAAGCCGCTGACCTACCAGCAGGCGGTCGACGCCGAGGTGGCCAAGTCGGAGGCCGCGCGCGAGCGCAGCCCCTACGCTTCGATTGCAGGCGACGTGACGGGCTCGCTGGCGCTGCCGGGCCTGGGAGCCGAGAGCCTGGCGGCACGCTATGGGAGCGGCGCGCTGGCCCGTGCAGGGGCCTATGGCGCCACCGGGGCGGTCACCGGTGCGGCGCAGGGCGCCGGCAACACCTACACCGGCGAGCTGCCGGACTATGTCAAGAATGCGGCGATCGGCGGCACGCTGGGCGGCGCCTTCGGCGCCATCGGCGGCGCCGCGTTTGGTCGCGCGCCGGACCGGCTGCGACAGGGCACGCCGACCTCGTCGGAGTTGCACGATGTGGCGCAGGCCAATTATGATACGCTGGCTCGGAGCCGCGCCGCCTATGAGCCGCAAGCCTTCCACCAGGTCGGAGACGATCTCGAAAACCAGCTGCTCGCCCAGCGCTATCACTGGCGAGATAGTCCCGCCACATGGCGGGCCCTTGACGAGATCCGCGGCGGCGGCGCGCCCGGTCAACTCAACACCGGCGCCAACGCGCTCATTGACCCGGCGGCTATCGAGTTCGTTCGCAAAGGCATTAACAAAATTCCGCAGACTGAGGCAACAGCGACGGACCGCGCCAGCGGTGAGGTGGTCAAGCGAGCCTTGGATGACTTCATTATCAACCCGCCTCCAGGCGCTGTACTACCGGGTATGCAACGCGAGGCTGACCTCGCTGCCCAACGCGCCGTGGAGGCCCGAGGCAACTGGGCCGGACACAAACGCACCGAGGCGCTCGAAGACCTCATCGCCAACGCCCAGAACACGGCCGGTGCCACTCACTCCGGCCTCAATCTCGAAAACGAGTTGCGCAAAGGCGTTAGGAGCTTCATCCGACAAAAGGCCGGTGAGAGCCCCGCCTCGCGCGCCGGCTACAACGACCCGGAAGTCGCCGCACTGAACCAGTACGCGCGCGGCAACACCGGCTCCAACGTGCTGCGCTGGGCCGGCAACAGCCTGGGCGGCGGCGGCGGCATCGCCGGGCCCTTGGTCGGTGGCATCGCGCTCGGCGGCGCCAGCAAGTATTTCAAGGACGACCCCGAGCTGGGCGCCGCGGTCGGCGTCGGCGCGCCGACGCTCGGGCTGGCGCTGCGCGCGCTCGGCAACCGCCGCGCCGGCGGCGAGATCGCGCAGCTGCAGAACATGATCGCGCAGCGCACGCCGCTCTACCAGTACCGCCAGGCGATGACGGGCATGGTGCCGGGCCCCGGTTCGCCGACCGCCGCCAAGACCGCGCGCGATGCGGTGGCGCTCGAATTGCTGAAGCAGACGCAGCCGACCAGGGTGCCGATCGACACCACCGACTGGCAGTAGGAGCTACCCGCATGCCGCGTGACGGTTCACAGATCTATCATCGGCCGCCCGGCACCGACGGCGTCCCCAACTACACGGTCGAGAGCGCGCGCTACAACGCCTTCACCGCCGACGTCGAGCAGGATCTCAACCTGCCGCGGCCGGTGATCGCCGGCGGCACCGGCGCCACCAACAAAGCCGACGCCATGACCAACCTCGGCGGCGAATTGTCGGCGCAGCTGATCGTCAACTACAACTCGGATCCGTTCCAGGCCGGCTCGTTCTACTCGGCGGCGGGCGCGACGGGAGCACCGACCGCGAATGCCTTCACCGGGATCTGCTATGCCGCGGTGATCACCGGCAGCGTCACCACCGACCTGTTCATCGAGGCCCGCGACCAGGTAACCGGCAATCTGTTTGTGCGGCAAAAGAAGGCCAACGTCTGGCAAGCCTGGGCGCAGGCCGCGGGCGTCACTACGGGTGCGACGCCGCCGAGCGGCGTGAGCCCGAACACGCTGTGGTGGGATCCGACACGGGGCAAACTTTTCATCTACTATCAGGACGTCGACAGCGCACAATGGGTCGAAGCCGTCGCGGTGCCCGATCTCAGCCCCAACAACTACGTGCGGATCATCGGCGAGACCATGACCGGGCCGCTGATCCTGTCCGGTGATCCGACCCTGCCGCTCGGCAGTGCCACCAAGCAATACGTCGACGCGGGCGATACGGCCAACAGCAATAACCTCAACAACCGTGCAGTGCGCTACGACGCAGCCCAGACGCTGACCGATGCGCAGCAGCTGCAGGCGCGGCAGAACATCAGCGCGCTGATGCGCAGCTATCTCGCCGGTCTGACGCTGTCGACGCCGGGATCTTCGACCAGCTTCACCGTGCAGCCCGGCGTGGCGATGGACAGCAGCAACGCGGTGCTGATGCTGCTGAACGCGGCGATCACCAAGACCTCGGCGGCGTGGGCGGTCGGCGCCGGTGGCGCGCTCGATACCGGCACGATCGCCAATTCGACGTGGTACCATGTTTACCTGATCCGACGGCCTGACACTGGCGTGGTCGACGTGCTGCTGTCGCTGTCGGCGACGGCGCCGACACTGCCCGCGAACTACACCCAATTCCGCCGCATCGGCTCGATGAAGTACGGCTCCGCGCAGTGGTTTTCGTTTAACCAAGTCGGCGATGAGTTCATGTGGGTGGGCCCGGTCAACGACATCTTCGGGGTCAGTGCCGTCGGCGGCGCGGGCTTTGCGATGCCGTCCGTGCCGCCCGGCATTACCGTCAAGATGGATGTTACGCTGGCCATGAGTGCACCAGCGGCTGCCGTCGTTTTGTATGTCGATCATTTTGCCGGATCAGCCAGTGCAGGCGTCACCGCCGGATACTCGGTGACCAATCCCGTGGCCAATCAGGCGGCGGTGACGCGGGCGCTGATCTGGACCGCGGCTCAAAACATCCATCTGCAAAGCAATGCCACCGCTAGTATCTACGTCACTGTGTTTGGCTGGATCGATCGGCGCGGGAGGGACGCATAATGGCCTTGACCCCGCTCAACTTCCCCAACGCGCCCGCGATCGGCGACACGTGGCCCAACCCGCCGGTGACGGGGCAGCCGACCTACACATGGGACGGCGCCGACTGGATCTCGAAGTTCGCGCTCGGCAAGGCCTACGTGCCGCTCGACGGCTCGACGGCGATGACCGGATTGCTGACGCTGTCGGGCGATCCCACCGCAGCGCTGCAGGCGGGCACCAAGCAATACATCGACGGCGGTGACAATGCGGCGATCGCGCTCGCCACCGGCGCGATGCAGGGCCACCTGTTCGGGCTGACCATGAGCACCGCAGGAAGCTCGACCACCATGACCGTGGCGCCGGGCGCGGCCTGCGACAGCACCGGCGTGCGGCTGTTGAAGCTCGCCGCCGCGATGGCGAAGACCACCGCAGCGTGGGCCGCAGGCGGACCAGCCGGTGGCCTCGACACCGGCGTGATCGCGGCGAGCACATGGTATCACTGGTACCTAATCGGCAACCCGACCACCGGCGCAGTCGATCTGGTGTTCAGCGCGACCGCGACGCCGCAGAACGGCCCGACTTTGATGCCGACCGGCTTCACCCTGTTTCGGCGCATCGGCTCGATGTGGCTGAATGCTTCTTCGCAATGGCTGCTGTTTCACCAGCTTGGTGACGAGTTTCTGCTGGACGCTGGGTTTCCGCTTTTCAGTAGTGTCGTGTCAGACACGGTGGCGCACCTGCTGGCTGTCATGGTGCCGCCAAACGTTCAAGGTTGGGTACTTCTCACCGGGCAGATCAACGGTAATGTCGAAGCCAGGATGTACATCACATCACCTGACAAGGCGGATGAATTGGCGGGCGTTGGCAACGTCAACGTGGGCAGCTACGGCTCGGCGTCGACCACGGCTGTTGGCGCTTTTGCGATTTCCGTCCGCACCAGCACCAGCCAGCAGATCCGGTACCGGGCCGTCGCGGCAGGCTCAACATTGTACTTGGCCAGCGCCGGATGGATCGACACCCGCGGGAGGCTCTACTGACCGCGCTGGCGCTCTTGATCGTGCTGCACACGCTCGACGGGCGTGAGATCGACGTCGTCGCGTCGCAGATCACTAGCATGCGGGAAGCGAAGCCTGACAGCGCCGACAACAAGGACTTCACCAAGGGCGTGCGCTGCATGATCAACACCTCAGACGGCAAGTTCGTCAGCGTGATGGAGACCTGCGCCACCGTGCGGCAACGGATTGGAGAGCTGAAATGAGCGAACCCGTGAAATGCATCGACATCTCGCACTGGCAAGGTTTTCCCGACTTCGCCAAGGTGAAGGCGGCGGGCGTCATCGCCATGATCCACAAGGCCACCGAGGGCACCAGCTACACCGATCCGAACCGCGCCAAGAACTGTGCCAACGCCATCAAGGCCGGCATTGCGGTGTGCTGCTATCACTGGATCAAGCCCGGCAATGCCGCCGCGCAGATGCAATACTTTCTCAGCGTGGTGGATCCGCAACCCGGCGAGCGGGTGGTGATCGACTACGAGGAGGACGGCTGCACGCTGGCTGACCTGCATGAGGCGGTCAACACGCTGGTGGCGGATCCGCGCGAGCTGCAGATCACGGTCTACAGCGGTCACCTCTTGAAGGAGCAGCTCGGCAGCAACGATGATCTCTTTCTCGGTCTCAACACCGATCTGTGGCTGGCGCAGTACACCACCGGCACGCCGAGCTGGCCGGAGGCGACCTATCCGAACTGGACGCTGTGGCAGTACTCGGAGAGCGGCACGGTCGACGGCATCGACGGCACTGCGGTCGACCTCAACCGCTTCAACGGCTCGGACCAGGAGCTGTTGGACTGGATCAGCCCGGCGGCGGTCGATCCGATCCCGCTGATGCGCGAGGTGCTGGTTGAGATCACCGCGCCGGTCAACGTCCATGTGACGGTGCGGATCAACGGGAGCGAGCAAGGGAGCTAACGCCATGGCCGTCATCGGCACGTTAATCGGCATCATCATAACCCTGATCATTCTCGGCGTGATCTGGTGGGCAATCACCCAGCTGCTGCCGCTGCTGCCGCTGCCGCCGCCGTTCCTGCAGATCATCAACGTGCTGCTGCGGGTGATCCTGGTGCTGATCGTGCTATGGGTGATCCTGGTGCTGCTGGGCTCGGCAGGCGTGCACGTGCCTGTCTTTCACGGCTGATCAACAACCGGAGCTGCCACCCGCCGAACCGATCCACCCCAACATCTGCAGAGGATGCTAACGATGTCACCAACCATCAACTTCACCAACGCCACCGGCAGCTTCACCTATACCGAAGGCACGCCGCCTGATCCGACACCGCCGGATCCGCCGCAGCCGGACAACACCCACGGCGTCATCACGCAGTTCAATGCGCAGAACGGCTCGATGATCAAGGTCGACGGCGTCAACGCCGAGGTCGAGCACGATCCGTCCAAGTCCTACTCGATCGCCAACCCCGACAAGTACACGCTGCACTTCGAGGTGCACTCCGGCGATCGCTGGACCTCGCCCAACCACACCGACCCCACGACTTCCGAACGGTCCGAGATCGAGATCTGGGATGGCCGCCGTCCGGCAGGCACCGACATCGCCTTCAGCTATGGCTTCGTGATGGAGCCGGGTGATCGCAACACCGCCGACTGGATGGTGCTCGGGCAGTGGCACCAGACCAACTCAGGCGGCAACCCGCCGTTCGCGTTCGCGATGTACGGCGAACGCTTCCATGTCCTGATCCGCGATAACACCGGCCGCGAGAACCGGATCTTTGCCGACACCAAGGACATCCAGCGCGGTCACAAGTATGCGTTGCGTGGTGAGGTCAAGTTTGCCAGCGCCGCTGCGGGTGGCTACTGCCGGATCTGGCGCGATGACGTCCAGATCGTCAACTTCAAGGGCGAGATCGGCTTCGGCTCCGGGGAGCAGTACTATTGGAAAAACGGCATCTACCGCAACGAGGCGCCGGAGGTGATGGCGGTGAAGTACAGCAACCTATATTTCGGGTGAGCTGTCTCTGGCTGGTGTTTTTGCTGAGCTTGCTGGTCGGGATCGTGCTGGGCGCGGTGATGGAGTGGATATTACGCGGATGACGATCGGCAAGGCCTTCCTGTACGGTCTGGTGCTCGGGGGCCTGACCGCGGCAGGGGTGACGCTGATCGTGGTGGGCTGGCTCGGAGACTGCTAGCCCATCTTGCGCCAAGCGGCGTGCAGCCGCTGCAGGTCCGCGTCGCGGGTGATCTCGCGGGCTTCGCGCCGGGTCGGCACCCTTAAGCCCCCCGGCGCGTCACGCTTGAACATCGAAAACTGGCCGCAGTAGAGGCACAGGCTGATGTCGCCGTCGGTGGGCGCGTCGTCCGTGTCCATGACCTCCGAGGCGGCGTCGCACTGGGCGGCGCAGAACGGGCAAACGGTGTGAAAATCGACGGCCATCAGTCCATCCGGCAGATTTCGAACGTGCCGTTCTTCTGCATGATCATCACCCACGCGAAGGGATAGAACAACAGCAGCTCGCGGCGGAAGCCGGCGGCGCAGATCGGCGCCAGCGGCTCGTCGCCAGGATACTGGATGTCGCCGTTCTTGAGCAGTTTGAAGCCTTTGAACGGGGACCAGCCGCCGCCGTGCTGGTAATTCTCGTCGAGCTGCTCGGCGGCCGGGCGCGGATCCTCTTCGTCGAGCCAGAACAGGATCGGGCCGATGGTTTCGGCAATCTTGGCGGTGTCGGTGCCTGGGGGTGCGATGATGACCATGTTGCGGGATCTCCTGGCCGGCCCTATGTTCGTCCGGCGTTGTGGTGATGCACAATGCAGACCCAGAAGCAGGCGCCCCTGGGGTAGTTGGCAGCCCCCTCACGCCTGGGGGCGTCTGTGATAAAAAAGCGGGAGGGCCCATTGGCGGCGCCCTCCCAGTCAACCGGCCGTTACGCGGTACGTGTCGGGCCGGAACTCTCTCGCCGCTGCGTGTCGTAGGCGTGCTCGCAGATCTCGATAAACCTGTCACGATCGACCTTGAGGTGGATAGCGGCACGGATCAGCTCGCCGAGCATCACTGTCATGATGCTGGCCATGATGTCGCCGTCGCTTAAATCGGCACGTGCGGCGGTGTCGAACCAGTCCCGGCTCACCGTCCGGTAGCGCTCGTACAGCAGCTGGTGCAGGTCGCGCGCCATCCGGCTGTTGTCAGGGCTGTCGTTAAGTTTGGTTCGCTTGGCCATTTTTCGTCCTCTCGCGTTGTCGCCAGATCGCGCAGGCGACCTCGGCCTTCTCTTTCGTGCGCACCAGCTGCACCACCAGCTTGTTGACGATGCCCTCCTTGTTCTCCCAGCGCACCACCTCGAAGTCTTGGTTGCGGCCGTGCTGGACGTAGTACACCACGCTCATCGCGCCGAGCCCTGATACTCGTAGGCCAAGGTGGCGGCGGCGTAGGCGGCGGCCTCGGAGCCGTCGTCGGGGATCGGCGGCAGGTCGATCGCCATCGCGGCGTTGAGCGCGTCGACCAGCGCCATGGTGCGATCGAGATCGGGAACGTCGAAGAACATGCAAATTTGCATGGGGCCGTCGCGGCTGTCGATGTGCAGGATCAGCGGGTGTTCGTGGCCACTGGTCGAGGCACGCAGCCCCTGCACCAGGTGCAGCTGCAGGTAGGTCGTCGGTATCATCGTGATGCTCGCTTTCCGGGTTGAATGTTAGCAATCGAGGTATAGCGGTGCCGCTTGCCGGATGTCAATTGCATCATTGCAATGTGAACAACTTTCGATTAAGTGTGGCTTCCATGCCCAAGCTCCACCCCATGGCAGCCAAGCTGCTGGCCGACATCGAGGCGTATCGCGCGCGGGTCGGCATTGATCGCACGGCTTTCGGCAAGAAAGCCGCGCATGACGGTCACTTCATCGCCCGCGTCGAAGCAGGGAGGCTCCCGCGGCTCACCACCATCGATCAGGTCTATCGCTACATGCGGCGCACCACCTCTGCGGTGCGCGACACCACGTCAACGTTCATCACAACCGAGGGGACGAAATGAGCTTATCCAGTGATTTGGCCTCGCTTGAAAACGAGATCGAAAGCCTGCGCGCCGAGGTCAAGATCCTGCGCGAGGCGCGCGCCGTGACAGATTTCGAAAACGCCGACTTGAAACACCGCCTCGCCAAGGCGGAGGCGCGCAACTCGGTGCTACTGATGCGCGAGACCACGCTCAAGACCATCGTCCGGCAGACCGGCGCCGGGCTGGTCGACAGCATCACCAAGTACACCGAGGAGACCAAGGACAATTTCTTCGAGCCGGAACCGCGCAAGGCAATCGCTGACGAGCGCAAGGGGTCGTCGCATGCATAAGCCGCGCACCATCACCTTGGAGCAGTACGAGGAAGCCGAGCGGCTGCAGCACGGCATCTGCAAGAGCTGCGGCGCCACCCGTGAGTGCTGCGAGCCCGACGCCCGCAACTACCGCTGCGACGAGTGCGGCGAGCGGCGGGTGTTCGGCCCGCATGAGTGGCTGATGGAGGGCCGCGTCACATGAGCAGCACACCACAGTTCATCAAAGAAGGCTGGAAGCAGCACGGTCCCGGCAAGTGTCGCTGCCCGAACTGCGGCAGCATCTGCTCGACCAACGCGATGGCACGCGCCCGCCATGTCTGCCCGCCCAAGCCGGAGCCGCCGCGGGCGCCACCGGAGATCAGCGCCACAACGCTGGTCGCCGCGGTCCGCAGCGCGATCAGGAGACCCAAACGTGACGGCTAACATCCACCACTGGAACCCCGCCATGCTGGCGCGGTTCACCGTGCTGTGCGCTGACGAGAGCCTGACCTTTCGCGCCATCCGCGATCTCATGAACGTCGAGTTCGACACCGACCTGAGCCGCAACGCCTGCATCGGCAAGGCGCGGCGGCTCAAGATGCCGCCGCGCGACCCCGTCAACAACCCGACGCTGAAGAAGGAGCCGACCGTGGCCAAGATCATCTTTCCGATCCAGCCCGAGCTGCCGCCGCGCTCGGCCGAGCCGTTCACCATCAGCATCTACCAGCTGCGCACCCACGATTGCCGTTGGCCGAGCGGCGAGCAACGGCCGCCGTTCACCTATTGCGGCCGCAAGGCGCTGAGCGGCCTGCCCTACTGCCCGACCCACACCCGGCTGGCGCGCAGCGGGCCGAGAGGACCGAAACCGCAGCCATGAAAACCTTCCTGATCGTGATGTCGCTCGCTGGTCCTACGCCGGAGAGCATCAAGGAGATGCCGGGTAACTTAAGCTGCCGGGTCGCGGTGGCGCGGCTGCGCACCGCCGCCGAGGATCCGCTGAAGGGCCGGGTGTTCTGCCAAGTCGCCAGGAAAGACTACGAATGATCGAGCCGCCGCCGAGCGTGGAAGAAGTCGAGGCCTTGATCGCGCGCATCGAGCGCATCCAGGTCAGCTGGCGTGGCAATGTCGGCTACGCCCGCAGCCTCGACATCGAGCTGCGGGCGCTGCGGCTGCTGCTGGCTCAGATCCTGCTGGCCAAGTAGGCCTCGAACGCCGCCTGCGCCGTCATCTTGTGGTGCACCCGGTTCAGCTTCATCTCATCGACGGTGCCGCGCGCGACGCAGACCCGCACCATCACCTGACGCTGCTGGCCGGAGCGGTTGAGCCGGGCGATGCACTGCTCCCAGTATTCGCTCGACCAGGTCGGCGACAACCAAGCCATATCCGCGCCGCCGTGCTGCAGGTTGAGGCCGTGACCGCCCGAGGCCGGGTGCAGCGCCATGAACGACAGCCTACGCGCATTCCAATCTGCGATATACTTGGCGGCCTGGGCGTCGCTGATGCCGGGCCCGAGGCAGGGCAGCTCGGGGCCGGTCGCGTCGCGCAGCGCGTCGAGGTCCTCGATGAACTCATAGATCAGCAGCGTCGGCGAAGTGGCGTTCTCGATCAGGTCGGCCAGCCACTCCAGCTTGGCGCTGTGGATCGGCTCGGCGATGCGCTTGTTGTCGTAGACGAAGCCGTTGGCGATCTGCGCCAGCTTGCCGGTGGCGATCGCGGCCGAGCGGGCGATCACGTCCTTGCCGCCGGTCTGGGTCAGCAGCTTGCGGTGCATGGTGGTGTATTTGTCGCGGGCATCGCCCGGCAGCTCGACATAGTCGAAGATGATGGTCGGCTCCGGCTGGATCAGCTCGCCCTCGGCGACGGTGGCGATGTGCGGCGCGATCTCGGCGTTGAGGCGGTCCTCGGCGCCGGGCAGCGCCGCCCACTCGTAACCGTTGTAGTCGGTCTGATAGAAATTTTTCTTCTTCCACTGGTAAAACGAGTTGCCCCACAGCTTGCCGCGGGTGACGACGCGCGCCGGCATGAACAGATCCTGGGCGCTGTTCGGCCGCAAGGTGCCGGTCAGCCCCCACACCATGCGCCAGCGATCGGCCATCTTGACCAGCTGCTTGGCCCGCTCGCCCTTCGGGCTGCGCAGCCGCGAGATCTCGTCGATCACCAGCAGATCGAAGATCGGATCATCGGCCGGCCGTTTCCAGATCTGCTCCAGCAGCCAGGGCAGGATGTCGATGCCGACGATGGTGACGTCACGCGACAGCTTGTTGAGATTGAGCTGGGCTGTGCGCTGCTCCGGTGTGCCGGCGAGGATGACGTAGCGCAGCTGGTTGACGTGGGCCCAGCTCTCGATCTCATCCGGCCACACCACCCGCGCCACCCGTTTCGGCGCCACCACCAGCGCGTGGCGGATCACCTGGTCGCGCTTAAGCTCCTCGATCGCGGTCAGCGCCGCCACCGTCTTGCCGCCGCCGGGGCGCAGCACGCACAGGTGCTCGTCATGGTCGTACAGCGCGGTGGCGATGCGCTGCTGGTAAGGTCTCAGATCGGACAGTTGTCGCATCAGATCACCATGTGATGTCGTTCATCGGGCGCACGATCGCCCAGTGTTCGATCCAACTCTCCTGGTGCAGGAACGCCGGGGCGTTGCGGACCGGGCGATAGATCGGCGCGCCGTCGTCGGCCTCGTCATGCACCAGGTTGAACTGCTCGGCACGTTCGCGGGCATGCCGCAAGGTGAAAGGGCCGTACACTGAGACCACGTCATCGACGTTCACTTTTTCACCGGTGTGGACATCCTCGCACGGCAGCTTGCGCAGGATGACCACGCACCAGGCGCTCAGCGTCTTCCTGCCATGATCTCGGAGACCCGCCCGGCGTTTGGCAGGCCGACCTGGTTGGTGATTTCGTGGTAGGTCAGATCGCTGTCCTTCAGCGCGCGAACCCGGCGCTTCTGCTCGTCGGTGATCAGCTGCGGGTGATCCGGCGCACGCCGCACCGCGTGCGCCCGCGTCATCAGCGAGTGCGCAATCATGCAGTGGTTGCGGGCGGCCTCGTCCATCACGCAGTAGGCCAGGGCCTCGGAGATGTGGGCACGCGCCAGGGGCACGTCGCTGGGCGGATTGTTGTCGAGGTATCGCGGTTGTTTCTTCTTCATAGTCCATGGCTCCCTTCGTGCTTCGAGTAATAGTAGGCGATGGTCTCCTCGCTCATCACCGGCAACCCTTTTGACCAGTGAAAACCCTGTTGCATGGTGACACGCAGCTCGGTCTCGATCGTCTCCGCTTCGTGCTTGTAAGTCTCCAGCAGGATCTCATCGTGGGTATGCAGCCGCACGTCGCGGCCTTGGTCCTCCAGTCGCACCAGGGTGCCGCGCAGGAAGTCGGCCGCGGTGGCCTGGGTGATGTTCTCCATGAACAGGCCGGGCCACAGTTTGACCCGGCCGTAGTTGCGCGCGAACATCAGCTCGCGGCGCTTCTCGCCGGTCGGCTTGTCGTCATCGTCGAGCACGTCGACGGTTTCCATGCGCAGCGCCCGGTAGGTCAGCCAGCGCCCCGACGGCAGCTGGCACAACAGCGAGCCGCCGAGATACTCCGCGAGGTAGATGAAGCCGACCCGGCCGGCCGGGACGAACAGATGCGGCACGTTGCGCGCCATGGTGGCGGCGTCCCACAGCTCGCGCGAGAACGTATTGACCCACGGGTTGGCGGCGCGCCAGCGCTCGACGATCTCGCGGGCCTCGACATCGTTGAGATGCAGGCCATAGCCGGCCGCCATCGCCTGCAGGGCGCCGACGCCGCCGCAGAAGCCGAGCGCCAGCTCGGCGACCTTGCCGCGCTGGCGGATCGCCTTGGTGACGTGCTCGATCTCGATGTGGGAGAGGTTGGCGGCGGTGCGGGTGTAGATGTCGGGGATGGTGGGATCGGCGTCGACGGCGCGGAAGATCGCCAACCGATCGCGCGCGCCCTTCAGGTGATCGCACAGCCAGGGCAGCACCCGCGCCTCGATCTGCGACCAGTCCGACCAGACGAACACGCGATCGTTGCGTGGCACAAAAGCCGGACGAATAAGCAGGGATAATTTACGGGCGACCGGGTCGTCGCCGTTGCCGGCAAAGGCGCGGTAGTCGTGGCCGTTGAGCAAGAGGTCGATCAGCTCCGGCTCGTTGTCGAGGTGGTCGCGCGCCAAATTGTGCACCTGGACGCCGCGGCTCGACGCCCGGCCGGTTTGTCCGGCGCCGTTGAAGACGTATTGCCCATACAGGATGCCGTCGACCTGCTGGTTCAGCATCTTGGCGAACTTCAGCGGGGTTTTGGCGCCGCCGTAGAGCCGGATCAGCAGCACCCGCAGCGTGTTGTCCAGCTCGGGCTGGGTGTTGCTGATGTAGGCAATCAGCCGCTCGACCCGGCGCCTTGTCAGCGCGAACTTGGCCGGCCGAATGATCTCGCCGTCGTCGTCGATCTCCTCCTCGCGCTTGGTCAGGATCTCGCGGCCCTCGGCCGGCAGCCGCGCCAGCAGCCACTCGGTGATCACCTTGACCTGGTCGACCGAGTGCACCGCGCCGTCGGTCAGGCGGGACAATTCGCTGCGCGAGGCGTCGCGGTCCTGGGCCGCCAGGATGGCGGCGCTGCGCACCATGTCGATGTCGATCGCAGCACCCCGCTCGTTGATGCGCTCCATCGCCCAGTATTCCTTCCACTCGGCGAGCGGCAGCTGCCGGGTGCGCTGGAACACGCCACGCATCGCCTCGATGTCGGCGCCGGCGTAGCGCAGCAAATGCTGGTACAGCTCGGGGTGGCTCTGTGGGGTGGCGGTGCCGGCGTGGCTGCGCAGCGCGCTCGCGATCTGAAGCTGCAACGGCGTCTTGTTCTGGGTCGAGATCTTCTTCGGCTCCGGCCGCGGCGGCTGTGGCGGCAGGCAGAACAGCCGTAATAGGCCAGTGCCGGAGGCATCCTTGTGGTAGGGCGAGCCGGACATCTTGGCCGCCATCGACAGGTCGGGCGGCAGCCCGGCGGCGGCGGCCTGCACCATCGGGTCGATGAGGTGCTCGGGCTCCAGCACCGGGAAGCCCAAGGTGGAGAAGTTCCAGATCGCCTTGTCGAAGCCGGCGTTCCAGGCCGCCCATTTTGCAGCGCCACGCTGCACTTTGGCGTGGAACCGCTTCAGCTCGTCGGGAACCTGGGACCAGTCCAGGGTGGCCCCACCATCGAATGCGGACAGGTGGACCGTATTCACCGGGCCGAGCCCGATCGCCCAGGCCAGGATGATGGCCGAGGCCTCGGTGGCGTAGCGCACCGCGCCGGCGTCGATCTCGGTTAAGGAGCGGGTTTCGAAGTCGATGAAGCCGAGGTTGTCGATGGCAAAGGTCGCGCCCGCGTCGCGGTCGTCCATGGTCCGGTTTCCTGTCTGAAAGCGGCCGCCGGCGCGAGAAGCGGGCGCTGGCGGCCCTGGCGAGGTCAGCGAGCGGTTGGCCGGCGGCGCTGGCCAGTATGGGCCTGCTGGGTGGAAACCGGCTCCACGGGCGGCGCTGACACCCACGGCGGGGTCGGTTCCACCGGCTTGGACGTGGTCTCGGCCTGCTGCACTGGCGGCTTCTTGGCCTTGGCCTTGGCCTGCTTTGGCGGCGCCTTGGGCTCCTCGGGCGGCGCCAGCGGCGTTGCCTCGCCGGCGACATGGCCGAGCATGTCGGCCCAGCCGGTCACCGTGAACACCGGGGTGTAGATCCGGCCCCATTTGGTGTGATCGTAGTAGTCCGAGCCCAAGGTCAGCACCGGGCAGGGATGGCTGGGGTCGGCGGCGAGCTGCTTCTGGATCTCGACCAGCAGGGCGTCGACGCCGCGCATGCCGCCGACGCTGGCGGTCTTGTAGCTGACTTCGACGCCGGCATCGGCGCCGTCGAGGCACTTCAGCTCGAAGCCGCGCTGCTCGGCGTACGGCGTGGTGTAGATCGGCGGCGGTCGCAGCGGCTTCGGCTCCATCATCGAGGCCATCACCTCGCCCTGCAGCTCGTTCTTCTGGCCCTCGCCGGTATCGACCCAGCAGCACCAGCCGTGCGCCAGGCTCATGATGTTGACGACCCAGTGCGAGCCCTCCTGGACGTCATCGTTGCCGGCGCCGAACACCCACTCGCTGCTCTTCAGCATACGCAGGAACGGCTTGCCGCCGCCGGCGATCACGGTGGTGGCGCGGCTTTCGGCAATGCCGGCGAGCAGCTTGGCGGCGTGCTCGGCCGGCAGGGTGGTGGGCATCTTCTCGTTCATCGCAGTTCTCCTGTTTCCTGTTGGCGCCCATCATCGGCTGGCGGCCTCGCCGGTTGGTCGAGCAGCGCGCGGATGCGCCGCGCGTATTCGATAAAATCCAGCGCGTGGCAGTAGCCATGGCCACGCTTGCACTTGTCGCCGCAGCACAGCGCGCGGCGGATCTCGGCATCGGTCGGCATCATGACTTAGCCTCGTCAATTCGCTGCTGCATCTCACGGGCAAAGTCGCACAGCTCTTTGTCGATCAGATCCATCTTGCGCAGGTCGGCCGCGGTCGGCTCGGCGTCAGGATCCATGATGGCCAGAATGCTGTTGAACAGATGTTGCGCGCCGGCCATGAACGCGGTCCGGCACTCGTCGATCTGGACCTGCGGGGCGTCGGGCGGCAGCACCATTCTGTGGTAGCCGACCCAGCCGGCTTTGATCAGCAAGCCTTGGTCGGCCAGCATCTTGGAGGCCTCGGCGGTGAAGCGCTTGAGCTGCTCCGGATCCATCCTGTCGGTGGCCTCGGCGATGAAGCGCTTGAGCTGCTCCGGATCCGGATCCATCCTGTCGGTCATGACTTGCTCAGCTCCTTCAGTGAGGCGCGGAATTGCTCGATCGCGAGCGCACGCTCGACCACGGGCGCCGGGTCGGAGGTCGCGGCGATCGTGGTCTCGGTCGACGGCGGCGCCACCCGCAGCTCGTCCGGGATCTTGACGCCAAGCCGCTTGGCAGTGGCATCGGTCGACTGGAAGGTCTGCAGCTTTCTCTGCCAGATCTCGTCACGCTTGAAACCGAGCAGCTGCAGTTCGGCCCAAACGATCTCCTCATCGACCCACTGCCGCTGTTTGGCCTTGGCCTTGAGCCGCCAGCCCGGCACCTGGCCGCCGTCTTCGAGGTAGGCGTGCAGCTGATCGTTGACGCTCTTGGTGTACATCGCCAGGATGTCGACCAGGGTCTTGGCGCGCCCCAAATACTCGCCGTAGGCCGTCACCGCGTGCTTAGAGGCGTCGGCGGTTTCGCGCGGCACCACACCGAGCGCCGAGAGATCGAGCAGCGGCCCGGTCCACAGCCTGCAATTGATCTTACACGGCGCGAAGCGGCAGTGCTCGCCCTTGGCGCGCGGCGGGTCGCGGTCGGTGGCGGTCATCACCGCGCGCTGCAGATCCTCGACGAACCATTTGATCTCCTTGCGCGAGATCGCGACATGGCTGAGCGCCGGCTCCAGCCGGGGCTGGATCACCGCGACCACCAGATGCGGGGCGATGCGCTTGGTGCCGTAGACGTGCGGGCGGTACAGATGCCGCGCGCTCGACAATGCCGCCGCGGTGTAGAACATCAGCTGGGCGTTGACCTTCTCGCCCAGCTCGTCCTTGGTGATGACGTGCACCGGCACGCCCTGGCCGAACTTCCAGTCGACATGCAGCGCATGCGAGGGCGAGCGCAGGATCACGTCGACGGTGCCGAAGGCGCCGGGGATGCCGGGAAACTTCACCCGCTGCTCGACCGCGACCACCTCAAAGTCGCCGCCGTAGGCCTGCTCCAGCTTATCCAGCGCATCGAGCGCCGGCAGGATCATGGTGTCGAGGTGCTCCTTGGTCAGCGCGCGGTCGTGAAAGCAGTTCGGCGGCGCCAGCTTGTCGAGATAACTGTGCGCCAGATTGCGGCAGTCGCGGTTGACGCCGTCCATGCGCTTTTGCATCAGCAGCGCCATCACGGCGTGCATCGCGGTGCCTTCCTCGGCATACTCGCTGGGGATATCGGCGCTGCGCGGCAGCGCCAGCGTCGCCTGGTAGGAGCCGGGACAGTTCAAGACACGGCCGGCATTGCTGCCGCCGACGATCGCGGAGTGCTCAGACATCAGATATCCTGTTTTAAGTTTCAACCAACCTGTTTGCGGAGGCCAGATTGACCAATGTCAATGCCAAAGTCAAGGAACTGACGATCGAGCGCGCGCTGACCTTGCAGGTGACGCTGGCCGGCGGCATCGCGCTGAAAGTCAAAGTCATTGGGCGCCGCGGGTTCGTCGATCGCCTGGTGCTGCTGCCGGGCGGCAAGGTGTTGTTCGTCGAGCTGAAACGCCCGATCGGCGGCCGGCTGTCGCCGCAGCAGCGCGCCTTCCATGCTGAACTACGGAACCTGAATATGACAGTTGCGTCGGTGAAAAATTCAGCGGAGATTGCCAGGCTGTTATCCACCGCGAAATGAAAAACCGGGCCGTGTGCGCGACCCAGTTAATCAACCACCGATGGCATCCCGCTAAGAATGCATCTAAGCCAACCCCCTCAGGGGACCAAGGAGAGTTGAACCGTGAGCCATAGTGACCTAACCGCCCACCGATTGCAACTGCTGGCCTCCGGCTATCGCATCATCCCGACCCGCGGCAAGCGGCCGCTGCTCAAAGGCTGGAACACGCCGGGCTACCTGAAGCAGGAACTGACCGACAACGCCAAGCGCACCGCGGTGGCGCGGGTGACGAAATGGCCGCGGCTGTACCCGCATCTCGGCTCGACCGGGATCCGGCTCGAGATCGGCACCGGCGCCGTCGACCTCGACGTCGATCACCCCCTGGCCGACGCGGTCATGGCCGAGATCGA
>Ga0210402_10000498_pt1 | contig 44176 bp, 37 predicted proteins | sample IncBWC7MmetaG_FD_161055 | JGI IMG/M metagenome (GOLD analysis project Ga0210402, IMG submission 161055) | Forest soil microbial communities from Barre Woods Harvard Forest LTER site, Petersham, Massachusetts, United States - Inc-BW-C-7-M | ecosystem: Environmental > Terrestrial > Soil >...
TGTGCGCACCGAGTCCCTCGTAGCGCTGCTGGTGGGTGGTCTCGCGTTCGACACGCTCTCCTTCTCCTCTCAGGCCGCGGGCGCCGCAGCAAATAGCGTTTTCACTCTTTACCGCGACCGGTCCGCGGCGATGAAGGCGCCGGATCCCGTCGCAAGACGGTTCGTGCTCCATTTCCGCGAATCGTTGCGGGGGCTGGCGGTAGGAGCGCCGGTGACTTTCCTGGGATTGCCGGCAGGCGAGGTCGCGAGCATCGGCCTTTCGTTCGATGCTGCGAAGGCGGATATTCGTCCGCGCGTGGTCATCACGTTCTATCCCGAGCGTCTGATCGCGTATGCGGGCACGGAACGAGACGCCAGCCGCTTGCGTGCCCAGGACGAAGACAAGAGCAAACGCGACCTTTTGCTGAAGCGCCTGATCGAGGAACGCGGTCTGCGGGGGCAGCTTCGAAGCGGAAACCTCCTCACCGGGCAGTTGTATGTCGCATTCGACTACTTTCCCAACGCGCCCAAAGTGAAGATCAACTTGAGCCCGGAGAATCCCGAGCTGCCGGTGGTTCCGGGTCCCGTCGTCGACCTCGAGGCGAAGCTCGCGAGTATTCTCGATAAAGTCGATAAGCTCCCGCTCGCGGCGATCGGCAACGATCTGAAGAAGGACCTGGAGGACCTCGACCAAACGCTGCAGAACGCGAGACAGCTGCTGAGTGACGTCGACGTCCAGCTCGTACCGGAGCTGAAGTCGGATCTCGAGGGATTGCATCGCACGCTTGCCGCCGTCGAGCGTGCGATGAACAGCGCTGATACGACGCTGCTCGGAGCGGACGCTCCGGCCCAGCAGGAGTTGCGCGCAGCGTTGCAAGAGTTCACCCGGGCCGCGCAAAGTGTTCGCGTGCTGACCGACTATCTGGAACGCCATCCGGAGTCGGCGCTGCGCGGCAAGAGCGGACCGACGCGAGGAGCGAACTGATGGGCCGACTTGGCATCCCAGTGCTGCTATGCACGCTCGTCAGCCTTGCCGCTGGCTGCGCGTCTACGCCGCCCTCGCACTTCTACACGCTGAGTGCTACTGCCGCGCCCTCGACGGCGGCGTCGAGCTCCCTCGTGATCGTGATAGGTCCCGTGTCGGTGCCTGCCGTGGTCGACCGTCCGGAGATCGTGGTGAGCTCGGGCTCCAATGAACTGAAGTTGGATGAGTTCAACCGCTGGGCCTCGCCGCTGCAGGATAATCTCTCACGCGTGATCGCCGAGAACCTTGTCGCGATCTTGGGGACGCGCCGCGTGACGCTGTTCCCGCAGATGCCGAGCACAGCCGCACAATATCGTGTCGCGATCGAGGTCCATGGTTTCGAATCGGCGATCGGGACGTCGACAACACTGGATGCCGTCTGGACCGTACGGCGGACAACGGACGGCAGTGCCGAGACCGGACGCACTTCGGTGCGCGCGTCAGTGCTGAACAACAGTTACGACGCAATCGCCGCCGCCCATAGCCTCGCGGTGGCGCGCCTGAGCCTGGACATCGCGGACGCGGTGCGCGCACTGGATCGAGCCGCACCGTAAAAAAGCAACTCATGCGCATCGTCGCCCGCAGCAGTGGGTCCGCCTGGCCGCTACTGAACCGCGGCCTGCTCGATGTGCACGTGCGTTCGCCTGTCGAGATGGCCTTCTTCCTGTCCTGGATCGATTCGCCGCGCTGCCTCGAAGTCGTGGAGCGGGCGTTCAACATAGATCGTGGCCAATTTTTCCGAAATTGCCGTCTTTGTCGACGCGCGGTCCGAGTCGGGCAGTCCGCTCCCCAAACCGAGAGCTTGCTGGAGCAAGACGGTGGCTTCGCGATGCGCGTAACGCCGGCCGGCCCGGTCCGCGGCAAGGCGCAGGTACCTGATTGCGCGTGGCCAGTCGGCACTCTTTTCGAAGTGGTCCGCAAGATCGGGCGCCACGTCGCTCAAGCGCTGGGAGAAGCGTACCTCCAACGCCTCTCCGACACGGCGATGCAGCTTCGCGCGCCGGCCCGGCGCTTGGCGTTGATAGAAAACCTCACGATACAGTTCGTGCACGAACTCGTAACGCGGGGAGGCGTTCGCGCTTGCGAGCGCCTGCGTGGCTGCCACGCGCACAATGCAATGCCGGTGCGACAATCTATCGCAGAGGTCCTCGAAGTCTTCCGCCGTCATGCCGGCGGTGGCGGCACCGATGTCGACCGTGAAAGCCGCGCCGGCGATGCTCGCCGCTTCCAGCGCTCGCTGCTCCTCCACGCTCAGGCGCTCGATCTGCGCTTCGATCAGGTGGCGAAGACCTTCGGGCACTCCGACCACGATTTGCTCCAATGGCTGCCGCATTTGCCAAGCGCCACTCTCCCGCGAGATCAGGCCTCTTTGAGTCAGATGCTCCAGCGCAGCCACCAAGAACAGTGGATTGCCGCCCGAGTGACGATGCATGAGCTTGGCCAGCCCCGCAGGCTCGCTGGCTTCGGGAGACGGCGCAGCCAGAAACGCGGAGATGTCGGCTTCGGAGAGAGGCTCCAAGGCAATCTCCTGACAAAGCTTATGCAGCAGCAAGTCTTGTTTGAGTGCTTTCAGCGGATGATCGGCGAGGGCCAGGTCAACGGGCCGATAGGTACCGATCAACATCAGCCTGGCCGGCGCACGTCGGCGCGCCAGCGCCGAAATCAGGTCCACGGTGGCTTGATCGACCCACTGCAAATCCTCGAACACCAGCAGCAGCGGATTTTCCAGCGTGATCGTCTCCAGCGCCTCGCTGATCTCGCGCAGCATGCGCTCCCTGGTCGCGCCCAATATCTCCCGCTGCAGCGTCTCGCGGTGCTCGTCCGTGAGCAATGCGGGAAACTGCGCCAACCAGGTCGGCGCCTGCGCCGCTAAGGTAGAGACGACGGAGTCACCGCCGTGGCCGCGGCACAGCTGACCCAGCGCTTCCAACATCGGGTAGTAGGGTTCCTTGCCACCGTAACCCTCGACGCACTGTCCGCGTGCGATGCGAAGGCCAGGCGCGTCGGCTTCTGCCAGGCGCTGAAAGGCGTCGAGCAGCGCCGTTTTGCCGATCCCCGACTCCCCGGTAACAAAAGCGATCTGCCGTTCGCTCTGCAACGCTCTGCGCAGGCCATCGCCCAATTCACCAAGCGCTCGCTCTCTTCCCACCAGGTTACTGGGCGCAGGCCGCCCCTGCACGGCGGGCTTCTGTGCCTCGCTTTTGCCGTCTGCACCGATGAACCGGTACCCGCGCCGGGGCAGCGTTTCGATGAACCGCGGACGCTTCGCATGGTCCCCCAGAACGCGCCGGATATGCAGGATCTGGTTCTTGAGACCTTCGGGCTGAATGTGCGTATCGGGCCACACGGCGTCGAGCAACTCGTCCTGCGTGACCAGCCGGCCGGCGCGCTCCATCAGATGCCGCAGGACCCCATACGCCTTGGGCGGCAGCAGGACGCGCTCCTCATTTCCCGAATCGCGCCGGCGCCACAGGCACTGGTTGACCGTGTCAAGCCTGAAGGGGTGAAAGTGCGGCATGACCGGCGCAGGGATGGCCATGGACGCGGATCGATCGGCGCGATTAGCCCCAACGAGATTTCGGGCTGCTTGCTGTGGGATACGGGCCACCGTAGCTCCTTAGGTTCCTGTTTCTGGCTACATTGTCGAGACCCAGAAGGAGCGAGGTAATCCCCTTTATGGGGGAATCGTGGACGGTTTTTTGGGGCAACCCAAGAGAGCGCGGTCGCAACATCCCGACACCTGGACCGAATGGTTCGAACCAGACCGAGTCAATGGACGTCGCGGATACTCCGTCGCCGGGGGCGGTCGGCGCGGACGCTTGTCGTAAGGATCGATCATCGTCAGGCCCAGGAAGATTGAGCGCGGATAGGCGCTTCACGACGCCCGTATCTTTGACCGGCGATAGGCGTCAAGGCTGAACGTACCGGCTCCGAATGCAACCACCTGCAGCAGACCGCCGGCAATCGCCACGTTCTTGAAGAAGTGGATGAACTGGTTCATGTCCGCCAGGTTGCTGTGGAAGCCGGCTGCGGCCGCGAGCGAGAAGATCGCCAGCGCTGCGGCGGCGATTCGCGTCCGGAAACCGAAGAGCAGCGCGAGTCCTCCTACGAGCTCGATCAGGACCGCGAGCGCATAACCAATCTGCGGAAACGGCAGCCCTGCGGAGGCGATGTATCCGATCGTGCCGGCGGGTGCCTGGAGCTTGCCGACGACCGAGAGCAGAAAGATCGCGCTCAGCAGTGCTCGTCCCACGAAAGGAACGACGGCATCGAGGGTTATGGAACGGTTGGGGCGTTCGGAAACGCGGATTGCAGCGGTGGTCATAGTGTTCTCCTAAGAACGTTGATGGATTGGTCTTTCACTAGCTGAAGCGCCTACGCCGCCAACGCTTCCTCGATTTGATCGTGCGCTGAGGCGATTGCGTTCCGCTCGGCGTCGGGACCCATGGCAAGGCCTTCGGCGTACACGAACTGAACATCGGTCATGCCAAGAAACGTAAACACGGTTTTCAGATACGGAACCTGCGTGTCGGAGGGCGTGTTGCGGTATTGGCCGCCGCGCGTAAGCGCTATGTAGACCTTCTTGCCACTGAGCAAACCTTCAGGGCCCTTCTCGGTGTAGCGGAAAGTCATGCCGGCACGCGAAATTGCGTCGATCCAGTTCTTGAGCGGCGCGGGCACGCCGAAGTTGTACATCGGGACGCCCAGCACCACGACGTCGGCCGCCTGGATCTCGGCGATCAGGGCGTCATCGAGTGCCACCCGCGCAGCCTGCTCGGGTGTGCGCTGAGCGGCCGGTGTGAACAGCGCGCCAAGCGCGACTTCATCGAGAATCGGGTGCGGCACATTGTTGAGATCGCGCACCGTGAGCTTCGACTCGGGCGCGGTCTCGCGTATGCGTTCGACGAGCCGGGAGGCGAGACGTGTCGAATGGGACGCGTCGCTACGGGCGCTGGAATTGATTTGCAGTACGTTCATGACTCGCTCCATCAGGTTGGGTGGATGACGAGTCAAATATATTTGTTGCTGAGATAATACGGAAGCCGTCAAAATGGATATGATCGTTCCATAGCAGGAACAATGGCCCGGCTTCGAGGCAGGCAGAAGGACAACCTACTGAAAGGCAACACAATGGATCTTGAGCCCAACGACCTGGTTGTATTCGCGCGCGTCGTGGACGAAGGTAGCTTTTCGCGCGCGGCGGAGCGCCTCAGCCTTCCGAAGTCGACGGTATCAAGACGAGTTGCGGCCCTCGAAGCGGAGCTCGGTGAACGACTCCTGCTGCGCACCACGCGCAAGGTCACGCTCACCGACTTCGGCCACGCCGTGCTCGAGCATGCGCGTCACGTCGTCGAGGACGTCACGGCTGCGGCTTCACTGGCTCACAATCGGCAGATCGAACCGAGCGGCCGGCTGCGCGTGACGATGCCGGGCGATATGGGTAACCTCCTGCTCGCGCCGCTGCTCGCCGAATTCGTTCTCAAGTATCCGGCCATCACGCTCGAAGTCGACCTCTCCGCGCGCTTCGTCGACTTGATCGGCGAGAACTTCGACGTCGCGATCCGCATGGGGAATTTGCGCGACGACGCATCGCTCGCCGCCCGACACCTGGCCGGTTTCACCGGCAGTCTCTATGCCGCCCCCGCTTACATCGCCCGCCATGGAACACCGCCCGAGCCCGAGGCGCTCATGGAACATGACGCGTTGCGTATCCTCTCGCGCGCCGGCGACGCGATTCCATGGACACTCAAGCGTGGCGAGGAGCACTGGGAGGGCATCCCGCCGGGTCGCGCGACGGCGAACTCGCCGGAACTGCTCATGCGCATGGCGTTGAAGGGTGCGGGCATTACGATGGTGCCCGATCCATTCGCGTTGCCGTATTTGCAGCGCGGAGAGCTCGTCCAGGTGCTGCCCGACTGGCATCTGCCTCCGGTGAGCGCGTGGGCGGTCTTCCCCGGCCGGCGGCTGATGCCGGCGCGAACGCGCGTGTTCATCGATGTGCTCGTCGAGAAGTTCAGCGGGACGGAGTGTCAGGCGATCGCAGCCAACGTGCAGAAGACCAAGGCGCGGTTGCGGCCCCCTCGACGGGAACCTATCAGACTCACACCGCGACTGCGCACATAGCAATGAAAGTAAATATCCTCTCCGACCTGCATCTGAGCCTAGGCACATTGGAGCCGCCCGATAACGACGCCGACGTGGTCATTCTGGCAGGGGACGTCGCTCGGCCGAAGGAGGCGGTGGCATGGATGCTCGGTCTTGCCAAACCGGTGCTCTACGTTGCCGGCAACCACGAGTTCTACGGGGGTAGTGTCGCGGGAACTGTTGCCGGTCTCAAGCGATTGTGCGCCGGGACGAACGTCCGCGTGCTCGACAACGACGAAGTCGTCTTCGAAGGCGTGCGTTTCCTCGGAACCACGCTGTGGACCGACTTCATGCTGTTCGGCGAGGGCGACAAGCGAGCGGCGGCGGTAGAGGAAGCGCTAAAGTTCATGCGCGATTTCAGCAGAATCCGCGCGGGCGAGGGAGACGAACGCTTATTCACCCCGGCCGATTCAGCGGCGCTCTTCAACATCGACGCTGGTTGGCTCGATCGCAAACTGGCCGAGCCGTATCCCGGCCCGACCGTGGTGATCACCCACCATGCTCCATCGCGGGAGAGCATCCACCCGCGGTTTGCCGACTCGCTACTCAACGCGTGTTTCGTCTCTGACGCCGAGCGCCTGGTCGACGGGAGCCGGGCGCGCTTGTGGGTACACGGACATACGCACGACAGCTTCGATTATGTCCTGAATGGAACGCGGGTGGTGTGCAACCCGCGCGGTTATGCCAAGAACGGGGTGAACGAGAATCCTCGCTTCGATACGAATTTGCTGGTCGAAATCGACTAGGAGAAACGGCATTTCGAGACCTCGCCTTCTGCTGCCGCCCAAGGCCTATGCTGTGCTGCGTTGTCTGGTGGAGCGCGCGGGGCGGTTGGTGACCGAGGCTGAGCTGCTCGAGACGGTGCGGGTGTCCGTGCCGGGCAAAGCAGGAAGGCGCCCAGGCTTTAATTGACGGCAGTCGGCAGGTGTGCCGGTCTCGCACTCGGCATGGGATTTTGTCGCCCGTTGACCACCTGCGTGCACGGCGTTCGAGGGGGCTGCTCCTCACCCCGAGTGACCGCCAATCGAGGCCGGTAACGCCATTTTCACCAAAAAATGACCGCGAGTTCACGACTGCGGTCGCGACTGTGTCTAGCCTTGTAATCAGGAAAGCCAGCACAAGCAAAGCCGCCGTGCGCAGCGCAAGACACGCATTGAACCGCTCGGCTAGCAGCTGGCTCGCAGCCAAAGGGGCAGCCCATGATCTCGGTTTGGTGGGATGTTCTCCCTCAGTTCATTAACAATTTTTTGCGATTCTAAAGCAAGGAGAATTTCCATGTCCTACGATCCAATGCATCACGCTCCGAGTGATTGGATCGCTTTTCAGGACTGGGCCTGGAGAACACGGGTTCGCTGTTTCCATTGCGGTGCTGCGAACAAAGCGTCGCTCATGGGCCGAAGCCCCGAAGGTTTCCACTGCACCTCGAATTGTTTCGGCCAGGGACGGTTCCGAATCCCGACGGATCCCGTTTTCCGTCCAGCTCCAGTCCTGTCGCTCGTTTCATCGAGCGATGCAAGTCCCCGCCAACACAGTTTAAGAAATGCGGCCTAAACCGCTTGAGTCTCTTCCGCTCTTCCACTCGAGGTAGCTGCCAAGCGATCTGCCGCAGCAATCAGCCCAGCTGCCGGACCGATTACACACCACCTGCGAGCAGATCGGTGAGGCGGACGCCCAAGCCCCACCTTAACCACAAAATTCAGAAAGACAACGCAAATTTAACCAATACATGACCGCCAGATCACGACCGGTGCGTTGCATTCCCGTAGCTTCACATTGCGGACGAGGTGGCTCGTCCAATACCAACGGAGAATGCAATGACGCTAACCAAAGTCGAGCACGCGCTAGGCATGATGCGTATCTACCTCGTCGAAGCCGCCGCACAGAATGAGTGGGGCGACCATCGCTCCGAGGAGCTGGCACAAACGATCGCGGCCTGCATCCGACAAACTACGGATGAAGCGGGCCAGAAAGCGTCACCGCGCGACCCGAGACTGGCGCGCGATGTGTTGCGACGCGCCATTCGGTTCGTCAACGATAACCTGGACTCGAAGCTCAACTGGGACGAGATCGCGATGGCCGTCGACCTGGATCCGTTTACCTTCGGCCGCGGGTTCAAACTGGCCGCCGGGATGACGCCCCACCAGTACATCATCCGCTGCCGCCTCCGACGGGCGATGAAACTCCTGGCGCGTGACGAACTCACCCTCGCCGATATCGCGCTCGAGGTCGGCTGCTCATGCCAGAGCCACCTGACGACGCTGTTTCGAAAGCACCTCGGGACGACCCCCGGCGCCTTTCGTATGTCGGCGCGCGAGGGCCGGCAACGCGTGCCGCATTTCACCCGCCCAACGGGAGACAACACTCGCAACCAAGGGGCGATGGGGGAGCGGCGATCTGGCTTCGCAGCGGCGCGCATTCAGGCGCAATGATCGCGGCCACGGATAGCTTCCGCCAGCATTTGGGCGTATGAAACCCCGAGTCTCGATCCTATCGTCGGATTTCAAATACGTGCCTGCAGTCCGCACGGACATCGCCCGCACCTTTGCCCGCATCCGGCGGGAGCAGCGCGAGCAGGCCAAACAGCAACGGCTGTCCGATTCAGCGAATGCGCTTATCCGAGTGGCCGCAGCGAACGACGCGGGGTCAAGCTGGAGGCCATCCGGGGCTACTAACGATGCGTCGGGCGCAGGTGTCGCCAGCGCTGACCACGCACATATCCTTGGTCGCCGGAACGCTGGCGGCTAAGGGCGACGCTGATCATGTACCACAGGGTTGGTGCCACCGTAAGAGTTCAAGTCAGCGGCGCCGAGCTCGCCGCAAGGGGTCCCTCCTCACCGCGAATGACCGCCAATCGAGGCCGATAACGCCATTTTCACCAAAAAATGACCGCGAGTTCACGACGGCGGTCGCGACTGTGCCTAGCCTTGTAACCAGGAAAGCCAGCACGAGCAAAGCCGCCGTGCGCAGCGCGAGACACGCATTGAAGCTCGGCTACCAGCTGGCTCGCAGCCAACGGGGCAGCCCATGATCTCGGTTTGGTGGACGTTGGTGGCGTTCATTGGCGGTGGTTGCGCCGGTGTCATGCTCATGGCGTTGATGCGATTTGCAGGCGACCTCCCGGAGCAATCGGAAACCTTTCCGCGAGGTTGGGCCGGAAACGATCCGATTCGACTTCCGGACGGCAAGGAGACCTTCTGTAGTTTCAGGTGTCGCGATCGCTTTGTCGACGCCAATCACCTCTTCCAAGCAGATAACGAGCCTCGGCAGTTCGAATGCCAATACTTCGAGCGCAGCGGCCAGCAGATGGGCTAGGGAAACAAGCCGGACAGGGAGGAACGGGACCCCAGTTCGTAACATTTGCCACGCAGCGGCCCACGTGTGTCACGGCGCGGACATGCGAACTCATTTCAATACATCCACGTGCCCTTAGGTAACGGCCGAACCGACGCCATCCGCCGATAGCGGCGCGACTCACCGAACGAACTCAAGGAGGCATCACTCATGGACCCTCTCAATGCCCGCCGCAGGTTGCTGCGTTTCTTGGCAGCAAGCCCGCTCGTCGCGACGCCAGCCGTCGCCTCCAGCGTTGCCGCCCTGTTCGCATCCGCTCCAAGCGAGGGGCTCGCACAGAGCTACGACGCGCTGCGCGAAGCGAACGTCGCGACCGGGTCGGACGGCATCATTACCTCGCCGGGCCATGCGTTAAACGTCTTCGAGTTCGAGCCGGCGGCGAAGAAGGCGCTGTTCGCCCAGGGTGCGCCAACGCACTGGGGTTATCTCGAGAGCGGCGTCGACGGCGACGTGACGCGCGACGCCAACCACACCGCCTACGCGCGCTACAACATCCGCGTCCAGCGCCTGATCGATGCGCGCAAGATCGACACGAGCGTGAAGATCTTTGGCGAGACCTGGGGCAGCCCGATCTTCTGCTGCCCGGTGAGCAGCCTCGGCGCCTACAACGGCGAGGCCGGCGTGGCCGTGGCGCGTCCCGCGGGAAAGCGCAAGCACCAGATGATTCTCTCCACGGTCGACAACGCGAGCATCGCGGACGTGAACAAGGCACACGGTTGGCCGGCCTGGTTCATGCTGTATCCGACCGACGACTGGACCGTGACGCAGGCGCTGGTGAAGCGTGCCGAGGCCGCCGACTCCCCGGCGATCGTCCTCACGGTCGACCGGCAAGGCGGTCGCAACACCGAGGACATGTTTCTCATGCGCCGCTTGGACAAGCGCGAATGCACCGTTTGCCACAAGCCGGGCGCGTTCGCCAACGAGGTCACCCGCAAGGCCAACTTCAACGGCCTCGACGTCTCCAAGGTCACGAACCTCTACGGCACCGGCATGACATGGGAATTCGTCGACCGCCTGCGCGCGATCGTGAAGGGCAAGCTCGTGCTCAAGGGCATCATGACCGGCGAGGACGCCAAAGAAGCGCTGCGCCACGGCGTGGACGGCATCATCGTTTCAAACCACGGCGGTCGCGCGGAAGAGAGCGGGCAACCGACGATCGGCGTGCTGGTCGAGGTGGTGGACGCGGTCGGCGGCAAGGTCCCGGTGCTCATCGATGGGGGCGTGCGCCGCGGCACCGACGCTTTGAAGGCGCTTGCCCTGGGCGCCACCGCCGTGGGCATCGGCCGGCCGTACGTGTGGGGCCTCGCATCGTTCGGCGAGCCCGGCGTGGACCGCGTGCTCGAGATCCTCGATGAGGAATTCATCACGATCATGCGGCAGGTGGGTGCGCTGAACATCGCCCAGATCACGCGGGAGAACGTGAGTCGCGCATAGCCGCCGGGCCTGGACATCGGGCGGCTCGATGGCCGCACCGCCTCGCGATAGCAATCAATCGAAGGAGCATGCCATCAGAATGACGACCCATCCGAAGGCCAAGTAAGTGCGTGATCGTTTTGCTTGGTGGCGTGAGCGAAGCTTGCACCTGCTCGTCCTGTTCGTGGTCTGCGCTGCGGCGAGCGCCGCCGAGCCGCTGCCTGCTGCTGCAGGAGCAGGCAAATCGCCGGCAAGCACCAGTGGGTCAGCAGTCGCAACGCCCTCGCTTGCGGACATCGTCACAGCGCTCGAGGCGCTCGAGACGACCGAGGCCGATATCGACAAGCGGCTCGCAGACGTGGCGTGGCTGGAATCGCAGCGTACCGAGATCGATGCCGACGAGCAGGCGCTCGCCAGAGGGAGGCACCCTGCTGCCGATACTTCCGCTTTCGAAGAATTGTTTGCTCTGACAGACCTCGCGGCGACGCTGCGAGTGGCCAATCGCCGGCTGACCACGACGATGGAGACGCTCAGCGAGAAAACCAAAGCCTTCGACGCCGATCTGGATCGCCTCGCCACTTACGATAAGCAGGCGGCACAGTGGCTGCAGACGGCACGTGCGCGCGACGCGCCGTTGACTCTGATCGCGCGCATCGAGGCCACTCCGAAACGAAACGAGAAGCTAGCGCAGGACCTGCGGACGAGACGTGATCAGGCGCTGGAACTGCTGAGTCGAGCCACGCGACTGTCGGCTCGAGCGAACGGCTTGCAAACCGAGGTCGGCGACCGCCGGTTGCAGCTCGAGGCGCAGATGCGCGTCGCGCACGGCCAACCGTTGTGGCGAATCGAGACCCGTGGCGCAACCATCGGTCGCGTGCTTGAAATCGCGCGCTCAGAGGCTTCGCAGATCGCCGACTTTGTAGTCGCGCACGCAGCACGTCTTTCTGCCCTTGCCGTCGGAGCTTTCGCGCTTGCGTTGCTGCTGGTCGTCGCGGCGCGAAAGAAACTCGCAATCGCGGAGAACACCGGCGACGAGGAAGCACTAAGGCTGCTCGAAGCCCCGGTCACAGCGGCGGCAATGCTCACGCTGCTCACGCTGGCCTGGCTCGGCCCGCCGGGCCCTGTGTCCTTTTATGCAGTCGTCTATTCACTGATGCCGATTCCGGCTGCACTACTCGCTCGCGCCGTATTCGCTCTCCGAGGATCGCTTTCGCTGTTCATGTTGACCGCGGCGATGGTTTCGCTCGGCCTGGTCGACCCGATCGTCGATTCGCTTCCTCTTCAAGGTCGCCTGTTTCTGGTCGCGCAATGCGTCGCCGTCGCGGCAGGGCTCATCGTCGATCTTCGGCGCGGCACGCTGTTACAGGCGCTGCGCCGGTCGCCCGTGACGACGCGGCGCGTCACCATTGCGGCCGTTGTCCTGCTCACGCTTGCGACGCTGGCGGCGGTCGTCGGGTATAGCGGTCCGGCGCGGGTGCTGCGCAATGTCGTGCTCGGAGCGGCCGGATTGGGGTTGCTGGTCGTCGTTGCGACGCACCTTCTCTACGGACTCGTAGTCGCGCTGTCGGAGACCCGCGTCGCGCAGCGGCTGCGCATCGTGAGTCACGACCCCGCATCCGTTCGGCGTGCCGCTCTGAACGCGCTTCGCTTTGTCGGCTGGATAGGGTGGGTCGTCGGCATGCTGATCATGGTCGGTCGACTCGACTGGGTCATGCAGCTCGCAGAAAGTGTCGTCGCCACCAAGTTCGAGATCGGCGCCGCGACCGTCTCGCTGGCGGCGATCTTCGCTGGTCTCGCCGTGCTGGCGGGTACGTACCTGTTGGTGAAGATCCTGCGGCCGCTCCTGGAAATCGAGCTGCTGCCGCGGCTTCCGCTCGAGCATGGCGTCTCTTTCGCGGCTTCCGCCGTGATCCGCTATGGCCTCATCACCGCGGGCGTACTGCTCGCGATGGCCGCAATGGGGATCGATTTCACCAAGGTGACCCTGCTCGCGGGTGCGATCGGCGTAGGCGTAGGCCTGGGACTGCAAAGCGTCGTCAACAATTTCGTCTCCGGACTGATTCTGCTCGTCGAGCGGCCGATCGCCGCCGGCGACGCGGTGCAGGTCGGCGAGGCACTTGGTGTCGTGCGGTCGATCGGTGTGCGTGCGTCGACGATCCGCACGGCGGATGGGGCGGAAGTGATCGTCCCCAACGCCGACCTCATCTCCAAGGCCGTGACGAACTGGACGCTGACCGACCGCAAGCGACAGATCGCTATCGACGTCGCCGTTGCGCGCGAAACCGAGCCGGAAACCGTGATCCGGCTCCTGGAGACGTCCGCGGCGCAGGTGCAAGCCATTAGCGCGAAGCCGCCGCCGCGCGCCCGGCTGATCGCACTCGGCGCCGACCGTACCTACCGGCTGTATGCGTGGATCGACGACGTCGATCGAAGCGTCGAAGCCCAGAGCGCGCTCAGGATGTCGATTGCGAAGAAGTTCAGCGAAGCGCACATCGAGGTCAAATGACTGGTTGCGGCGAGCGAATCGTCGTCAAGCTGGACGCTGTCCGGGCGCCTAATCAAGCGTCGAGAGCCGGTATCACCGGCGACAGAGGCAGTGACGCAACAGATGCATACGTTTCCGCCATCGTGCTAGAGACCAGCTGCGCGTAGTTGACCTCCCCGGGCAAAGTAATCCGCAGCAGCTGCGCGGAGCGAGTCACGCCTCGCCGGAGCCGAGATCGACATCCGGGCGGGATCCATTGCGCTCAGTGGACGTCGTGAACTTCGACCCGGCGATCTGCAGCACGAGGACTGCGAGCGTCAATATCAGGATCGATCCGGTCACGATGAGAAGGCTTTCGATCGGAAGATCCTTGATGTCGATGGCCAGGAAGCGGGTCATCGCGGTGATGGCAACGTAGAGCAGGAACAGCACCGGCAGGCGGTCGGTCTTGAAGTAGATTCCCACCATGGTGCCGAGCTCGAGATAGATGAAGAGAAGCAGGATGTCACCGAGCCGGGCGCGCCCGGCCCGAATCATCTCGATGTACTCGTGCGCCGCGGACCAGACGATCGTTGCGCCGATCACGAACAGGGCCGCGAGCTGAAAGCCGCTCACAAGGGAATTGCCCAGCCGGTCGAGCCTTTCTTTCGTGGCGTGCATCCATCACCTCGTTACTGTCAGTCTTCGAACCGCGAGGGATCGAAGCTGATCGTGTGCGTGGCCAGATAGACCTCGCGCAGAAAGCAGGTAAGGCCGCCGATCAACGCAAGCATGGCTGCCACGAACAACGCGCTGGCTAGCCACTTTAGGTTGACCGTGAAGAACTCTTCCGCGAAAAGCGTGACAATGACAAGGCAAATGAGCAGCGCGGCCATCGTGCAATAGTTGATCGACCAGCTCGACACTCTTCGTCGCCGCTCCAGGTTGCCTAGCTCCGTACGCGCAGCAGCCCGAGCGTGTGGACCGAGGCCGGACCACGCCTGGTCAACGCTGCGCGCGCGGTCGATGATACGGGCTAGGCGGTTAGCCATTACCGCCAACAGGCCGGCGACGCCGGTTAGCAGAAAAACCGGTGCGACGGCGAGCTGAATGGCGTGAGCGATGATTCCGGTGCTGGGGTCCGTCGTCATGTGCGAGAGCTTAGCGATGCGGCGTGGTCGATTCGTACGTGAGAAGTCTCGGCTTGGCCGACATCGTTGTGCCCTCCGGGCAGGTGGAACGAAGGGAAAATACGCCGGGAGCCGGTCGTTGTCTTCGCGAATCCTGGGTGCGTTTAAGGATATTGAAGAATGCCGCCGGCGAGTTCTTGATCCCGTGGCTCGCAACCTCCCTCCAGACGAGGGTCGCCGCCGCTTCGGGCCGTCGGCAAGGACTTGCGCGCGAGCGTCCGCGAATTGCGATTGTCTCGAAACACGATGGGCTGCGCTTTCGCATCGCCCAAGCGCGCCTGAGCGACTGCGTCCGTCACTCGTTGATGATCGGGTGACAAGTCGCACACCGGATCCGCATTCGCGGGGTCGCCCGTCAGCATATACGCCTGGCAGCGGCAGCCGCCGAAGTCCTTCGCTTTTTCCGGACAGGAACGACAGGGCTCCTGCATCCACGCATCGCCGCGATAGCGGTTGAAGCCCCCGGAGTCGTACCAGATCGCCCCTAGCGCCGAATCGCGGACGTTGGGGAACGTGAGCCCGGGAAGCATGCGCGCAGCGTGACAGGGTAGCGCGGTACCGTCCGGGGTCACCGTCAAGAACACCGAGCCCCAGCCGTTCATGCATGCCTTGGGACGGCTTTCGAAGTAGTCCGGGACGACGAAGAAGACGCGCATCCGCTCTCCCACCCGCTCGCGGAAGCGCTCCGTAACCTCATCGGCGCGCTCGAGCTGCTCGCGCGTCGGCAGCAGTCGATCGCGATTCACATATCCCCACCCGTAGTACTGCGTGTTGGCGAGCTCCACGTACTCGGCGCCGAGCTTTTCTGCCATCTCGAGAATCTCGCCGACGTGATCGATGTTGAGCCGGTGCAGCACGACGTTGAGCACCATCGGATAGTCGTAGTTCTTGATAAGCCTTGCCGCCTTCAGCTTCAGATCGAACGTTCGCGTGCTCGACAGAAAGTCATTCACCTCGCGCGTCGAGTCCTGAAAGGAGAGCTGGATGTGGTCGAGCCCTCCTTCCTTGAACGCGCGGATGCGCGTCTCGTTGAGCCCGATGCCCGAGGTAATCAGATTCGAGTAGTAACCGAGACCGCGAGCCTCCGCGACCAGGATTTCCAGATCGTCGCGCAGCAGGGGTTCTCCGCCGGAAAATCCGAGCTGAATTGCGCCCAGCGCGCGTCCTTCGCGCAGCACGCGTACCCAGTCGTCGGTGGAGAGCTCCGCGCCGTGGGCCATGTAGTCGACCGGGTTGTAGCAAAACACGCAGTGCAGCGGGCAGCGATAAGTCAGCTCCGCGAGTAGCCAACGCGGCCCCGCGGCACACGCGTCGTTAGCGCCGGCCACGGATCCAGCCGCGCTGATGGGCTGCGTCGAGGAACTCGAGCACGTCCTGGCGGAGCTCTGCACCGGGAAACGTCGTTTCGAGATCGTGGATCAGCCTCTCGACACCGGTCCCGCCGTCGATGCGCTTCATGATTTCTCCGGCGCTCGCCGAGAGCTTGACCATGCCCTCCGGATAGAGCAGGACCCACGCCGATTGCGCCGGCTCGAACTGCAGGCGGAAGTGGCGGCAGATCTCCGGCACGTCGTCGAGGCCGATCTTCATTTCAGGCAGCACGTTGCTCTCCGGGCAGTCCATAGGCGGTCTGCATCGCGTCGAGCATCGACCACAGCACGTCGAGCTTGAACTGCAGGATGTGGAGCGCCCGCTCCTGCTGCTCGCGGGTACGGAAGTGCTCGAGCGTGAGCGCAAGCCCATGGTCCACGTCGCGCCGCACCTGCGTCACCCGGCTCTGAAAATACTGCAGTCCTTCGGCCTTGATCCACGGGTAGTGTTGCGGCCATCCGGCGAGGCGGTTCTTGTGGATCTCCGGCGCGAACAGCTCGGTCAGCGACGCGCACACGGCTTCCTGCCACGGCCGGGTCCGGGCGAAGTTGATGTAGGCGTCGACGGCGAAAGCAACACCCGGCAGCACATGTTTGAGTGACGTGATCTCGTGGCGAGCGAGCCCGGCGGCGATGCCGAGTCGAATCCACGCCTCGATTCCACCCTCGTCGCCTTGCGTGCCGTCGTGGTCGATGATCCGCTTGATCCACTCACGCCGGACAGCCCGGTCCGGACAGTTGGACAGAATTGCCGCATCCTTGAGCGGAATGTTGATCTGGTAGTAGAAACGGTTGCAGATCCACCCGCGAATCTGGTCGCGCGTGCACCCGCCCGCATTCATGCGCATCTGAAACGGGTGATGAATGTGATAGCGCTCGCCCTTGGCGCGTAACTGCTCCGCGAATTCCTCGCGGGTCCACGGCATTCTCTCGGCGCTGTCCATACGTGGGGTTCCTATACGACGAAGTCCATCCCGTCGTGCGCAACCTCGATGCCTGTGGAGGCCAGCTGCGCCCGTTCGAAAGAATCCTCGTCGAGGATCGGATTGGTATTGTTGATGTGGATTAGAATCTTGCGCGCGTGCGGGTAACCGGCGAGTACCTCGATCATGCCGCCCTGCCCGGATTGCGGCAGATGGCCCATGTCGTGCGCGCGCTGATCACTGATGGCCAGCCGGATCATTTCATCGTCGCTCCAGAAGGTGCCATCCAGCAGCAGACAATCCGCGTCTTCGAAAGCAATGCGCAGGTGCGGCTCGATCCTGCCCAGCCCCGGCGCGTAGAACAAGCTTGTGCCGGTCGCTTCGTCCGTCACCTGGAGACCCAGGGAGTCGCCTTCGTGCGCATCGTAGCGATGGGTCGAATACGGCGGCGCCCTGCTCTCCAGCGGCACAGCGCGAAGCGAGAGCCCGCCGGCGCCTTCGACGTGGAAGCACGTGGTGTCGCGGACATGCAGCCGTCGCCATTCGACGCCGCAGTAATGGCCGAGGATGCCGAAAAGTGGATTGGTAGTGCTGAGATCGTCGTGAACCGAGTCGGTGCAGTAGACCTTGAGCGGCTTCCCCTCGCGCAGCATGAGCAGTCCTGTCGTGTGATCGACCTGGCTGTCCGTAAGCACGATGCCGACGATCGCCGTATCGCGGATCGCGCGCGCGGGCTGCGCCTCCGGAAACGCCAGCAGCTGAGTAAGGATGTCGGGTGACGCGTCAAAGAGGATCCAGCTCCGGCCGTCTGCGCTGACGGCAATGGACGACTGCGTCCGGGGGCGTGCCCTGATGCGTCCGCGGCGCAAGCCATCACAGTTGCGACAGTTGCAATTCCATTGTGGAAATCCACCTCCTGCGGCGGATCCGAGAACGCGTACTCTCACGAGGACCGAGGGTAAATCCGCGGCCGGGATCACCGGCCGCGGACCAACTCAACGCGTCAAAACGTACATCGTGATTTCAAAACCAAAGCGGATATCGGTAAAGCTGGGTTTCGTCCACATCATGGGTGCCCCCCGGGGCGGGTTGAAGACGGGCTCAAGTTAAGCTACTGCCCTGAAGTCGTCTTCTCTAATCCTGTAGGTGATTGCAGGATATTGCCGAGCATCCCGGGGAATCGTCGCACGACGAATCCAGTCGGTGATCCAGGCCTGGCTTAGGGTCTCGCCGCGCCGGGAAACCCTGGTGGATCTCATCGAAGCGCTTCGCCGGGACCTGCTACGCAGTCGCCATCATTCCAAGACTCTGCGCCCGATACACGGCCTGTGCTCGCCGTTCCACACTGAGCTTTACAAACAGGTTCTTCACGTGAGACTTCACCGTCTCGGGCGCAATGCCGAGCAGTCGCGCGATTTCCTTGTTCGACTGGCCTCCGCCGATGAGCTCGAGAATGTAACGTTCGCGTGGGCTCAGGGCAGCAGCAGCTCCTGCCTGATGGGCCTTGACAAATTCGTCGACGCGGAGTCGACCGCCCAAGGCCACTTCGCGTAACTGCGAATCCGGCGCTTCGTGGAGAATATGATCCAAATGTCCGATGCGCGACCGTGCATGGAGCAAGGCCTCGTTCGTGGTCGCCGCTCTTGTCTCTGGTGGCGTGATCAGTGCCCGCCAAGGTTGGTTGTCTCCGATTCGGATCAATTGAGCCATCGCGTCGGCATTACGTCTACGGAATAGCAAAGGCGAACGATTGAAAATCGTCCATAGGGAGACGCCCGTTGCCAGGAGAGAGTCGTCCAGACCGAGCATCGAACGCGCGTTACAGTCTGCTCCGACGATTCGCTGATCATCGTCGACGGCAAGCATCGATACGCGACCAATGATGGAGGGCGGCGCAATGACCAGACTCCACTCTCGACGGAAGTGTCGCCGGAACAAACTCTCCTCGATGGCGCGCGCCGAATCGATGGTGACCACGAGAGCAAGTGCGTGAGATCGATCCGAGACGTCTGGGTCGATCGATGTGACATCCAGGACCGCAGCCAGCTTTCCGTCCGGACCAAATACCGGTGCTCCGCAACAGCTCAGGCTGGTGTGTCGCGTGCGGAAGTGCTGCGTACGATGAACCGTCACCGGCCGCTGCTCTGCGATGCAGGTGCCTATGCCATTGGTACCCTCGACGTGCTCCGCCCAGATAGCGCCCATCCAGATGCCCCAGTGTTTGAACTGGACCGCTCTGGACGGATCGCCCCGATAGGCGACAACGACGCCACCTGATGAGGTGAGAAGCACGGCATAACCCACCTTCCCAACGATGCCGTGCAATCGACCAAGCTCTTCTTGCGCAGACGCGACGAGCTCCTCGACCGGCGCGCGAATCTCCCTGAGCTCTTGGGTCGTGAGGATTCGCGGCGCGTCGTGGCTGCTTGGGTCAACGCCGAGCTCGCCCAAGCAACGTCGCCAGGAGGTCGACACCTCCTCGATGGGGACGATCGCATTTGGGTTCTCGACGACCGAGTAGACGCGATCCGGATGCGCTGCCTCGGCCGGGGTCCGTACAGCCGCCCGTAGCATGGGGCCTCCCCACCGCAGGGCCCCATTGAGCGCCAAGAGCGAACGCTGAGCACGGCGATAGACCCAAAGGGGCCGCGGCTGTCACGATTGTCTACCCCGCCCAGATCAAGATCAAGCGCCGCGGTCCGCTCGTCTCGGGTGCGTGTACCCCCAGCTCCGATTGTCCTTGGCCAAGCGCACCACCAGCGCAACCAGTTGTTCGCGGATATGCGGCGGCGGCACCCTCGTCCAGGGATGACTAAAACCGCCCCTACTTTGCGCCGACTTCAGGTCGTGCGCCGTGCTACGTCCTGGCGCGACTGCGACAAGTACTGATGGATCTGGGCGACGGCAGCGGCGCCCTCACCAATCGCACCTCCAACGCGCTTGACCGATCCCGACCGCACGTCACCTACGGCGAATACGCCAGGAATGCTCGCTTCAAGTGGGGCTGGCGCGCGGCCGTCCGGACCTTGCGCGGCCAGCCCGGTGAGGACGAATCCGTGTGCGTCGAGCGCGACCTCGCGTCCGCGGAGCCATCCGGTTTCCGGATCCGCCCCGACGAAGATGAACACGTTGCGTATGTCGGCTTTTTGCTCGGTGCCGGCAGCTTTGTCGCGCCACGAAATCGCCTTCAGTCGGGCAGCGTCATCACCGTAGAGGCGCGTGAGCTCGCTGTTGGGATGAAGCTCGATGACGGGGGACGCCGCAATGCGATCGATCAGATAGCGCGACATCGTCGCCGCGAGACCTTTACCGCGTATCAGCATGTGCACCCTGGACGCGTGATCGGCGAGGAACACCGCGGCCTGTCCGGCCGAATTGCCGCCGCCGATGATTGCGACTTCCTCGCCCGCGCACAACTTTGCCTCCAGCGCTGAGGCCCAGTACCAGATACCTCGGCCTTCGAAGTCCGCCAGACCGGGTACGGTCGGACGGCGATAACGCGCGCCGCTCGCGACCACGACGGTGCGCGACCGCAGCGTTCGGCCATCCGCCAGCTTCAGCGCCAGCTCGCCCTCGCGCCACGCTTTCGTGCAATCGAGCGACGCTGCCCGCCCGGGTATCAGCATTTCCGCGCCGAACTTCTGCGCCTGCACGAAGGCGCGTCCAGCTAGCGCCTGACCCGAGATGCCGGTCGGAAAACCGAGATAGTTCTCGATACGCGCACTCGCACCCGCCTGGCCGCCGAAGGCTCGGCATTCGATGACGATCACTCGCAGTCCTTCCGACGCGGCATACACGGCTGTGGAGAGGCCTGCAGGTCCTGCGCCTACGACCGCGACATCGAACAGCTCGTCGCGCTCGAGCATGTCCAGCATCCCCAGACATTGCCCGAGCGACTCTTCCGACGGCGTGAGCGACATCGAGCCATTCGGACACACGACCAGCACATCGTCTGCCCCCGCGCCGTATTGCGCGAACAACATGCCCGCCGTCTCGTCCTGCGACGGATCGATGACCTGATGCGGCTGACCGTTGCGTTGGAGAAAATTCCGCAGGCGCAGCATATCGGGAGCTTGCGGCTTGCCGATCAATACCGGCCCGCTGGCGCCCGTTTGGATATGGGCCACGCGGCGCAGGATCAACGCGCGGACGATGCGCTCGCCAAGGTCGGCTTCGGCAACGATCAACGCACGAAGCCGATCGGGCGCAAACAGTAGCGCTTCGACGTCGTCGTCCGCATGCGCATCGACCATGGAGAGTCCGCCTGAGAGCTGGGCGACCTCACCGGTGAAATTTCCGCGGTCGTGGCGCACGATCGGCACGACGTGACCCAGACCGTCACGCGAGCTCATCGTCAGCGTACCTTTCAGCACCACGAGCATGCCGGGCGGCGGCTCGCCGGCCGCGAACACGCGCTCGCCGCGGTGGTATTGTCGACGCTCACCGAAGCGGGCGATTCGCGCGATCTCAGACTCGGTCAGCCTTGGGAAGGCCTGATCCTGGCGACCCGAAATGCTGCTCGCGTACGGCGAGCCGGGTTGGAGGCTATCGGTTTCCATGTGTCGGCCCGATCCCGGACTAATGCTGCGCGGCGGCCGTTGCAAACTTCCCCGCACGCCGGCAAGTAGACACAGTATCTCTCAAAGCAGCTTTTCCACGGTAACGGGCAGGTCCCGGATGCGCTTGCCTGTTGCGTGGTAGACCGCGTTGACGATCGCGGGCGCGACTGAAACCGCGGTCAGCTCGCCAAGTCCCTTGGCACCGAGCAGGCTTGCTTCAGGGTCGAACTCGCCCACGAAGACGACATCGAGCTCCGGGATGTCCGCGTTCGTGGGCACGAGGTAGCCGGAATAATTCTGATGCAGAAAACGCGCCATGCGCTGATCCGTTTCGGATTGCTCGAGCAGCGCCTCCCCGACACCCCAGATGATGCCGCCGATCGCCTGACTCCGCGCGGTGCGCGGGTTGATGATCCTGCCCGCATCGTACGCGGCAACGAAGCGGTTCAGGCGCACGAGGCCCAGATCTTCGTCGACGCGGACCTCGGCAAACAGCGCCGAGAAGCTGAAGACCGCCTGTGGCCCTTTTGCTTCCTCGACAGGATCGTAGTCACCGTCCGCGGAAAGCGCGTCGATGCCGTTGCGTGCGAGAAGGTCGCGGTATGCGATGGATCGCGTCCCGAGCGCGAGGCCACCGTTGGCTGCGACGACGTCCTGGAACACGCCATCCGCGAAAGGTGCGTCCCGTCCTTGCAGCGCGACGGTAATGGCCTTGTCGCGCACGGCGTTGGCGGCGAGCAGGACCGAAGACCCGGCATTTGCCATCGTGCTCGATCCGATGGCCGCGTGGGATTCGGGCAGGCGCGTATCACCCAAACGGACATCGACCTTGTCCGGAAGCAGTCCCAGCGCATCCGCGGCCACCTGGCGCATCACCGTGTAAGTTCCGCCGCCGATCTCGTGCATGCCCGACTCGACCAGTGCGGAACCATCGCGCCGGAGCGTGACGCGGGCCTTTGCCGGCCATCGCCAATGCGTATAGATGGCGGCGGCGACGCCCTGCCCGACGAGATAGCGACCATCGCGCATCGAGTGCGGCTCGGGTTTGCGTTTGTCCCAGCCAAAACGCCGCGCGCCCTCGGTGAGGCACCGATGAAGGCCACGCGTCGAGAAAGGGCGGCCGCTGTAGGGATCGACGCCGGCGTCGTTGAGAAGCCGCAATGCGACGGGATCCACGCCGACGCGGTAAGCGAGCTCGTCCATCGCGGACTCGATCGCGAAGTGGCCCAGCGCCTCGTGCGGCGAGCGCATCACCGTCGGCGTATTACGATTCACATGAACCACTTTGTGATTCGTCGCGATGCCGGCCGTCGCATTCCAAAGTGACCGACTGGCATTCGCCGCATATTCGATGTAGTCGTCGAAGATGGAGGTCGGCGAAATGCTGTCGTGGCGAATCGCAGTGAGCTTCCCCGTCTTGTCGGCTGCCAGCGCGATCGTCTGGATCGTGGCAGGCTGGTGGCCGACCATGGAGTACATCTGCGCGCGGGTGAGCTGGACCCGCACCGGACGACCCACCGCGCGGGCGGCCACGCATGCCATGAGCGTGTGCGGCCACACGTACGCCTTGCCTCCAAACCCGCCGCCCAGGAAGTGTGATACCACCTCGATGCGGTCGCGAGGCAGCCCGAGTACGATCGATATGAGGTCACGCGTGCCGAAAATGTGCTGCGTAGCGTCGTACAGCGTGAGCCGGCCGCTCGCGTCCCAGGCAGCGAGCGTCACGTGAGGCTCCATCTGGTTGTGATGCCGATCACGCGTGGTATAGACGCGCTCGACTTTCACGGTGCCGTCGGCCAAGCCCTTGGCCGGGTTCCCGATCGATGACGACACGGGCCAGAGGAACTGCGGCGGGTCGACCGCGTGCTTTGCAGTCTCCGCATTGAAAACGGCCGGCGGACTCGCTTCGTACTCGACTTTCACCAACGTGCCGGCGTATGCCGCCTCATCGAGGGTATTCGCGAGCACGAGCGCGAGCGGCTGCCCTGCATAGTGGATGCGATCGTCCTGCATGGGCAGATAGCCCTGGCCGTACGGATGCAGGTGGCTCCACGGCTTGGGCACAGGCTTTATGCGCGGCATGTTTTCGTACGTGAACACGGCCACCACACCCGGCGCGCCTTCGGCAACCGAGGTGTCGATGGAGATTGCTCGCCCGTGTGCGATCGTGCTGTGGACGATCGCGCCGTGGAGTGCTCCGGGAAACGGCACGTCGCCGGTGTACGGCGCGGCGCCCGTGACCTTGCGACGACCGTCGGCACGCGCTAGCGGCTGCCCAACAGCGGTCATGCGCGTGCTCCTGTGGTCTGCAACGCTCTCAATGTACAGCGCTGAGCGAGCTCGATCTTGAATGCGTTGTGTGCAAGAGGCCGCGCATCCTTGAACGACTCGGCGATCGCCGACTTGAGGCGCGCGTCATCGTCGAGCGACAGGCCGCGAAGCGCCGCTTCGGTTGCGGCAAGGCGCCACGGCCGGTGCGCGACGCCGCCCATCGCGAGCCTCGCCGATCGGATCGTTCTACCGTCGGTTAAAATGGCCGCAGCAGTCGACACTAGCGCGAATTCGTACGACTGCCGATCGCGCACTTTCAGATAATGAGACGCTCGGCTTTCGGCGCGCGCCGGCACTTCGAGCGCGACAATGAGCTCTCCGCGTTCGAGCACGTTGTCCCTTTCCGGCGTGTCACCCGGAAGCCGATGAAAGTCGGCGAAGGGTATTGCGCGATCACCGGCTTCGTTGCGCACATGAACGATGGCATCGAGCGCCGCAAGCGCCACGGCGAGATCGGACGGGTGCGTGGCTACGCACGACTCGGACCAGCCGAAGATCGCGTGGCCGCGGTTGAGCCCATGCAGCGCCGAGCAGCCCGATCCCGGTGCTCGCTTGTTGCACGGAAGACCGTCGTAATCCCTGAAGTACGCGCAGCGCGTGCGTTGCATGATGTTGCCGCCGATCGACGCCATGTTGCGGAGCTGACCGGACGCCGCGAACAGCAGACTCTCGGCGATGACGGGGCAACGCTCGCGCACGGCCGGATGCGCGGCAACATCGCTCATCCGAGCGAGCGCTCCTATGCGCAGGCTGCCGTCGGACCGTGCGTCCACATCGGACATTCCGGGCAACCCGTTGATGTCGATCACGTGCGCGGGAAGCGCCGCCCGGTCCTTCATCAGACCGATGAGGTCCGTACCGCCGGCAATAAGGACCGCGTCGACGTCGCGGCGATGCGCCGCGATTGCCTCCCGCGCATCGGAAACTCTCGAAAGCGTGAACGCGTGCACCGCTCAAGCCTCTGCCGCTACGGCGCGTATGGCGGCGACGATGTTCGGGTAGCACGCGCAGCGACACAGATTGCCGCTCATGCGTTCGCGGATCTCCGCATCCGACAGATCGGCGATCGTGAACGGCTTCGTCACATCGAGCGTCGCCGCGCTCGGCCAGCCGGCGCGCGCCTCTTCGATCATCGCCGCTGCGGACATGATCTGTCCAGACGTGCAGAAACCGCACTGGAAGCCGTCGTGCTCGACGAACGCGGCCTGAAGCGGATGCAGCGTGCCGTCGCGTTCGAGCCCCTCGATCGTCGTGATGCGCTTGCTGTCCTGCATCAGAGCGAGCGTCATGCAGGAAAGAACCCGGCGGCCCTCGATCAATACGGTGCATGCGCCGCATTCACCGCGGTCGCAGCCCTTCTTGGTTCCTGTGAGGCGCAGCTCGTCTCGAAGCGCGTCGAGCAGTGTCGTTCGCGGCTCGACCACCAGGCTGCGCGTCTGCTCGTTGACGACGACCGTTATCGATACGCGTGGCAAGGCCTTGTGCTCCGCATCGGCGGCGATCGCATCGCGAGCGCCCGCGAACGCGACGCCGCTCCCACAAGATCGGCGAGCTTCATGACTTCGCGTCGATTGGTCGTCATACGCCAAATCTTCGTCGCAATCAAGTGCGTGGATGATTCGACGGAAGTGCGATCGCCGCGATATGCTCGTGTGCCCGGTCGCAGCGCTATGAGCTTCGCGCATTCACAAGCGCGACCTGCGCCGCGGAGATGCCTTCGAGCGCGAGTCCGTAGGACAAGCCTTCCTGAAGTCTGCGGCGGAAACGAGTCGACAGCGCCATTCGCGTGTATCGCAACGTGAGCGGGTTCTGCTTCTTCATGTGACGCGCGAGTTCCCACGCTCGTGGCAGCAGAGCGTCGCGTGCAACGACCTCGTTCACCGCGCCGTACGCCTTCGCTTCCGCCGCACTCAGCTTTTGGCCGCTAAGCAGGAAATAGCGACCGCGGATCTCGCCGATCACCTCGGGCCACACGATGTGCAGACCGTCACCGGGCACGATGCCAAAGGCGGGATGTGGCGCATCCTCGAAATACGCATCTTCGGTCGCGATGACGATGTCGCAAAGCAGCGCATATTCCGAATGAACGGTGAAGGGACCATTGATCGCGGCGATCATCGGCACCTGGATATCGAGGATGGTTTCGAGGATCTTCGTTCCCTCGCGCAGGATCTTGTCGTAGCCCGTGGGCGTGAAGAAGTCGAATCCGTCCGCGGTGATCTGCGCACAGAATTCGTTGCCCGTGCCGGTCAGGATGACGACGTGATTCTCGGCGTCGTCGCCGATGTCGCGGAATGCGCGGACCAGGGCCTCGTGCACGTGGCCGTTGAATACCAGCGGCCCGCCTCGCGTGTGCAAGGCGACCTCCAGGATGCCGTTCTCGCGCTTCATCGTCACGTTCTCGTATTTGTCGCGGTAGTCATCGAACATAGGGGGCATGCTCCTTCAAGGTTGGCGATTCGACCGGCATCGCCATGGTGGCCGATGCCGCCGTGCGAGGCAACGCCGGTGATGTGATAGCAGCTATTCCGGCGCCGAAGGTGCACGGCTCATTCGCGGGCGGAATAGGTCGTATCACCGTCGGCCGCCTTCTCGGCGCCGAGTGCCGTGGCCATTATCGTGACTGCGTCAAGCATATCCATCGTCCTGAGCGATAGTTACTATCGAAATATATAGGCTTGTCAGATGTGACGCCAGCCCTTATCTTTTCGACATCGTCTCTTGTGGAGAGGGAAATGAGCACCTCAGTTGCAGTCGTCGAGCGCCCCGGCGGTCGTTTCGACGTCGAGATGCCGCCGGAAGTCGTAAGCTCCGGCGCGCGCGGAATTGCTCTAAGGACCCGCGGTCGCCGGCACGGGCCTATCACGCGCCTAGTCAGCCCCTCCGATATCGGCGAACTGATCAAGCCCTTTGTATTCCTGGATCACGCCGAAGTCGCGCCCAGGCCGGAGCCGCTCTTCGGCATCCACCCGCACTCCGGCATCGCAACGCTCACGACCGTCCTTCGCGGAGGCGTGGTCTATGAGGACACGACCGGAAAGGAAGGTACGGTCCCGACCGGTGGACTCGAATGGATGAAGGCCGGAAACGGCGTGTGGCATGACGGCGGGCCCGCGCCCGGCGAGCCGTTGCGCGCTTTCCAGCTGTGGGTGGCATTGCCGCCATCGGAGGAGAACACTCCGCCGGAGAGTCAGTACATCTCCCCGGACGCGGTGCAGGAGGATGGACCTGCGCGGGTGATTCTTGGACGCTACGGTCGGGCCAGCAGCCCGATTGGTGCCCCCGCAGGCATCAACTATCTCCACGTCCGCTTGAAGGACGGGCAGCGCTGGCGCTACGCGCCGCCCGACCGACACACCGTCGCATGGCTCGCCGTCGACAAGGGCGGCTTGCGATCGACCGCGCCGATCAGTGCAGGAGAGCTCGCCGTTTTCGAAGAATCCGGCGCCGCCATCGAGCTGGAGGCGGACGGTGACACGTCGTTCGTCCTGGGATCCGCGATCAAGCATCCCCACCCGCTCGTGCTGGGCTACTACTCGGTCCATACGAGTCGCGCGGCGCTCGCCCAGGGCGAGACGGAGATCAATCGCATTGGCCAGCAGCTTCGTGCTGCGGGCAGGCTGTGAACATCAACCTTTTTTAGAACAAGGAGCAGACATGTCATCCAACAGCAGGAAACTGATCGCCGTGATCGGCGCAACGGGGCAGCAGGGAGGCTCGGTCGTGCGTGCCCTGCAAGCCCAAGGCCAATTCAAGGTACGCGCGCTGACCCGCAATCCAAGCAAGCATCGCGGGCTCGCCGACGAAGTCGTCGAAGCGGATCTCGACCGCCCGGAAACCCTCAAGGCCGCATTTGCAGGAGCCCATGGCGTCTTCCTGGTGACCAATTTTTGGGAGCCCGGTACCGATGAGCTCAAGCAGGCAACGGCGGCGGTACGTGCGGCCAAGGAAGCCGGCGTCAAACACTTTATCTGGTCGACACTGCCCGATGTGGAAACGATCAGCGGCGGCAAGCTCCACGTTCCGCACTTCACCGGCAAGGCCAAGGTCGATCAGATCGTGAAGGAAGCCGGGTTTGCGCATCACACGCTCGTCATTGCGCCTTTTTTCTACCAAAACCTGGTGGGCCTTTTGGCTCCGCAAAAGCAGGAAGACGGAACCCTGGGTTGGGCGCTTCCCGTCGATCCCACCGCGCGCGGCATTCACATGGGCGACATCACGGAAATCGGCAGCATCGTTGCCGGTGCATTTGCACACCCGGATCAGGCAGGCAGTGGCGAGTACTTGCCCCTGGTCGGTGATTTCATGAGCTTCAACGAAATCGTCGCCACGCTGAATCGGCAGGGACATGAATTTTCGTTCAAGCGAGTCCCACGGGAAGTATTCGTCACCCTCTTTCCTGGTGCTGCCGAGATCGCCGCGACGTTTGCCTGGTTCGAAGCTCATACCTACCTGGGCTCGGATTCGGGGGACCGGATTGCGCTCGCGAACAAAGTGGCAGGCAGGCAACCGACCAAGTTCTCCGCGTGGGCCCGAGCGAATTTCCCGGTTCACGCGAGCGCCTGATCTCCCTTTTTGCACCTCCCCAACCACCAGCTGGTTTGTCGACTGGTGAATTGCGAAACATCGATATTCTTTCGCCGTCATTCCCGCGAAAGCGGGAATCCAGTGTCTTATTCACAAACGCCACTGGGTCCCCGCTGAAGCCTGCCGCACGATCTGCGTTGCGATGAGGATCACGGGCGCGCGATTGCGATTGGCCTCGTAGAGGCCGTTGGTGAAGTGAAGGCGGCCGGGCCCGCAGCTTCCGGCACAGGCCGTGAGCCGTCCGGTAAGCAGTGCTTCTGCGCCCGCCGCGAAGGCACCCGCCTCCTCGTGCCGCACGTGCACCCAGTCGATCTCGCTGCGGTCGATGGCGTGGGCGATGCGGTTCAGCGTGTCACCGACGATCCCGCAACAGGTCTTGACGCCCGCCGCGTGCAGCGTTTCGACCAATACATCGGCCACTCGTTTACTCATCGCGGAATCTCCCCGGGGCAGTCTTCGCGCGGAGGTTTGCCGCCAACGCAGTGCTCGACACATCCCCCGATCGGGGGAACATGCCGCGCTGTTCGCGCGAACTGAGCGCCACCGCAATGCGCCGTCCGCCCCCGACCGGGGGATACAGATATCACGGGGGATCGGAGAAACTCGGGCCATATCAACTTGCGACAGCGCACCGCAGACCACCGAGACATCGAACATGACCATCCTCGCCCGATTCAGCGTTGGTCGCATCCTGCTTCATCTGCTCGCGATGCTGGGCGATCGGTGCGTTCGCTTCCACCTCGAGGGTATCGTCAGGGAATTACCGTCGATGGCCTCGGCGCTGGGATTGCCCGCCCTCCTGCGCAGCCAGGCCGTCGCGGCGCTGACGCTGTACCTTGCCCAGCCCATCAAGCACTCCACCGCGAACCGGGAATCCGATCCGCAGTCCCTTGCCGCGGTGCTCCATCGCGGTGATGTTCTGCTCACAGAAGGAAATTCGCGCGTCGCTGCTCTCATCAAGTGCATCACACGATCGCCTTGGTCGCACGTGTCCATATACGTTGGACCGCTCGACGATGGCCCCGATCCGCTTTGTGTCGTAGAAGCCGACATTGCAGCGGGCGTCAGATCGATACGGCTATCCGAGCTGAATGCGCTGCAGGTTCGCGTATTAAGGCCGGTCGGTCTCACGGATATGGATCGGCGCCGACTGTCCGACTGGGTCGTCGGCAAAATCGGAAGCGAGTATGACCTGACGCACGCCTGGAGTCTTATGCGAAATGTGTTGCGACTGCGGCTGCCGAATCGTTTTCGTTCAGCGCCCGGGACGATAGCGCGCAGTGCTACGCGTTTCGTCTGCTGCAGCCTGTTGGCCCACGGTTTTGCGTGGGTGGGATATCCGATCTTGCCCGATCAGGTGATTAGTCTCACTGCAACCGCGGACCCCGCTACCCTCACTCCGGGCGATTTCGAGCGCGCTTCGCTCTTCGAGGTTCTCGAACCGTCGGCGCCGTCTCTGTGAGCGAGCATCGCGATAGCCAGGATATGCGCTGTCTCGCGATGCCGCTTAAGACCACGCCAGCACGTGCCGGGAGCACCTGGCTCGCACGTTATGCGGTGAATACCGGCGGCGATTCGTGCGACTTCGCGATCGTCGTCGCCGACAACTAGCAACGTCACGGGCTTGGATCCTGGTCGTCGCCGGGTCGCTATGGATCATGGCGGATCTGAACGGCAACATGATGCTACTAGCCGAGCTGATGGACATGCACATGCAGCACTGAGCGACGTCGGAATGCTGACATGCAGCCGTTCCGCGCGTCGACCCGATTCTTAACGAAAGGAACCCAATGACCCCGCAAGACACCCAAATGCTGCAGGACTTTCTCGCCGCGCTCACGCGCGCGCAGGTCGGCACCAAGGATCGCGACGCTCAGATCTTGATCGCCAGAGCGTTTGCCCAGCAACCGGACGCCGCTTACCTCGTGGTGCAGCGGGCGCTGCTGCTCGAGCAGGCGCTGAAGCAGGCTCAGGCCCAGATCGCGCAGCTCCAGCAGCAGAGCTCCAGCTTTGTCGGCACGCAGGCCTGGAACGCGCAGCCCGCTCCCAATCGCAGCGCAGCGGCCGGGCCCGCCGATACACCCGCGGCTCCGGGACCGCGCAGCGCCGAGGCAGGCAGCCCATGGAGTTCGTTTCTTGGCAACGCTGCTGCAACGGCGGCCGGGGTTGCCGGCGGCGCCTTCCTGTTTCATGGCCTCGAGAATGCGTTCGGCCATGGAGGCGGATTTTCGGCCGCCAACGCGCCAGGCGAGACGGTCGAGAACGTCACCGTCAACAACTATGGCAGTGACCACGACTCGGCAGATCTGGCAGCAAGCGACACCGCGGACGACGGATTCGATCCGGTCGACGCCGGCGATTCCAGCGACGACGCGTCGTGGACCTGAAGCGGGGCGAGACGGTAGCGCGCGAGACGTCATTGATATCCACGTCCTTCGACTTCCACTCGACGGCCGCTGAAGTCATCGACGGCGTCGATCTCACGGGCCGGCGAGCCATCGTCACGGGTGGCGCATCCGGTATTGGAATCGAAACGGCGCGCGCGTTGGCCGCGGCGGGCGCTGCAGTGGTCCTCGCGGTCCGGCGTCCCGACGCTGGCGCGCCGGTGGCTGAAGCCTTGCAGGAATCGACGGGGAACCCGGCCATCGGTGTCGCACGCCTGGACCTCTCGGACCTGCGCTCGGTGCATGCATTCGCGCGTGCCTGGGATGGACCGTTGGACATTCTCGTCAACAACGCCGGCATCATGGCCGTGCCGCATCGAGAGGAAAGTGCGCAAGGCTACGAGCTCCAGCTCGCGACCAACTTCATAGGACACTTTGCCTTGACGGTGTGGCTCCACGCCGCCCTGGCCGCCGCGAACGGGGCGCGCGTCGTATCGCTCAGCTCGAGCGCTCATTGTTTCTCGCCGGTGGTCTTCGACGACCTGCATTTTCGCTTCATTCCGTACACGCCGTTCGGTGCGTATGGCCAGTCGAAAACGGCCAACGCATTGCTATCGGTCGGCATCGCCCGCCGGTGGCACAACGACGGGATAACGTCGAACGCAGTCAATCCCGGAGCGATCGCGACGGGCCTGCAAAGACATACCGGCGGCCTGAAGACGCCCGTGGAGCGCCGCAAGACTCCGGAGCAGGGAGCCGCGACTTCGGTGCTGCTGGCGGCGTCTCCGCTGGTCGCAGGTGTGAGCGGTCGATACTTCGAGGACTGCAACGAAGCGCGGCAGATCACGGAACGGCCCACGGACTTCAGCGGCGGCGTCGCCCCCTACGCGATCGATGCCGGAAACGCCGAACGCCTGTGGGATGTGGCGCTGAAGCTCATCTCCTGAGGCACCGCAGACTTCATCCATTGCTGACGACGCCTTCTCGGCAATGGCCTCTCCCGCACCGCCCGAGCACTACCGCTTCGGACCCTTTGAGCGCGAAACGCTGGACGTCACGCGCGCGTTCGTGGACACGAATAAGCCAAAGGTGCCGGTGCCGGCGTACGACACGCTCCGCCAGCGAAACTGGATTCCGACCGAGACGGCCAGACACGACACACGTGAGACGTCCGTCCCAGCATCGTCACTCGGCTTCTCATGAGATCGCTTCGCTCGATTCTCGACCCATCGTTTTGCTATGTCCCGTCGGTCGCGACGAGCGTCGCGTCCACCTGGCGGCGCGCTGGCTAGCGACCCACCACGGATGAAGATCGCAGGGCTCGGTGCCAACCTACGGTGACCCTGGTTGTCGACTGCATCGGCGCGGTGGATGCGCCGCCTGGCGGACGGCGCGTCTCGGTCAAGGTGTCGGACAAAGAGTCGTGCTTACCTGAAAGGTATACAGGGAACACCAGAACATATTCGTGTTGCCGCGAATGAGAGCTGACGACCGGGCCGAAGGACACATGAAGGATCTCAGTTCCCCGCTTGAAACTTGGTACCTATGGTCGAGCGTCACGAGACATCTTGACCGCAGATTGGAGACGAAACCTATGAAAGAACTAGCTACTTCAATTGACGAGCCACGCAAGATAAAAAAATCGGCCTACAAGAACCTGGAAGACGGTTTCCTTGCCCGTGCGTATGTTGCAGCTGGAGTTCCAGCGCGCCGTCGCAGCTGCCAGATGGGTTGCTGGCGTGACGTCAGATCAACTAAGGGGCCTTACTCATGCACACTCTCAACGCACGGCGCAAATTCCTGAATTTCCTCGCAGCGAGCCCGCTGATCGCGACGCCAAGCGTCGGCTCGAGCATCGCCCCATCTCGCCTTCGGTTTCACGCCCACATCATCTGGAAGGAGTTCCCATGTCCCATTCCCCGATGACCAAGTCCCCGACGACACGCATGACCGGCATGGTGCTGCCGGCTTTCATCTGCGCCGCCGGTTCCATCGCGATCTATGCCCTCGCGGCCGCCGCTCCGCCGACCGCAGGCGCCCCCGACGCGCGCGCGCTGCTGGAGGCGGACCAGGTCGACGGCGAATGGCTGCTGCCGGCGAAGTCGTACCTCGGCAACCGCTACAGCGGCCTCTCCCGCATCACGCCCGAGAACGTAACCCGGCTCGGCTTGGCCTGGAAGACGCCCATCGTCGACGACGGCCAGCAGGAGGCGTCGCCCGTCGTCAGCGGCGGCTCGATGTACATCTCCACGTCGCACAACAGCGTACTCGCGCTGGACGCCGGCACCGGCAAGCTCAAGTGGCAGTTCGCCTACAACCCGCCGACCATCTTGTACCCGGTGAATCGCGGCGTGGGCCTGGCCGACGGCAAGGTGCTGATGGGCACGCTCGACTGCCGCGTCATCGCGCTCGACCAGGCGACGGGCAAGGAGCTGTGGAACGTGCCCGGCTGTCAGGACGACAGCAACAGCTGGTTCTCGATGGCGTCGTACGTCTACAAGGGGAACGTGATCCTGGGCACCGCCGGCGGCGACAACGGCAACCAGGGCCACGTCAGCGCGTTCAGCATCGTCGACGGCAAGAAGCAGTGGGACTGGGCCACGCTCAAGCGCGACACCTGGCCCGGCAAGTCGTGGATGCACGGTGGCGCTGCCGTGTGGACGGGCATGGCGATCGATCCGAAGACCGACACGCTGTTCGTGGCGCCGGGCAACCCGGGGCCCGACCTGACGCTGAATGGCCGCAAGGGCAAGAACCTCTACAGCAACTCGCTGGTGGCGCTGGATATGAGCGGCAAGACGCCGCGGGTGAAGTGGTACTACCAGATCACCCCGAATGACACCCACGACATCGACCCCGCCATGGTGCCAGTGCTGTTCCGCGGCACCGTGGGCGGCAAGGAGCGCGACCTGGTCGCTGCGGGCGACAAGGCCGGCACCTTCCTCATCTTCGACCGCACGAACGGCAAGCTGCTTCATCGCATGGCCCTCAGCAAGCAGGTGGGCCTCGACAAGGTGCCCACCAAGGAAGGCACGCCGGGCTGCCCTAATCACGGCGGCGGCATCGAGTGGCTCGGCGGCGCCTACGACCCCAAGACCAACCTGTTCGTCATCCCGAGCACGGACGAATGCGCCGTGTGGAAGCTGATCACCGACAAGCCCGAATACATCGCCGGTCAGGTCTACACGGGCGGCCCGCTGCCGACGCGCGAGAACGGCACCGGCGTCGTCACGGCGGTGGACGTGTCCACCGGCAAGATCCGCTGGCGCAACGAGATGCCCTACCCGGCGCAGGGCGGCGCGCTGATCACGGCGACGGGCCTCGCCTTCACGACCGATCTCGGAGGGACGCTGTACGCCTTCGACGCAGCGACCGGCAAGGAGTTGTGGAAGACCGACACCGGCTCGTCGATCGTCGCGCCGCTGTCCACGTACCTCGTCGACGGCGAGCAGTACCTGGCCGTCGTCGTCGGCCAGCCGGGCGCGCAGAAGACGCCGAACTTGCCGGCGTCCAAGGGCAGCTACGTACTCGCCTACAAGCTCGATGCAACCCAGACCGCCGTCAACGGCACCGATGGCCAGACGCCGCTCGCCGCCATCCCGCCGTCTCCTAGCGCCGCGAAGATCGTGGGTGCCGGCAAGGCGCCGTACACGCAGGCACAGGTCGAGCGCGGCCAAGCGGTCTACGCCGCCCAGTGCGTGGCCTGCCACGGCGACAAGCTGCAAGGGGTTGCCGCCCCGGCGTTGACCGGTCCGAGCTTCGCCAAGGCGCACCTCAACGTGTCGCAGCTGCGCGAGGCGACGACGACGCGCATGCCGATGACCGCGCCCGGCTCGCTGCCTGCCGAAGACTACGCCGCGCTGATGGCCTACATGCTCGCGTACGACTGCGTGCCGCCCGCCGGCGACGGAAAGATCCCGTTCCCGACCCACGACGCGCCCGAGTTCGCCAAGGTGACGATCGGCGCAAAGTCGTGCCCGCCGTCGCCCATTGCGAAGCGTTGAGCCGCATATTCAGGATCAGCGGTGCTCTCGCGATCACCGCCACCCTCTGAGCAAAGCCATGGATCCTCACCTCAACCCGTTCTCGGTGCTGTCTTGGATCATCGCTCCGGCGCTGCTGACCAACGCGTGTACGTTGCTTATCCTGAGCACCGCAAACCGCCTGGCGCGTGCCGTCGATCTCGCGCGGGAGCTCTCCAGCAAGCTCAAGGATGGAGCGGATCCCGCGTCGGCCGAGGCGATCCATCGGCTCGGGCAGCTCACAGACTACGAGCAGCGTTCCCTCATGCTCCTGGCCGCGTTGCGGAGCTACTACGTCGCATGCGGTAGCTTCGCGACGGCCACGCTGATCTCGATCTTCGGCGCTGTCGTAGCGTCGTTGGGAGCACGCGACCTCGTTCGGGTGCTCGAGGTGTGTGGCACTGCCGCCGGCCTGGTCGCCGTCGGCGCATTCATCTATGGCTCAGTGGTCGCGACGCGTGAAACCAGCATTGTCGTACGGGCGTTGCAGCAACGAGCTGGGGAGATGGCCTAAAGGAAGTCATTCCGTGTTCGTGGTCATCAACGATGAGACACCTTGACCGCAAAATTGGAGACGATACCTATGAAAGAACTAGCTACTTCAACTGATCTTGTTACATCCCGCCGCAAGTTCTTGGCCGCCAGCGCCAGCATTGCTGTTGCCGCGAGCCTGCCGGCGGTGGCGATCGCTGCAACGGCGCAACACACAAACGCTACCACCTCTTCCAACCACAGCAAAGGAAACCACACCGTGAGCACGATCACGACCAAAGACGGTACGCAGATCTATTACAAGGATTGGGGCAAGGGGCAGCCCGTCGTCTTCAGCCACGGCTGGCCGCTCTCCGCGGATGCCTTCGAAGACCAGATGTTCTTCCTTGCTTCGCACGGTTATCGATGTATCGCCCACGATCGCCGGGGCCACGGCCGCTCGAGCCAGCCCTGGGACGGCAACGACATGGACCACTACGCCGACGACCTCGCCGAGCTCGTCACGAAGCTGGACCTGAAGAAGGCGATCCACGTCGGCCACTCCACCGGCGGCGGCGAAGTCGCCCGCTATATCGCCCGTCACGGCACGAAGCGTGTTGCTAAGGCCGCGCTGATCGCGTCAGTACCGCCGCTGATGCTCAAGACGCCCGCCAATCCCGATGGAACGCCGATCGAAGCGTTAGACAAGATCCGCGCCGCCGTCCAAGCCGACCGCTCTCAGTTCTGGAAAGACCTCAGCATGCCCTTCTACGGCTACAACCGCCCGGGCGCGAAGATCTCGGAAGGGGTGCGCGAATCATTCTGGCTTCAAGGGATGATGGCCGGATTTCCGGCGTCGTACTTCTGCATCAAGGCGTTCTCCGAGACGGATCAAACCGAGGATCTGAAGAAGTTCGACGTGCCGACCCTGATCCTGCAAGGCGACGATGATCAGATCGTGCCCTACACCGACGCGTCCTTGCTTCAGGCCAAGCTCGTCAAGGGCTCGACGCTGAAGATTTACAAGGGTGCTTCGCACGGCATGTGTACGGTCAACAAGGACCAGGTCAACGAGGACCTTCTCGCATTCATCAAGGGGTGAGGCCCTGTGCTCTCCTCGCCTGGTCAGGGAAAGGCACTGCTGGACATATCCCCCTGATGGGGGGTCCCTGTCCTGCGCCCCCGCCCGGGGGATACAGATGTGCCGGGTTAGTCAGCAAACTGCTGTCAAGTTCACTCAAGACAGAGCCCGCCCGGCGATTCAGAACTCGATTATGGCGATCCTTGCTCGCTTCAGCGTTGGTCGTATCGTCCTTCATCTCCTCGCGATGCTTGGCGATCGCAGCGTTCGCTTGCCGAGTCGATGAACATGCCGATGCACCATCACTGATGAACGCTACGGCGGTGGTATCGACGACGACAGCGGGCGAGCCGATCACGGACGGCAGCGCGAGCGTCGTGCTGTCGGGCCGAATCACCGCCTACACCGCCGCGCCGACCTGGAAATCGGCGATCGACACGCTGGATCGCAATCCGAGCCGGCCGGTCATCGTCGATGCTTCGCGCCTCGAGTACGCCGACGACGTCGGCATTGCGCTGCTCTTCGACCTGCTGCGGCGCGACCGTCCTGCCGACGCGAAAGTCGAGATCCGCGCACTCGCGCCGAATCTCGCCGCCTTGGTCCGGGGCTACAAGCCTGCGGACTTCGCCGCGCCGCCGCGCGGCCGACACTCGCCGGGCATCGTCGAGCACGTCGGGCGAGCGACCGCGCAGCAGGTTGCTTATCTCAAAACGCTCGCCGGCTTCCTCGTCGCGTGCGCGAATGCGCTGCGGCAGGCGCTGACGCAGCGTGGCGTCGTGAGCTCGCGTGAAGTGTTCGACGTCGCGACTGAGGCGGGCGCGAACGCCGTGCCGATCGTCACTTTGGTCGGCTTTCTGATGGGCGTGATCATCGCGTTCGAGATAGGCCTCGTCGCGCGGAAGTTCGGCGCGGCAGTGTTCGTCGTCGACGGCGTCGGAGTCGCGATGGTGCGCGAGCTCGGCGCTCTGATGACTGCGATCGTGTTCGCCGGCCGCACCGGCGCCGCCTTCGCCGCGCAGATCGGCACGCAGAAGGTAAACGAGGAAGTGAACGCGCTCTCGACGTTTGGGCTCGACCCGATCCACTTCCTCGTTATGCCGCGCCTGATCGCGGCGGCGCTCGTCGTGCCCCTGCTCGCGGTCCTGGCCGACATCGTCGGCATCTTCGGCGGCGCGCTGGTGATGACGACGTTCGACATCGGCTTTCTGCAGTTCTACAGCGAGCTCATCCGCGCGGTAAGCGCAGGCGATTTCGTGCTCGGCATCGTAAAGGCGGCCGTGTTCGGCATCACCATCGCGGCGGTCGGCTGTCAGCGCGGGCTTGCCACCGGCGCCGGCGCAACGGCAGTCGGCCTAGCGGCAACCAGTACCGTCGTGACGAGCATCGTCCTTGTCGTCGTGATCGACGGCATCTTCGCCGTTCTGACGAGTTGAGTGGACCGCATGGCGTACGTCCACACGCACTTCGACGGCATGGCGGCCAGCGGCAACGCGGCGCCGGTCATCAGCGTGCGCAACCTTCGAATGGGTTACGGGACGCGCGTTCTGCTCGATGATGCCTCATTCGACGTCGCGCGCGGCGAGGTCCTCGTGATCCTCGGCGGATCGGGCTCCGGCAAGTCAAGCCTGATGAAGAACATCATCGGGCTGTACCGGCCGATGGCGGGTGACATCCTCATCGACGGAGCGAGCATCGTGACCGCCAACGCCGACGAAAGGGAGCGGCTGCAGCGCCGGCTCGGCGTCATGTACCAGAGTGGCGCACTGTTCGGCTCACTCAACGTGCTGGAGAACGTGCGCTTTCCGCTCGATCAGTTCACCGACCTCACGTTGGCCGAAAAGAATCTGATCGCGCGGATGCTGCTGCATCAGGTCGAGATGGGCTATGCGGAATCGCTGATGCCGGGCGAGCTCTCCGGCGGAATGCTGAAGCGCGCTGGCATCGCGCGCGCGATGGCACTCGGCTGCGACATCCTGCTGCTCGACGAGCCCTCGGCTGGCCTCGACCCGATCACCGCCGCGAATCTCGACCGCACGATCCTCACGCTGCGCGAGAACCTGGGCTTCACGTTCGTCGTCGTGACGCACGAGCTGCACAGCATCTTCAACATCGCCGACCGCGCGATCATGCTGGACCCGGTCTCGCGCAGCATCATCGCCGAGGGCAAGCCGGCAGAGTTGCGCGATCACAGCACCGACGTTCGGGTGCGTCAGTTCTTCAACCGCCAACCCGATCCGGTCATGGAGAGCGCCTGAGCCATGGAAGAAGGCAAACGCTACTACCGGCTCGGCGCGTTCGTCATCGTTTGCGTGGTGATCCTGGCCGCCGTGCTCTTCCTGCTCGGCGGGCGTAAGCTCTTCAAGCCGACGTTCACGTTCGAGACGTACTTCAACCAATCCGTCGCGGGGCTCGAGCTCGGTTCGCCGGTACGCTTTCGCGGCGTGCCCCTCGGACAGGTGACCGAAATTCTGACCTCCGCAGCGACGTACGAAGGCGACGTGCCGCTCGGCAAGCGCCGCGAATACATCGTGGTTCGGGTGAAGGTCGATGCCTCGGCGAAGGAGGCCGCGCAGATGAAGCACGATGTAGCCGAGCTGGTGAAGAAGGGATTGCGCGCCCAGACCCAGCTCGCCGGCATCACGGGTCAGCAGTACCTGGCGCTCGACTTCCTCGATGCGACGAAATACCCGCCGCTCGCGTTCGATTGGACACCAGAGTACACATTCGTGCCCTCCGCACCGAGCGTCGCCGGGGAGATCATCGCGAACGCCCAGTCGTTCCTCGCGAATCTCAAGGACGCTGACGTCAACGCGCTGGTGCACAACTTCAATACGCTCGTCGTCGATGTCGACCGCAAGGTCCACGAGCTGCCGGTCGCTGACCTCTCGTCGCAAGCGCACGATGTGCTGAAGAACGCCAACGCAACGTTCGCGCGCGCCGATCGAATTCTCGCCACGGCGCCGATCGAGCAGACGATGCACCGCATCGACTCTGCGGCCGCTCGAGTCGACGCGCTGCTCGCCGATCCCGCGCTCAAGCAGACGATCGACAACACGGCGGCGATTAGCGCTCGGGTGCGCAAGATGACCGACGACGGCGAGCTGGACCGGATGGTGAAGAACATCGGCGACGCGGCGGAGCGGCTCGATGCTCTCGTCGGTGACAACCAATACGACATCCGCGTCACCGTGCAGAATCTGCGTGTCACGGCGGACAACCTTCGGACGCTGTCGGAAAACGTCAAGCGATATCCAGCCGGCGTGCTCCTCAGCGGCCCGCCCGAAAAGGTCGCGCTTCCGGGAACCAAACCATGACCGCCAAGCACGCCGTGTTATGCGCTGTCGTGTTGCTCGGCGCCTGCGCGATCGGCAAACCGATGCCAAACCCGACGACGTACATCATCGATCCGCCGGCTGCAACCGAGTTGGCCGTGACGACACGGCGGCCCGAGACGCTGCGCATGGGCCACGTGCGCATCGCGGCTACGTTCGCCGGCAACGCCCTGGTGTATCGGCTGAACGACGTGCAATACGTGTCGGATCCGTACAACACGTTCATCGCCGAGCCCGGCGCAATGCTTGGCAACCGAATTGCCGAGTGGCTCGATCGCGCGGGACCGTTCGCGACCGTCGCGCAGCCCGACAGCGCGCGGCCCGCGGCGTTCGTGCTCGAGGCGACGGTCACCGAGCTCTACGGCGACTTCCGACCGGGACATCATCCCGAGGCGGTGCTAACCGTGCAGTTCGCGCTGATCGATCAGACGGGTACGCGTGCGAAGGTCGAGCACGAATACACGATCGTCCGCCGCGTCGAAGTTGCGCAGGCATCGCCCGATGCGCTCGTACGCGGCTACGGTACCGCGCTGGCGGAAATCCTCGCGCAGCTCGCACCGGAGCTCGTCTCGCAAAACGGCAGCGCACGCGCGTCGATCGAGTCGCCCCGGTAGCACGCAATTCAACTCGATTCTTCGATTGTCAGCGCGCGATCGGCGCGGCTGCGTTGGCCAGCGCACGCTCGGCCCGCCTGTCCAAGCTCGGCTTCGTCGCTGGCGTCGGCTCGAGCCCGCTATCGCACTCGTCCCCGTTGGCATCCATGCTGCCGGCACACGTCGCCACGATATCCACAACCTCGAGCCCCAGCGCGTCGAGTAAAGGCGCCGGCGGCAGCCCATCCGCTGCAGGGAAACTCTTGGCCGCCGCCGCGGCAATTAATTCACGATGTAAGCTGGAGCTCGACGCAATACCGCTTTTGTCGACGGAAGGCGATGTCCGATTCGACGCCGCGACGTACTCCACACCTGCGCCTAACGCGGCGCCTACCCCTACCAATAGAATCGCAATAGATCTCAAGACCATGACCGCTCCTTAATGAGGTATGAACAAGTGGCCGTCCCGTCCAAAGAAAAATTGACAGACGTTTAGAGGTTGGCCGAGTGCAGACACGTCCAATGATGCTTCGTACTAGTTACTCCCGCGTTTCCGTCAGACTACAGATGTAACCCAGCGTCGCTCGCCGTCGCCTGGGCGACTTCGAGGCGTGGAGCATTTTGCCGTAGGCGACGATGCCGCTGAGCACATTGCCGTTCGCCCCCAGACGGTTTCAGAACGCGAAGCACGAGCAGCCAAGCGCGCCCCAGAAGCTCTTGAGGTCGTCGACGGGCGCAGTGCCGGCCCAGGCACGTCCGTGCTCGTGGCCGTGGACGCTGCAGCAGCTGGCGCAGCCGCGCGCCGCATCGAGTTGCTGGCGGTGCATCTCCCCGCGGCCTTGGTCGCCCCAGGCGGCGTAACCCCCGAAGCGGCGCACCGGCGACCAATCCGGCATCGCCGGCGGCGGCGGCGATGCATCGAGGCTCGCGAAGATGCCGGCCGCGTAAACGATTCTGCCGCCGACGATCGTCAGCTCGGAGACGGTATCGGCAATGTCGCTCTCCGCGCACGCGAAATAATCGCGGTCGGGAACGATCAGGTCGGCGAGCTGGCCGGCCTCGATCCGTCCCTTCTTGCCCTCTTCGTTGGAGAACCAGGTGACGTTCTCCGTCCAGAAACGCAGCGCCGTCTCGCGGTCGAGGCAGTTGCGCTGTGGATAGATGCGCAAGCCCCCGACCGTGCGCCCGGTGACGAGCCAGGCGAGCGATACCCAAGGATTGTAGGACGCGACACGCGTCGCATCGGTGCCGGCGGAGACCTTGACGCCCTTCTCGAGGATGCGCGCGAACGGCGGTGTGGCTTCGGCCGCACCGGCACCATAGCGTTCAACGAAGTATTCGCCTTGATAGGCCATGCGGTGCTGCACGGCGATGCCGCCGCCCAGCGCCGCGATCCGATCGATCGACTGCTCCGAGATCGTTTCGGCGTGGTCGAAGAACCAATGCAACCCGTCGAGCGGCATGTCCTGGTTCACGCGCTCGAACACGTCGAGCGCGCGACTGATCGTCTGGTCATAAGTAGCGTGCATCCGCCATGGCCAGCGGTTCTGCACCAGGATGCGCACAACGGATTCGAGCTCGGGCTCCATCTCCGGCGGCATGTCGGGGCGTGGCTGGCGGAAATTCTCGAAGTCGGCGGCCGAGAACACCAGCATCTCGCCCGCCCCGTTGTGACGAAAATAGTCATCGCCCTGCTGGTACTTCGATGATCCGGTCCAGCGCAGAAAGTCTTCCTTCTCTCCCTTTGGCTTCTGGGTGAAGAGATTGTAGGCGAGCCGGATGGTGAGCTGGCCGTCGGCGGCAAGCTTCTCGATCACTGCGTAGTCCTCGGGATAGTTCTGGAAGCCGCCACCGGCGTCGATCGCGCCGGTGACGCCGAGGCGATTGAGGTCGCGCATGAAGTGGCGCGTCGAGTTCAACTGATAGTCGAACGGAAGCTTCGGACCTTTGGCGAGTGTCGCGTAGAGGATGCCGGCGCTCGGCTTGGCGAGCAGCAGTCCAGTCGGCGTGCCATCCGGGCCGTGCACGATTTCGCTGCCGGGCGGATTCGGCGTGTCCTTGGTGTAGCCGACGGCGCGCAACGCTGCGGCGTTGAGAATCGCGCGGTCGTAAAGATGCAGGAGGAAAACCGGCGTCTCGGGCGCTACGGCGTTGAGCTCCTCGATTGTCGGCAGCCGCTTTTCAGCGAACTGATGCTCGGTGAAGCCGCCGACCACGCGCACCCATTGCGGCGGCGGTGTGACGGCGACCTGGCGCTTCAGCATGCTCATGGCGTCGGCGAGGCTGCGCACGCCGTCCCAGCGAAGCTCCATGTTGAAGTTGAGCCCGCCGCGAATGATGTGGAGATGGTTGTCGATGAGGCCGGGCAGAGCGAGCCGTCCCTTGAGGTCGACGATCTTGGTTTTCGGACCTGCCAACGCCATCACCTCGCTGTCGGCACCGACAGCGAGGAATCGGCCGTCGCGAATCGCGACGGCGGTAGCGGTCGGCTTTGAGCGCGCGAGCGTGGTGAAGAGGCCCCGATGCAGGATCAGATCAGCGCTCGATTCTGGTTTGGTCATGTGTTCTCGTCGGGTTCGGAGTTGATCTTGGGTTGCGTTGCCTGCTCGTGACGTCCAGGCAACCGTGGACCGTATTACGCCTTCACCGGCGCCAACGACTCATGGACCTTCGAGGTGCGCTGCGGCGCCTTGTGCACCATCGTGTACGCGTAATCGACGCCCATGCCGTAGGCGCCCGAGTGCTCGCGCACGATGGCGATCACCGCGTCGTACGTATCTCTGCGGGCCCAGTCCCGCTGCCATTCGAGCAACACCTGTTGCCAAGTTACCGGCACAACGCCGACCTGGATCATGCGCTGCATCGAATAGTCGTGCGCTTCCTTTGATGTGCCGCCGGAGGCGTCGGCGACCATGTAGATCTCGTAGCCGCCTTCGAGCATTGCCGACAGCGCGAAGGTGTTGTTGCACACCTCGGTCCACAGGCCCGAAACCACCACCTTGTTGCGCCCGTTGGCCTTGAGTGCATCGCGCACCTTCTTGTCGTCCCACGAGTTCATCGACGTGCGTTCGAGCGAAGGCTTGTCGGGGTACACATCCAGCAGCTCGGGGTAGGTATAGCCGGAGAAGCCCTGTGTCTCGACCGTGGTGATGGTGGTCGGGATCTTGAACACCTTCGCCGCCTTGGCGAGGGCGACGACGTTGTTCTTCAGCGTCTGGCGGTCGATGGACTGCACGCCGAACGCCATCTGCGGCTGATGATCAATAAAGATGATCTGCGAGTTCTGCGGCGTGAGGACTTCGAGCTTCGGATTGGTCATGCGTGATCTCCAGAGGTTGGTGCCAGGTAGGAGCGGCGAGGCCCGTAGCGCTCGCGGCAGCGAGCTGCTCCGCCCAACGCTCCGTCTGCACGGATAGCGCTCTGAAAGCATAGACCATCGGTGCCAGTACCAGCAACGAGACCACTATCGTAAAGTGTCCTAATCGGAATTCGACCTGACGGACAATGTCCGATCAAGTTGATGCGCCTTCGATGCAAGGACCGAGATCGACACTCAGCCGTTATTGGGTGCAACGCCGGAACGGGTGCAAGCGCGAAACCGGCCGTTCAGTCCGGGCTCGTCAACTGGCGCTTCTATGAGGGCGCTTGTCAAGCCCCCTTGAATTCAGATGTTCAGTGGTTCAGTGAAGTGTCTCCTTCGGATGCGGTTGTCGTTACGTCGTCGTTACGTCGTCGTTACGTCGTTATCCATGATTCGGTTGCAGCTGCTTGCTGTCGTTGACGCGAGTCAATGCATCTTGAGATTCAAGGTCGGGGTGTCTAGAGCGACCGAGCCCGTTGCCCGGTCTAACTTCTATACGTGCCGGCACCAGGCCGGTCACCACATACCACATGCGCGCGAAGCGCTGGGTCCAAACCCCTGTTACCAACGCGCCCCATCTTTGCGGACGGTCGCTC
>Ga0210402_10000499_pt1 | contig 44159 bp, 36 predicted proteins | sample IncBWC7MmetaG_FD_161055 | JGI IMG/M metagenome (GOLD analysis project Ga0210402, IMG submission 161055) | Forest soil microbial communities from Barre Woods Harvard Forest LTER site, Petersham, Massachusetts, United States - Inc-BW-C-7-M | ecosystem: Environmental > Terrestrial > Soil >...
TTCTTGCGGCGCGCCGCCAGCACTTTGCGGCCACCCTTGGTCTTCATACGCACGCGAAACCCGTGTGTCTTGGCGCGGCGGCGTTTCCGCGGTTGATATGTACGCTTTGGCAAAGCATTCCCCCTTGTTTCTTCGTCGAATCTTCATCCGGCTCGGGAAAACCTCATGCTCCAACGCTCGGGCAGCTTTTTGCCGCCGGTTCACACCACCTGCCGCGTTGGCTTTGGGGTCTTCTCCGTCCAGCCAGCCTGCCACAGTTCGGGCAGCATTCGGAATTTACTAGTGTACTTGCCGCCCGCGCACAGGGTCAAGAAAACGCGGGGGTAGGCCACGGTTCTACCTGCTCCATACCGTCCGGAACCTCAAAGAAGCGAGTGCTGGTGACTATGTTTCAACGAAAACTAACACAAGAACGGAGTATGGTGGAACACATGCTCTTCCTTGTCCGGAAGCTTCCTCGCAGCTTGGAGAGCCCATCTGTGTTCAGCTCTAGAAGATGAATTGCTTTTTCTAAGCGCGCGCATATAGCGGGTTAGGTTGCTAATTGGTCCCCTATGGCCAAACGCATAGTAGATCGGAATGACTTTGCGAACTTCGTTGTCCGCCAGAAGGTGCAGTAAGCCGTTGACGTATCCGTCGATATAGGCAACATCTTGATATCGCCTGTTCTTGAGTTTCCGGGGACGAATTTGAAATTCGTATGTTTTTGCAACCTTCAGTACTCGCTCGCGGAGCGAGTACTCACCAGTCTTGGCGAGACCTAGAATTCTTTCCAGGCAGTCAATCAAACCATCTTGATAACACAGTCCAAAAATGTTGTCCGGATACTTCCGAATGCTTATCTCAGATAATTCATCATAGTGTATTTGTAGAACTCTAGCTAAGAGCCTCTCGACGCCATCCAGTCGACCATCGTCAAGCATGTGTCCGTCCGCAACTAGGCGCTCCTTTATCTTGGAAATAAAGAAAGTGCCGTCCGTGCATATGGGAGTGAGCCCTTTTTCTAGAAGGTGATTCTGAGTAGGCTTAGCTAGGGTAACGATATAGCTGTGCGGCCGAAGGCCGCGCATTTCGGAGGTCAGGGCATCAAAGATTCTAATAAAATCGTCGTCCGCAAAGGAGAATCCGATGTAGACCACAGTTTTAGTGGCGAGAAAAAGTTTCAGCGTACTCCCCAATAGTCCGGTTTGGAGTGACTCGTAACACCTCTCGTAATCCTCCCTTGTCGCTATAATTGACCCGTAACTATCAATCGAGCCATGTATTTTAAAGACTTTACGTCCCGGTATCTCTGCAAACGCGTAGTCCTCCGCTGAAACAAAGGGAACCGCCCCGCACTCCCGCTCGAAATATGTATCCCCGTTTGTTGTGACGATGCTGTCGATGAATGGGATAGTTGAAAGCTCACGATGGAATCTCGTTGCCCTCCGGTAGAGCTGCGGAAAGGACTGGACGTAACTAAGTCGCTTTCTAATCCTTCTAAGAAGTTTTGCTCTTCCGTTCGGTCTGGTGCAGTAAGATGTCATTACATCCGGAAAAAGGCTTCCCTCTGCAATCCCTCCCTCCAATTCGTCCCGAATTTCGTCGAGGAATTTATAGGGGAAGACTTGCGGGCTCTCTGTGCTGACACCTGCCCCCGCGAATATCACCACGTTGCCTTCAACAAAATCTTCGTAAAGATCGTCTGGTATTTCAAACGGATGGTTGTTCCTGCACGCTTCGCAACGGCAGGCTTCTCGATGCGCACGATTTGATTGCATTAAGGGCATGATACTGCAAGATTAACGGTCTGGCCACTAAGCGACAGCGTCTAACGAACGCTACTATTTCAGACACACGCTCACGAGGTGTATCACTCTTCCCCGCCTTGTAGCCTGCCCCGTCAAGAAACGCGCGATTCGGTCGGGATGGATTCTTAAGCCAAAGTAGGGAGATTCGCCTGACCAGACTTCCGAGCCAGACCGAGGCGCCAAATGCGGTAATATCCGTCAACCCGGCAACTTCAAGAGGGAATCTGCCGAAATAGGTAACCGCAAAGGTGAACCATGAGATCTACTCGGATCGCCACGATGATTTTGCTCGCAGGCGCTATCGTACGCGCAGAGACGCCGCCAACTCAAAAGCCGCAACCTCAGGCAGCAGCGCCCCAGACGCCGGCAAAACTTGTCCTTTCACCTGAGGTGCTTGCCGATCATCGGGTGACGTTTCGGTTGCGCGCGCCAAATGCTAAGGAAGTGCGCGTGGAAATCGAGGGCGCGGGCAACTCACCGGCGATGTGGAAGGACGCTGAGGGTGTTTGGACCGCAACCTCCGAGCCACTTGGACCGGACTATTACGGGTATTCCTTTGTCGTGGACGGTGTGAGCATGTTCGATCCCTCGAACAGCGCAACCATACCTAACTTTCTCTATCGAGCGAGCGAGTTGCACGTTCCGCCTGCGTCTGGGAATCCCGGCGATTCCGTTCTACCTGCCTGGGAAATTGCCGATGTGTCGCATGGCGAAATTCATCACCATTTTTACCGCTCGAAAGTGGTCGGCGATGGCCGCGGGTATTTCGTCTACACACCGCCGGGTTACGATCCACGCGGGAAACAAACTTATCCCGTGCTTTATTTGCTGCATGGCTATAGCGACGACGCTAACGCGTGGACGGCGGTGGGCCGCGCCAACGTGATTCTGGACAATCTGATTGCGCGCGGCAAAGCCAAGCCGATGCTGATCGTGATGCCGCTCGGCTACGGCGCGCCGGAAATCCTTCTACCAAGTTCCGGAGGTTTCGACGCCCCAGGCATCAGGCAACGGAATTTTGACCGTTTTCGTGAAACGCTGCTTTCGGAGGTAATCCCGCGGGTCGAAGCCGAGTATCTAGTGACGAAAGATCGCGAGTCGCGCGCCATTACCGGCCTTTCGATGGGAGGCACGGAATCACTGCTGACAGGGCTGAATACCTTGGACAAATTTGCGTGGATTGGAGCGTTTAGCTCTGGCGGACTAACGCCGGAATTCGAAAAAGAATTTCCCGGGCTGAACGCCGGTGCCAATACGCAACTGCGATTGCTGTGGATCGCTTGTGGAACCGATGACGACTTGATCGGTATAAACCGAAATCTCCGCGCCTGGCTCGCCGCCAGGGACATTCATCACGCAGACATCGAAACACCCGGCGCGCACACCTGGATGGTCTGGCGGCGCAATCTGACAGAATTCGCTCCGCTGCTGTTCCGGTGATCGCTCTAATGATCTGAATCTACTTTTCTAAATCACGATACAATCCATCCTCAAACGGGGGAAACATGAGAACGAACGATGCGTTTTTGTTTTCGTGTCTCGCAGCGATCGTGCTGCTGATTCCGTCGCTCCTATATGGCAGCGACACCCTGCTTATTCACGGGCACATTTACACGGGGAACGCGAAAGCGCCGTGGGCGCAGGCCCTTGCCGTAACAGGCACGCGCATTGATGCGGTGGGCAGCGATCAGGAAATCCTGGCCCGGCGCCAGTCGAAGACGCAGGTCATCGATCTCCAGGGGCGCACAGTCATTCCCGGAATTTCCGATTCCCACACCCACATGTTGTTCGGCGCCATGGCTCTGCATGGGATCAACCTCTCCACTCCGGAATTCAGCATCACGCCGGACGACGCCAATGCCTTACTCGAAAGAATCAAAAGTTACGCCGCGAGTCATCCCGGCGAGAAAATTCTCTTCGGCAGGGCGGACTTCAGTACGACCCCGCCCTCGACTCCGTCGCACGATCTGCTGGATCGGGCCGTTCCTGATCGTCCCCTGATAATTCATCACACCAGCGAGCACGCCTTGTGGGTCAACGCAAAGGCTCTGGAACTTGCTGGGATCACCGACCGGCCTGTCTCTGACCCTGCTGAAGAAAAATACATCATCCGCGATGCCAGCGGTCATCCCAGCGGACTCTTGCTGGAAGCGGCGATGGAAATCGTCGAACGCGCCGTATTCGCCGCGGTGCCTCTCGAGGAAAAATTGGCGATGCTTCGGGAAGCCACCCACTATCTAAACCGCTACGGCATCACGAGCGTGGTGAATGGAACCGGAAGCCTGGCGGAGATTGAACTCTACGCAGCCCTGCGGGATCGTGGCCAATTGACCGTTCGCACGCGGACTTCGTTCGGCGCGGTCGCGGTTAATCACCATTTGACGCCCGAATTTCTGGCTGATCTGGAAAAGGCACGCACCCTCTATCACGACGATTGGGTCTCAGCGAACCTCGTGAAATTTTTTGCCGACGGCGGCAGCGGGATGATTCCTCCGCTTACCTATGAACCCGCGGAATACAAGAAACTCGTGCTGGAGCTGGACAAGCGCGGCTACCAGATCATGACGCACGCGCTCCGCGGCGACTCGGTGCAGATGGTGCTGGACACTTACGAGGCTGTGGAGAAACAGAATGGTCCGCGCGACCGCCGCTTTCGCGTGGAGCACGCCGACATTGTTTTCGCGCAGGATCTGCCGCGATTTGCCAAGCTCTCCGTGCTCGTCAGCATGCAGCCCACGTTCTGCTGCAGTGACATTGGCGCAAACTTCGACCCGCAGGACAAAACACCGACCGACCGGTGGAACAGTCTGCAACAGAGCGGGGCGACGCTCGCCTTTGGCAGCGACTGGCCGTGCACCTGGCCGCCAGATCCTTTCGTAAGCATTCAGGAAACGGTACGGCGGCAGGTTTGGCGTTCGCCCTCACCGAACAACGTTCCGGGCTGGATCTCTGACGGCGCCGGACAAGCGGGCAGCCTGCCGACCCTGGAAGCTTATGTCCCGGAGGAACAAATCACGGTCGAACAGGCGGTCAACGCCTATACAAAAGGCTCGGCATTCGCGCGATTTTCTGAAGACCGCCTTGGCACGCTGGAACCCGGGAAAGAGGCGGATCTCGCGGTCCTATCCCAGGATATTTTCTCCATCGCTCACGAGGAGATCGGCAAGACAAAAGTCTGGTTGACCATGGTGGGCGGGAAGATAGTCTTCCAGGACAAATACTGACACCGGCGGAGGGATGAGGCTGGGTTAAACTGGATCAGCCATGAGCGTTATTGACGAAGTTCTCGCCGCAAATGAAATTTACGCGCGCACGCACGAACTGCGCAAACTGACACCGCGTCCCGAGCGGAAGCTCGCGGTACTGACCTGTATGGATACGCGGCTTTCGATCCGAACACTGGGCTTGAAGACTGGCGACGCGCACATCATCCGGAATGCCGGCGGCATCGTTACGGAAGACACGTTGCGTTCGCTGGTCGTCTCGCATTACCTGCTGGGCACTGAGGAATTCATGGTTATCAACCATACCGATTGCGGGTTGATGCTTACCAGCGAACAAGATTTGCGCACCCGTATCCAGAATCGCACCGGAACCGCTGCCGTTTCGCCGGCCTTCTTCTATGCGTTCCAGAACATCGAAGAAAATGTCCGGCATCAGTTGCAGAAACTGCGCACGCATCCGTGGATTCCGGAGAAGGTTGCGGTCCGCGGTTTTGTCTACGACGTCACCAACGGATTGCTTCGCGAAATCAAGAACGCCTGAGTGCGAAGCCTCACTCGCCTTCTTTTCACGCGGTCCATGGTTAGGAAGTGACCAGGACAAGAGCGAAGCCGTCGTAGTTCTTGCTGCTTACCGTTTGCAGCGCCGTGCCGCTTACGCGCTTTTCCTTGCCGACCATCTCCAGGAACCGCCGGATACCTTGAATGTCAGCGTCGTTGCTCTTTCCGTCGAGGACGGCGCCTTCGCGCACCACATTGTCCGCGATGATGACGCTGCCTGTCCTTGCGAGTTTCAGCGACCACTCGAAATATTCCGGCATGTTGGATTTGTTGGCGTCAATGAAGAACATGTCGAAGGGGCCGCGCCCATCCGCGACGACTTTCGGCAGCGTCTCCAGCGCTTTGCCGAGCCGCAATTCAATCTTGTTCTCCACGCCAGCGCGCGCGAAATTCTTTCGCGCCACGTCCGCGTGCTTCGGATCCGCTTCCAGCGTGATGATCCGGCCACCCTCCGGTAACGCGCGCGCCATCCAGATGGTGCTGTACCCGCCGAGCGTGCCGATCTCCAGGATGTTTCGCGCGCCCATGATGCGGGCCAACAGGTGCAGCAATTTGCCTTGCACGGATGAAACCTGGATTGCAGGCAGATTCGCGGCAGCACACGCTGCCAGAGCGTCATCCAGCGTGGGGTCATGCGGTATCAGCATTTCGTCGAAATACTTATCCACTGCTTCCCAGACGTCCTTTGTCATGGTGCCTCGCACTTTCGAATCGAAGGCGGCGCTCAGAATCGCCAACCGTATCCGAAGATGAATTGAATGGAGTGCTGCAGCTTCCCTCCACTCACCGGAAATGTGGTGCCGCCGAAGTTGATGTCGCGCGTATTGAAATAAATGTGTGTGTCGCCCGCCTCCAGCCGAAGTGTACTACGCTCACCAGGATAGAATTCCACGATGCCGCCCAGATCAAGCACAAAATTTGTGGAACGGTCAAAACTGTCCTGCCCGGTTTTCGAAATTGCGCTCAGCGCCTGGGAATAGCTGTTGAAGCCCGGCCGTACTTTGCCAAAAATGCCGAAATGGTTGCGGCGCACTCCGCCCTTCAGCCCGAAAAGCCCCTGCAAGATTTCTCCGCCGTCATGTGGCCCGGAAGAGTTGGAGCCGCGCGGAAAATACAACAGGTCGCTGTCGAAATAAAATACGTGATAGAAGTGGTAGGAGGAATAACCGCCGAAACCGGGTTCCGCGCGCACGCCGTCCGTTGGCCCTTCGCGCGCGATGAACATGGTCGAAAAAAGTGGACCGAATTCCCACTTTCCGGAGACGTTCGTCTCTTTTTCATTTTCAATCAGCGCACCGAGGCGGTAAGCCACGCCAAAACTGAATCGCGTAGTGTCGTCAATTTTGCCCACGCTGAAGGCGCTGCCGCCGGAAAGTGTGACATTTGTGTTTGGCACGCGGTACGGATTGCCCTCGATATTCGCGCGCAACATCCACCGTGGATTCAGGTAATACTCAAGCCCGCCGCCCAGATTCAACGCGAAATGCGTTTCGGGGCGTTCGCCGAAGCCGGTTGTCGAGCTGGAGTTGAAATACAAAACATCCGTGAAGTGAAAGAACCCCGGCCGAATTAATCCAAACACGGAAAGGCGGCGCGTCTGAATCACCTTGGCACGCACTCCGAAAACGGCCTGGAGGGTTTGCCCGCCCTGGATGCTGAGCAGCGGCTGGGTATGTTCCGGGAAAAAATCAATCTGGCTTTCCAAGGCCAGACGCCGGTTCAGGTTCCAATCGAAGCGGCCGCCAAAGCCGGAATAATTGGTCGCTTTCAGGTTCGTGTTTGTCAACCGAACGGTGGGAAATTGCGTGCCAAATTCAAAGCGAGTGTAGTTGTCCTGGGCAAACACCGGCAATGCGGCAAGCAGCAAGAGGAACCCGAGGAATCGAAGATAGCCGGCAATCAGACGAAGCATGCGTTCGCACTTCCTTTTCGCCATGTGCGCACCGGGGAAAGTTCCCTTGCAACTTTCAGGATAACGAGTTCTTCCGCCAGTACACCCCGATTTTTTTGGATGCGCTTGTTATGTGGATGCATAGGCCGCGCGATATTCGTCATACGCGGCCAGATACCGATCCACATCCTTGTGGAGCAAGTAGTACGGCGTAGAGAGGCGAATCTTGGTTGGGGCGCCGCCGCGGATGCGAATTTTCTTTTCCTTCCACATCCAATTTTCCAGGTCGGGCATTTTGTACGGTGGCACATTCACCGTGGCGATGCCGCAGCGCAAGGCAGGGTCCGGTGAGGTCCAGGAAACCGCGCCACGCTTCACCATTTCCTGCAGGATGTAGTCGGCCATCTGGCGGTGGCGTTTTTCGATGCGCTCCATTCCGATTTCATTGGCCAGTTCGATCGACGCCCTCAATCCGCAAAGCACCGGTACGTTGGAACTGCCGATGCGTTGAAAACGTTCGGCGCGAATTTTGGGGTTGTCCCAGCCTTCCGTGGCAAGCGTGTTCCACATGCGGTCAATCACTTCTTCTCGCACGTACAGAAACCCGCTCCCCTTCGGCGCCTGAAGCCATTTGTGCGGGCTTGAGGTGTACAAGTCGCAGCCCAGGTCATGAAGGTTCAGTTTCATCATCCCGGGCACGTGCGCTCCGTCAACCGCCGACAGGATTCCCTTGGAGCGCGCAAGCGCCGCCAATTCCCTTGCCGGCAACACCACGCCGGTCACGGTGGAAATGTGGCTGAAGAAAATCACCCGCGTGCGCGGCGTAATCGCTTCGCTGAAGAGATTCAGAACCATCGAGGCGTTAGGCACCGGCCTTGGCAAGGTAACTTTCTTCACCACGATGCCGTAGCGTTTGGCCCTCAGGTTCCAGGGTTGTTCGCCGCCCGGGTGCTCCTGGTCGGTCATCAGAACTTCGTCGCCGGCTTTCAGGTCCAATCCGTTGGCGATGTAGCTGTTGGCCTCGGTGGCGTTGCGAAGCAGCGCTAATTCGTCGCGCGTGCAGCCGAGGAATGCCGCAAGCGGATCGCGAAATTGGTTCCAGGCAGCGTAACCCCAGATGGGATAGTCTTCCGGGTCCGTTTGTGCCAACTGTTCGGCATCGCGATAACCTTCGAACACAGCGCGCAACACGGGAGCTGGGGAAGATCCAACCGTGCCGTTGTTCAAATAAACTTCGCCTTCGGGAATCAGAAATTGCCGCCGAAGTTCCGCCCAATACGATTCTTCATTCGTGTCGTAGAGTGACTTGTCGGGAAGTTTCGCCGGGATACCCGCCAGCGGATCTTCGCCTGACGAACTCCAAGGAAATGCGGGAGCCGCACCCGCCATTGCCATCATTGAAGAAAGAAATCCTCGCCGGTCAAACATTGCCGCCTCCAGTGAATGTCCCGGCGATTCTATAGCCAGTCGGTGCCGAACGGCCGAATTTCGTGGGTCGGGTTGCGGCGCATAGAGAAACCGAATACCGTAGGGGATTGCAACGTCCGCGCTTTTGGGGGAATTCGAATGCAATTTGATTTGAAGAAATTGGCGATTACACTGGGTCTTTGCGCGTTCAGCACGAGCGTGGTGGCGCAGCAAGATTCCAAGCCCACCTCGACGGCCGCGAAGCCGACAGCCAAGCCCGCGGCGCAAGAACCAACGCAGAGCCTGTTCAAGGCGCAGCATTTTGATCAGGCAGCTATCTCTCCCAACGGGAATCGCGTTGCCTGGGTGGAAATTCGGGCCGACGAGGAAGGCGCCCCCACAGGCAAACAAGACATATACATGCAGGAGACTTCGGCCGCTGGCAAGCCGGTGCGCGTGACTGCGGGCGCGCCCGCCGCACACTTCAACGAAGGCAACGTCGCCTGGTCTCCGGACAGCAAGCAAATTGCCTTTATTTCCGACGCCGTCAAATCTGGTCAGCCGCAATTGTACGCCACGGGTGCAAGCGGAGGCCCGGCGCACAAGCTGACCAGCGTGAAAGGTTTTCTTGCTGGAACGAAATGGGCTCCGGATGGAAAATCCATCGCTGTCCTCTTCACCGAAAATGCCACGCGCGAGGCTGGGCCGCTGGTTGCCGAGACTCCCGAAACCGGAGAAATCAAAGATGCCTTTTTTGAACAGAGGCTGGCCATCGTGGACGCCGCTACAGGGAATTTGCGGCAGGTCACTCCAGCAGACACCTACATTTACGAGTATGACTGGGCGCCGGACGGCAAGAGCATCGTCCTGACCGCTGCCAAAGGGAATGGCGACAGCAACTGGTATATCGCGGAATTATTTGTAGTCAACGTTGCTTCAGCGGAGATGCAGCCGCTCTACAAACCCAAACTGCAAATCGCTCGCCCGGCAATTTCCCCTGATGGCCAGAGCATCGCCTTTATTGAAGGGCTGATGAGTGACGAAGATTCCGTGGGCGGTGATGTGTTTTTGATTTCGCGTTCCGGTGGCGTGCCGCGGAACCTCACGCCGGAACGCAAGGCTTCGGCGGTTGTGGTGGCGTGGACCAGCGACGCAAAGATCATCGTCATGGAAAACGTGGACGGCGAATCCAGCGTCGCGCGGATCGACCCGGGCACCGGCCAGATCGATTCCCTGTTTCATGCGCCGGAGCTGCTGACCAGCGGATTCTGGTCCACCAGTCTTTCGCTCACTCCCGACGGCAAGACGGCGGCCTTCGCGCGCAGTTCGTTCCAGGATCCGCCGGAGGTCTGGGCCGGTCCGATGGGGATGTGGAAGAAAGTAACGCACCGGAACGAGGGTATAAAACCGGAATGGGGCGAAGCGAAAAGTTTGCACTGGAAGAATGACGGATTCGACGTACAAGGCTGGCTGATCTATCCGAAAAACTTTGATGCCTCGAAGAAGTATCCGCTGGTGGTTTGTGTGCACGGGGGTCCCGGTGATGGAGTCCAGCCCAACTGGCCGAGCGCTCACGCCTACGACATGGCGTTGCCCGCGCACGGCTACTTTTTGTTCCTGCCGAATCCTCGGGGGAGTTTCGGAGAAGGCGAGGCTTTCACGCACGCCAATGTCAGGGATTTCGGGTATGGCGATTGGAGCGACATTCTTGCCGGCACGGAGGAGGCCATTCGCGCTGCGCCGATCGATCCGCAGCGGCTTGGCCTGACGGGTTGGAGTTACGGCGGTTACATGACCATGTGGGGCGTTACGCAAACGGATCGGTTCCGCGCGGCGATGGCAGGAGCGGGAATCGCCAACTGGTCCAGCTATTACGGTGAAAATAAAATCGATCAGTGGATGATTCCTTTCTTTGGAAAATCGGTCTACGACGACCCCGAAGTGTATGCCCGCAGCGCGCCACTCACCTTTATCAAAAAAGTAAAGACGCCCACGCTGATCATCGTTGGCGATAGCGACGGCGAGTGTCCCACGCCACAGTCGTTTGAATTCTGGCACGCGCTGAAAACACTTGGGGTTAAGACGGAGTTGGTCGTCTACGAACACGAAGGCCATATGTTCGTGAAACCCGATCACATGCGAGATGTTATGAGCCGCACTGTCGCGTGGTTTGACGAATATTTGAAATGAACGGGAAATCTCGAGCCGATCGGGCGACCTAACTTCGCTAAATCTGGTCCCCGCGCGGGTTATACTTCCATATTGCTAGTGCATAATCTTTAAATCAGAGTTTCCTCATGAAGCCCGCACGATCCATCAGTTCCCTCCTGTTGCTTGCGATATGCGCAGCTTTCGCTGCACCCTTGTCCGCGCAAAACCCTCTCGGGGCGCTGCGAGGCACTGTTCAGGACAGTAGCGGGGCGCGAATAGCCGGCGCGGGCATTTCTGTCAGCCACGCCGAAAAACCTCTAACTCGCACGGTGTATTCTGATGCCCAAGGCGAATTCCGTGTGGAGGACCTTCCTCCAGGTGCGTATCACCTTACGGCGAGCTTGGGCGGATTCGCTGCTGCACGAGCGAAAGTGGTCGTTGCTGTCAGTTCGGTCCGGGAAATCACGATTACGCTTCGACCGAAGTCAGTCAGCGAAAAAATCATGGTTGATGGCGGCGCGTCGGTAACCGCGGCTGCATTGGAAACAGAAAGCGCAGTGCACCAGGCAGCGATTTATCGCCAGGATCTCGAGGGGATCCCCCTTGCCGCTCGGAGTTTTGCCAACATTGCCTACCTGGCGCCGGGCGCCGAGCCGGTGGAGCCGTCCGATCCCACGAAAGCGCGCATTACTGCGGTGGCCACGGGCGGAAGCTCCGGTCTGAACAACGAAATCTCCGTCGACGGCGGCGATAACTCCGACGACTACATTGGTGGTTTCCTGCAAAATTTTTCGCCGGATGCGCTCCAGGAATTTGCCTTCCGCACCGCGCAAATGGATGCGGACACCGGCCGGACCACGGCGGGTTCCGTGGTCATAACCACACGCAGCGGCAGCAACGAATGGCATGGCGACGTGGCATTTTACGAGCGAGGCGCCGCACTGAACGCGCGCTTTCCGATCGACAACCCCTCGCCGGATCCCAAGCAACCGTTTTCCCGCCAAAATTATGTCGGCGCGCTGGGCGGCCCGATCGTCAAGGATCGGTTGTGGTTTTTCACCGCTTTCGAATACGTACACGAGAATGCCAGCATTGCCTACAGTGCTGCCAGTCGCGACCAATTTGAGGCGCTCGCGCAGTTGGCGAGTGACGGACTGATTCCTGGAGTGATCAGCATTGCCGTACCGAACAGTGTTCCCGTCCCCTTCCGAGATTATCTGGCAACGGCCCGGCTCGATTGGGCGCAGTCGAATAATTCGCGCTGGTTTCTGCGCGGCGCTATGGACACCTATACGCAACACAACGCCCTGGTGCAGCAGGGTTCGCTGCCTTCCACCGGAGCGACCTCGCACAACAACTACTTCAGCCTCGTTCTCGGCCAGCAATACACTTTTTCGTCGAATTGGTTTGGCTCGCTGGTGCTGAACGCCAGCGGCCTGCATCTGACGCAAACGCGAAATGAAACGCAGGGCTTCGCGCTGGCGTTTCCGTTCACAACGACTTCGAGCACGATTACCGGGTTCGAGACCTACGGCGACAACCAGTTCGTCGCGGGCATCGCGGCGTTTCCCGTGCTTCGCAACCAGGAAAAATACCAGCTTCGCTACGATGTGACCCATGTGATGGGCCGCCATACGATGCGCTTCGGCGTAAATTTCATTCACGAACCTGTCTTGAGTGGCGCGCTCACTTCTAACGCAGAGACACTCGTTACATTCCCACAGAACCCGGTCTTCTACTTTCAACCAGGAAATCTTGCTCAATTCTCGACGGACTATGTGGCAGGGAGCGTGTCTACGCCGAAAACCGACGGAAGCTTTTCACAGAATGTGCAGAGGCTCGGCCTTTACGCGGAAGATTCCTGGCGCGCAACGTCTGATTTGTCGGTGAACTTTGGCCTTCGCTATGACACGACGTTTGGATTGTTCATTGCGTCCGGCCGCGACCAGAGCTTCAATCCCGCGCTCGGCAGTGGCCTTGTGAGCGGGATCCCACACGATTACCGGAAAGCGATTGCGCCGAGGCTTGGAATTGCCCGTACCCTTGGCGTTTCGCAGAAAACGGTTCTTCGTGCGGGAGTGGGGCTTTACTACGACGACTTGGCGCAGAGTGGATGGGTCACTGCATTTCAGGCCGTGAACAATAGCACCGTCAGCGGAGCGTTTCCTGCTCCACCGGCAGCTCTGATTGATCCCAACTACCACACGCCATACGCGCTGCATGCTACCGCGGGAGTGCAGCATGCGCTTTCCGCCAACTGGACGATCAGCGCCGACTACACGCGAGAAACCGGTATGCATGGCTATCGTAGTTATGCGTTTGAACAGGCCAACGTATTTCGCTCGGACAACCGCTCGAGCTACGACGCGTTGTCGCTAGCCGTGCAAGGCAATGTTTCGCGGCGCGCGCACTTCACCGCGCACTATACACTGGCCCGAGCGAACACCTGGGGCTGCGTGCTGGGTGAATTGTTCGATTACGTAAATGGCGTGTGCGATCCGCAAAATGCGTTTGCGCCCGGCGACTATGGTCCATCCGGCGAAGACGTGCGCCACCGCTTCGTTCTGGTGGGCACATTTCAGTTGCCGGGCGGTATCCAGTTGGCAACGCTCACACAAGCGGAAAGCGCGCGACCGTACACGTTGACTACTCCGGCCGGGGATCGCGCGGTGGTCAACAGCGTGAAAACGACGCTCGACGAACTTCGCGGGGTGCCTTATGTTCAAATCGATCTCCGCGTCAGCCGTCCGTTCACCTTTCACGATCGCTGGTCGGTCACCCCCTTCGCGGAGTTTTTCAATTTGTTCAACCGCGACAATCCCGGCGCCAACTACGTGACCGATATTTCCGCGCTGCCGACCCAGGTGAACAATCTCGCAAACGCCACCGCGTTCTGCCTGAACGCCGATTGCACTCTTACGAAGCCCATCACCAGCCTTGGCCAGTTGCGCGTACCTGCCGGGGCGCTCGGCGATTTTTTCGGCCCCGGCACCACGGTTGGCATTCCGTTCGCTGCACAATTGGGCATAAAACTGACATTCTGAATGCGCCCGCCGAAAGAGAGTGAGCACTACCGGTGGTGCAGCCCGGCACGGCTGGCTGTACAATAAAAGAGGCATTCATACGAACCGAAGACACCCATGTTTGAAAACCTAACAGAACGGCTGCAACGAACATTCAAGAACCTCCGCGGGCAAGGGAAGCTCTCCGATGAGCACCTGGACGCGGCGCTGGTGGAAATACGCGAGGCGCTGATCGAAGGCGACGTAAACGTTGCCGTCGCCGACGAGTTGCTGGCCAACATCCGAGCAAAAGCGCTTGGCACCGAAGTGATGCTGCAGCTTTCGCCGGACCAGCAGGTGGTCAAGATCGTCCGCGACGAGCTAACCAATCTTTTGGGCAAGCATGCCAAGCCGTTGTTTGCATCGCGACCCCCCTCGGTCTGGATGATTGTCGGTCTCCAGGGCTCCGGCAAGACCACCACTACCGGAAAACTTGCAAAATGGCTCTCACAGCACGGCCACCGTCCGATCGTCGTTTCCACCGACGTATACCGGCCGGCGGCGCGGGAACAACTCGCTCAGGTGGCGAAGTCGATCGGCATTTCCGTTTGGCCGGCCACTGGCACAGACAAGCCACTGGAAATCGTGCGCGGCGCAATCAAGGAAGCGAAGCTTTCGGCGAGTGATGTGGTTATTGTAGACACGGCCGGGCGTCTGCATATTGACGACGATTTGATGAATGAACTCTCGACGCTGAAGAAGGAATTGCAGCCCGCCGAAATGCTCTTCATTGCGGACGCCATGATCGGACAGGATGCGGTGCGTTCGGCGGGAGAATTTCACAAGCGGCTGGGATTGACGGGCGTGATTCTCACCAAGTTGGACGGCGATGCGCGCGGCGGCGCGGCGCTTTCTATCAGCAAGGTTTCCGGCGCACCGGTGAAATTTGTGGGCCTCGGCGAAAAGTATGATGCTCTCGAGGCGTTCTATCCCGAGCGCATCGTTTCCCGTGTGCTGGGCATGGGCGATATCCTGTCGTTGATCGAGCGCGCGGAATCGGCCTTCGACAAAAAAGCAGCGATGGAACTCGAACGCAAGCTGCGCAAGGAAGAGTTCACGCTAGAAGATTTCCGCGATCAATTGAAACAGATCCGGAAGATGGGCCCGCTGGATCAACTGGTGGATATGCTCCCGAAAGTCGGGCCGCTGCAGAATTTGCCGAAAGACGCTTCGGTCGACGAAGGCAAGCTGAAACAGGTTGAGGCCATCATCAACTCCATGACGAACGAAGAGCGCCGGGACCACAACGTGATCGACGGCAAGCGGCGCAAGCGCATCGCCAAGGGAAGCGGCACCACCGTGCAGGACGTGAATCAGGTGCTCAAGCAATACCTCCAGATGCGCACGATGATGAAGCAATACGGCGCGTTGGCCGCGCGCTCCCGGATGAAGGGCCTCGGCAAACTGGCCGGAATGGGCTAAGGCGCAGAAGCGTCTAGCGGCATGAGCGATGGCGAGCTAAAGCTCGCTCCTCCATCTTCACTCCGCATCTCTGCCAACTTTTGGAGGTTCCCCAGGGATCCGCGACGAAGGTTTGCTGGACTCCGCCCTCGCTTGCCCTCAGAACAGATTTCTCTACTCCCCTGAATCGGATCTGTCCGAACTCGCAGCGTCCTACGGATTTGGCATAGCGAAAAATCATCCATTCATCGATAGCAACAAGAGGGCGGCTTTCATTCGGTCGGTCTTTTTCTTGCGATCAATGAGTCCGAGTTGGTTGCAGATCAGGTAGACGCGATTCAGACCATGCTGAGCGTGGCTGCGAGCGAGTTAAGTGAAGAGGAGTTTGCGGCGTGGGTGAGGAAGAACACAAAGCGGCGCGAGTAAGTTGCTCAGCTTTTTCCTTTTTGCACGACCGGCGACGCGGGATGCCGCGGCTTACCATCAGGAAAAGCCATTCATCCTGGCGTAATGCGCGTGAGATACTCTTATCCGCCGCTTCGGACGCATCATGAAACGCATCACCCTTGACGATCCGCAGTACTATCTCAACCGCCACTTGCAGTGGATGGCGTTCAATCACCGCGTGCTGCAAGAGGCCCAGGACCGGAGCAACCCGCTCCTGGAGCGAGTGAAATTCCTCGCCATCACCGCCAATAATCTGGACGAATTCGTGGAGATCCGGGTCTCCAGCTTCCTGCAGAAAATCGAGCATGGTTCCCGGGACGTCAGCACCGATGGCCTGACTCCGCCCGAGGAGTTGGAGCGGGTCACGTCTTCGATGCAGGTTTTCGTCCGAGAGCAGTACAAGTGCTGGAACGAAGAATTGCTTCCCGCCCTGGCCAAGCATCAGATTCGTGTTCTGCCGGTGGACCATCTGAACAGCAAAGCGGTGGAACTGGCAAAGACCTTTTACGATCGGCGTGTCTATCCGATGCTGACGCCGGTAACCGTCGATCCCACCCACCCGTTCCCGCATGTGCTGAACAAGGCTCTGTGCATCGCCTTTCTGCTGCGGCGCAAACGGCATTCCGCGGAGAAGCCTTTTTTTGGCGTGGTTACGGTACCGCGGGCCTTGCCGCGCCTCTTGCGAGTTCCGACGGGAAACGGCGACATTCACTTCGTGTTTTTGCAGGACATCATCTCCACCTATGCGGCAAAACTGTACCGGGGCTACGAGATCCTGGCCTCCGCGCCATTCCGCATTACGCGCAACAGCAATCTCTATCTTGAAGAAGAAGAAGCGCGCACATTGATGGATGCGGTGGATTCACAGGTGGCGCAACGCCGCAAGGGGAACGCCGTGCGTTTGGAAATTGAAGCGGGAGCGCATCCGGAGATCGTGGATCATTTGGTGTCCACATTTGAACTCGACGAATCCCTGGTTTTTCCGGCCGCTGGCCCGGTTAATTTGCAGCGGCTGTTTCATCTGTATGACGAAACACCCCGGCCGGATCTGAAATATCCGAAGTTCATGCCGCGCCAAGTGCAAATCGGGCACGATGCGGACTCGCTTTTTGAAACTCTGCGGCGCCAGGATCTGCTTTTGCACCATCCATACGATTCCTACGAACCGGTGGTGCATTTCCTCGAGACGGCGGCCCATGACCCACGCGTCCTCTCCATAAAGCAGACGCTTTACCGCACAAATTCGGACTCCCCGATTGCTCGTGCCCTGCTGGAAGCCGCGGGCAAGAAAGAAGTAACCGTCGTGGTGGAATTGAAAGCCAGCTTCGATGAAGCAACAAATATCCGCTGGGCACGCACCTTTGAAGACGCCGGCGTGCAGGTGTTTCACGGCCTGGTGGGACTGAAGACCCACGCGAAGTTGGCGATGATTGTGCGCCAGGACCCCGACGGGAAAATCAGGCGCTATGCTCACCTGGGTACGGGGAACTACAATCCTTCCACCGCGCGTTTCTATTCCGACCTGAGCCTGTTCACGAGCGATCCTGCGATCACCTCCGCGGTCCACGACGTCTTTAATTTTCTGACCGCTTACGCGGAAAAGGCGCATTACAAGCCGTTGCTGGTGGCGCCCAGGGACATGGCCAAGAGCTGCATCGCTCTGATTGACCGTGAAGCCCGCCACGCGCGCCGCGGGCGCCCGGGGCGAATCATTGCGAAGTGCAACGCGGTGGTCGACCCGCCGATTATTCGAGCGCTGTACCGCGCCTCGCAGGCTGGCGTGGAAATCGACCTGATTGTTCGTGGCCAGTGCACGCTGGTACCGGGTTTGCGGGGAATCAGCAGCCGGATTCGCGTGCGCAGCATCGTGGGCAGGTTTCTGGAGCACAGCCGTATTTTTTATTTCGGAAATGGCGGCAAGCCGGAAATCTACTTGGGCAGCGCGGACTGGATGCCGCGGAATCTTTACGATCGCGTGGAAGTTCTCTTTCCGTTGAAAGATGAACTTCTGCGGCAGCGAATCATTGAGGAAATTCTGCCGTCATGTCTCGCGGACAATCTGAAAGCTCGCGTTTTGGGCTCTGACGGGGCCTACAGTTACGTTCGTCGCCGACGGGGCACCAAGGGATTCTCCGTCCAGGAACATCTGATGGCCTTCGCGCACGGCGGTGTTAACGGATCGAGTAAAACCAAGAAACTTGCCTCAGGAACCACTTATTCTAATGTCGCGGAAGGAGTCCCCCCCACAGAACCCGCTGTACCCGCCGAAGAAGTTCAGGATTCCTTAAATGCGACCGTTTGATCTCGTAGTCATTGGCTCCGGCCCCGGTGGGCTGCGGGCCGCCATTCAAGCCTCGAAAATCGGGAAAGCCGTCGCCTTGGTGGAAAAGCAGACCATGATCGGCGGGGTAAGCATCAACTCGGGAACCATTCCTAGCAAGACGATGCGCGAGGCGGTACTGCATCTTTCTGGCTTTTACGATCAGGCGTTTTACGGCGCGAACTACCACACCAGGGAAAACGTCACGATGAGCGATCTGAATTTTCGCGTGAACCGCGTGATCGAAAACGAAGCCGCGGTGTTGCAGGATCAGTTGCGCCGCAACAACGTGGAACTGTTCCACGGGACGGCCTCGTTTACCGATCCGCATCACCTGCGGGTGGAAAACAGCACGGGCTTCAGCGAACTGGAAGCCGCGTACGTGGTGGTGGCCACCGGGACGAAGCCGGCCACGAATCCGAAGGTGGCGATCAACGGCCGGAATATTATCAACAGCGACCAGATTCTCAGCATGCCGGTAATTCCGCGGACCATCATCGTGGTCGGCGGCGGCGTGATTGGCGTTGAATATGCCTGCATGTACGCTACCCTGGGCGTGCGCGTAATCATCGTGGAAAAGCGGCCGCGCCTTCTGGAATTTGCCGACGCGGAAATGGTGGAGGCGCTGAGTTACCACATGCGTGACCGGCGCGCGACCATGCGCCTGAATGAAGAAGTCGAAAGCGTGGAAGAGTTGCCGGACGGAAAAGTCGCAGCCAATCTCGGCAGCAACAAACGCATCGTCGGCGACGCGCTGCTCCACGCGGTTGGCAGACACGGAAACATCGAACGCCTGAATCTGGCGGCGACGGGAATCGACGCCGATGATCGCGGGCGCATCAAAGTGGACAAGGATTTTCGTACCAGCCAGCCTCATATTTTTGCAGTGGGCGACGTAATCGGCTTTCCCAGCCTCGCTTCCGTGTCCATGGAACAGGGCCGCATCGCTGCCGCACGGGCGTTTGGGCTGCAGATGGAATCTGACCCTGCGGGCTATCCGTACGGCATTTACACGATTCCCCAGATTTCCTTCATCGGGGCGACCGAAGAGCAACTCACGGAAAGCGACGTGCCCTATGAGGTGGGAGTCGCGTACTACCGGGAAATTGCGCGCGGCCAGATCTCCGGGCACACGGATGGGCGACTGAAACTTCTCTTCCACCGCGAAACACTGGAGTTGCTAGGTGTACACATCTTCGGCGAAGACGCCGCGGAACTCCTGCATATCGGGCAAGCCGTCCTGCTGTTGAAGGGCAAAATCACTTATTTCATCAATACGGTTTTCAATTATCCAACTCTCGCCGAATGCTACAAGGCGGCGGCCTTTAACGGGCTGAACCGGCTGAGCTGATCCAGAATATGTTGCGTGGTTCGTGCTTCGCTATCCGTCCGGATTAGTTCCGAGAGTTTTGGTAGCGGGAACCAGCTCCGACTGATGTTTGGAGGCGCGGAGCGGAATCGAACCGCCGATGAGGGTTTTGCAGACCCATGCCTTACCACTTGGCTACCGCGCCATCCGGTCTTGCACGCAACAAACTGGCCCCAAAATGAAAAACCCACCTGCCAGGTCTTCCGGCGGTGGGCTACGATTCCTTGAGGCTGGACGTGATTCTTAGAGGTTCAGCCTCCCCACACTAGAAGACACACGTGTGCAACAGAGACAGCAACAATTCAGTGCGGCCTTCCGTGGGTTGGAGAACATAGGAGAAAGCGTATCCGAGCGCTCTCGCGCCGGCCAACGCAAAATTCAAATCGATCCAATCGAAGCGGCGAGCGAAGAGCAGCTCCCCGATTTGTCACCCCGGAGGCATGCTCTGGGATCGATGGTGCGATGGTTAGATAGGCCGGGGGGATGCGATGTGCCGTGGCCCGCCCAAGCGAAGGCGATGATTGCTGCCGGGTGGGAACTCACGTAGAATAGGAAGTCTTTAGGGAGGACGTACTTTAGTGTTAACGATTCGTTTGGCCAGAATTGGCAAAAAGAAGAAGCCGTTTTATCGCGTGGTGGTCATTGAGCGGACCCGGGCCCGGGATGGGCGCGTGCGTGAAGCCGTCGGGACTTACGACCCACTGAAAAAGCCCGCGGAGATCAAGTTGGATTCCGATCGCATCAAGTATTGGCTTGGTGTAGGGGCACAGCCGAGCGATACTGTTCGGAGTTTTCTCAAGCTACAAAAAATAGCTTAGTTTAGGCTCAAGCTCAGCTCTCTTGCTCATGTCCAGGTCTTAAACTTGCTCGCACTCCTTTCGACGGAGAAAGGATCATGGGCATAACTACGTCGATTGGACGCGGAAGCGAGGGCCCAGATGAAGCAGCTCGTCGAGGAGATTGCCAAAGCCCTGGTGGATCATCCGGAGGGCGTACAAGTGAACGCAGTGGATGGCTCGCAGGTGACCGTACTTGAGTTGCGAGTCCATCCGGAAGACCTTGGCAAAGTGATCGGGCGCCAGGGACGCACTGCCAAGGCCATTCGCACGCTCCTGGGCGCCGCCGGAATGAAGCTGCGCAAGCGTTTCACGCTTGAGATACTCGAAGATTGAAACCTCCCGCTGAAGAGCAAGACTGGGTGCAGGTTGCACGTATCATTCGTCCGCGCGGCAACAAGGGCGAAGTCCTGGCCGAGCTTTTCACCGATTTTCCCGCGCGACTCTCTTCCCGCCTGCAGATTTTCCTGCGCCAACCCCAAAACGAACCGCGAGCGATCGGCTTGCAGAATTTCTGGGTGGACCGCAATCACCCGGAACACGGGATCTTTCATTTTGAAGGATGCTCTTCCATAGACGCCGCCGAAAAGCTGCGCGGCCTTGATGTGCTGATCCCGATTGCGGACCGGGTGAAACTTCCTGCCGGCAAGTATTTCGTCAGCGACCTGATTGGCTGCTCCGTTTTTGAAAATCCGGTGGCGGAAACGAAACTCTCTTCGCCTGCGTGTGCGATGGAGGAAGCGCCTCGCGTGGTCGGAACGGTGCGGGATGTCTTCTTTCCGGGCGAAGGCGCGGCGGGTACGCCGCTGCTGCAAGTGCAGACTGCCACGGGCGAGTTGCTGGTGCCGCTGGCCGAGGATATTTGCCGAAGCATCGATGTCGCCGCCCGGCGCATTGATGTTACGCTGCCAGAAGGCTTGAGCGAACTGAACACAGGCGAGTAAAGTGCGATTTGACCTGATCACCATTTTCCCTGAATTCTTCACTGGGCCGCTGGACCACGGCATCGTCCGGCGCGCCCGGGAAGCCGGCATTGTGCACATTCATGTGCAGGATCTGCGGGAATTCACCAAGGACCGGCATAAGACGGTGGATGACCGTCCGTTCGGTGGCGGCGAGGGAATGGTTTTGAAGCCGGAGCCGCTGTTTGAAGCGGTGGAAAAATTGCTGGGACAAGCGATGGGCGATTCGGCTCAGGATCCCGTGCTCCCTTCGGGAACGGCGGTAGTGCTATTGTCCGCCGCCGGCAAATTGTTCACGCAGGAAACGGCTCGACGGCTGGCTAGGCTGGAGCGAATTGTTTTTATCTGCGGCCGGTATGAGGGCGTGGATGAGCGCGTGGCCGAACATCTGGCCACCGAGGAAATCTCTGTTGGTGATTATGTCTTGAGTGGCGGAGAATTGCCCGCGGCGGTGGTGCTGGACGCGGTGACGCGGCTTGTGCCGGGAGCTCTTGGGAATGAAGCTTCCACCGAGAACGAGTCCTTCCGTAAACTCGAATCAGACGATTCCATTTCGATGGTTGGCAATTCCCATCTTCGCAACGCAAGACTGCTTCTGGATTACCCGCACTACACGCGCCCTGCCGAGTATCGCGGTTGGAAGGTGCCGGATGTGCTGATTGGCGGGCATCACGCAGAAGTGGCAAAATGGCGCGCCCAGCAAGCCGCCGAGAAGACCCGGCGAAACCGGCCGGACCTTTTGGTATCCTGACGAATTACCGGAACCGCGCATCCAAAGAAAGGCAGCCAAAGAGGAAATCATGAGCGGAACAAGCGGCGCCCCTGTGCGCGGGGTACAACTCTCAAAACCGATTGGCATTTACTATGAGCACCCGGACTGGTACCGGCCGCTGTTCCAGCAACTCGACGCACGCGGTGTGAACTGGGAGAAGATTCACGCCGGCGAACATTCCTATAATGTGGCCCTGCACGAACCGGAATATTCGCTGGTATTCAATCGCATGAGCCCCTCGGCGTGGCAGCGCGGCCTGGGCCACGTGATTTTCTACACTCTAAATTACTTGCAGCATCTGGAAGCGCAAGGCGTCCGCGTGGTGAACGGGTCGCGCGCGTTCACGCATGAAACTTCCAAGGCACTGCAACTCACGTTGCTCGAATCGCTGGGGTTACCATATCCGAAGGCTCTCGTGATCAACCATCCGTTGCAAGCGCTGGCGGCCGCGGAGAAAATCGGCTATCCGTTGGTGGTAAAGCCAAACATTGGCGGCAGTGGCGCGGGAATCATCCGCTTTGACCGGCCCGAGCAATTGAAAAGTGCCGTAGAGGAAAATCAGCTCTACTTTGGAATCGATCAAGTCGCATTGGTGCAGGAGTTCTTCCCCGCACGGGACAGCGTAATCACACGCGTCGAAGTGCTTGGTGGCAAGTTCCTCTACGCTATTCAAATTCACACGACCGGCGATACGTTCAATCTTTGTCCTGCTGATATTTGCCAGAGCACCAGGGGAGAAGAATTGGCGCGCCCAGCGTGCCCGATCGATGCTCCAAAGAATGGACTTCAGGTGGAAGGCTACGCTCCTCCGCGGCAGGTGATCCAGGAGGTGGAACGCATCATGAACGAAGCGGGCATCGAAGTCGGAGGAATTGAGTACGTGATCGACGATCGCGACGGACGGCTTCTCTACTACGACGTCAACGCGCTTTCTAATTTTGTCGCCGACCCCGAACGCATCGTCGGCTTTAATCCATACTCGCGGCTGGCCGATTATCTGATTGCTGAAGCGCAAGCCCACGAAGCGAAGAAGGCGCAGCAGGCTGTAGGCACCGGAAAGGCCGGGTGAACGGGCCATGCGCTACGGATACTGGATGCCGGTTTTCGGCGGGTGGCTGCGCAATATTGAAGATGAGCACATGGAAGCGACTTGGAGCTACGTCAAGAAACTGACGCAGCGGAGTGAATCGCTCGGCTACGACCTTACGCTGATCGCGGAGTTGAATCTCAATGACATCAAGGGGCCGCAAGCGCCATCGCTCGATGCCTGGTCGACAGCCGCGGCGCTGGCGGCGGTCACCGAGAAAATCGAATTGATGGTGGCGGTGCGTCCCACATTCCACCTGCCGGCGTTGCTGGCGAAGCAGGCGGCGAACATTGATCACATCAGCAACGGGCGGCTCTCACTGAACGTTGTTTCGTCCTGGTGGGCGGAAGAGGCGAAGAAGTATGGCGTTGCGTTTGAGCAGCACGACGACCGATACGCCCGCACCAGCGAATGGCTGGACGTTTTGAACGGCGCGTGGACCCGGGATAACTTTACGTACGCGGGAAAGTATTACCGGGTGGACGCGAACCTTCTGCAACCGAAACCCGTTTCCCGGCCGCGGCCTGTGATTTACGCGGGCGGCGAATCGGAGGCGGCCAAGCAATTGATCGCGGAAAAGTGCGACGCCTATGTGATGCACGGCGACTCGCCGGAAAAGATCCAGGTGAGGATTGCCGATCTTAGCCAGCGGCGGGAACGCCTGAACCTGCCGCCGATGCAATATGGTGTGGCGGCGTATGCGATTGTGCGCGGGACGGAGCGGGAAGCCCAGGAAGAGTTGCGGCGCATCACCGACGTGAAACAGAGCGCCGCCGGCTATGCGAATTACCAGCAATGGCTAGCCAATACGCAACTCGAGCAGCGCGTTTCCCTGGAAGATTATTCGGTTTCGAACCGCGGCCTGCGCTCGGGACTCGTGGGCACACCAGAGCAGGTGGCGGAACGTGTATCCGAATTCGAGCGCGCTGGAGCGAACTTGTTGCTGTTGCAATTCAGTCCGCAACTCGAAGAAATGGAGCGGTTTGCGGCCAGCGTGATCCGGCGCTCGTATCCTCAGTTGACGCGGGCCTGACCCCAACACAGGTTTTTCTCAGCCCAAAACCGCTAGGCAAACGGTGACAGTTTGTCTATAATTGATGTTTGTCTCAGAAGTGCTGGCCCCGCCTGAGTGGGTCTGCAGGGAATAGCGAAAATGAATCCGGTCATTCAGAAGTTGCATGAAGCGCAATTGCGCAAAGATCTTCCTGAGTTCCGCCCCGGCGACACCATCAAGGTGCACGTTCGCCTCATGGAAGGCGAAGGCGAAAAGGTCAAGGAACGCATCCAGACGTTTGAAGGCGTGGTGATTTCAAAGAAGGGCCGCGCCAGCAGCGCGAGCTTTACCGTCCGCCGCGTGAGTTTCGGTGTCGGAATCGAACGCATCTTCCCGCTGCACTCGCCCTCGATTTCTTCAATCGACGTTGTCGGCAAGGGCAACGTTCGCCGCTCGCGCTTGTATTACCTGCGCAGTCTGCGCGGCAAGGCCGCCCGCATCAAGCGCGCCGCGCGTGAAGAAGCCCCGACGCCCGTGGCCGCCGCCAAAGCATAAGCGAAACAGCAAAGAATTCTTCGAAGGGACAAGCAACTGTTTGTCCCTTTTTGTTGTTGGCGGACAGCGTGAGCTGCCGGCTATATCAATACGCGGGAATCCAGCAGGGTCGCTTTTTTGCGGACTTCCCAATGTTTAAGAGGGGCGAGGGGAGCTTCGATGTCGCCGACAATCGCGAATTCCCCAGCCATAAAGCCAAACAGATCGGCAGGACAGTAGTCCTCAGCCACAATCTTCACGAGGGGAGCGCCGCGTTGAGTGATGACGACGGGCTCGCCGGTATATTGAATCTCCTTGATGATTTTAAGGCAGCGCACTTTGAACACGCTGGCGCGAATTTGTTTCATAGCGACCTCTACTGAATGAGCATGGTCATTATGGTATGACTATGGCGGAGAGAGTTGGGATTTTTGTTTGCGACCGGACGGGGCGAAAGCTTGATCTTTTGAGTTTGGTGGAAGGGATTAAGTCGCAAAAGCGGCGGCAGAGCCGCCGCACTCCAAAGTAAGAGCGGCCCGCTTCGGAAGGCCGGTCCTCCATGTGATTCGCGCGGGGGGCGGGTTTTCGACAGTTAGGAGCGGAAGAGGTAACCCGTTTTCATTTTTGGGTGCTAAAATTCGGGCTCGACGACACGATATATGGCGCGACTCTGCTCTTCCCGTTTCGAGCGAGCGGCGCGGCGGCTTGGCTGGACTCGCATCGCGGGTCTGGACGAAGCCGGGCGCGGCGCGCTGTTTGGTCCCGTGGTGGCCGCGGCGGTAATCCTGAATCCCAAGCGCCGCATCGTTGGGCTGGACGACTCCAAGAAACTGCTGCCCGAGAGACGAGTCGAGCTCGCCGAGCGGATTCATGAGTACGCGGTCGCCTGGGCGGTGGCAGAAGTGGATGCCCAACGCATCGACGCGTGGAATATTTATCAGGCCAGCCGCCAGGCGATGCAGGCCGCGCTGGAACAACTTAGCATCCAGCCCGACTACCTTCTGATTGATGCAATGCAACTCGACGTGATGATCGAGCAGAAATCTCTGATCAAAGGCGACGCGCGGAGTATCTCCATCGCCGCCGCGTCCATTCTGGCCAAGACCCACCGAGACGCCTGCATGGAAAAATGGGACACCGTTTATCCGCAATATGGCCTGTCACGACATAAGGGTTATGCCACGCCGGACCACTTGGAGGCACTTCGCCAGCATGGCCCCTCCCCCCTCCACCGCCACTCCTTCGCCCCCGTCCGCGAAGCGGGATGCTGGGCGACCGGTGCCGTGCAGGAGGCGCTGCCGCTCGAAATCTGGCCCGCCCGGTCTTAATCTCTCCTTCGCTATTTGTTCGCTACGAGTATCGTATCCGCCACGGGGATAACTGCCTGTTCACACGCGTGCGCGGTTTCGTTGACGCCCCCAAACTGGGGGCGTAGCGTGAGAAAAGTAAGGTTGCATGGTCCAGTACCTGCAACGAGATGAGGAGAAAGTTGCCGGCAGCTTTCGATGGGGGAAGCTGTCGTCTTTTGGCATGGCTTACAACAAGAGCAAATACGTCGAAGCCGCGCAAAAGCTGCTGAACCAGGGCAAAGTCGCGCAGGCAATCGCGGAGTATCAGCAAATCCTGAAGTACGAGCCGCGCGACCAGGTCACGCTGATGACCATCGGCGAGCTGTACATCCGCCAGGGCGAAACCTTTCAAGCCATCGAATATTTTGAACGGCTGGCACAACTCTTCGTCAGCGACGGATTCCTGACTAAGGCAATTGCGGTTTACAAGCGGATTTCGAAACTCGCGCCGGAAGAGGTGCGTCCTCTCGAGAAACTCGCGGATTTGTATGTGCAGCAGGGTGTGATGAGCGAAGCGCGCCCGCTGTTCCTTCAGCTTGCGGAACTCCATCTGAAAACCGGCAAGCAACCGGAAGCGATTGCACTGTTGAAGAAATTGCTTTTGGCGGAACCCGACAATTTGCGAATTCAAATCCGGCTGGCGGACTTGTACCAGGCGATGGGACAGTCGGGCGAAGCGCTGGAAAGCTACGTCTCGGCGGCACAGCGCGCATTGGCGCGCGGCGACCAGGCGGAATGTGAACGGTTGGCCGACCGGGCGTTGCAGATCAACGCGAAAAGCCTGGACGCGCTGATCGTGAAGGCGCGCAGCTATTCGTCGGCTGGCAACACGACGAAGGCGACGGAGATCCTCGAACGTGTGCCGGACCTCGAAAAGGGTGGAGAATCGGCTGAGTTGCTGTTGGACCTTTACCTGAAGTCCTCCAAATGGGACGAAGCCACTTCACTCGCGCTGCGGATTTTCTCCAACGACGAGAAGAATTTCACGGCCACGCAAAAGGTGACTGAAGGGCTCCTGGAATCCGGGCAGGGAGAGAGAGCCATGAGCCTGCTCTCGCGCATCCGCATCCCGATGACCGATGCAGGAGAACACGAAGGTGTCGTGCACCTCTTGCAAAGCCTGGCGACCCAACTGCCGGGCCGGCTGGAACCTCTCGAATGGCTGGTGGACACCTTTGGCCGCACGAGCGACTCGTTCCGTCTGCCGGATGCCTTGGCTAATCTGGGCGATGCCCTGGTGGCGAGCGGGAAGACGGAGCGGGCCAAGGAGATTTTTGAGCAACTGGTCGACCGTGATCCGGAGAACGATTCGGCCAAGCGCAAACTGAATGAAGTGTTGCGCAAGATGGGCGTGACGCCGGCGGAACCGAAGGCCGCACCCGAGCCTGCCCTTGTCGCGGAGAGCCTGCAGGCAGAACTTCCTCAGCCGCCCGTAGCGAAGATACGCGGGGGGCTGCACGACGACACGCCGAGTGTGGCCGCCCAGGCCGCCGGTTCTGCCAAGTCAGGGCTCGCCGAGCAGGAACTTGACGAAGAAACCCAGAAATTTATCGCGCAATCGCTGACGGACGTGGATCTATTCGCAAGTTACGGGTTGACGCAGAAAGCGATAGGGCTGCTGGAAGCAATTTTGCGCCGCGCGCCGATGCACACGCCCACGCTTGAGAAGTTGCTGGACTTCGTGTTGGGTGCGGGGGATGACCGCCGAACGGCGGAGCTTGCCGCACAATTGGAGCACATTCATGCGGGCCGTGGCGACCTGCGGAGCAGCGAACGTTTTGGCGAACTGCGGCGGCGGTTCCAACGCGCGGCAGGATTAAGTGATGAAGAAATTGCCGCTGCCGTGGCGGCAGCGATGCCTCAGCCTGTGGATGTCCAGCCGGTCGGAAAACCGGAGCAACCCCGCATCAGAGAAGTTGCCGCCGCACCAGCGAGCGCAACGCCTCTGGAAATTGAGGCCGCGCCTCTGGAAGCCGGTCTTGTGACCCCGGCGCCCGCGCCACAAGTTGCAGCGGAACTCCCCAGAATCGAAATTACCAAGCCGCCGGATGTAACCGCGGCCCCCCAAGCCGCCGCCGAATCCACAGCGGAGGAAGTCGACCTCTCCGCGGAGTGGGCTTCGCTTCTGGAAGAAACTAAGGAACCCGGGACTCCGCTCGAAGAGCTTTCTACAGACGAAGCCGTACCAGCGGAAACGGCCTCCGAAGAAGCCGATCTGGCGTCTTCGTTCCTGGAGCAGGCGATGTCGATGAAGAAATCGACAAAGGCTAAGCCTGAAAAATCCTCCGAGGAACTGCCCGAATTCGAGGTTCCTTCCGACTCGCCGGTGGAGGAAGAAACAACCAGTCATGTCGCGGAAATTCCGACAGAACTGACCGCCGCGGAGCAGCGCGCTGCCCTTGCCGAACAGGTATTCAAGCAGCACGAGGAGCTCCTGCCGGACGAAGAGCTGACAACATTGCCTTCACAGAAGCATCCAAAAGTGGCAGCGGAAGGGCCCGAGCCAACGCTGGATCTACCGCAGAACACCGTGCCGGAGAAGGTCGCACCCGAGCCGGATCTTGACCTGGATCAGGATTTCGAACTGGTGTTGGAAGCCGAACCTGTTGTGCCGGCGCACGAGATGTTGTCCAAGATTCCTCCGCCGCAATCGCCAGAGCCTTCCAAAGTGCAGGCCAGCGGGCCTGTTAATGGCCAGTCACTTACGACCGACGATTTTCTGACCGATTTGGCCAAGGAAATGGACGAATTGGGCCTGGGCGAACTGACGCGGCCAGTAGGGCACGCGCCGGATGAGAAGGCGCCTGCGTCTGCCCGCCGAGCAGGGGGAGCGAAGTCAGCCGCTGGAGGCGGAGAGTCGGGGCCACTCAAGGAAGTCTTTGACGAATTCCGCGCGGAACTCGGCGAAATGGGTGCCGAGGACGAGGACCTGGAGACGCACTACAACCTCGGGATTGCCTTCCGCGAAATGGGCCTGCTGGAAGAGGCTATCGGCGAATTTCAAAAGGTGGCGCAGGCCAACGACCGGGGCAAGGCGTTCCGCTACGCTATGCAGTGCTGCACCCTGCTGGGGCTGGCATTTATGGAAAAGGGCCAGCCGGCCATTGCGGCCATCTGGTACGAGCGGGCGCTGCTGACGCCCGGCATGGACACGGAAAGTAAACTGGCATTGCGGTATGATTTGGGTGTGGCCCAGGAGTCGGCAGGCGAACTGGACGCGGCACTCAAGAGCTTCTCCCAGGTTTACGCGATCAACATTGATTACCGCGACGTGGCAGAACGCATTCACTCGCTGCAGAAGCCGGCTCGCTGAACGCCACAGAAACCACAAGTAAGGCCTACTGGTACCAGATGAATCGAATTTTGCGCGCGATGACGGTCGTGCTGTTGTTTGAATTGGGCGCGCTGCTGCTCTATCTGCCGTGGTCCGCATTCTGGGAGCAGAACTATTTCCTGAGCCACTATCCCTGGCTGACGCACGTTGCCCTGCATCCCGCGACGCGCGGGATCGTGAGCGGCATCGGTGTCCTGGATATTTTTGTAGGATTCGGGTTCTTCAATTCGCGGCCGGTGCCAGCCCGTGTGCCCCCTCCCTCTAACCCGTAAGCCGTTGCTGTGTTACGTGACGGATCGCCGGAGCCTGGCGGAAACACCCGACCTCGCCATAAAACTTCAGCTCCAAAAAATAGAACAAGCTGCGAAGGCCGGTGTGGATTGGATCCAGGTTCGAGAGAAGGATCTGTCCGGCCGGGAATTGGCGGGACTGGTGGAGCGTGTGATGACGCGCCTGGGGAACGGCTCCGCGATTCTCGTGAATGACCGGGTGGACGTAGCGTGCGCCGTTGGCGCATCTGGGGTGCATCTGGGCGAGCACAGCTTGCCGCCGGACGAAGCCAGACGATTAGTAAGCCAGAGTGCCGCGAGAGAGAATTTCCTCGTGGGAGTCTCCGCGCATTCACTGGAAGGGGCTATGCAAGCGGAAAAAGCGGGAGCCGATTACGTGATTTTTGGGCCGGTTTATGCCACTCCATCCAAAACAGGCTTTGGACAACCGCAGGGAGTGGCGAGCTTGCGGGAAGTCTGCAGGCGATTGACGATCCCCGTGTTGGCGATCGGCGGCATCACGCTTGAAAACGTGAGGGATTGCTTTGCCGCGGGCGCAGCCGGTATTGCGGCGATTCGGTTATTTCAGGACGCGGCGAATCTGGACCATGCCGTGAGGGAGTTGCGAAACGTTTCCTAGGCCTTGCTGGCAGTGTATCGGGACGAGGAAATTCTTCAGGAAATCAGCCGGCGGAGCAGTCGAATTTGACCCGCGTGGTAGATGTCGTGAAAAGCGATGCCATACAGCGAAGGAAGAAGTTTTTTCGCACGGGGAGTTCCGAGGACACGGCGAATGGCCGCTTCCAGCGCCCGATGTTCCCTTTCCAAAAGTGCCAAGTCAGCGCGCCAGGCCGCTTCGGTGGCCTTTCCTCTTTCCGGTCTCGTAAAGAAATTACTCCCTTTGAGAACGAATGAGCCGCGCTTTCCGCCTTCGATGCGCCGGCGCACGGCGTATTTCCAATAGGCGGAATGCAACGCGAGTTCCCAGATATTGTGGCGACCGGGAGCGGGCCGCCTGGCAGCCAGGCTGGCGGAGACGCCTTTGAGCGACTGGCGCAGATTCGGGCCGTGCCAGGTCTTCCGGGAATAGCCCTCGCCGAGAAGAGCAAGGACCAATTCGTTGGTGTTCATGCGAGCCCTCGAAATTGTCATCAACGTCCGGCGTCTGCGCCAGTGGGATAGTCATGGCGCCAGCCGGGATTTCCGAAAATGTAGCGAATTTTATTGTGCCAGCCGGGGGCCGACCAGGCATCGCGGAACATCTGCAGCCATTCGTGGAAGGCGATGCGGACAGGGTTGTAAGTACCGATGTTGTGGGTCAGTCCGAAGCGCGGGGGATCGGCGGGATTTTCCGGCTCGAAACTGCCGAAGAGTTTGTCCCAGATGATGAGGGTGCCGCCGTGGTTGCGATCAATGTAGTGAGGATTGGAACCGTGATGCACGCGATGGTGCGAAGGGGTGTTCAACACTTTTTCCAAAGGCCCCATGGAGCGCACGAGTTCCGTATGTATCCAGAACTGGTAGAGCAAGCTGATCGCTTTCATGGTCATAATCATCACCGGCGCAAAACCGACGATGGGCAGCCAGATCCAGAACACAAAGCTGGTAAAGGTGCCGGTCCACGTTTGGCGCAGCGCGGTTGAGAGGTTGTAGCGCTGGGAAGAGTGGTGCACCACGTGAGAGGCCCAGAAGAAACGGCACTCATGGCTGACGCGGTGGAACCAGTAATAACTGAACTCGTCAGCAAAGAAAAGGAGTGCCCAGGCCCACCACTGGAAGCCAATGGAGAAAAGCGCGAAACGATGGAGCCAGGTTAGGAGTGCGAACAGAATTGCCTTGGCGAACAGGTCGACGAACACATTTCCCAGGCCCATGGTGATGCTGGCGGCCGCATCTTTGAGCTCGTAAATGTCGCGCCGCATGATCGCGCCGGCGATAGCCTCCGCGAAGAGCAAGGCGAGGAAAGCGGGAATCGCCAATGTAATCAGGTCAGGCATCGATGCAGCTGCGCAACTCCGTGAAGATTCAATTCGAGAAGACTCTTGCGAAGTAGGAGTTTACACCCGTGCGGAAACGCGCGCATCCGGGAAGCGGGTAAGCCAGATCAGGTTCGTGCGGACTCGGCGCGTTGCGGGTCGACCTTGGGATCGCGGGGGGCGCGGGATTTCTTGCTCTGGTAGAGCCGCTTGTCGGCGGCTTCCAGGAGCTCGACCACGGAAACGCCGTCGTTCGGATAGACGGCGAAACCAATGCTGACGGAGAGCGCCGGAGAATCAGTTTGCAGGCGAAGGCAACTGCTGATGCGCTCGGCGACGTTTTGCGCGCGTTCCCCATCGGCGTCCAACAAGAGAATGGCGAACTCGTCACCGCCGTAACGCGCAGCCATTTCCGTGCCGCGACAGTGTTCCTTCATCACACGGGCCAAGCGATTCAGGGCGCGGTTTCCTGTCAGGTGACCGTATCGGTCGTTAATGAATTTTAATTCGTCGAGATCCAGAAGTAGAAGGGCAAACGGCTGGCGCGTGCGCTCGGCGCGACGGACCTCGTGTTCCAGACTCTCGAAGAATTCCCGATAATTGGCGAGCCCCGTCAAACCATCATGGCTGGCTCGGAAGCGTATCTCTTCCTCTGTCTTTTTTCGTTCGGTGATATCGAGGGCCATGCCGATGCAGCCGATGATCGTGCCCTGCGGATCCCGGTAAGGCCCGATGCCCAGATCGTAGATGCGATTGCGGTTGGCGTATTCATGCCGCGAATAGACACCCCGGAGCGCGAGATAGTGATGCTTGACGGGGGGTTCGCCATCGTCCTTGCACCGCAGATATTGGTGGATTGTCTGGCCGACAGGGTAGCGAGGGAAGCTCCGCACCAGGCTGGCGGTGCGACCCCAATGAGAAGTTATGCGCAATCGTTCATCGGTAGTCCAGAAGAAAAGCGGAATTTGTTCAACGAGGAGACGCAGGTGCGCCTCCGCGACCGAGCAAGTGTTGCCAGGTGCCAGGGCTTGCGCGCGCTCCAGAATGCCGATAATTTCACCCCGAGCGTCACGGATCGGAGAGCGTCGGATCCGGACCGAAATGCGCAGCCCGGACCTGTTTAGACGTTCCGCTACTGCGTCCACTCGAGATTCGGTGCAGGAGGGGTTGTGGAGCAATTGCTCGTGAGCCGGCAATTCATATAAGGGCAGCAGGCACGCCACGGATTTCCCCAGAGCTTCCGCCCGGGCGAAGCCGTAGAACAGTTCCGCAGTGTGATTCCACAGAAATATGGCTCCGTCGAGGCCGAAACCGATGACCGCCTGGTCGGGATCCGAAAGAAACGCCTCCAGCAAAGGATTGGCATCCGGTTGGGGCAGCATTTTGCGGAGATCTGTCCTTGCCGAGCGGAAATCGGCGATGGACGGAGGCGGAGACGCGCGACCGTAAGGGGGAAGAAAACCCGCCGGCAAGAGGAAGAAGCCGTACGGGCAAAGGTGAAAGTAAGCTCACTACAACGTAGCAAGATTAACATTCCTGAGATGAAGAGGGAAGGAATGAATGGGGACAGGGAGACAGGGAGTAAATCCGAGAGTGCTTCTTAGATGCAATTAATTTGCATATGATATGAGACTAAGTTAGTCTGATTTGGAGTAGTAACCGTCCCTGATGAAGATTTCAAAGTGTTTAATATCAGACCAAATGTGTCGTAAATGAATATCTTGGGAGATCGTCTTTGAAGCTAACACGCCTTTGTCAGCTTCGCCGGTTGCTCCTGTGGGCACTTCTGTCTCTGGTAGGCGCCGCCTTGGTTGGGGCTCAAGAGAATCCCTACATGGTGGCGTACGACCACAACCTGGAGGAGCCGGGGAATCTTGAGGTCGAGTATTTTTCGACTTTTGGGACGCAACGGGGTGGCCCAAACTTCCATGCTTTTTGGAGCGAGTTCGAATATGGAGCCACGGCTTGGTGGACCACGGAACTCTATCTTTCGGGGCAGACCACCTTTGGCGAAAGCACCGTCTTCACGGGATATCGCTGGGAGAATCGCGTCCGCCCGCTGAAGAATGAGCACTGGATCAATCCGGTGCTATACGTGGAATTTGAGGACATCAACGGCGCGGATAAGATCATAAAAGACGTGGTGGGGCACGACGTGGAGTCCGACTTTCTGACGCCCAATGGAGAGGCGCGCCGGGAGAAAAAGCGCGAAGCCGAATTGAAGCTGATCTTGTCGAGCAACTACAAAGGGTGGAATTTCACGGAGAACACGATCGCGGAAAAGAATCTGACGAACTCGCCTTGGGAATTCGGGTATACATTGGGAGCGAGCCGTCCACTGACCCTGAAAGGCGCCGCGCAGAAGTGCAATTTCTGCCTGCAGCATTTTATCGCGGGCGTCGAGATGTACGGGGGTCTCGGAGACCGGTATAGCTTTGGACTGCGTGAGACTTCGCACTATCTGGCGCCAGGACTGGCGTGGAACCTCCCATCTGGGTGGACATTCAAACTCGAGCCGACGTTTGGTTTGAATGACAACAGCCATCAATTCCTGTTGCGCTGGGGTGTTTCGTACGAAATTGCAGGATTTGGCCAGAAGCTGGGAGCATTGTTTACGGGGAAGAGTGAGTGAAAATAAGTCTGAACATGGGATTCGGCGCATTGTTGCTCTCCGGTTGGTGTCTGCACTGCGCCGCGCAGGGCAAGCCGGAAAAAACGCAGCAAGCTTCTGTCTATGGGGAGCTTGAAAAAGCTCCCGCAAAATACCGGGCTAAAGCGAATCCGCTGGCCAACGACAAGGACGCAGCGGCCGCCGGAAAAGTGTTGTTCGAAGAACATTGTGCGGAATGCCATGGGGAAAATGCCCTGGGCAGCAAGAAAGCTCCAAGTTTGCGCGCGAAGGAAGTCCAGGAAGCTCCGCCGGGGACACTCTTCTGGATTCTGACGAATGGAATTGTGCGAAAGGGTATGCCGGTCTGGTCGAAATTGCCGGAACCTCAACGGTGGCAATTGATTAGCTTCATCAAATCGTTGGGGCCTGTGGAATCGACAGAAAATAAAACCGCCGGCAATCCCTAGTTTGAATTTTGCGCGGACTTGAGCCCTTCGTTGAGGAGCATCGCCAGCCGGATGCCGGCTTGGGCGATTCGCTTTTCCACGACGGGAGCGGCAGAGTCCTGGTAGATTGCACCGATAGAAAAATGCAGATTGAACATACGTTCGCCGACGTTGTTGTCATCCGTACAGGAATGAACGGGCACTGGCGGTTCGATCGGGTCGGTGGGAACCAAGTTTCCATACGCGACGGATTCGGCCAGATCGTGGCTCTCCCACGCCCAATCTTCCACATGAACTCCGGCCTTCATCCACGCTTCGGCCTGCGGGCTGAACGACTGATCCAGAAATTCTGCGAACTCGCTGGGGTCCGCGCCCTCCATAGCGCGTTCCAGAATCGCGGTGTCCCACACGGAATGCAGATTGGGAGTATAGGAGTGATTGTGCTCGCGCGGGTTGCGGCGGAAGTAACGGACAGGAACGCAGTTGCCGCCTTCATCGTTGTTCGTCGTGGCGTGCAGCGGCATGTGCAGGTCCCCGACGAAATGGATGATGTAGCGGACAGCGTCCGCGCGCTTGTGTGAATCGGCCTGAGGATCTTTCAGTATGCCGAGTTGCTCGGCAATGGCCTGAGTGATGCACCCGGCGTCACCACAGAAGCTTGCCACGGGGCCGCGTGAGGCTCCGCGGGGGATGTCAATGTAATGCCACGGGCCATTCTTCAGCGTGTTGCGGACATCGTCGGGCCACGTAGCGCTGTCGGCGAATAGGCTGCCGGGAAACGGGCCGCAATACCGTTTGAGTTGCGGGTCGATCGGATTTTCCTGGAGCAGCGTTTCCAGAAGTTGCCGCACCTCCGGCGTGAAATGTTTCTCGGCGATGAGCGCGACGGTCTGGTGGCCCTTGCATCCCCACCCAAAAGCGGGTGAAGTTACGATCGGCATGGCGATAAGGGAGAGACCGGCAAGCCTGAACCAGATGGAGCGAGCGCTCATCGAGAGTTCCTTGGTTTAAATCGAAGAGAGATAGTTACGCACTCAACCAGCGAGCCACGGGTTTCCAGGATTCGACGTGGTCGCAGATCACGCGAAGAGCCGCCGTAAGAGGAATCGCGAGAATCAGCCCCATTCCACCCCAGACCCAACCCCAGAAAAGAAGCGCCACGGTAATGGCCACAGCATTCAGACGCACCTGGCGGCCGACAAGTTGTGGGGCGATCAGGTTCTGAGCGATGACGTGGATGCCGGTGAGCACGACGGCAATGATGGCGAAATGGCTGACGGATTTCCATTTGACCACGGCCAGCAGGAAGCCGGGAAACCACGCGAGGACGGCGCCCAGGTAGGGAACCATGTTCAGCAAACCGGAAGTGATTCCGGCGAGGACAGGGTAGTCTAGGCCAAGAATCAGGAAAAAAATGCTGCTTAGAGCGATCACCACCAGCGTGACCACGGACATGCCGATCAAGTAGTCGCGCAAAACATCGCGCAAGTCTTCGAGAGTTTCCTTCACCTGATTACGGCGGCTGACGGGAAAGAGCTGCAGCGTCCCATGCCAGACTTCGCGTTTTTGCGCGAGCATAAAGAAAACGAGGAAAGGCACAAAGGTGGCCTCGAGCACCAGGGCGTAGAGAGAGCCGATGCCGCGAACCACCAGATTGCGGACCGCGCCAGTGTCCTGGTGCGGAACAACCGATTTGGTGGTGTCGCCGGAACTCGTCAAATCATTGACGCCGCCCTCGAAACTGTTGATATTTCCCTGCACCTTGCTAGTAGCGTCGTGGAGAATGTCCCGATACTTGGGCCAATCGGCGGCGAAGTCGGAGGTGCGAAGCCAAAGGGTGTACCCCACGGCAACGAGAACAAGAATCATGAGCAGGACAAGAACAAGCGCGCCGATGGTGCGGGGAACGCGGAAACGCTCCAGGAATTCCACGGCAGGGTCCAAGAAATAAGCGATGAGGACAGACAGAAGCAACGTGATCACCACACCGGCGGCATAATAGAAGAACAGCAGTATGATCGCCGCTGCGATGAGCCGCAGGCTGAAGTTTGAGCCAGAAATGCGGAAAACAGTTGTCTGAGGGGTTTCCGTGCTGGACACCGAAGGCGCCTCTTCCAGACACGTTATCACAATCGGAGGCATTCCTGACTGGGTGAAGCGGAAATGTCACGAACTGCTAACGAAAACTGCATTGCGAGGCAGCCCATTTATGCCTATCGCGGCAGGTGAATGCCGGAGGGATGGAGTCCGCAGCGTGTGCTAGACTGCGTCGAGGTTAGTCACCCAGTCAGGCGCAAAACATCAATGGCGAAAGAACTATTTGGCACGGACGGAATGCGTGGCGTACCCGGGACGCCCCCACTAGACGATCAGACGCTCTACGCTACGGGGCGCGCGATCGGCGGATACCTCAAAAAAGAATTTGGCTCCGCGCACGCCTTGATCGGGATGGACACGCGCGAATCCGGGCCGCACATCGCGCAATTGCTGACGGCAGGCTTGCAGGCGGCTGGAGCGAGCGCTGAATTTGCGGGAGTGATCACTACACCGGGTGTTGCCTGCCTGGTCAGAGAAAATGATTTTCAGGCTGGGGTGGTGATTTCGGCTTCGCACAATCCCTATCACGATAACGGGGTAAAGCTCTTTTCGCACGCAGGAATGAAATTTCCCGACGCCGTGGAAGAGGCGCTGGAAGCCGAGATTCTTAAATTGCGCGGAGAAGCAGTGCCTCCACAGCGGCCCCAATTGGTGGCGAATCACGCGCTGCACCTGGAGTATCTGGATTTTCTGCGAAGCCATGTAATTGCAGGCGCGAATCTTGCCGGCAAGCGGCTGGTCCTAGATTGTGCGAACGGCGCGGCTTTTCAGTTGGGGCCAGAGCTCTTCCAGAGCCTGGGCGCGGACGTAGTTGCGATGGGAGTACAGCCGGACGGACGGAACATAAATGCCGGATGCGGCTCACTGCATCTGGAAGGATTGCAGAAGCGGGTGGTGGCCGAGGGCGCAGAATTTGGCGTGGCTTTTGATGGGGATGCAGATCGCTCGCTGTTCGTTTGTGCCAACGGACACATCGTAAACGGCGACGGGGTGCTGCTGGTCGTCGGGCGCTATTTGAAGTCACAAAAGCAACTGAAACAGGATCGCGTGGTGGCAACGTCAATGTCGAACCTCGGCCTGGAGCGGATCCTGGCGCAGGAAGGAATCTCGCTGGCGCGGGCAGCGGTGGGCGACCGTTATGTGTTGGAGGAGATGCTGAAGTCGGGGAACAATCTCGGCGGCGAACAGTCCGGCCACATCATCTTTCTGGACGACAGCCCGGCAGGAGATGGGCTGCTGACCGCCGTAAAGATTGCCTCACTTGTTGCGTTACGGGGGCCGTTGGAAAAACTGGCGGCGGGCCTGAAGGATTATCCGCAGATTATTCTGAACGTAAAGGTGAAAACGAAGCCGCCCATGGAGTCGCTGCCGGAAGTTTCGCGCGCCCTGGGAGAAGCGCAGAAGGCGCTCGGAGAAAACGGGCGCGTAGTGCTGCGCTATTCGGGGACGGAACCTCTGGCGCGGGTTATGGTGGAGGCGGAACACCACGAGGATGTAAGGCGGTATTCAGAGTCCATCGCGAACGCGCTGCGTGCCGCAATCGGCGTCTGACCTGCCTTCTATTTGCCTGCAAGAAAATGGCGAGCCTCCGTTCTAAGCAGGATGGCACTGGAGGCCACCCATGCGAACAACGATTGATTCCTCGCTCAGCTGGTTCCGTACCCTTCCAGCATCACGTCGGACACTTCTCCTCCTGGTCTCCCTTTGCGCTGGATGCCTGGTGGTGTCCTGGATTACGCGGCGCGCGGCTCATATTGGCCAGACAGGTTTTCATCCGAAGGAGTCCTTTGCCCCTATTCCACCCGGAACCGCACCAGATGCGGAATTGAAAGCGCAGTGGGAAAGCATGAAGCAGGCGCGCAAAACAGCCATTCCGGCGCCATCGTCCATCGCGGGCGAATCATTCGGCCGGGCGACCGACGAGTCGGGTTCGGCAACACCGATGATCGCCCACGCAGCAGAGCTAACCGTCGCGACGAAGGACTTTATGCACTCACGGTCCACTCTGGAAGAAATTCTGGAGCGGCACTATGGTTACGCGGCACAACTCAAGATGGTCGGTGAGCCCGCTGCCAGCACGTTGACGGCGACACTTCGGGTTCCCTCGTCCGAGTTCACCGCGGCGGTGATTGACTTGAAGACACTCGGCAACGTCGAAAGGGAAGAGCAAACGGCGGACGAAATCACACAGCAGCGTGCGGACCTGGATGCCCGGCTTGTAAACGCCCAGAGCACGCTGGAACGCTTGCAGGGAATCCTGGCAAAGGGCGGGAAAATTCACAACTTGCTGGAGATTCAACGGCAGCTTGCGAACGTGAGTGCGGAGATCGCACGCTTGGAGGCTGAGCGCGTTTCAACCGACCATCGGGTGATCTTTGCCCAAGTTCTTCTCTCCCTGCGGGAAGAGGTCAAGCCGCCCGCGGAAAGTCTCGCAGGAGAATTTCGAAATGCGGCGGTGGCGGGTCTATCGGATGCCTTGAGCAGCGTTTCCGCGATCATGCTCTTTGTGATCAGCCGGGGGCCAGTCACACTTCTGTGGGTGGTGCTGGTCTTCTTCCCTGGACGGTGGATGTGGAGGAAATGGCACCCGGCCGTGGAAACGCAGGCCAGTGTTCCCCAAGGGGCATCAGCCGGATAAGGGTCCCAGGCCGGTTTCCAATTCCTAAACTCTGTAGGAAGCGGGTGCAAGTATGTGAGATTTTGTAGATTTCGGGCGGCTTCTCCGGGTCTTCCAAGCTGCCCCCAAAACTAAAGTCTTAATTTTCAGTTAATAAGGCGAGCTAGTGGATAGGTTGGGTTGGTGGCAAGAGGCGTGCATCTGTTACAGGCAATTCATGAGATTGGCTTCCCGGGGTGGCCGGACATCAACCTCGACTGATGATCTGGTTATTGGGGGGTCGAATCACTATAAGGGGGCTTGCACCGGCCCCCTTTTTATTTTGTCCCCAGTCAGACTTTCCCACTGGGCACCCGAATAGTTCCAGCCTTCCCACACGAAACCCAAATCAACACGATTCCTTCCTCAAGCGGCTTGGCCCAAAAAAATGAGCGGCCGGTGGGGGTGCCGGCCGCTCTGGCGTGGGGGATGGAGGGTACTTAGCTGGAAGATTGGTTGTTTGACTTCGGGGGAGCCGGCTGTTCGACTGCGCTCGCGAGCAGAAGAACAACGCACAGGAGCAAGATCGCTATGATCATTCGACCCACCCGCTGCCGAACCTAACTCCCAACTACAGTTACGATTCTGCCGACACGTTGCGCGGGCGTCTCTAGACCGGCAGTTTCAATTGAACCGGTACTTCGCTCTAGGACTAAAGGTACTGTCCTTCAGCGACTCCGAGACCACCGGCTATTGCAGCCGAAACGGTCGACAAAGAAGGCCGCAAGTCGACGCTGGACGCTGCTCTACGGTATTCTTTCAGGACCATGCATGATCTGAGTTATTTCCGGGAACATCTGGATGTGTTCGCCGAGATGGCGAAAAAGCGCAACATGACGCTGGACTTGGAGAGCTTTCGCGCGCTCGACAAACAGCGGCGCGAACTGATCACGGAAAATGAGAAGCGCAAGGCCCAGCGCAATAAGGCCAGCGACGAAATTGCCCGCCTGAAAAAGGAAAAGCAGAACGCCGACGCGCTGATTGCTGAGATGAAGCAGGTTTCCGATCTTATCAAGCAGACGGACGTGAAAGTTGATGAGCTGGACGCGCAGCAGAAAGAGCTGATGCTGACGATTCCCAATGTCCCCCACGCCAGCGTGCCTGTCGGAAAGGGCGCGGAAGACAACAAGGAAGTTCGCCGATGGGGAACGCCCCCGAAGTTTGATTTTCAGCCCAAACCGCACTGGGAAGTCGGCGAACGGGCTGGGATATTGGACTTGGAAGCGGCGGCGCGGATTACGGGCGCGAGATTTGCGGTTTACAAGAGCTGGGGGGCGCGCCTGGAGCGGGCGCTGGCCAATTTTTTTCTCGATGTGCACACGCGCGAACACGGCTACACGGAGATTTTGCCACCATTCCTGGTGAATACGGCTTCGCTAATGGGTGCCGGGCAACTGCCGAAATTCGCGGCGGATCTGTTCAAGATCCAGGACACCGATTTCTGGCTGACACCGACTTCGGAAGTGGAACTGCACAATCTATATCGCGATGCGACGTTGACGGAAGACCAGTTGCCAATTCACGTGACCGCGTGGACCGCATGTTTCCGCTCGGAGGCGGGCGCGGCGGGAAAAGATACGCGTGGCATCTTGCGCCAACACCAGTTCCAAAAGGTGGAACTGTTCAAGTTCACGCATCCGGAGAAGAGTTACGAGGAGCACGAAGCGCTGGTGCGGAACGCCGAAACGATTTTGCAGAAACTGGGCTTGCACTACCGCGCCGTGTTGCTCTCTACCGGAGACATGGGATTCGCCTCAGCGAAAACGTATGATCTGGAGGTGTGGCTGCCCTCCAGCAACGAGTTTCGCGAGATTTCGTCTTGCTCGAATTGCGAAGCGTTTCAGGCGCGTCGCGCGGGCATCCGGTTTAAGCCCAAGGCCGGTGGGAAAAGTGAGTTTGTGCATACGCTGAACGGGTCAGGATTGGCGGTTGGGCGCACATGGATTGCCGTGGTGGAGAATTATCAGCAAGCGGATGGTTCCATCACAATTCCCGAAGTACTGAGGCCATATATGGGAATTGACCGAATTCCAGGGCCAAAGTAGAGGTTCTGACTTTCCAGTGACGTTCTGGCGATAACGCAGTGAATCAACAGCACTTACATCGATTCTAGCGGGGGAAATGAGCCCATTCGCCTGTTGTTCGTGCCACGCAACTTCTTGAATCCACAGCTTTTCGTTTGACTCCCCGGAAGGGCCTGCATACACTCGGCTCAACGCTGCTATAAGGCTAAATGTATGCAATGCCTCACGCAGCGCCTGCAAATCCGATGACATTCATTGCACGCATTCTAAGGTTTCTTTTTTGGGTGCTAATTGTATCGTGGAGCGTTTCCCTGCTGCGGAGGATAGTCAACAGCATGGGTGCCGCCGCCAACGATAGGCAAGGGCCGATTGATGTACCGAGCGACGCGGTGTCCAGAAAATTGGTACGGGACCCGGTGTGCGGGATGCACTTGACCGAAGGACTGGCGATCGTGGAACGCAGCGGCGCGGAGCCGGTTTTCTTTTGCTCCGAGGAATGCCGCAACAAATTCATGGATGAGCCCAGGAAGTTCGCGGCTAATGCCTGAGTTTCTTTGAACGAAGAGCAGTGCAGCACGGCAGCACGCAGGCGATTTCAGACACGAGCAGAGGAAAGGACCGAAGCTGATGGCCACGGTCGCAAAACCCCCCGTTCCAACCCGACCCACGGGCGCTCCACCGATGGTGCCGCGAATTGCTCCGCGGGAGGAGTTGAATCCCTTCCGCATCGCGCAAATTCAGTTTGATATCGCGGCGGAGGTGCTGAAGCTGGATCCCGGCCTGCGCCAGGTCCTGCGCACGCCTAAGCGCATTCTGGAAGTGTCGTTGCCCACCAAAATGGACAACGGGCAGGTGAAGGTGATGACGGGCTTCCGTGTGCAGCACAACGTTTCGCGCGGCCCCGGCAAGGGCGGCATTCGGTACCACCCCGGCGTCACATTGGATGAAGTGAAGGCGCTGGCGGCATGGATGACCTGGAAGACGGCCGTGGTAAATGTGCCCTTTGGCGGCGCGAAAGGCGGCATCATTTGCGACCCGAAGCGCATGTCCAAGAGCGAACTGGAGCGGATGACGCGGCGGTTCGCCAGCGAGATTCTGCCGATCATCGGACCGGACCAGGACATTCCCGCGCCGGATGTTTACACGGATTCGCAAACGATGGCCTGGATCATGGACACGTATTCCATGATGGTGGGGCACACCGTGCCAGGCGTGGTGACCGGGAAGCCGATTTCGATCGGTGGGTCACTAGGACGTGCGGAGGCGACGGCGCAGGGGCTTGTGTACGTGGTCGAAGAGGCCTGCAAGGTGAAGAAGATTTCCCTGCGCGGCGCGACGGTGGCGATCCAAGGGTTTGGCAACGCGGGGGCCACGGCGGCGCGGCTGCTGGCGGACAAGAAGGCGAAGATCATCGCGCTGAGTGACACTCGAGGCGGCGTGACCAACTCGCGTGGGATCGATCCGATCAAAGCGATCCGTTACAAGGAGCGCTCCGGGACAGTGGTGGGAATGCCGGGGGCTTCGCGCGTTTCGAACGACGACTTGCTGACCATGAAATGCGACATCCTGGTGCCGGCGGCGCTCGAAAATGTGATCACGCTACAGAACGCCGAAGCGGTGAAGGCGCGCATTGTAGCGGAAGCCGCGAACGGGCCGACCACGCCTCATGCGGATGAGATTCTGGCGCGGCGCGGCATCACCGTGTTGCCGGATATTCTGGCCAATGCGGGCGGCGTGACCGTGAGCTACTTCGAATGGGTTCAGAACCAGGAAGGGCTGCTCTGGGATTCCGACGAAGTTAACGTGCGGCTTCAGAAGATCATGGTGCGCGCGTTCCACGACATGCTCGAAGCGATGCGCAAGCATCACGTGCCGCCCCGCGCTGCCGCGATGAGCGTCGCAGTCGGCCGTGTGGCGGAGGCAACGCTGGTACGCGGCTTGTTCCCTTGATTTAGAGTCCGTACTGCCGGTTGCCTTTGCACTCGGACAATTCCATTCCTCCAAATACTCTTCCGAGTTTCAGACTTGTACTGCTGAAGCTCGGTTTTCTTTTGCAAAATTACCTTGCAGAGAAAAAATAGTGCGCGTACATTCGCAGATGCCGGGCGTTTTCTGGCGCGAGATTCCAAATCCTTGCGGCCAGGGAGACGTGACCGGCTATTTTCTTCACGGAACGAGGCAAAAGACAGACCATCATGAGCCATCTCCATGGGCAGGGAATCGCAGCGGCTCCAGTATTACTTACGATTGCGGGATTTGATCCGAGTTGCGGCGCGGGTGTTGGCGCGGACCTGAAAACATTCGCGGCGCACGGCTGCTACGGGATGGCCGCGATCACTTCGCTGACGGTGCAAAGCACACAGGGCGTGGAGGCGGTCCACAACACGCCAAGCGCGGAAGTGCGCGAGCAGTTGGACGTGCTGGCGAGAGATTGCGACATCGTTGCGGTAAAGATCGGCATGCTGGGAAACCGCGGGAATGCCGTGGTGGTGGCGGAATTTCTGGACGCGCATAAGTTCGCGCACGTGGTTCACGACCCGGTGATGAAGTCGTCGAGCGGGACGGAGCTGCTGGATGCGGGCGGAATTAAAT